>Ga0056128_1005001_pt1 | contig 16636 bp, 12 predicted proteins | sample WorMetLIZISLAND2_FD_71113 | JGI IMG/M metagenome (GOLD analysis project Ga0056128, IMG submission 71113) | Marine gutless worms symbiont microbial communities from Max Planck institute for Marine Microbiology, Germany - Olavius geniculatus... ... | reverse complement strand
AAATGCACGTTACATTACCAGTGTATTGTCACTGCATAAAAAAATTATTTTTTTACAATAATATCATCTGCTTTTGTTTAGAAACACAAGGAATGTATCAAAAACTAAACATTATTAGATTTTAATATAAAAATTGTTGAAAAATTATTTTTAGAAAATAATTTTTGCATATGTATTACTAGCATTTTAGACATTTTTTGACAATAAGAGTTTCACATGGTAGTGTAGAGACGCAGTTAAGGTGTGGTGGTATGTTTAATAATAACACTATTGCTACTTGTCCACAAAATGTGCCAGTGAAAAAATTTTGAAAATCGGTCAATATTTGACGAAGATATGGACAATCACAAAGTGAGACGTTTTTTTTGAGACACAGTGTTTAATTAAAAAAACGTAATGGTGGTGTATAGCTCTTATTAAATAGGAAACCCATCACAGAGCTATGGAGCAACAGTTACTAAAGATGGCATAGTAGCTGAAATGGTCTATACATGTCAACAGTACAGTTGTGATTGTTTAGCTGTTAATTTTGTATGTATACACCTGTTCGGTAAAAAAGTAACTCCCTAGACATCGCTCAACAGAAGTGTCAAATCTGCACAAATCTGAATAAAATTTTGTTCACTTAATTCCCAGTAAATTGCTAAAGCGATCACCAGATTTTATTGAAACCTATGACTACTTAGCGGAGTTATTAATTGTTGAATATTGATGACAAAATATATCCATTTCCGTTATGGTGTTACATATCAATTCTTCTCTTATTGTATATTCGCAAAACTTCAACAAACAACATCTGATTGTAACAAAATTTTACGTCAACAATGCACCATTTATTGTCAAGCAAACTGCCAAATTTCTGTAAGATCTGCTAAAGCAAACAATAGTTACGGCGGCTTTTGTGAGGTCATTTTAAAACACATCAGTTTCAGGTCTTTGCTATCCATAAAGACTTGAAACTGAAGTGTTTTGGAGTGACCTCTCAAAAGCCATTATAGCTTTTGTTTCCTTTGGCAAATTTAACTGAAATTTAGCTCTTTAATTGCCATTAAATGGTGCATTGTTATGTGGAATTTTGTTAGAATCAACTGTTGTTTGTTGACGTTATGCAAATGTACACTAACAGAGGGGCTTACTTGCGTAACGCCATACTGGTAACGGATATAGTTTGTTATCGATATTTAACAATTAATAACTCCGCTAATAAATTATATTTTTCAACAAAATTTGGTCAACGTTTTAGCAATTTCCTAGGAGTTAAACTTGCAAAATTTTGTTTAAATTTGTTCATATTTGACGTTTTTTATTGTATGTTGTCTAGGGGTTACTTTTTTCCAGCCACAGTGTATTATAGAGAGTGTATTACAAATGGTACTGTGCATGTATTGTATTGTTCATGTCTGTGTTATGCCTGTTGTTTCTGCAACAATTTTTTGCATGTGGTTTGTTGTGGCAGTGCTAAGCACAAAGATATGTTGAGGACATTTTGGCACACAAACCGCATCAGAAACCCAGAGACTTCATCCTTTTCACACAGTCTAGATTCAGCACGCAGACTGTCTGCTGATGCACCGAAAGTTAGCTGCACTATTCTGCAGGACTACAAGGATGACATGAGGAAACGGTTTCGTAATAGCGGTGCACCAGCAGACTGGACTGAAGTAGAGAAGGTTCGCAACAGAAGAACAGCAGTTGAAGACCAGAGTAGAACTGGTTCAGGTTCACCACTAAATGCTGCTGAAAGTCTAGTGTTACAAGCGTCAAAAATGCCAAGTTCAAGTGCTTCATCTGCATCAACATTGGAATGGAAAATGGATGCTTTTCTTCTGTTACCAGGGGATTATCAACGGTACTGTACACGTATTTTGTTGTGTATTGAGCTACATATGTTAGATGGACCACATTGACTCTCACAACGGCAGTGCCATGATGGCAGCAGCATAAACATCTGTCTTGTCTGATGTTCGTGCCACTTGCTTAAACTATTTAACACTTTGTGTTATATAGGGGTCAAGACCTGCTTGGGGAATGGGAGATTCAGGGCGTTGAATCAAACCGTCAGTTCTGTGCTCCCACCTGGCAAATATGACTCTGTTCTTTTCCAAATTACTTTTGCCTTTGTTATTATTGATGTTACTGTTGGATAATTGATTAAAATTATCCTTATGGAAACATTTGTAGATATTTGTGCCTTTTAATGATCAAAATGAATGTTAAGTAGTACAGTATGCAATTTAAACATGGTCACGTTGTTAACTATTGTTGATTATGATGAACTGCGTATATACACGTTATTTCATAAAAAAGGGACCCCTTTTTGTTTTTCTCATAATTACTCAAATGATGATCAACTCACACAAAATTGTTAACAGCTGTAGCTGAAAAAATACTAATTCAAAATATTGCAACAAAATGTGGCAGTTGATTAAATATTTTTTGTTAGTCGTGACATAATGCTGATGTCATAATGTGTCACGGGTACAAACTTGATAGTCTCAACTGGTGCTGTCAGTTGCTACCCAGCTTTGATGGTGAACTTAATCTGGTTCGCTAATGAAAAATGTTTATCGCGTCAGCACTAAGCAACATGGGGACATGAAATCAAGCATCTTGCGATCCAAAAACCCAACCATTTTGCAAGCTCTGTGTGCTAATGCACTGTTTTGCTTGAACATGTGAAATTCCAACTATCCCCACAGACACGTAAATGCAATCGCTTTGCACATTTTTGTGGCTGCAACTGTAAAACTTTAAAAATTTGTCATCAGCAAACCAAATTTTTTACCATCGAAGCAGGGTAGCAATAGACAGCACCAGTTGAGATTATCAAGCTTGTAGTCGTGACACATTATGATGTAAGCATTACATCATGACTAGCACAGAATATTTAATCATCTGCCATATTTTGTTACAATATTTTGAATTAGTATTTTTTGAGCTACAACTGATAAAAATTTTGTGTAAATTGATCATCATTTGAGTGAATTATGAAAAAACAAAAAAGGGTCCCTTTTTTGTGAAACACCCGTGTATGTTGATAGCGCTGTCCGTGAATAGTGTTTTTATTGTGCATGGTGTTTTATGCAAGCGCTGTTTTATACTTGCAGTTTTTGCAACAATTCCAAAAAGTGCATTGATGAATATTTCACCCAGCTGGATGAAAAATGTGAGAAGGTTGGTCATTGGCTTTCTTATGTCTAGTGGCAAAAACTATCAGAAATAACTCTAATTTCACATGCAGAGTGTTTTTGGTACTGTAGCTTTCATTGTGGGTATGCTAATCCAGACTCTGCTTAATGCATGTGAGCATAATACAAGTGGAAAAAAAATAAAATCAACATGTGTCTTATGCTACTGAATTCTAAGGCATGTAGTGTGTGTGTGTAATATCATGCAACTGCTAGTTTGAGAAAAATGTGTAGCATTTTTGCTAAAATGTAGAAAATGTTTTTTTGCTGATGCAGCATCACTGAAAGCAATTAGAAAATGCTGATTATGATGGATGTTACCATGGCACATAATGTCTTTGTCCTTCGTGTTCACATATATTGTGCTAAAGCTGTCATTTAGCAGTGATGAGCCCATATAACATTAGAGGCCATAGTTCAACTGCCGGAATAGAGGATTTGCGATTGGATGCCCCACTCGAAATTGCATTGTCGATTGTGGCCAAATTATTATGCATTGTTATGAAATGTTTACTACAGACAGCTTAGCTATGCCCCATCCAACAGTATCATTACCTACCCCTACCCCCCTCATTGAGTCGCACTTTTTCTTTACCAAAATAACATGTTTACGATGTAGTGATGAATTAGGTTTGTTTTTGTCTTTGTTGTAATATTTTGTTTAACGATGGGTGCACAGGAGGCACGAGAAATACAACTCATTGATGAGAAGCGACGATGCTTTGTGCAGTTGCTGATGCGGCAGAAAACGGTTTGTCAGCCAGTTGTCAGTGTATCCGTATCATTTCGGTTATATTTGCATCATTCTGTTAGATATATTTGCCTGTGTAATTTCTGCCATGCTGTGGCTGCCAGTTGTTTGTTGATAAAAAAGTATCATATGAGCAAAGGCTGACACAGTATATTTGAAGCTGTCTACTCTGAACTATAGAAGATGCAGGGGTATATGGTGGAAATATATAGTAGATTAATTATAAATTATACGATAAAAAAGTAGCGATAAGTGCAATTGTTACAACCAGTGCACATTCTTATAAATTGGGCAATATTGGAGTCATCATTTGATTGATGACTATGCCAGTAGTTAACAGTCCATCTGTTGATATTGCTAAGAGAAATTTAGACAAGTTTTGATCAAATCAAGATGTCTGCTATGATTACAAGGAAAATTACCGGAACTGGTCATAGAGTGTTGTAATGTTGTATACTTTGTGAAAGTGATATCATAAAGATATAGACACAGAGCCATCTGTCTGAGTCCAGTATAACCATACAATACAATATGGTATCGGTATATTCACATGTCTAATGTTGCTAATTTTTGCCAATGTGAATTGTATGGTAACAATTGAAGCATGGCCTAATATTGTAGTGGTATGTCTGCCAACATTGCTAAAGATCCTGTCACACCTCAAATGTGTTGCTACACTACCTTGTAAAAATATTATCTCAGTCTTTTTTACATCAATGTTTACTAGGTACTGAGAAGAAAATGGCTATTGTAGTGCTCTCTGATATTGTGTATAACATATGTGTATTTATTGTATTCTGATTACACAATGATGATCTGCTGCTAAGTTTCCTAAACCCGCCTAGTTCTTCCTAGCAGATGTCATCTCGTGTCACTGAGAATGCTGTGCAAAGCTCTCGTCCATCATCCATGTCTGTGAGGCCTCCAGCTGTCGTACTGAGAACAATTGCAGCTCATGGCATTGGTTTGACGTCCATTAAACGACCGGTCAGTTATAAGCATAACCATTTGCTCACTGTCTGACATCAGTTCTGATACTACACTGTTTGCTGTGTGTGATAATGTAATTGATTGGAATGCTTTATAGCTTAAGGTCGTGTGTAAGTCTGTTGGAAAGCCATCACAGAGCTATGCAGGATTGCCTGCTATATGGGATCACAGAGTATTATTTGTCACCCAACATAGGTGAATGCTGCCCCACCATAATCACAGACAGCACTCGATTTACCTACCGAGGAGGGATGGAAAGCTGAGTTGAACTTGATGTTGGTTATATACCTAGATTGTTTACCTGTCCACAGACAGTCACCCATCCAAGTAGTAACCATTTGATAGCAACCCGACCAGGAGTCAAACCCACGACCTCTCGACTGTAAAGCAGATGTCAGATGAATGACAAAGTCAGCAGACTTTTGTAGCCATGGTTTGGTTGCCCGAGAAAATTGGTCGATAAAATCGGTGAACGATGACACACGGCCGACATTTTCATCTGCTACTTCGTATGATATCAGCTAGCGCAACAGCAGAATGCAGATCGCAAAATAATACGTGCATCACTTTTTTCTGCATCTAATGAACAAAAATAAATTTCAAACATAATAAATAACTAACATAAATATTCATCTTTTGTTGTAAACCATCACCATGGCAACACAAACAAAATTTGTTGACCGATATACAAAAAGTCGGCCGACAAAATTGTCGAAGATAGAACATGTGCTATCTTGGCCAACAAAATTGTCTGCGATTTTTGCATGACACACGACAGATTTCTGTCGGGTGATTTTGTCAGCAGAGAAAATTGGCATCTGACATTCCCTTAAGTCCAACCTGCCAGAGTGAAGATTGCAGACATTATAGTATTATATCTTCTAGACAAAATGTTAGTTTTGCTCATTGTTTGATACGTGGTGTTTTCAGTATGTCATACAGATTTGTATTAAATTCTAGATGAGGTGCAGTTACACGTTATCATATAGTTGCATTATGTGACTGTGTTTAAGGGATACATATTCATTCATGTGATAATGCATATACACTGGGGTCCATAAAAATGTGCCTTTATTATTTTTTGAATAGCTTCGTGAAACGTGGCCAATTTTAATAATTTTTGGCACGCGATATCAGAAAAGAACTTGACACAAATGACTCTAGACTTGGCCACCTCACTTTAATACTGTCACTACACTACCTTGTGAAATGCAGATGTCATAGTTTGGCCATTTTCAACGATAAATTCATACTGGATAGTGCATGCTTCGGCTCAGAAATGATTAACTAAAAAGTGACAAACACAATTGCCAACTATTGTATGTCAAAAAGTCACACGTGTCGCATCACATCCTCTTTATTACAGCATGTGCTTAAAATGTCCTCCTCCAGCGCGAATGCAAGTGGCAAACATTGACACCACTCGCAAACAGCAGGCTTAACAACCTACATTTCACAAGGTAGTGTAGCGACAAAATTAAAGTGAGGTGGCCAAAAGTAGTCATTTGTGTCAAGCTTCTTCCTGATGTTGCACGCCAAAAAGTATTTAAATCGACCAATGCTGCACGGAGCTATTCAAAAAATAAAAGTGGCAGGTTTTTTATGGACCACGGTGTATGTAGTTTTTCATTCTGTAGTCACAGAGCTGGATTATGCTAACATAAAATATGCTGAATAAAAAGTTCATGTAGCAATAAAATATACGGTCCTAATCATAATAAATGATAGACAGCTTGACAGCAATGCTGGTGATGCCAGGTTATAGTTGGTGTGCATTGTTTGACAGAAGGTGGATGAGACAGGAGGTAATGTGCACAGTGGGGCACGGCCGCCATGGCTTGAAACTACAACTGCTGATAATACAACAGCAACTGCTGCTGCTGCTATCATTGGTCCTACAGCCGATGACCTAAAGAAACACTGTATGTCAGCACTTGTCCGTCCAGTTATTTTGCTTTTTTGATTGCACTTTCGGTTGCCGTGCCATGTTCTAATCATGTCCTGCTTGCTGCATCTCAGTTTTTGTGCTTAAGATCAGTCTGGCTGATAGCCACTTCATATTTTTTGTTATTTTTAATTTTTTTATGAACTCTTACAGAGGGTCAAAAATAGTAATTACACTTTCTCTGTTCTGTGTGCACCCTAAATGAAGGCCACAGTGGTAGCTGAAACATTGAGTAAGAAAGGTAAGGTTTTAGGTTGATGAATTTTATATAGTTTATTACTGCGTGTGTATATTTTGAGTGTAATGTATCTACTACTGTTTATGTTTCTAGTGGCTCTGCAGAAGAAGCTAAAGTTGCCAAGTACTCGCGTTGGTGCTAAGTTTGACCGTCACAGTTCGTCGGCTGCTAATTGGTTGCCATCGTTTGGTCGAGTCTGGAGTAAAAACTGTCGAACGCACAACCGGTATGTCGTCGAATGGACTAGTTGAAATAGCAACTTAATATGCTATACAAATTCGTCAATGTACTAGTATGTTATTTCTGTGTTTAGTTAGGATTTTTCTGTACTCTGGATGTGGCCTGTGTCTGCAAACTATCGGTTACTTAAATTTTGAGAGCTTGTTTAACATTATCTGCATTATGATTGCATTCAGTGCTGTCATTTGGGTGGCAGATGGGCATCAGGCCTGTAGACAGTGCTGCCACAGACTGTATTTCTGGCTTACTGTAGCAGTAGAAGCATGCTGTATTCAAGTCATGACTACCCTCATTGTCATAGAAGGCATGCTGGTTGGTTTCTTGCTTGGTTGAATGATTGCTTTGATAATTTGGTGTTTTATAGTGCATATTTTGCGTGCAGACATCATTTCATGAGGGAGCATTTCAAGATAAAACTGGCAACGACTGTTTCGGCAGCACGTCACAAGACATCGGCAACAAGTTGTGAAGCCGATAGTCACGGTGCTGGCAGCAGCGATGGCCAAGAAGCCACAGAACAGTCAAGTTCAGGTGACAGATCTCAGCTGGGCAGTGTAGCCACTAGACCTGCATGTCGGCAGTACCAGCCTCGTCGTCTGCGCTCACCGCACAACGAACACGACAATGTGATTAGTGCTACTCGACTTGCACTAGCCTCAAATCTGCTGTGATCAATAGTCGTTGACTGGTAGAGTCGAGACCGATTCTGATGGGTGGGAGTCTCTGGATCCCACGAGTTTGCCAAGACAGATTGTTCTTGTAATTCACTGTTTATAATCCGACTGAGCATGTGTCGAGAAACAGCAGTGCCATGGGACACCAGAATTAGACATCAGTTGTCTGTTGATGCCTCAGTTTTGTGCGGTCAGAAAGTTTCGTTCTTGCTCGAAAATTTCACTCCGAAAATGCAAAATTTGCGGCTGAAAACCCACTTTTTGTGGAAACTTGATGGCAAAATTGAAATTTTGAGCACCCATAATTTCCTCTGTTGGAAACCTGCAGCTGTTTGTTGAAAAAATGCAACTTCCTGTCTCGTCTACTTTTGTAACTAATGAAGCTGCTGGAACTTGACATTAAGGTTACAAACATTTAGTTGCAATTTACAAACATCAGTGTGGCACAGTTGTATAGCACTTGGCTCCAAATTCCCACCTGAACTGCATCACTACACTACCTGGTAAAATATATTTTTTTCAAAAATCACCATAATTGTGATAAATACTGTGCCAAATTTTCATACTTTGAAATACGTTTAGTTTTCAATACATTTCCATATTTGTGATAAAAAAACAGATGACATTATTGTAAATGATGACTTTAATGCAGTGACAAAATATCGAAGTCACCCGGAGCAAAAATGCTCAATGAGAACGGGGTAGGAAAAATTTGCGATTTTTGGCCAGTAAGTCGCTGTATCTTAGAAACGGTGCGAGAATGGTTACTATTAATCAGTTAAACACTAATAGGAAGTCGTACACGGGTTTTCGATTGCCAACGAAAACAATGACCTTGGATGATCTTGAACAACAACAATAGGGGTTTTTATGGATTTTTTGCAATTTATTTTGGGTTGTGAGACACATTTCAAGAGCAAGTTGCGTCGATTTCACTACAGATAGACCAAGACAAGCTGCGTATGAAATTTTCAGCATTGAACGCTGTTTTCAATGGTCCAAGTCTCGACCTTCTATGTTCAAGAAACCTGCGCACGAGAGCATCAAAGAGCGGTACCCCCTAAAAGTCATTATTCGACCGCTGTTGGTCAGTCTACCGTGAAAACGGTTGCAGATAGCCATGGATATGGTGACCGTCACAACTAGTAATGAGTTTTTTTAGTCGTATCAACATCGATGACTTTAAAACCCTGAACTCCAAAAATAAGGAATTTTATTGTTTTTTGCAATCTTCGGCTGCACCACGCACTTCAAGAGTGAATGGCTGGAGATAGACTTAAGGCAATTCACGAAAAGGGACTGCTAGGCATCTGGAGCAGAAAATTAGCTCAATCTTCTTGTAGATTTGAACAGATCTAACAGTAGCATTGCAGTTTCAGCATCATTATGCCATTAATTTGACAATAACAAAAATAATTTTTTAGTATTAAAAATTTGTCATTTTTGTCGGTAAATACATTAAGCCTACGCAATGACTATTTTTAGGGCAGCCATACAAATCTATAGTACGGTACGGTGCTCATAGGTACCGGCTTAGGCCGTCCAAGACAGCTGCCGGGTAAATAGCCGGCCTGGGTAGAACCGGATACTTATCTAGGCTATTGATACGGCTGCCGTATAAATATTCTGTGCCAATAAATTAGGTTTAGGCTACATTTCGTCAGTGCATTTTCAGCCAAAACGATTGTTGTCAATGTCACGATGTGTCCATGAAATTTACCGGTGAATTAGAAACGCAAGGTATCTGTGGACTGGTATGCCTGTCAGCTAATTTATTGATCTTTTATTTATTAGATCAGCACTGATATTCAAGAACAGAAGCAAAACACGGTACAAATAAGATTACAATGTCAGGCAAGGACGGAAAGGCTCCATACGAAGCACTGACAACTACTAGTGAATATCGCAATACCGGAGGTATATCTAAAACCTCGGTATGCACCTCGAAATTTTGATATATTGGCCCATCTCTACTTGCTGTGTTAGGTAACAATATTAAATATTCTATACTTTGTTTACATTTTGATATACTTGTGAATTTTTCTTCTCGAAAGGGTTGCGTAAAATAGCCATACTTCTAACCAAAGACGTTCATTTGTTTATCTAAGGTCTTTGCTTTTGTCAAACTGTGATGACATATTTATGAGATATATTTGCACATAGGCTAATTTGCACCTAGCCGACGGTGACAGCGGACAGTTCAATAGCAATAGCAATGTCGCTGTGTGCCATGGCTAATTTGCACCATGCGTCTAACTTAACTTCAGACCATTTTGCACACACTTCTGTCATATTAGCGTGAACGTAACATGAAGGGACCCATTCACGCTGCCAGCGTGAATGAGCATGAATGATCACTGATCGCCATAGGCACCCATTACGCTGGCAGCGTGAACGTAGTGTGAAGGGGCCCCTGCACGCCCGTTTACACTGGTAGCATGAACGTAGCGTGAAGGGGCGCCATAGGTGCCTATTCGCGCTGGCAGCGTGAACGTAGAATGTAAGGGCCCATTCACGCTGGCAGGCTCAGTGTTATCCTCCGTCCGTATGGACGGAAGATAAGACCACCAAACTGCTATTTTCCGTCCGCAACTCTAACCCTAAATCTAAACCTAACCCTAACCACAACACTAACCTTTACTATAACCCTGACCCTAAACCTAACCCTAACCCTAAGTTCCTAATTCCATAACTCTATCTGCAACCACAACCACAACCCTAATTTACGGACGGAAGATAAGACCGCTCAGCCGCTATTTACCGTCCGTAGAAATGGAAGATAACATTCACGCGCTGGCAGCGTGAATGGGTCCCTTCACGCTATGTTCATGCTAATATGACAGATGTTTTGCACGCTTGTTATTTTCCATACTCCACGTGGATGGAAATGTAAGCAATTCTGACACTATTTTTCGTCCGCCATGCATGCTCATGCACATATGTGCACATGGATAAATAACAGCAAATTTGATGCCATGCTACATCCTCATATATTTCCTGGCAAACATGTTGCCTTTCAAATGCATGAAAGTGCTTTGATGTTCTGTAAACGAATTAATTTTTAATACTACATATAATAACTGCAAATTTCTGGCTAATTAATGTACCAGTGACTTCATAGACTGATGATATGAGCCCTCAGGGCCTATGGGCGTGCCTGTTTCTATATACATGGACGGAAAATAGTGTTTATGTAGTTTTACTATCTGTTCAACCATAGAGGACGTAAAATAGCGTCAGATTGGATTACTAATTCGTCTGTGCAGACGAAAAATAACCGATGATTTTGCACTTACTGGTTGTAGCTCTCTGCTGATACAGTTGCCAGTAAGTATGCCGTCATTTCGTCCAACAAACTTCTCATGGACTATTGAAGGTGTTCTTTCTGGCTGTGCATTTCCATCACATGGTGGACATTTTCAGTACCTAATGGAGGTGGGTGTCAGGCACTTGGTGACTCTGACTGAGTTTACACCTCCACTTCATCTCCTGCCATCAGGTTGACTAAACTTTTTATTCTGTGCGTGGTAATCATTAACATACTTTAATAGCTAATTGTTTCCAAAAGTTAATGTTTGTTGCTGCTGTGTTTGTTGTTTGTCAATGACAACTACTATTACTGTGAATGTCATATGTGAACAAATTATTAAAATATGTGTTCAAAATCATTTATTACATTATAGTCCTAGTATATTTAATACAGGGGCATCATCACAATTTATTTCATGCCCAATAATGCAAGTAAAGATTATCAGTTTATTAGCAAAAAAAATTTGTATTGTGGTTGGAAATAGCCCATTTTCGTTAGTTTTGCTTTGTTACATATTGTTTACCATCTATGATTATTATTTATTTGGATTCTGGTTGTGAGACTTTTTTGGTAAACACTAGTCTACAAGAAAACAGACTGAATTTGAAACTTTTTTAAATGATAAGGCTGTCGATGATACAAAATATACAACATTTGTCCAGCCCAGCAGCATGGCATTAAATAAACGAAAAGTGCCAAAATTGCAAGATACGCACAAACAGTAAAATCACTCTATAAATTGCAAAAAAGATGATCAAATCTCAGCTGATTTACCATACTGTGTGTGGCTTGTTTTTCATTGCTGTGTGTGTGACAGAGCTGAAATTTCATCATCTTCCAGTAGAAGAATTTGACTCTCCCAGTCTGCATCAGATGCACGAACTTCATCGAATTGTTCAGAAGGCACAGGAGAATCATGAGGTAGGTGTTCGTGTCTTGTCATTAGCAGGAGAAACGTAATGTATTTGAATGTCATGTTAGTACCATAAAACTTCTAATAGAAGCTGGGTCTCTAATACAAGCCAGAGGTCAAATTCACAAAACATCTTACGACAATTTTACGACAAAAATCTTACAATCACTTTTTAGGTGTCTTATGACATTCCAAATTATACAATTCCAACATCATCCAACAAGAAAAACTTCTTTGTATTGATTTATAAGACCTTTAGTTTAATTATAGGCCTACTCGCATGTAGCATTTCAGGCAAAGTTTATGGATTTTTCCTATTTTCTGATTTATATCCAGTTTTTCTCTGATTCTGGTTTGCACCAATGCTGTGCCTTGGTCATTTGTGGTTATTTTTGTCATTTTTTAAAATTCGGATTAATTTTTTAACTCAGTTTTTCCAGACTTTGCTGTGTGAACGTCCAGAATCACTCTCAGTGTGGAACATTGTAAACAAATTGCCAACTTTTCTCTCACAGTTTTTACCATGGCAACATGCAGTGGCGAACGGAAATCATTAGTCCAGAGGAGGCAACACTGGTTGCCAAAACATCAACAGTTGTATTTAGATGGCTTTCTGTAACTTAATATGTGAGGTATTTTTGTACATTTATTTTCGCAGTCTGCTGCCAAAAATTGTTGAGGTCTGGACATGATTTGTGCGGACATATGATAAATGGTCTCTTGCATACATTGCAGGGTGTGACTGTGCACTGTCATTGGGGCCTCGGTCGGACAGGAACAATGCTGGCAGCTTGTCTAGTCGCACTGCATCAGCTTGAGCCGAATGATGCAGTGAGGGAGATACGTCGAAGACGACCGTTCTCAATTGAGACTTACGAACAGGAGCATGCAGTGTTCCAGTTTGCACAGTCACTCAACTCATTGCGTACTGTGAATGATACAACATTACCACTTTCCGATGAAACCGACAAATAGTTTATTTATTAATAAATACCAGTTTATTTGTTGTTGTTGTCTGTTAGGAAATTATTTGCCTGCTATTTTGTGAGGGTTGTTTGGTGGCATAATGCTAGGGCGTTGGACTTCTGATAAAGAGATTGTTGTTTGGGTCACTACCAAGTGGTTAGCTGTTGGATGGATGACTGCAGACGGACAAATAATACATGTATGACATGTACAGGGTGAGCCAATAAAAAAGTGGCACTTTACTTTTGTCCATATCTTTGCCAGTTATTGACCGATTTTAAAAAAATTTTTCACTGACACACTCTGTGGACAATTTGCAATAATATGGTTATTATATATCCCACCACACCGTAAATGTATCTCTACAATACAATATAAATGAAATATGCATAACAGTAATAATAAACAAATATTTTGGTAAAATTGAAAGAAAAACACTTCAGACCAACATTGCGGTGAATGATCTGTATGACACTAGGCCGTGTAAGTCTAACACAGTCTAGCGTCATACAGATCATTCACTGCAATGTTGGTCTGAAATGTTTTTTTATTTACGTAACTGTTTGTTAATATTGTTATTTTTTCATACATTTATATTTCAGTAGGTAGTCTAAAGTGTAGAGATGCATTTTCGGTGTGGTAGGATGTATGATAATCACATTTATGCAAATTGTCTGCAGAGTATGTTAGTAAAATCGATCCATAATCGGCAAAGATATGGATACAAACAAAGTGCCACATTTTTTGATTGGTCCACGCTGTATATAACCAACCACCCAGGTCGACTCAGCCTTTCATCCTTCTAGGGTAGATGTCACTTGGTATATCAAGTTACCATTCTGCTTGGCTGGGGTTGGGTGGGTCACATTCATTTGTGTCAGTTGGTAGCAGATGGCGCTCTGTAACTTCAGAGACTGATTCTTTTAACCATAGAATCTCAATACAAGCTGGAGTTTAGGTCAAAATAGAAACTGAAGGCTTGGTTTACAGGTTTTATAGTATTTTAACCAGCACTTTTTGGCTACAGCTGTATCACTTTTTTGATGATTACCTCCACCAAGGAGGTTATGTTTTTGCCAGAGTTTGTTTGTCTGTGTGTTAGCAAGATAACTCAAAAAGTTATGGAAGGATTTTTCTGAAATTTTCTGGGAATGGCAAAAACTACAAGTGATTCAATTTTGGGGGTGATCAGGAAGGAATTCTGGATTCTGGATCACTTTGAAATTTTCGTTAACATCGCTTTATATGCTTGGCGGAGGTCTGCGCTCTGTGAGTGCTTTTCTAGTTTTTTTCTGTGAGCTCGTTCTGCTTTAGCAAGTGTTTAGTGAATTAAATTATTGTGTTGGTTTTTCATGCTTGTTGCGTGTATTTTTATTGTATTTTTTATTTCTTTGGAGTATGGTCAAACTTAATAAGTTGAAGACTGCTATTTGTGTTGAGAACCTTGCTAGGTTGAATGGTATAGTAATTGTTAGCTTGTTTCATATGAATGATATCCCTGCAGAATATACTTACTTTATTGTGCAATTGATAATTTGTTCACCATGTATTCTATAATTTTGCCAGCAGCGTTTATTGATAATTTTGACCCCTTGGACTGAATCATTTCAAATTGCAGCAACTAAGCAGCAGTTAGTTACCTTCAAACTTTTTTCAGTGAAACACTTTATTGTGTACTGTGCACTATTATTTTACTCATAGTTATTCATTTATATATTTATAATACTTTACGTTTGCATTGTGTGCCTGAAATTTACCCATTACATTCAGTGTTTGATTGCCGTGGCTTTGGAAGGGTACCACTATGAATTTTTCCCCCATTAGACTTAGGGGGCAGGGCGGACTCACGTTGGGCTTTGCCCCAAATTTCTAGTATTGCATTTGTTGTTAATTGTGTTGCTGCTAAGAATGTGAGAAGCTGTATTGTTATGTGAGGTGAATAATGTACACTCTGTCAAAGAAAACGTCACCTTTTTATTTATTTTATCATAGACTGAGATTTGGCTTAAAGCTACAAGCCAATGCCATTGTGGGTGCTTTGAGTGGCTTACGTGCTAAATTGCTGCAGTAAGAATGACGTCATCCACAACGTGATACACTATTATTATACACTTATTATACACCAAACTAAAAAAAGTACAATGCAGAGGATAACCGGTAAATAAATAAGACAAAATTATATGGCACATTTATAAGGCCACAATGTTATGCTACAAATGGATTTCAAAGTAGTCAGCAGAACCGAGGCTTAGGTCGAATTTGCTGTGTTTTACTGGCATATCCATAGAGGGCACGTGCCGCCTTAGGAAACAGCCTACTCACTTACTCAAAATTTATGTAAAAAACTGTTCAGTTTATATACAGTGTAAGGGTGACATCGTGGTTGTAGATATAAAACAGCACAAATCACAATTTAACTAGAAATTTGGGGCAAAGCCCAACGTGAGTCCGCCCGGCGCCCTAAGTCCGATTGGGGGGAAATTAGGGGTGGGGGTAAAATTTCCTCGGCACCAGTCACGTGGCCCGAACTCAAAAGCACTGGCATACGCCGAACGCGCATTGTCGACTTAGGGTAGGTCAACATGAGCGCTTATAACTTTGTTCGTACTGGACCGAATTTCACAAAATTTTTTTTGTTTAACGCCCAAAAGATCGTGCTCGTCAACGCCGTTTAAGTTTTGCGCTATCTTCATCGGTTTCAGAAATATTTACGCTCAAACTCGAAAGTTGTCGCAAATTGCATCGATTTTTGCACGTTTTTTGCCCTCCCAAATTTTAAGGGGTGTGGTGCCCCCAAAAGTTGTACTTGCGTTAACACCCCAACCTAGAGGCGCATCAAGTGCCAAAGTTTCGTCGGGCTACACCCCCTAACTCCAAAGTTATAAGCGCTCCTTTATTACATTTTAAGCAAATTTTTGACTTTCTTTTTAAAAAAATTGTAAAGGAGGCCCCCGTCCCCGGTAGGGGTGCGCTAGTAGGACTTGGTCATTTTCTAGCACGTGTAAAAATTTGGAAGCGCAGCACCCCCTAGGGGCCGAAATATGGTCTTCCGAAAAATGCGACTTAGAGTAGGTCAAAATGAGCGCTTATAACTTTGTTCGTAGTGGACGGATTTTCACAAATTTTTTTCTGTTCAACGCCAAAAGGATCCATCTCGTCAACGCCGTTTAGATTTTGTCGCTATCTTCATCGGTTTCAGAGATATTTGCGGTCAAACTCGAAAGTTGTCGTAAAACGTACTAAATTTTGGACGTTTTTTGTTTTCCCAAATTTTAAGGGGGGCGGTGCCCCCAAAAGTTATACATGCGTTCACACCCCAACCTAGAGCCACGTCAAGTGCCAAAGTTTCGTCGGGCTACACCCCCTAACTCCCAAGTTATAAGCGCTAATTTATTGCATTTTAAGCCAATTTTTGACCCCC
>Ga0056128_1004999_pt1 | contig 16641 bp, 13 predicted proteins | sample WorMetLIZISLAND2_FD_71113 | JGI IMG/M metagenome (GOLD analysis project Ga0056128, IMG submission 71113) | Marine gutless worms symbiont microbial communities from Max Planck institute for Marine Microbiology, Germany - Olavius geniculatus... ... | reverse complement strand
GACCGCGTCGTTTGAGCCATCGCACGCAAAAATCCGCCGAAGGGTCTGACCTGTAGGTGAGTTTCTGAAAAAAAAGGTATATGGCTACAAAAATTTTTGCGTATATTTCACCCATTTGCCAGGAAGCCCCCCTTGGAGGGATTTACATGAAATTTTGCATGAGGGGTTATCTCGCCGACGTAATCAACCGTGCCAAATTTTATCTCAATCAGATCAGGGGTTTTGATTCTGTTGGGGGGTCTAATTTTTGGCTTTCCCATAAGAAAGAGAAGTCACCGTTAACACAGGGCTTGAACAACCGTTCAGCCTTTGACAAGTAGCTGGAGCAGGAGTTTTGGACGCCAGCATTTGAGCGCCACCATTTGGACGTCACTGGGTGCTCACCGTTTAGGCGCCGGGACATTTAGACATTTGGGCGTCGCCGTTAAGCGGTGCCTAAATGTACCCGTCCATAGCAAACTATCACTTCGAGCTCATTTCAGTTCTTTGTGGCAGTTAGATTAAAATTCGTACGCAGGATTCCGACTAGACTGAGTTGATAATTTGACGTTGATAGGCCTATATGTGCACCCTAATATACAGGGTGCAGCATAAAAAGTAGCCCCCTAAAGTTTTCATTGTTTTCTCAGCAACCATTTGGAATTTTAATGCAAAATTTTACGGTTTTATTTAATGAAACCTTCTACATCTAACTACCAAGTAAAATGTGACTCTGTTGAAAAACGACGAAGTTATAGACTTTTTAACGAGGCCGCCTACTGATTTTTCAGCATTAAAAAATGTTTAAGCTAAAAATGCTATTTAATTTTTGAAAACCGCTTAACACATTTTTGCCGATGATGTCACAGTGACGTTTTGATAAACAGTATTTGATTTTGTTTATAAATTTATTTATTTATTTTATTCATTTATTTATTTATTTATTTGTATCAAGCAACAAGGCCCATAAACATCATAAACACGAACAGAAAAAGACAGACAGAAACACAGATATGCAGACAGACATTAAAGCGGTACAGAAAGAAACATAGAAACAGTAAACACAGTTACACTAATGCAAGCCTAGAGCATCAAACAGTCCATTCTTAACACACTTCAGTCTGGCACAAAATGCCATTTTGGCATTATGCAATACAGTATCAGAACTTGGCAGACGTAATTGCATTAACACTGCAGTGACACTGCTGTATTTGGGAAGTCCAAAAAAAGTTTAAGGCTTTTAACATAACCAGAAGCAAGCTTTTTAAGCTGGCCAACTGAAAGTTATTCCACAGTGCAATGTCATAAAAACACAAGACAAACGACTTAAGTGCATTAGGTTTGCTTTACTTTAACGAGTTTGGCAGCTTTTTAAACCCAAAACCCGGGTTTGGCAAAAAGGCTCTAGGTTTGGAATTTCTACTTTGAAGTACTGGGATGGTGGCCTTGCGTCAATACTGAGGTCTCCAGTTGAGTGATAGCCTACTTCTAAGACCAAAGTCAAGACTGAATTTGACCTGACTTAGGTCTAAGCTTAAAGTCAAGTCCAAAATCATGACCAAAACAGCTGGCAATTTTTAATGCTAAATGAATACAATTAGGGCTTAGATTGATTAAATGGACGTCCCAGTTTGTTATTTGAGCATGATATTTACTTTTTGTCCAGTAAAATAAAGTGCATCATCTGATAATAGCCTTAATAGGCATTCTGTTTACTTGCTACCTACTGGCGCTAACTGTGCAGCTGCCCTCGTTGACCGTCACGGACTCAGCCTGCACCAGTATGCCAATATGCCATGTGTCGCAGTGGCTACTACCAGCTTCGACCAGCGACCGCTCGTCAGATCATTGTCATCTGATGTATCAGCACACCAGCCGGTGACGCTGAGGCTGCCGTCCGACGTCTCACTGTGCGTCTCGACATCGAGGCACAGTTGAAGGCCAGCCGACTTCGACTGAACCCCACCAAGACCCAGGTGACGTAGATGGGTTCTCCACAACAGCTGGCGAAAGTCAACATTTTGGAGGTTCCGGTGGTGTCGGCACGTATCAACGTCTCGGAGACAGCCCGTAACCTCGGCGTCGTCGTCAACAGCCAGCTGACGCTGTCTGCACATGTGGCCGCCGTGTGTTGCAGTGGCTACTACCAGTAACGGCAGCTCCGACCGCTCGTCAGATCGATGTCATCTGACGCCGTCAAGACGCTGATCCAGGCGTTCATTTCGTGTCGCCTGGACTACTGCAACTCGATGCTGTGTGGCATCATCGATGGTCTGCTGAGCCAGCTGCAGTCTGTTCAGAATGCGGCTGCACGTTTGGGGTCGGGGGCTCGACGCTATGACCACATAATGCCGGTGCTACAGGAGCTGCATATAGGCAAACAAACTAATACTGCACACATCATCCGATTAATATAGGCTCAAAAAATACTTCTATAATGTTAATTAAACTCATTGTATTATTACACTTATTCGACGGTTGCGTGAAAAAGATGTACGACCACAAACGAAAGTCAGCTCAAAAGTCAAACCTAAAGTCAAGTCTGAAGTCAAGACCAAAGTCAAGATTTAGACTAAAGTCTTAGCGAAACTTAACCTCATCCATTGTAAGGAGCTGGTGCTATTCGATTGGTAAAAATATTCTTGCACATAATACTGTACGTGTGATGTATTGCAGTGCGATAACAACTAATGAGAATGGCAGAATGTGGTCAGTTGTTGATTCTGGTCATCATTGTTTTTGGTGATATATCGGTTGCAACACTGACCACCTCTGATATCTGGGGAGAGCCTTTGAAACGAGTAGATTTTGATGTGTCATCATACAGCTTTGCAACATCTACAATAGAGTTTTGGTTCTTTGCAGTCATTCGTTCTGCCATGCTTTCGGGTGCCATCATTGGACGAATGCTGAATAAGCGTGACAGCCAGCAACGGCTGCAGTACACATGGCCAGCGACGATCGTTGCTGCAGTTCTGATGATGATGTTTGCGGTGGTGAAAATGCTTGCATACACAGAAGTCAATTTGCCGTCAGCACTGTTCTGGTGTCAGTTTGCTTGGATGCTGGTTGCATCAGTCACATTCCATGCTGGTTTTGTTGTACTGAGAAAGCTCAAGAATGTCAATAACCTTGTTGTGAATACCAGCATAAACACTGAAAATGATGAACAGCATCAGCCTTTGTTATCTGACAGCTCAACAGAAGAAATTTCTTCTTCATCAAAAACAAATCATGTGTCGGTTGTACTTCGGTTGCTTTCATACTCAAAGCCCGATGCTCACTTGATTGTCACTGCATTTCTTTTCATGGTTATTTGTGCTGTTTGTAAGTATATCAGTTACCGTTACCATTTTTGTTGTGTTATTTTGAGTCAATCTAACATTTTTCTTTTTTGCCCAGTATGAGTTCTTTTGGATTTCCAACAGATTAAGGCCTAACTTTTAAAGATTGGCAATTTGCTATGTAGGATTTTTTTTCAGACTAGGAGCTCCTGATATCTGCCCAGCAGCCCAAGACTTATGTCAACTCTGTCAATACTGAATGCCAGCCTAGGTTTACTGTATTGTCAATAGTATTTTTGTACATTCTGAAAATGTGCTGTGTGCTAGAGCAGGGGTCTCAAACTCATTTGTGGGTGGGGGTGGGGGCCACAGTGCAAAATATCACTCAGTCGGTGGGCCGCATTGTTTTTAGAGACGACAAAATGCAGTAATTAATAGGCCGCTACAAATGACAGAAGTTATTTTTACAGTATACACTGTAGTTTAGAACTTCTAAACAAAAATTGTAGAAATCACCCATATCCGTGTAGGCCTACTTCTGCTTCTGCTTGTCACACTTCAAATTCAATACTTCCATCTGGAATTCTTCGGAAACGCTTTCTGCATCCACATCAAACGGAGTGGCAAAGAGTGTGCAAACTGTGGTTTAAAATTATTGAACTCTTTAAAACATCGGTCGAACTCGGCAAGAAGTTCAGAAATGACATCTGCATACTCTTTCAACTGCCATCGCTTAACTTCACTTAGGCTTACCACCTGAAGAGATGAGAAATGGTCCAAGTTGCCAGGGCCAGCATTGGTCGCTGCCAGCATCAGCATGCGGTCCACTAAAGAGAACGCAAATGAGAAAAATAGTAGTTTCGCTGGGTTACTGGAAAAATGCTGTAAAATAAATAAAACGACTTATTTTCATTCTAAATTTTTAGAATTTCAGATAATGTGTCGCGGGCCGCAAGGGCCGCAAGTTTGAGACCCCTGTGCTAGAGTGTATAGCGGGTCGCCTCACTTTGCAAGGAATGGAATTTGCAAGGCAACTGTCTTACAAGTAACAGTTATATTTTTTTACACTGTTAATGTATGTTAATAAATGTTCGAAAATAATTACCTGAATATCATACTAATAGCAAGGCACATTTCCCACATTGTTAATGTAAGTGACAAGAAATTTGAGCTAATGCTCACGAGACGCGCGAAAGCCTATAGCAGTTCCGGTTGAGTAGTATATCTGAAAATTGGGGTGTTCACACTAAGTACCAAATACCAAATTCTCTATCTGGATCGCATAACGATAGTAGCGTTGCGCCACCTTGTGAATGATATAGACTTGTGTTGTAGTTCGAAATCTCCAAAAAAAATCCATAAAACCCCCTATTTTGGCATTCAAGGTCATTTAATTCGGCGCCAATCGAGAGCCAGTTTACGACTTCTTATTAGTGATTAATAGTAACCTAGGCCCTATCTCACACCGTTACTGAGATATAGCGACTTATTGGCTAAAAATCGCAAATTTTGTCACCCCCCTTTCATTTAGCACTCTCCTTTGGGGTGACCCCCTTTGAACTTATGGAAAAGCTTTATGGTTCCTGAAACTAGAGTCTTCCAGGCAGCCGACGGTGAAGATTTGGTGATTCTAGCTTGCACTGTTTTGACTGATCCACCCGTGTGACAGACTGACGGACAGAATTGCGATAGCTAAGATGCGCTGAAAGCAGTAGCTGCTTTCGCGCATAAAAATGAACGTGCAGACATTTGACATCATCGGCTAATTTAAAACGTTTAAATCATCTTGTGGTCTGAATGTACAGTTGGTTTTGGCAGGCCTAAAATTTACCTCTACACTTATGAAGTTTGATGTACTCCATTAAAAGCAAATACGCTTTATCTTAAATGCTGAAAACAAGACTCAGTCACTCTCACGTGATATATACCTGTATAGCAGGCTAAATACTGCCGCCAACGGAACTGTGATAGACACAACATAGACCATCTATAGGCATACGCATTCCTTGCAAAGTCCATTCTTTGCAAATTCCACCCCCTGCAAATTTCTTTTCTTGCATAATTCGTTCTTTGCAAATTTTTATTCTTGATTTGCTTGCAAATTCCTTCCTTGTAAATTCATAGGGATGCAAATTTTGGGGCCTTTCCTTGAATTTTTTTATCTTTGCAAATTCAGTGTTCCCAGTATGGTGTAAAATTCAACATTGTTATGTATTACCTGTGTGTTCAGTAGAAATATTCATACCACTGTACACAAGTCGTGTGATACAGGGGATTGCAATTGATAAATCGGAAGCTACTTTCATCACTGCTATCATCTGGATGAGTGTTCTATCAGCTTCAAGGTGAGACAAACTTACTTTGCCTGCATTTCATGTACCTAGTAACATTGACTTTTTATATTAAAAATTGTTAGTGGCATAAAGCGCCAATAAATAAATTGGATTAGTCAAATTTCTGGATAGTTTGTCATTAGCATATTTATTTTGTGGCTGCTCCCAGTTTTTGCATTGAGTGGAACTTAGATCCCCTGTGTTGGCTAGCACACTTGGCATTTTTACTTTCTAGGATAATTAAGAACTTGTTTGGTGGATTGAGTGTCGACCTGACAGCTACAGCTATGGCATTTAGATTGCTGATGCTATCTTTGAATCTTTCCCAGTTCTGTGATAATGATTATGCATGTTCACAAAGTAATATTATTAGCCTGTTTTATTGAGTATTGTAAAATCGAGAGAATTTGATGATGTTTGTTTTGTAGTGCAATATGTGCTGGCATTCGAGGTGCTTTCTTCAAGGTGTCAATGGCAAGACTTAACATTCGTATTCGGAACTGCTTATTTGCTTCTTTAGCTCATCAAGAGATCAGCTTTTTTGATATAACGAAAACTGGTAATATAGCTATGAACATTGAGCAGTGTATTTGATCTTTTCATTGCATTGGCTTTGTGCTTTTGCCAAGACTATCATGTGCTCACCATTTCCATTCCAATTTTTGTACGCACCTAAAAAACAGCAGTGTGTTCTGAATATGGTAAAATAATATAATAACATTTGTTTTGAGACTTTCACGATGTTTATACATTTTTATTTTTATTGTTCAACTGTGCTCCTATGTTTAAACTTCTTCTGTTAATACACATCCTGTGCTGCGACATGGCAAATGCAAACTGGCAATTTAACTTTTTGCCAAATATCTTTGGTTCTTGTTGATTTGCTGTTTCATTTTGACATTTGTCTTGCTCAGCATTGATGCACCAAAGTTTTTTTAAGGAAGCTGATAGCTTGGAGTGAGATTTGTTTCACAGTCGAGTTGATACTTTTCTGATCACTCAACTGAATGCATATTTTATTTAATTTAACTGTAGGCTTATTTTTGTGTGTAGTTGTTGTATATTACTTACCTTGTACATTATTTACATTATACAGGTGATGTTACATCTCGGCTAACATCTGACACTACAACTATGTCAGATGCGTTGTCACATAATTTCAACATATTCATTCGGAGCTTCATTAAAGCTGGTTGGTGAAAATTAGATGTCCAGTATAATAATGTGGAAGTGCTGATTTTTTGTCTTAATCTGTATGAGTAAACTTTTGGCTACTTTGCATGTCTTGCTTTTGGTCATTCATATTATTGTTATTTACATATGTCCAGTATATGTTTTCTCCCAACTTTTATCTCTAGTGTATAATAGAACAAAGATGAACTGGTTAGGTTTTGGGGTAAAAAGTTCAAATGTTCCTGTGGGAAGAGGCATACAACACAGCAATCCTTAACTGCCTAGTTACTTTGTGTAATCATATCCAACGAACAGAAATTGACTCATTTACGATATGGCAGCATTGAGTGTTGTAACGTTATGTTAAGTAAAGACAGTGTGATTTTGGTTGTAAAAAAATTTCAGTTGTTGAATGAATGGAGCAGTTAGTGTTCATTCTGTGTTCGGTTGTGGATTTTGTCTGAGGATGTTCTAGTAGTTGGCATATTCATATTCAGGCTGGCTTGGCTGATCTGTTGTAGTTGGCATATGTGTATTCATGTTCAAGCTGTCTTGGCGCCTGAGCATGATAACCATTGTCGGCTTGCCTGTCATAATGGCTGTGTCAAAGCTATATGGGGAATTCTATGAGGTCAGATTATTCTCTGTCTTTTAGTAAGCTATTGTTTTTATGCCCACGTGGTTTACTAATTCACTTGCAGTAAAGAATGTGATATCAAGCAATTGTTATATTTGATGATAATATACTGCAAAATAAGTTTTTTAAGGATGATTATAGGATTACAAGATGAAATTGTTATTTTTTCTTTATAGTAGTTTACATTCTAATGCTGTTTCACTCGATAGAGAATTTCAAGCATCAGCTGTTCTAGGCTGATATTTTATTAAAAACTGTGTCTGAGCGTGCATTGTTTGCAAAGAACCTTAGCTTTTGACACTATGTTATTTGCTGCATTTGATGGATAAGTAGTTAAGATGTCGTGTGTATTTTATTACATATGCTCATTTGCCTGAAATTGCATTCAAGTGCTTCTGTGCAAGTAGGGACTTTAATTCTGCTACAGCAGTTTTTAAAAGTTTACTTTTGGAGACTTGGCTTATCTTGGTGAAACTCTGGATATTAGTAGTTGCTTTCCGAAATGTGGTTTATGATTTTTTTTCCAAAATATCCAGTAGGGCATTTTCAGATATTCGTGGTTTTTTGATAGTGAGTTTATCACAGATAACAACATGTCTTAGGCTACTTGAAGCCAGTTGTCGTCCGAGGTCAACAACATGTTATGTATGCAGTGGAAACACTCTGTTTGCATAAGTCTTTATTGTTGTCTCATGGTTGCAGAAATTATCGGAGAACGTCCAGGATGCACTGGCACGTGCAAATGAAGTAGCAGAAGAGGTGTTTTCATCTATGCGTACGATCCGCAGCTTTGCCAATGAGTCGGAAGAGATGTCTCGATATGCAGACAAACTGAATGAAACCTACAAACTGAAGCTCAAAGAGGCCGTGGCTTACGCTGGATATATGTGGTCTAACCAGGTGCTCTTGAAGTGCTTACTGGTAGTTTCAGTTGCTTACGGCAGTGGTCTTGACTCTCTGTCTGTCTGTTTGTTTGTCTTATAATGGGCTTCTCAATCGAAAGTGATGGAGTAGCCAGTCACATTATTTTTAGCTCAAAAGCTAAAAAAACAGTCGCTGGACAATAACAAGAAAGCCCAGCTAATGCTAAGAGGAAGGTGCGACAGTGGTGCACGTTTGTAGGCCCACTGCGAAAAAATCTAAGCTCACTGATCTTAGCAATTTGGACACAATGATATTTATTCATTCATTCACATACGCTCGAAAATAGCTTCACGGATCCTGAAACTAGAGTCTTCCAGGCAGCCAACAGTAAAGATTTGGTGATCCTAGCTTGCACCATTTTTGACTGATCCACCTGTCCTGTGTGACAGATTGACAGACTGACAGATGGACAGACAGACAGTATTGCATTGGCTAAGATGCGCTATGGCAGTTCCTGCTGTCGTGCATAAAAACCTCTATAAAATGACAATATTTTGCATGAATGTTTATCTGTGGTTTGCAGCACAGGGCAGTGTGCTTGCGAATGGTGCATTGGCTCACGTCAGTGTAAGCATTGGACAGATGGCCATGTGAATCTCGGCACACGGCATGGCGACTTCTTTGTTTTCAATGCGTTAGTATGGGAGTAATGGAGCATTTGCTGCGGACCTGTGTAACTGTGTGTTGTATCTGTTGTCTAGCTGTTCTCACTCTCGTTGGTTGTTGCTACTCTGTACTACGGCGGCCATCTCGTAATGAACAATCTTATGTCTGCGGGTGATCTTGTCGCATTTGTTCTTTATCAGATGGAACTCGGATTTGCACTTGAGGTGCGTTTGCTTTGCTGTCTGATATGTTTTTATTGTTTATGGCAAGGTATAGATTGTGCTTCTTGACATAAGTTTAGAAATAAATATCAGTTTGTCTATGGTGGCATTTTAACTGTCCTGATAGTTTTAGCTATTATACATATTACTAGTACTTTTCAATTTTTGCTCAGCAGCCATTTTTAGAGTTATTATTTCTGGTTGGACCAGTCTTCTCAAAAGTGAACTGCTGGAGAGCTGTCGTACAGGAAGGATGTCAGTTATATATGATCTGCTTGTAACTTGATGGTCATGCTGGTTCAGACTGTTGAAGTTAAATATTTAGCCAGTCGCACTGCATACATGAGTGTAAATTAGAGCTGTGAAATTAGTGCATTAATTAATGCTTTAATGCGTTAATAAATTAACGCGCATTAAGATAATTAATGCGCATAAAAAATTAACACACATACATAAATTTATTATTTCAATAATTTATAACGTGGTTATTTGACAGTCGAATGAATTAAAGTAACTGAACTGTAGTTGCCATTCCGTCACTACTGGAAATAAATAATTATTCAGACGACAGGCTAATAGATTTTTTTATGCTAGCTATGAAGTCAGTTCTTGTTGATCGAAAATTTTTCCACAATAACTAACTGCAGTTTCAACTTTCTATATTTGACAGGCAGGCCCCTAAATGTCGCAGGGCCTGGGGAAACTACTCTCCCTGGGTGCATTAATGACGTTTTAATGCGTTAAAAAATTTACGCTTTGACAGCTGTAGTGTAAATATCTCCTACCTTTCTTAAGTCATGAATTAGTAAGGTGACATTGTGTTGTAATTTGCAGTACATGTCCGATGTGTTCACCGGACTGATGCAAGCCATTGGTGCGTCAGAGAAAGTTTTTGAGTACATCGACCGGAAGCCGGAAATTCCACTAGACAGTGGCACGCTTGCACCTGATCGTCTTTGTGGACGAATTGAGTTCAGAAATGTCCGTTTTTCATACCCTGGACGCCCTGACACTGTTGTTCTCAAGGTTTTCAATCTTTTTTCCATCTACATTATTACTGTAATTATTTCTTTCATGGCTTGTGAAAAATGAAGAGTAATTGTGTTAATAGTTGAAAACTGAAAAATTAAAAGTAAGTAAAAAAATCAAAACTAAAAATTAGAATTCATGCATTTAATAAATTGTAGTTAAAAACCATAAACTCAAGCGTTAATTAAAATTTAGAACAAAAAAATAGAATTTTATTTACTTAAATGTTGAAAAGCTTAAGCATTCACATATTTTAAACATTCAAGCACCACAGACTAAGCAGCATTTTGGAGCTGACGTTTTTTCTGTTGTGCTGTTAATACTTATAGGACATGTCATTTCACGTGGAGCCAGGAGAAGTCGTGGCATTGGTTGGTCCGAGTGGCGGTGGTAAAAGCTCTTGTGTTAGTCTGCTGGAACATTTCTATGAACCTCAGCAGGGTCAAGTTCTTATTGACAACATTCCCATTTCACGTTACTGTCACAAGTTTCTCCACAGAGAGGTTTGCTATTCATTTACAAACATGCTTTGCTGTTACTGCTATATAATTAATGAAGTTTTTTATGCAATCTGATTTCTTTTTCTCTCTCTGATTTGCCAGTATTAAGCAGTTTAGAGTGTCTTTTCATGATTATAAAGATTGTAAATTCACCATATTGAATTGGTTGCTGATTGCTAAGTTCGCGTGAAAGATGACATTTGTGTTTGCATGCATTACTTTTTATATGACTGAGATTTATAAGTTACACTGTAATGTTTTTTGAGGGTTATAAGAAGGACATTTGTTCCTGTCGAAACAGTTACCATAACTTAAACTGGTGGCACCCAGTTTTTACATGCGAGAGCTAGCATAGCTAGCTATAGCGCATATTAGTTATGGTAATTTTGTCTTGGTGTCTTGTGTCTGTCTGTCACGTCCCAGTACCGTTCCAAGACCAGGTGAGATAGAGACTTTTAGTTTTCACCATATGATAGCTTAGTGTCTCTAGTATTTCACGACAAAATTTCATGCCACTGGGTGAAGGTGTTCGCCACGAATGAGGGGAGAAAATGGGGCACCCCCTTAAAAAGACGTTATTCTACCATTATTGGCTTGTCTAACATGAAAATGGTTGAAGATAGGCACAGACATGCTGCTTATCATAACAAGCACTGATGATGAGCTTCTTAGGAATGTCAACATCGATGACCTTGATTGACCTTGAACCCTAAAAGTAGGAGTTTTTAGTGATTTTTGGTGACTTTTGGCTGCAGAAGAGTCAATTGCGATGAAACGGATGGAGATAGACTAAGATTACCTTCAAGCAGGAACTGCTATACGCTCTCACGCATCTCATGAGCATTAGCTCAGATTTCTTGTTGGTGCCAGTTTTTGGCGTCAACTGGAAACTGGCACCAGAAAAGTATGACACACTGACCAGTTTCTGGTATCAGTTAACTGGTACCAGAAACTAGCATCAGAAACTGGCTATGGTTTCATCACTATTAAGTTCAATTTTTGTGGACTCGTTATAATCTGTAATAACTTTCGGAAAATTGGCCCGTTCTTAACAAATCACTGTTTAAATGATTGCTCAATCTTGCCCCGTACTAGGCTGGTTGATCATAAGCTGTTTAATAAATTGTATTTTGCTTTGGTCTTCATTTCGACAAAAAATATTTTATGTTGCAGAAGTAGACCAGGTTGTTGCATGTTTTCTGTGATTGTTTGAGACTCAAAATCAATACGATGAACATTGCCGTGTATCTGGACATGAATCAAATGCTGTTCTCGTGGCGCACAGATAGCTCTTGTTGGACAAGAGCCGGTTTTATTCTCTCGGTCGTTGAAGGACAACATCATGTACGGCTTGGGTGACCTGTGTGACACGGAGCAGCTGCACCGTGCTGCAGTGCTGTCCAATGCTCACGACTTCATCACTCAGATGACTGACCAGTATGATACTCAAGCTGGGGAAAAAGGACTCCAGCTCTCCGGTATCATTTTTCTGTAATCATTACTTTTCGTAGCTTAATTTTAATTCTTTGGTAACTGAACAGGCGTCTGGCCTGTAGAAAATCTAGCTACAGCTTTTCTAAGTTCACTTTAGCCGTCTGGTTTTATATGTGGTATCTGTGAAAAATTTGTTACCGAAAATATGACAAAATAGTTTTATATTTGTAACTGGTATTCAGAGGTACTTGCAGATGTGTTGCAAATACGGCTGTCTTCTTTTAGTATTTACAACATTTAATGTTAATTCTATCCCTTGGTCTTGGTCATTTGTTCGTGGCCTTGACTATTCTAACCTTCTTCACATCTGTGCCAAGTATGCAGCCAGGTAATCTGACATGTTTTACATGACAGGTGGACAGAAACAAAGAATAGCTATTGCCAGAGCTGTGATACGTAACCCGTCGGTACTTCTGCTTGATGAAGCAACAAGTGCACTGGATTCGGAGTCTGAACATCTGGTACTACAGCATCTGTACTCTCTTTGCTTTCCACTAGTCTGATATGCTTGACTTGTGCATTTAGTAGCTAGACGTCATTGATGCATGACTGTGGCAGTTTAGCTTTTTGTCTTCGTTGGTTGCATCATTGGTTGCCAGGTTATGACTATAGATTGGTCAGTATCTGCAGATGGATAAACCATCTCAATATGTAGCCCAGCCAACTCAGCTTGGCCATTCCTTCATGCGTAGTTGCAGTGAATACCAGGAAAAGCTGGGGCATAAACAGGCACATCATCCAAGCTCGCATTATTTTCGGTGTCTGGTTTGAAAGACGAAAAGTTGATAAAAACGCAAACCTGTCACGAAAACTGAAACACACAAAGTCTGTTCTAGAGTCTTTTGAACATTAATGCCAAATGTTGTCAGAATTGATCCTTATTATTTGGAGCTATACTGTTTCAAAGTTGGTGCATTTTTTGAGACACAGTTTATAAAAATACTGAGATCAAATGAAAGGAAATTGCAATTATTGTATATTATGAATACTTCTGAGGTGCACTTTGTAAATGGATAATTTTTATTTGGTCGAATGTCAGGTTCAGCAGGCAATCTATGCCAACTTGAAAGGTTGAACTGTCATCATCATTGCGCACCGGTTGAGTACCATTGAGCGGGCTGATCGTATCATAGTAATCAACGGCGGCACGGTCATTGAGCAGGGACGACACTTGGAGTTACTCCAACTCACAGACGGACTGTATTCAAAGCTCGTTCACAGACAAGTGCTTGCTGCTAACCTCGGCCTTGTTGACGAGATGTCAAACTGTGATAGTCATAACCCAGTTAGTTGCCATTCAGTTGAGAACTCAACTTCTGCACCAATCCCCATCAGTAAACGTTCATCAGAAAACTCCGCATGTGCCGTTAAGTTGTCAGTGTCGAGTATTGTTGGCTCACCTGGTTTGAACAGTTCAAATAATGGGTCACATGCTTCTGCAAAGTATGGCTCGATTGTGTAAACTGTGGTTCATTTAAAAATACAACTGCAACAGCAGCATTTATTATCTAATTAATGTACACCATGGTTCGTAATAATCATGCCACTTTTATTTTTTGAATAGCTGCATGCAGCATTGGCCGATTTCAATAATTTTTGGCATACAACATCAGGAAAAAACTCGACACAAATGACTGTACTTTTGGCCACCTCACTTTAATACTGTCGCTACACTACCTTGTGAAATGCAGGTTGTTGAGCCTGCTGTTTGCCAGTGGTGTCAACGTTTGCCGTTTGCATTCGCACTGGAGGAGGACATTTTGAGCACATGCTGTAATGAAGAGGATGTGATGTGACACGTGTGACTTTTTGAGATGCTATTCGTGTTTGTCACTTTTTAGTTAATCATTTTTGAGTTGATGCATGCGCTACCCAGTATGGATTCATTGTTGTAAATGGCCAAACTACGACTTCTGCATTTCACAAGGTAGTGTAGCGACAGTATTAAAGTGAGCTGGCCGAAACTACAGCCATTTCCGTCAAGTTCTTTCCTGATGTAGCATGCAAAAATTATTAAAATCGGCCAATGTTTCACGAAGTTATTCAAAGAATAAAAGTGGCACATTTTTATGGACCACGGTGAAGTAAGCATGAACATACAACATAGTTCTAAGCTTTGCGGTTAATAATCACTTTTTAGTTTTGTTTGAATTTTTTGTTTCATCTTTATTACAGTTGACCTCATTGGCATTGTGGCTGGGGAGTAAAAGGGGCAGTTGCCCTCCATAATTTTTTTGGCTGAAAAAATGTCAGAAAATCTTCTTCTTGTCAGAAAACTTCTGTCCAAAAATACAAAATTTTGAGGCTGAAAAACCTCATTTTGGGAAATTTTAGGTGCAAAATGGAAATTTTGAGCAGTCATAATCTCCTTCATTGAACATTTACAATTGTTGTCTGTCATTATGTTGGAAATTTGCAGTGTTTCTCAGAAAATTGCAACTTTTTGCTTGACATAATTTTTTAACCCACGATGTTGCTGATTAACTTTTTAGGATAATGTTTCACTGCTGCAATTAACATGTTAACATTCATGTAAAAAAAACTGTTCAGTTTATACAGGCTACATACAGTGTAAGGGTGACATCGTGGTTGTAGATATAAAACAGTGCAAATCACAATTTCATAATTCAAACTTTACAATTACACAGTCAGCAAAGTTTTTCTGACATTGTGTAATGGTGATGTTTGAATGTTTAAAACATATAGTTTATGTTGTATGCTTGTTTCTTCTGTTATTTATTTGTTCTGTTTGTGATGAAAGCAATAACTTTTTGATTTTGTTTAACCAGTCGTCCTTTTCTGGGGTTGATTATATGCATGTTACATACAAATTGAGTTCACAAACATTGAATTTCTTGATTGTTGGGACAGAAATTTTGTACAAGTCGGATGCTTTTTAGCTGCTGCCCAAGCAACCAACGTTGAACTTGGAAGCAAGGCAAGAAAAAAATTGAAAACGGAAAATTATATAATTGTGAAATAATAAGGAAATTTTTTGCAGTTGTAAATAAGGAAGTGAGTAACGAATCATCTCAGCAGCACAGAAGTTTTTTCACTAACAGATATGGGAATGGCAAATGTACTTGAGTTAGTTCTCGGATTTTGAGAATGTTGTTACTTGTTAGCTGAGGTCATGGCTCGTCTGAAATATGTCCACTGCATTTGCAGGATAGTAGCTGCTGCTTTACGTAACTCCAAGCAAAGCAGTTGTTGTTTTTGTTGGTTATGCCATTACATGCATGATCTCAAAATTAACGAAACAAGACTTCAGGTGGATATGCCCTACAAATTCAAAGTGAAACACTCGTCGAGAGTCGACTTGAGACCATTACGTCTACTAGAAAACTTTCCGGCCCATGGGTGGTTCCACTCTGTTACCTGTCAACTTAACCCTCCCCCGCTCCCAGGCTGCCCGTGGCGGCACTAGGGGGAGGTAGGGGCAGGGATGTGGTCTCAGTCGAGACGTCTCGGTCTCGAGACTACTAATGTCTCGACTCGGTCTCGTCTAGGACAAAATCCTCAACGTCTCGGTCTCGGAGCAGTATGTCTCGGTCTCGGCCCAGTAGGTCTCGTCTCGGGGTCTCGGGCCATTGCATCTCATCGAGACGTTTTGTGCAGGGGCTCGTTGTGCATACTGTACCTGCAGTTAGAGGATACTAACCAGCATGACATTTTGTGGCTTAGCCATATTTCGTTTCCAGTGTTTTTACTCTTTCATTTACCTATTTATCATAAAGCAGAATTATGTCATGCCAGTCTTTTTTCGTCATAAAATAACCTAGTCGCAATAAAGATAAAGTGTATGATGTCAGAATGAATACTATCAGCCAAAATAACATAGACAACGTATAGGCCTAAGGCTATAATCAGCTGTAGTTTACTAATTTAGGTTGCTTGCAAATTGCGATAAACATAATGGCTCATGTCTACAGCACTGCAGTTGCAATTCTTTATGGCGCAAGCCGTTAATTATTTAGTGATAATTGTCAAAATAAAGTGCAAAAACCCACAATATTACAATGCGCTTACCATGGTGCGAGTTAATTAATCCGTATTGTCATTAAAATGGCAGATGACTTTCCGCGCATTCCCATCTTCTAACCATGGTCGAGACTCGAGAGCCAGCGCTCCAAGTTTTACGTTACGTTAGGTGTCGATCACCCTGGGATCACGTCAGTAAGTGTTTCCGGCGTAAACATAAATATTTTCTATTGATTTGTGTTTTTAAATGTCGTGTTACCGATTAGCTAGAAGTTAACAGTACATTACAATGGAGAAATTACATTTAGATGATGCGTTGGAAGATACGCCGCAGGTAAATTATTGTATTTATATGCACTGTCAAGCTTCAGTTTTCTCCGAAGTGTCAGTGCCCTGTCTGCGGTGTCTGGCTTGTTCGCCCCTTTGCTGGTCCGCCCCCTGGCTTGTTCGCCCCCTGGCTCTTTCGCCCCCTGGCTCGTT
>Ga0056128_1004998_pt1 | contig 16643 bp, 10 predicted proteins | sample WorMetLIZISLAND2_FD_71113 | JGI IMG/M metagenome (GOLD analysis project Ga0056128, IMG submission 71113) | Marine gutless worms symbiont microbial communities from Max Planck institute for Marine Microbiology, Germany - Olavius geniculatus... ... | reverse complement strand
ACCGCAAGCTTAAAACAAAGCCAAAAACAATCGCGGAACTCAAGGAATCGCTTCAGGTTATCTGGAGCAACCTACCACAAGGACCGATCGACACGACTGTGAAAGACTTCTCAAATTAAGTGACTGAAGGCTTGTGTTGGAGCTTGTAGCTGTGGGTGGACACTTCGAACATTTACAGTGACAATGGCATCTTGGCATCTGATCATTAGTTAACTGTGTTGTTTGACTAGTTTCAACGATGTTATTGAAATGGTGTTGTAGCTTGAACATTTTTTCACGATGAAAAATTGGTAAGCGGTCCTGTTAAAAAATCTATAACTTCGTCATTTTTCAATGGAATCAAATTGTATTTGGATTTAGCCGTAGAACAATTTAGTAAATAAAGCTGTAAATTTTCAGATTAAAATGCTAAACGGTTGCTGAGAAAACAACAAAAAACTTTAGCGGGCTACTTTTTTCTGCCGCACACTGTAAATGAACTGACTTAATTTAACGGGCGAAGGTATTACCGTATTATAGAGGCTTACTGACATATAGACCGGTATCGAGACTACGAAATATCTTCAGCATTTTTAACTGATTTGAACGCGGTTTCATTATTAAGCCTATGCTTACGACAAAGATCAGGCTTCGGACCGGGTACGTGACATTTGGGCGCCGCGACGTTTAGGTGCTGCCGTTTGGGTGCCGGACGTTTTGGCGTTATGCTTTGTGACTGGCACGTTATTAAAATTAGGCCAAATTAAAATTGGCATATCATTGGAGTAAAATAGTAATCATAAGTAAGTTGGCAAATTGGATTTTATTGGCGTTGTAATAGGCCTAATAATTTCCTGCTGTACTTAGACGTCGCTGCCGTCATCCGTCGTCGTTCGTCGTCGCGTGACGTCATTGTGCGTCGATGTCGTGTTGTCGTCACGCTTTGCGTCGTGCGTAGTTTCTTTATCAACGTCTTGCTTTTTTGTTGTCGTCGTACGTTGTCGCGCGTCACACCACTTCCGCGTATGTCGTCTTTGCGTTGTCGTCGTCGCGCGTCGTCATCGTCTTATGTCGTCGTCGTGCAAATTGTTGCCGTCAAGTGACAAAGCTGACCATTGTTTTCAGAGTATATGCTCGGGGTGAATTTCGCGTAATCTGCGCGTGAATTACGCGTTATACGCTGGCTAATATTAGGCGTAATTTTCGAACCCTATTGACGGCGGTGTCACGGTATACCCGCACCCAAAATAGATGTCCTGGCGCCCAAACAATGAGCGCCGAAATGTCCTGCTCCGCTTCAGACCATACTAACGAAGTAAGTATATTAACGAAGTAATTTTAGGCTTAGTTAACTTATTTATGGACCAATTGACGAATTTATCGGTATTAGTCGGGTATGAGCACTGTGGTATCAATTCATGCAATTCTGAGATCAAGTTTACTTATTTAATCATTGCATGACCCAGAATAACTAATTTCGATTGGCTGGTGAGTTGTTGATTATTTTGAAAGTGTGCAGCGCAAGTTGCAAGAATAATGTTAAAGTAAATAAATTACAGTTTATTAGTTGTGAAATTCTTTCGATAATTATTTATATGTATGCATGACGGTAGAAGTCACACGTTAGCGTTATAAACATTGTTTGATTGCTAAGTCTTTAATGCTTCTATAAAGCATGATCGAACAACAACGTTATAGTGGCTCTGCGTCTTCTGATCAAGGTATTGGCAGTTTTATTCAAGGCATTTAAAGTGTTATTCCAAAAAATTGTGCCACCATTATATTTTTGGCATTATTCTTTGTATTATTCGGTGACAGTGAGTTAATTTCCTGTTGGTCTAAAAGGGCTACGGGTAAAAAGCGGATGTGCGGATGTGGCAACAGGTAACGTTGTGATTAAACTGTAATTTACCAATGTAACCATCTTCTAACACTATTTCTAACCCTAGCCATTTACCTAATCTTAATCTTAACCATAATCTTAATCTTATCCTTAGCCCTAGCCCTAACTCTGTTGCGACATCAACACATCCGCCGATCCGCTTGGACGATGGTAAAAGGCGGATATGTGGATCTGCGGATTTGGCAACGGGTAAAAGACAGATGTTGATGCAGAGGACATCCACATTTTAACCATCGTACTCAGCCATGCCTCTGTACCAATAAGCGGTGTATAACTGTGCATTAATTTGGGGTCTTGGGGTGCCGGACGTTTTGGCGCCATGCTTTGTGACTGGCACATTACTAAAATTACTGTACTTTGGGAAAATAATAAAAGTTGGCAAATCTGGGTTTACAATAGTAACTTCTTGCTGCACTTAGTAGTCATCGTTGTTGTTATCCGTTGTCGTTTGTCATCGCGTGACGTCACTGTAGGCCTACATTGTCGTCGCGCATCGTCGTATGTCATCGTCATCCATCGTCGTCCCGCGTCGTCGTCGTAATCGTCTCTGCGCCTCTTGTCATGTGTGTCGACGTCAACGTTGCACTTCGTCATACGTTATTGTGCGTCATCGTCATTGTATCCTGCCGTTGTGCGTCGTCGTCGTCAAGTGACAAAGCGGACCGCTGTTTTCGGAGTAAATGCGTAGACGAATTCGCAGTCAGGAATTAGGCTATTGTCTAGGTCTATGCAGAGTGTGAACTGTGAAGAAATTCACAGCAAGCGTTCGCTGAGCAGTTATAATTACAGAGCGAATGATTGAAAAACTCAACAACTTTTATGACTCGTAATGTACGTTACAACTGTTATCCGCACATCCGCTTTTTACCCACACATCCGCACTTAGCACCGCAGATTTTATTTGCCTTTTACCTGTTGCCACATCTGCAGATCCGCTTATTACCCATAGCCGATCCGCTTTTTGCTATCTTCCGTCTAAAAGAGGATGGTCCAGACGAATGGCTTTAAATACCAAAAACTACTGAAAACGATTGGTACTTTTTGGTACTGAAACACTAGCCTTAACTCTAACTGAAAGCTATTGAAAACAAGTTGGTTGTTTTCGGTTGTTTTCAGTAGTTTTCAGTATTTAGTGTTACTGGGCCAAACAACGGATCGTTGTGGCAGAAGGGGGGTGGGCACAGGTGGCACTAAATACTAAAACTATCGAGAACGTTTTTTAGCTTTTGCTAGTTTTCAGTACCGATAACCTAACTCAAAATCTTAATCTTAACCCTAATCGAAAACAATGTGCTGTTTTTGATAACGTTAAATACGGAAAACAACCTGAAAGCCCTAACCTTAACTAAAAATAGAAAAAATTTTTAGTAATTTTTGGCAGCTCTGGTATTATTTACTGAAAACAGTTAAAAGCTGCCGAAGAAGACAAGTCAATGCACCAAGATTATGGGTTCTATCAACTTCCACACATCTATGATTGCTTACTGTCCACCACAGCGACACCTGGTGAATAGTTGTTCCAAAGAAGGCAGCAGCGGTTGCTAAAACATCAACGATAATTAAATAATTTTATTTAATTATTGTTGACATTTCAGTTTTTATTATTATTTTTATTATACCCCCAGTAGTAAAGGTTCCCGTGGGTTAAAAACAAAAAAAAGTTTAAAACAAAATGCCGGAGTGGCTAGAGGTCTGGTGCATCATCAGGCTGTATGAATGTTTCGCTGATCAGAATAGCATTAAATCGCTGTAATACAACCAAAATCCGCTGCCAAAGAAAAGTCTTGTGGGTCTCCTGCGATGGCAGTTGACCGACCACCATTCAAAGAGTCTGATGGTGATGTGCTGTGGGTTTCAAAGTTTCAAATGCCAGTGGCTGGAAGATGTGAGTGGCTGGCAGATCGGCGTACTTGGTAGTTTTCCTGCTCCCCGCAGCCTCGTCCAGCGCCAGTAGACTGGGATGACAGGTGGACGTATGAGTCTGCCAGTGTGCTGACTACCATGACATCCCAAGTCTGCGGTTTACCAGCTTTATTATTATTCTGATTGTGTCACTTTTTTATTGTTTGATGAAATACAACCTTAATACAACCTTTTAGGATTGTATTAAGTTACCGGTAGTTTACAGTACATGCATGTCAACTAGCCTTGTTATTCATCATTGTTTCATTTCATAGGACTCGCCATCCTGTGACTTCCCATTTTCTTTTAGACCAAGCTGTAATTTTGTTGCTATGAAATTAGGTGTAGATTGTCATCTGTTACTGGTTACTTGTAACAAATGTTACTGCATATTGCTTTCTGACCGTTGGTTATTGAACATTGAAATTGTAGCTTAATGTCTGCTTAAATATGGTATATTGAATGTCATTATTTTGTCGTTATTGTTCTGTTTTACAGAGGATGTTCACTTTGTTGTCGTTGGACAGAAGCTTAGCAATAATTTGCCATTGCAGAATTCTCTCCGGGTATAGACTTCTGTACTGCAATTAGTGTATGACATTGAATAAATTTTTCAGAAATCGATACAGCAGTAGTTATGCTATGTGTTGCGATATGAATCAGTATTTGGTTTGCTTGTGTATTTGAGTATCAGTAGGCTATGAAATGTGGTAACAGTACTGCTTCACATCTGAAAATTTTGCTGCTACCTGCAAAACATAATTATTGTTGTTAAACAGCAGTCAGCTAGTTTAGCGGTAGAAGTCTCAGTTTATTGCTCTCTGGCCACAATGCATTCCACTAAACCGGAGGAAATTTTGCTACAACAAGAAATAGTTCTTTAGTTTTTGTTTAAGCATTACAGTTGGAACCTCTGCTAGTTCATCACTCGTGTCTGTGGAAGACTAACAGCTGGCTACATTCAGAAGTCAAAAAAAGATGATTGAGTTTAGATGACTATCATTACTGCTGGTTACATGGCTGTCATCAGTGCCTCTGTAGTACTGTTGTGATTTTAGGGTGCTATAGAACGTTTATTAAAAATGTTATTATCGATGTTACATTTCACACGGTGTCTATATTGTTTACACAGCCTGCTTTAAAGCCATTTTAATTTTATGTTTGATGTACCTTGCAAGATTCTGATCACCTTTGTAGGTGTATATAGCCTACATGTCATCAGGATAATTTTTGCATTAGTTATTCATGTGTATTGTACTGACTTACGTGCATTAACTGCATTAACCAATGATTGCATGACCTATGCACAAATGGTTTTCATACATGTTTTGTATCACTTTTGACTAATTGTAGTATTTTGGTGGCCAAGTTACACACTCTGACACCGGCTTTGAGCATATGATTGAGAACAACTACGAGACCATTTTCATTGTGGACAACTTTGACGGAAGCATATTTCAGCAGCTTCTGAAAGCTGGGTGTCGCATTGTTTCACCAGCTGTGATTCTGCGATGTGCAATGTATGGTGAGGTAAGAAATGCCTTTGTGCGTAGCCAGCAAGCCAGCTAAAATGGGGTGGCCACAAATCTTTAAAACCTGGAATACTCGCGAATTCTGTGAAACCTGGAAAACTCGGGGAATTTGGTGCAGTATCCTGGAAAAAGTGTAACGAACGAAATTACTGTTACTGAGATGCAAAAATGCTCTAAAATATGTCACAGCCGGGGCTTTGCCGCTGTCCCAGCTGTGGGATTTTACCATGCTCCCCAGATCTCCATTATCGCAATTACTTTTTGTTGCATTAACCTATGGAAAAGTAAGTTTGTTGCCCTGGAGACTCACAGAAAACTTAGGGAATTTTTTTATTCTACTTTGTGGCCACTGCGATGTAAAATAACAGGTTATACTTAACGGCTCATGAAACATGATTGCAAACAAGTACTGCGTAAGTAAGTACTGCATAAATAAGGTTGCAGAGTAGATTGGTTGCCCATACAGTGATGATGATACTGGATTCATTTAGACACTAGAGAGGCAATTTCATGTTCTTGTAATATAATTAATTTATGGTGATTGCCTGACATTGTTACAATTATCGAACTCTGCTACAATAAATAAGGGATTAACAGGTCATGCAGTTTTTATTACATTTCTGTCTGAAGTCAGTGTGGCGCAGCTTTAATGCAAGCACCGTATTGGTGGCTCTTTGTTGACAACCTGGAAATTTACTGTATTCAGTATAAAAAAGTGCTCAGAGTCATTTTGAGACTTTTAGGACACTTGGGCTAACGATATTAAACTTAGAGAGTAGGCCAGTGTTTTTCAACCGGGGTTCCGCGGAACCCCAGGGTTCCGCGAACATCTGCCAAGGGTTCCGCAGCTGACCAGTAAAAAATAAGCTAGCGTGCTAAATCTCGCCAAACAATGTCGTAGAAATACTCATCATGAAATATTTTGTTTGAAATTGCGTTTCTACGCGTTAATTTTTGCAACTTTGTTAAATCATTTTTGTCGTTAGTGCTATTGGCATATTTGCATTTTTAGGAGTGTAGCTTTCTATGCACACATTATGCTATTCAACTCCGAGGATAAGTGCATTATCGCGAATAAAGATAAAGAAAAGAAAAAAGGCATTGATTAGGGTTAAGCCTATGGTTACGAAATCGTTTCACCATCTACTTGATGAATTCATTTTTTTATAAACACTATGCTAAGCAAAATTTAAAAGACACGTAGGCCTATCTTTAACTAGGACGTCCACATGATAAATTTTTTCAGTTGGTATGACGGGGGCTAAGCGGCCGTTGACGACTGCTTCACTCTCATGTTACGTTAAATACAATAACCTACTGCTACTGTACCTGTTAGTGTGGTCAAATTTAATATTGGTCATCTTTGCTTGCTTTGTCATCCTCACAGGGGCTCTGCTCTGCTAGGAAATTGAGTCCGTAGACACCCCGTAGCTTCAACCCCGTGTACGTCACGGATCAATGCATGGGGTTCCGTGAGTGACCTTCACGCTTGTGTAGGGTTCCATGGCAGCAAAAAGGTTGAAAAACACTGGAGTAGGCAGTAGGCATGTACATGTTAGTTATTCTTATAGCATCTTGAAAATTGTTGGTTTCATTTAGATATCTTTATTTCAATGATTGCTTGCATAGATAATTGTGACTTCTGTGGTGTTTGTAAACTCCGTATGCTTCAAAGCTTGTAATGATGTACTGTACAGGTGCTGCCAATAAAGCCCAGACCTTTGTACTCTATGATCATGGACAAACTTATTCTGTGTTTTTCCGGTTTCAAAGTAAAGGAACAGTTGGTAAGATTTTCTGTGACATCCATGTTTCATGTTAAGCAGCGTGGTTATTTGGTGATTATTTTTGGATTAACTTTCGCTTCAAAAGCTGCTTCCTGTCTGCAGTACTGATGGAATTTTTTTTTATCTTTCTTAATTTTCTAAGTTTATTTAAACTATGTTTTTGTTAGTCTGCAAGATTACGGTACTCAAAAAATTATGAGTGGGCTGGATTTTAGTGATATGTTTGGATGTCCTCTGTGGGGCGAGTCCTAAGGAATAATGTACACGGTGACCTCTTATCTTATCTTCTTGGTGGATGCCACCCGTTAAGGCAGCATCCAGCGCTCAGGCCACCAGGTGGGCCCATTGCGCATCCCTTTAAAGCCAGAGGATGGAATATCCCTGAAGCTTTAGCAAGCTTCAGGAGAAAAGACCAACATATGTTATATAAGTCATTATACTCAATAAAGGGCTAGATGGTTAAGTCTAGTGAGTGAGATTGCATCGTAGTTGTAGCTGAAGAAATACTAATTCAAAATATTTTAAGAAAATATGACAGTTGATTAAATATTCTTTGCTAGTCGTGACGTAATGCTGACGTCATATTATGTCACGGGTACAAGATTGCTAGTTTCCACTGGTGCTGTCAGTTGCTATCTTGCTCTGATGGTGAAAAATCTGGTTCGTTGATGACAAATTTTTTGAAGTTTAACAGTTTTTGCACTTTTGCAGGCACAAAAAAATGTGCAAAGCAATCACATTTTTGTGTCTGTGGGGATAGCTGGACTTTCACATGTTTGAGCAAGACAGTGCACTAGCACACCGAGCTTGCAAAATGGTTGCATTTTGGATCAATAGATGCCTCATTTCATGTCCCCATGTTGGTTAGTGCTAACACGATAAACAATTTTCGTTAGCGAACAAGATTAAGTTCACCATCGAAGCAGGGTAGCACATTATGACGTCAGCATTATGTCACGACTAGCAAAGAATATTTAATTAACTGCCATATTTTGCTTAAATTTATTTTGCATTAGTATTTCTACAGCTACAACTGGTAAAAATTTTGTGTAAATTGATCATCATTTGAGTGAATTATGAAAAAACAAAAAGGGGTGTTTTTTATGAAACACCATGTATATTCTAATGGCAAAGTGGCTGATCGTCTGGATCCAGATTTCTTGGATTTTAATCACAAAAGGAATGAATTTGTTTAAAAGCACATAATATAACACATGTCGTGTCTATTTATTACAGATTTTAGTGTCAGTCACTGAATATGGCTATGCACCATACACAAATGTTATTATTTGCCATTATGTGTGATAGATCCGCTTGGCCGATCTTGTTCATCGGATGGGTGGCAGCATACGCAAGGACTTAAGTGCCAAGATAACTCACATGGTTGCAAACAGCACGAGTGGTGAGAAGTATCGGGTATGTCTTCTTGTTTCTGTTGAATTATTTATTAGGCCTATTACATTTCAAAACAATTCTTGTGCATAGTCACACATTTTTCATTGGAAATTGTGCTTTTTTCTATTCATGCTGTATTTTAAGTTAAGTTAGTTAACAATGTATTGAGAAGTAACTCATTAGCTTGACTTGGCAGTTAGATGTAACTTTTTATATGGTGCATGTTTGTTTATATTAGGGCTGGTACTGATTAAAAAAAATTTAATCGATTAATCACCAAAAATTAATCGCAATTAATCGATTAATTTCGAACAATTTTTCAATTTTGTAGTTAATGCAAAAAATCATGAAAACTGCGAAACGCAGGTGTAGGCCTACTTGTTACCGTTCATAAAAGTTGGAAACGTATAGGCCTATGTACACTATGCAGTCAGTTAACACGCATTTCAAGCTTTCAGCCCATCATCGAGACAAACAAGTGAAGTCACATTTTCGGGCAAAAGAGCAGCACACGTTTTGTTCACAGTGTTTCCTGATAAGCTAAAAAGGCGTTCGCATGGGACAGATGTCGCAGGTACGCATGTTCAAAATTTAATTAAATTTTAATCGATTAAAAACAAATTAATCGAACAATTTTTTAACGATTAATCGATTAATTGATCGTTAATTTTCGCAGCCCTAGTTTATATGTTGCATTGTCGCTATTCATGTATTGGCGATTTTTCAGTCTTATCGTTTGTTAGAAATGCAGTTTGCCTTCAGTTGTGTCAATAAAGGTGCAATGTTTGCGGCACTTTTCTGGAGACATTTGGTCTGTTGTTGGTAGGCCGCTGTAAGTCTGGGCACACCGGTCATGTCAGAAGAATGGATTTATCGCTGCTGGGATCACCGTGATGATATCGCAGTATCAGCGAATGATGAACACCTGGTAATGGTCTTTCTGGCAGTTTCTGTTTTGAACACTTACTGTTCAAAACTTACAGGGTGGGCCAAAAAAGTAAGCTATTGTACTTTTGCCATATCTTCGCTAAATATTGACCAATTTTCACAATTTTTTCACCAGCATGCATGCCACACTTATTATGTCACTACACTACCTTGTAAAATATAAATATCTAAAAATGTACAATAGCTATAGATGGTAATGAGGTCGAGTGGTAAATTTTTAAAGTATTTACGTAAAATGTTAAATATAAGTTATAGCAAGTGTCAAAAAGGTTTAGTTGTAGCTACGGAGTAAGTTTTCGTCTTACAAAAAAATACTGCGCAGCTTGTCAGGTCACACAATTGAAATACATTGCTCTGTATGCTCATGCAGTAACCTGAGCAAGATTGCAGCCATCAACGAGCATTAATGTACCAGGGGTACATTGAAAATTAGTACACAGTAAAATTGTTCAAACTGTTTGAAAAATTGTTTAATATGTCTTCCAATGTTTTTGACATTACTATAACTCATATTTTAACCTTTGAGTTAAATGCTTCAAAAATTGATTATTAGACCTTCTGTCCATCTGTAGATATTGTATGTATTTGGATATTTATGTTTTGCAAGGTAATGTAGTGACATAATGAGTGTGATGTGCATGCCACTGAGTAGCAAATTTCTTACAGACTCCACTGCTGGAGAAATTGTGAAAATTGGTCAATATTTAGCAAAGATATGGACAAAGTGCGATAGTTTCCTTTTTTGGCCCACCCTGTTTATTTATTGTGCAATCATTCCTTGGAGGCTACTATATAGGTCTTGCAAGCCCCATCAGTAAATAAGTAAGTAAGCAAGCAAGAACGATTATAGTGTCCACAGCCACGAGCATCACTGCACAGTCAGGCTGTCTGTCTGTCTCCTATTTAAAAACAAACTTTAGGCTAAATCTAAACCTAAATAGGTGTGAACATTTTTAATTGTAGGAGTAATCGGTGTACTGATTTCCCTGTCATATTTGGTTGGGGATGGAGTTGTGGTTGTGTATGCAGTGGGCTAAGTACTAAAGCTACTGGATTGGCTAATAGGACACTGTTCGTATTGGACCAGCATTTTTGCTAGTTTTTCTTGTCTGATATGTTCTGTGATGTTGTTGATCTGATCAAATAATCAGAGAATGAATTTTGATGTTTTCAGATGCAGTACAAACTTGGACCGTTTTCATATGCCATCGTCAGCTTCCTTGGTTTCTCCAAAGAAGAGATGCGGCATATGGAGGAGGTCACCGTGGCAAATGGTAGGACGTTGACATCATATCTCAATGTTTTATCAATTTTCCCGTGATACTTCAGACAAACCATTTTGGCACGAAATTTGCTAGCTAGGTTGACTCAGCCTTCCACCCTCCCTCGGATGGTAAAATGACTTTCAGCTTTCACGCTGGGTGGCAAAAAATGGTGATGGCGAGTGAGTGTAATGCTGTAGCTGCAAGTTTAGGTAGATGATCTTTGGTTTATGTCGATTGGCCTGGTCGAAAGATGGGCAGCCAACCGGTGGTCGTGCTGCTTATGCCAAATGAACCGGGTGAACTCTCGCATTAGCAGTTCCTGCTGTGATGACAGTATTATCATCATTGTCGTGGCTATTGCTAATATTGCAATTGCTGTATGCTAAGTTGATGGCATTGTGTGTTCACGTGAAGGTGGTACGTGTGTTGAGCCGGGAGCACCAACCTGCACACACCTCGTGGTTGACGATCGAACGACACGAATGATCCCGTTTGAACTGAACGGCCGCGTTCACGTTGTTAAGAAAGACGTGAGTTGCTTGCATATTCCTGACTGTCCATTTTTCTTTGTTGCTTGTGCTTTTGTAATTTTTTAAAAGGTTCTTGCTGTGTTGTTTGTATGTTATTAATTTTAGTGGCAGAATTTGTTGCTGTTTTTGTTGCAGTGTATGTATATATCATAGTTAGTCCGCCCGGAAACGATAGTTTCGGGAGGACTTAAGTTTTACCCCAAATGTGTTTTTTCAACGCGAGATCTCCGAGATGCGTGGGCCGACCGGCGTAACATTTTGTACGGTGGTCAGTACTAGGTGCAATTTTATAATGCTGGTCCAAAATTTTGGGGCCTTTCCCAAAAAAATTATAGGGGCCAAAACATGCAAAATTTAGCCCGATTTCGGGCGACTTCGAAGTTTGGCGGCAAATATCTCCAGAACGGATGAAGATATTCAAAATCGGACAAATATTTTATCTACCGCGATTCTTCCTGCGTTAGGCAAAACAAGTCTGGTGAAGTTTGGTCCAGTAACCTTGGAGATCTCGATGTGCAATCGTACCCACCTAAGACCATATTTCAGAAGACCATATTTTGGCCCCTAGGGGGTGCTGTGCTCCCAAATTTTTACATCCGTTAGAGAATGACCAAGTCTTACTAGCGCACCCCCACCAGAAACGGGAGCCCCCTTTACAACTTTTTTCAAAAGGGGGTCAAAAATTGGCTTAAAATGTAGCGTATTAGCCACAAGAACTTTGGAGCCAGGGGGATTAGCTTCATGAGACTGCCACGTGACGTGCTGCTAGATGGGGGTGATAACGCAGGTGCAACTTTGGGGGGTCACCGCCCCCTTAAAATTTCAAAAAAGTCCAAAATTTAGTACGTTTTACGACAACTTTCGAGTTTGACTGCAAATATCTTTAGAACGAATAGAGATATCGAGATATTGACAAGCGGTAAAAAGTGTTATCAAGTACGATTAATACAGCGTTGAATAAAAAAATTGGTGAACTTTGGTCCACTAACACCAAAGACTACGCGGCTAATGTTTACTCACCCTAGGTTAATAATGCATGTTTTGCGTATGCTAATGCATTTGTGTGTGGGCCATGTGACTGCTACCGAGAGAATTTCACCCCTCTAAATTTCCCCCCAATCGGACTTAGGGCGCCGGGCGGACTCGCGTTTGGCTTTGCCTCAAATTTTTACTTCTGATCTAATTTAATGTAAAAACGATTTGATATAGTGCCAGCCATGGTCACAATGTCAGTTGTGAATCAGAAGTGCTGCATTGACACTGACCTCTTCTAGTTGTGGTACGCTGAAGTAAACAATTCGAGTATAAGCCTAGATTTAAAAGTTAAAAAGTTAAGCTGTTTCAAATTGTTTTGATTTAAACAGCTGCTGTCTATACGCACCTCTGCAACGGTGGCAGTGTCTCACATTTGAAGGACTTCTTACTGACATTGCATGTTCTATGAATTTAGCTGGTTGTTCTTGTCGTAAATTGAACCAAAATTTTGTCCGTTCATGTGTCGTAAGTGAACATATTTACAATGCTGAAACACTGCTGTGGAAATTTGATTTATTTGGTCTGCTGCACAGATGTTGTAGTATTTCTGGTGCTGTGCATTTTGTGTAGTGGTTTTGGGCGAGCATTCAGATGGACGCATGTGCCGAGGAGGCGATGTACCAGGTCGACGAACACGAGGGTTCGCCAGGCTCACAGCCGGCCGGTAAGAAAACTCCGAAGACGCTGTCCGGATCCAAGTCCCAGAAGAGAAAGCGACTTCGAGAGAACTTGGCAGCTCTGGCGTCAGAGGGTGAGGTGGACACGCCGATGTTCAAGCGCAAGTCCACCGAAGTGCCTCGACGATCGCTGAGCGTTTCGTTCTTAGATGCCACAGCTGATACGTCAACACCTCTCTCAGGTACTTTGACATGCTTTGCTGATGTGTATTGCGTAATTGTAGCTTGTTTGTAGACATGTTTGGCCAGGAGCTTCATTCCTATACAATTGCATCAAGTGAAAAATGGGGGGATGGGGGTTGTTATGGGAGTATGCAAAATTGCTGTCACCAGGTTTTTAGCTAAAAATGCATCTTAAACTGTTTGGCAACTGGGCTTAACTGTGCTTTGCTCGGAACTGCTGGGGAGGCTTGCAGCGCTCCCACAGACTACCTATTTGCACTAAGAATGTGGGGCCCTCAGGAAGGGGAAAGGGAAAGATGGAACACAAAGGGGAGAAAAAAGGGGGATGGGAAGGCAAGGGAAAGATAGTGAAGGAAAACAGAGAAAACGATAGGGATGGGGTGGGAGAAAAAGGAGGAAAGGGCGGAAGTAGGGGATAGTAGGGTGTGTGTAACTTTAGCTCCATTTTGATTCTAGATTTGGGGGATAGATGTTCCTGGGTTTGGCAAAAATGTGTTGTACATGTTGTAAGTGTCGATTAATTCTTCACTAATAGTAGACAAAGATTGTGTGACTGATCCATTCTAGTTTCAGCAAATTTCTTTAACTTGCTGCTTTAGCTTGCTGGCAAAAAATGTAAAAATGTCTGTGTTACGTACGACAGTTGATAGTCATTGTCATTTAACAGGAATTTCATAAACTTAATACATTTGAAAAAGTCAAACTCATTGTTCATGTATTGAATATAGTCATATATTATTTTATATTGTGCAAAATGCTATTTCCTTAGTATTTTATTTTTCTTACGTTGTGTGTCTATGGCATGCTATGCAAATGTGTTTAACATTTTGTCTCATCCATTTGCTGTTATACGGTTACAATTACAACGAAATTTGCTACAGCAAAGCTCGGCAATGAAAACTAGGTCCAAATAGTATGCGTGTAGTTGAAAATAAATAATTTTAATATACTAACTAGAAAGCAGTCAGAGCCCGCACACCTCTGCCAAGGCAGTGTTGTTCACTAGGTGGCAGCACCATCTTCGGTTTTGCAGCGGTTTCCTTTATGCCCCATTGAAAACAATGGTAACGAAAATTTCAAAGTGATCTAGAATCCAGGATTCCTTCCGGATCACCCGCAAAATTGAATCACTCGTAGTTTGTGCCATTCCCGACATACCCTCAAAATTTCAGAAAGATCTGTCCATAACTTTTTGAGTTATCTTGGAACACACAGACAGACAGACAGACAAAGTCTGGCAAAAACATAACCTCCTTAACGGAGGTAAATATACTGTTGTGGTGTGTACTGTGTAGATATAGGCAGCAATGACAACACTATATGCTCACCTGTCACACCGGCCGTGAGTCACGGTCGTGAACAGTCGCCGAAACTTACTGCCAGACAGCAGACGATTGCAGAACTGTTTCAGACAGAGAAGAACTACATCGGAATACTCCATACAATTCTTCAGGTTCACAATGATGCTTTTATTTATTTTATTTAAAAAAAAAAAAACTGTTGAACGTGCAGAATAAGCATTTCTGGCATTTTTATTTCAGACAGAACACAATACTGGACAGAAATAACATAATATTCCGATAGACTGTGCAGCAGTTAAACATCGCACAAAATATGAGCACATTTGGCCCACAAATGGCTGAGATATTTGAGTCTGAAATCGTTTAAAAATACTACGCGACACACGAACGGGTTGACACCACCCCTCTAACAAGCTCATTATCTCAGTAAGTATACAACATAGAAAGCTGAAATGTTGCATGTATGCTAAGGACACATTCCAGTGCATACGGTAATTTTTGTGTGAAAATCTGAGATGGTCAGGTTTCCACCTCTGGTTGATTTGACACTGAGTGACCCTATATGATTATTATTCGCTGGTATCACAATTCAGAAAGGCAGTGGAGTGAAACTGTGATATGCAGGTATTCAAGGAGGAGATAGAAAAGACTGATCAGCCAGGCGGTCCTATCCTCGATGCACAAGATGTTAAAGCTATATTCGGAGGCATTCCGTCGATCTATGACGTACATATAAAGATTCGTGATGAGCTGAATGAGATGATGTTTCGGTGGTCTGATGACGAATCTGTCGGCAATATCTTTTTACGACATGTGAGTAATAGGGAGTGAATTGCAGATTTTGAAAAACCAGAGGCCCAGGAAAACCTGGACATTTTGCCAAACCCGAAAACCGGGTTTGGGCAATCCACAAAAGCCGTGGGCTTTGGGTTTGCATTTTTGCACCAAGAGCGCTGCACTTGATGGTGTATTATACCATATTAGATAATGGCAATCACGTTGTTGACTAGTTATCCTTAGCATACTATTACCTCCAGCTTCTTTCCAGCCCTTGACGTAGCAAGCGTAAATTTATCTACTATTCAACAGCAACTATGAGAACATACTAGCCACAGATGGTGAATTTCATTTATGGTTTTGCTTGTATATGGTCACCATCTTTCTAAACCCAACCTGAAACCCAGATTTGGTAAAGAGGCTCCAGGTTTGGAATCCCTAGTGAGTAACCAACTAACCATTTGTGTTTCATCAATTTTACAATGAACTTTGTCATTGAACTTGTCTTTCTACACAGTCTCTGCCTTTCGTTTTGTAGTTTTATTTTTGGTTTTTTAGCTTTCAGTGAGTTTTAAACTATAATGTACTGTAATGTGGTTTAGTAGTGCATGCACTTTGTGCTTGTGTTAATGTGAAATTCTATCATTTATAGCATGACTTCAATTATAACGCATTTATAGTGCATCATCAGTAATAATTATACAGATAATCTTACTATAATGTGCGTGTAGTTTGTCTGTCTCTCTGTCATACCTTTTTGGTGCCATCTGTGTTGCACAGTCACGCACCCTGACTGCAGCATTTGAGTCCTTGGACCTTAGGTACGTGCACCCCCCCCCCACTTTCCCTCACGGGCATCCTCAGGGGTGTTTAGTTTCCGGGTAATGGAATGGATCTGCCTATATGGTGGGAACTTTGCTAATAGTACCGGCTAATAATGGTAATCTGTGCAGAGATGAATTGCTTATTTATTTTTGTCTGATTGTTTATCAAGTGCAACCGCTATATGTATAGTTGTAGTTCATTATTATCCAGTTATCCTGACCATGTTTTTAAAATTATTTTCTTTTCGGAATTTCTGTTTACTCTTGAGATAAGCTGTTTTCAAAAGGAGATCTAAGTTGTAAATTGCACGGCTCCCAGTTGTCCTGAAATTCCTGAAATTTTACAGATGTCCTGAAATCAGCAATTGTTTTGAAATTTTACTCATTTGATCAGAATGGCCTGATATTGACCTTTGTTATGCTGTCATTACGGCAATGCATTCATTTTGTACTTTACTTAGTTAACAGGAGTACTTTTGGCTTACTTACTTAGGGATCATCCATAAATGATGTCACGCGATTTTAAGGAAAAATTTACCCCTCTCCCCCTTTTGTCACACTTCACAGGACCCCCTTCAAATATGACGTCACAAACGCCTACCCCC
>Ga0056128_1004995_pt1 | contig 16647 bp, 7 predicted proteins | sample WorMetLIZISLAND2_FD_71113 | JGI IMG/M metagenome (GOLD analysis project Ga0056128, IMG submission 71113) | Marine gutless worms symbiont microbial communities from Max Planck institute for Marine Microbiology, Germany - Olavius geniculatus... ... | reverse complement strand
ATGACATATAGTCTCATTAATAAGTGTGCCAAAAATTATTATAATCGGACATTCATTGTTCCAGTTATTGCAAAAAATGTAGTCACATGCTTTTTTTTGAGACACAGTGTAATACTCTAACTACGGCTTTCATTATTTGGTCCCATAAGCTGTGGTATAGACTTGATTTATTTCCCGTCCAAATGGCTTATACAGTGCCTAAAGCAGGTTATTAGTTTTCTACTGGTAGGTCTATACACTGTTTCTGGTAAAAAAAGTAAACCCCTGGACATTATACAATAAAAATGTCAAAATATCTCTGTTACCAATATGACGTTACGTAAGTAAACCACTGTGCATTTGTGTAACTTCAATAAACCGAATTTTGGCAAAATTCTATGTCAACAATGCATCATCTATTGGCAATTAAAGTGCCAAATTTCGGTTAAATTTACCAATGCAAACAATAGTTACAGTGACTTTTATGAGATCATCCGAAAACTTGAAGTGTCTAGTATTAAGCAACCATTTGTTTAATTCTGACAGTGTCCACAGTTTGCTGGAAAATTCTACAATAAACTTTTTATTACTATACATTTTCTTTTGTCTGAACAGTTTAACTAAAATACTGATCGTCTGCAGAAAATACCACATTGATTGCATCAACAAACGTCACTTTCGATCGAGCGACTGCAGTAGGTTATGTAACGACATATTGGTAACGGAGATATTTTGTCATTGATATTTAATTATTAATAACTCCACTAAAAATGATTTTTTAAAGGAAATTTGGTGACAGTTCAGCAATTTATTGAGGACTAACTCGACTAAGCATATGAAATATTGTTCAAATTCGTTCAGATTTCATTTCTATTGTACAATGTTTAGGGGTTTACTTTTTTACCAGACACAGTGTAGTTGTATAATTGTGTGTGCATGTGATTTTCATTTTGATTAATAGTATTATGTATTGAGTTTTGGACACCCATTTTCCAGCTTTGTGACGTGGAAGTGAAGGATTAAATTGTGTGATGAGGACTGAGTGTGCAAATTAATATATGAGATTAATGAAGCCAGCTAATCTGCAATTTCTAAAGTCTGTGATTACTGGGGAATATAATTCCTGCTTATTTATGAATAATAACAGTGCTGTTTTGTCACTAACATGTAACATTTGTGACTAACTGTTCATTCTATTTCCTGGCTGTATGTTTTGACATTTACGAGTGAAAAACCAATGCTTCTAATATACACTTGCAAATAAGAGTTGTTTATACTTGTGATCATAGTATATGTCTATAAACATCCACATGATTGAATTAGAGTACTTTGTATTGGATTAGATAGCAAAACTTTTTAACTAATTCAGCAGTGTTTAGTTCAGACACTGGTATGTTTTTAAAAAAAAATTTATTGTCATTTTCACAGTTGTTCAAGGTTTACATTAGGTCCCTAAAAGTGAACTTTTGATAGTTGTTTAAACAGGATTTTGGGGGAGATTTTTTATAGTTTTATAGTGTGGTGCACAGTTGTGCACAACCTCTAGCCCGCTTGCCACACTGGCTCACGGCAGCTTGTTGTCTGACCCACATCATCCAAAAAAAGAAAAAGACGAATACATGATACATACAAGGATGTGCACACTGGTTTATAGCCAGGTTGAGTCAACAGCATTAAACCACTGAAAGTTGGTTTATAATAATAACTTCTGTAAAGGTTAAAACTTGTTTATATCACTCACTGTTGAGCGATGATTGTTGGCAGCCTGTCGAGTGAAAATCAATGACGAGTTTCAGAAGAACAGGAATGTTGTGGATATCACTGCAATTGACGAGGTTGTGTATCAACAGTGGTTTTATACTATTAGATTTGGCACAGTTATTCTACGTTATTTTTATTTATTTATTTATCTATTCAACTCAGGCAGCTTGGCAGTTGGCCTTTTCTTTGATTTAATATTTAAAAGTCTTCATTCTGTTTACAAGCAGGTTGCATCCTGAGTCATACTGTCACCTGGTAAATAAGATTGTGTTAGTACAAAGTTTCTGTTACAGCTGTCAACATTGACTGATTTTACAGTATATGTTGTCATTCCATTAAATATAAATCTATAATATTGAACAGCAATTTCACATTGTTTTCAATCAGTGTGCTTTTATTAGAGGTTTTGTTTATGTTTAGTTAATAAAAACAGCCGAAGAAACAGCAAATTATCTAAAGGCAGCAGTTGTTCAAGCTCGACTAGATGAAAAAACTGGTCATTATCGTAAGTATTTTCATTTTATTTTCAAATTATTTGATATTTTGTCCAGTCCAATTCTGCTTTGCATCATTTCATCTAAACTACGAATGGTGCTGTCACCTGGTGAATATGACTGACATGATACTTGTACAATTTTTCTGTCATAACTTCATTATTAAAGATTGACAAGCGACATTACAGCTTTTTCACTGGTAGTTTGGCTTTCAAAACTGTACTAAACATCATCAAAGATACTCCTAGTCTCCTACATTTTAACTGCTTCACCACACTACTTTATGATATATTAGTCTCAAACAAGAAATCTGAGTTAATGCTCATGAGACACGCGAGAGCCAATAGCAGTTTCTGTTCGCAAGTAAGCTTGGTCTATCTCTATCCATTTTGTTGCAATTCACTCTTTTGCAGCCAAAAATTGTCAAAAATCACTAAAAGCCAATATTTTTAGGGTTTAAGGTCATTTAAGGTCATCGATGTTGACATTTCTAAGAAGCTCGTTGCTAGTGCTTGTTATGATAAGCAGCATGTCTGTGCATATCTGCAACTATTTTCACGCTAGACAAGCCAACAACGGATAAATAACCACTTTTTAGAAGGGTACCCCTCTTTGATACCCGCTTGCGCAACCCTCATTGAGCGTAGAGAGTTGGACTTGGACCGCTAAAATCTACATTCAGTGCGAAAAATTTCATGCACAGGTCGTTTTGGTCTGTCTCCAGCCATTTTGGCGCAATTCACTCTTGAAATGCGTGTCACAGCCTGAAGTCGTGAAAAATTCACTAAAACTTTCTATTTTGGGGGTTCAAGGTCATCGATGTTGACATTTCTAAGAAGCTCGACGCCAGTGCTTGTTATGATAATCAGCATGTCTGTGCCTATTTGCAACCATTTTCACATTTACCCAGTGAGATGAAATTTTGACACGAAATATTAGAGACAATAGGCTATCATATGGTAAAAACCCAAAATCTCTATCTCACCTGGTTTTGGATTGGTACCGGGTCGTGACAGACGGACAGACAGAATTACCATAGCTAATACGCGCTATAGCTATGCTAGCTCTCGTGCGTAAAAATGGAAATGTCTTGTGCAGTACTGGCGTTCTAGTTTAAAAAAGTAGATGGGCAAGAAATTGCAAGTTTCCAATGGAAATTTTTAGCAGACTCAACAGAGGAGATCGTGTGTGATCAAAGTTTTAATTTTGTCCTCAGTTTTCCCAAAATGTGGATTGTCACTCTTGAATTTTTAAAATGAAATTTTCCGACAGGAAGACAGGATGTTTGATGATATTTGTCATTTCATGGTTCTTGCCCATTTGCTAAAATCAAATTCAATGACTTGTCAGTGGCATTGTAGCAGGGGAACCATAGGGAGGAAATTGACCTCCCGCAAATTTTTGAAACTTTTTTTGTTTCAAAAATACAAAATTGGGGGCTGTAAGTCCCCATTTTTAAGGGAATTTAGGGTCAAGATTGGAATTCTGAGCACCGCTGTCTCCACCGTCAGAAATTTGCAGCTAGTTCTCGGAAAATTGTAACTTCTGCCCCGGTAAAACTTTTCAACCCACGACGCTGCCAGTGTAGCTTATCAGACTATTTACTGTCTGACTTGACCGTTTTTATGTTTTTTGCTGTGTACAGAATTGCGTCTGACAAAAGACTCAATATTTCTTGATGATGACGCTTCTCCTGTTAACAGTTCCACAGTCAAGGACGCTGAGGGCACGCAATGCAAACTGCGATAGCCACTACTATCAACTGTGTACTTTGATACACTACACTGTGTCCTGTAAAAAAACTAATCCCCTAGACATCGTGCAATAACAATGTCAAATCTGAATGAATCTGAATTAAGTTTTGTATACTTAATTTCCAATAAATTTCTGAAGCAGTTGTTAAATTCTATTGAAAAATATTATTTCTTAGTGAGTTATTAATTGTTGAATATTGATAACAAAATTTCTCTGCTACTGATATGGCGTTACACAAGTAAACCTCTCTGTTAGTGTAAACTTGTGTAACTCCAACAAACAACAACTGATTTTAGCAAAATTTTACGTCAACAGTGCATCATTTGTTGGCAATTAAAGTGCCAAATTTCAGTAAAATCTACCAAAGCAAACAATAGCTACAGCAGCTTTTGTTGGGTCACCCCAAAACACCTCACCTTCAAGTCTTTGCATTTAACATTATCCGCAAAGACCTGAAACTGAAGTGTTTTGGGGTGACTTCACAAAAACCACTGTAGCTGTAGGCAGATTTAACCGAAATTTGGCCATTTGATTGCCAATAAATGGCGCATTGTTGGCACAAAACTTTGTTAGAATCAGCTGTTGTTTATTGGAGTTATGCAAATGTAAAGTAAAGGGTTTACTTGTGTAATGCCGTTTTACTATGATGGGCGGAAAGTCTGTTTGTCTGTCTGTCTGTCTGTCAGCCCCCTCTAGCGCCTTCCCTGTTGCACGGTCGTGGACCCCGACTGCGGCGTTTGAGTCTTTGGGCCTTGGGTACGTGTCCCCCACCTTGCTGCCCACCTTCCCCCATGGGTAGCCTGAGGAGCGGGGCTTCAGTTGCCAGGTCTTTTTTCCCGGTGATTCTGTCAAGTTCGTCAGTATAGTGCTCAGCTTTTTACGTGGCGACATCTGGTGAATGACGGCCACTTAACGGTCCAGTTTTCCCCATGCACAGCCCTCTAGATTAGTCACTATTTAGAGTGCCATGATCAGTGGCGCCATCTGCACGTTATTCAACTGCGTACCGTGCTCTGCGTACAGCCTCTCCCAAACTCTTGCGTGCATTCATTTCACTAGCAAAGTAATGGAGATATTTTGTTATCGATATTTTACATTTAATAACTTTGTTGAAAAATAATATTTTTCAATGAAATTTGACAGTCGCTTTAGGAATATATATAGTGGATTAAGCTTACAAAACCTTATTCAGTTTCATTCACATTTGACATTATTATTGCACGATGTCTATGGGATTAGTTTTTTACTGGACACAGTGGGCGACTTCACTTTTTGACTTAGACTTTTGCTGCGCCAAAGCTAAAGCTGAATGCTAAAGTCTGTATTTAGACCAAAGTTCAACTAAACGATTAAAAATGGCGGAAAAACGGTAAACCTAACAGGAAATAAATAAACCAGTTACGCTTGGACTTGCTTATTTAATTGCACTGCGCACACAAATGACGTAATTACGTAACGTCTTAGGTCATTGTGTAGCCATTATGGCGTTTATTTTTGGTATCAGACTGCTTTAATTTACTAAACTATCCGTGTTAATCGCCATGTTTTCGCTAAGCGAAATCACTTCACTTTGTGACTCAAGTAGGTACTTAGACCGAAGTTTAGGCTCAGCGAAAGTCTAAGTCAAAAAGTGAAGTTGCCCAGTGTATATACACTGTGGGCCATAAAAACGTGTCACTTTACTTTTGTCCATCTCTTCGCCAATTATTGACCGATTTTCAACATTCTTTCACTGACGCACTTTGCAGACAATTTGCAATAATCTGATTATTATATATCCCACCACACAGTAATTGCATTTCTTCACTACCTTGTAAATATGAATGTAAGCAAAACTAACGAAAATAACAAAAATTTAGGTAAATGAAAAAAACGCTTCAGACCAACATTGCAATGAGTAATTCGTATGACACTAGACTACATTATACCCACACAGTCTAGCGTCATACAGACCATTTACTGCAATGTTGGTCTGAACAGTTTTTTTCATTTTTACCAAAATGTTTGTCTGTTATTATCGTTATGTATGCATATTTCATTGATATTTTACAAGGTAGTGTAGAGACGCGATCACGGTGTGGTGGGATCTATAATAATCACATTATCGCAAATTGTCTGCGAAGTGTGCCAGTGAAAGAATTTTTAAATTGGTCAATATTTTGTGAAGATATGGACAAAAGTAAAGTGGCACGTTTTTATGGCCCACCCTGTAGATGTGTGTGGAAAACCAAGAGTCAATATGGTTTCAGTTTTAAAAAATGAATTAAAATGACTGGTTCGAATTTTCAATTATGTTTCCATTGTTTTTCCATAGCATTTGTGAAACAATCCAATCGGTTGTCCATGAGAATTGCAGTCGTCAAGTGAAGTGCAAACGTACGCATCTGATGTCGAAAGCCAATATAGGCCTATTAAATTTTTAACAAACTGAATAATTCTTGTGTAAATCATTTTCAGAGAATATAGTTGTCTAGCTTAACAGTACTGTTGTTTTCCAGTAATGCATTTTTTAGCAGAAACCACAAGTACAAGATAGCTACATGTATGCTGATGATTTACAAGCTAAATACGGAAATATGATGTCACGACGTCACCAGTAGCAAATAATATTTAACTTTTCCACCGGTGGAATACATGACTCCTGCTTAGCATTCCTTGAAAATTTTGTGGAACTCTAAAACATTTTCCACGGAGACATAAAAGAAAAAGAAAACGTCAGTGGGTGTTTTTTAACATATAGTGTACGGGCAATCTAACGGTGTCATTTAAATTTACCCTCTAACGACTCCTGTTGCTATAGCAACCATTCAAAAGTTGCAAAATTTTGCATTACAGCCAATGGAGATTTCAAAGCGGTATAACTCGTTCCCCGTGAGAGATAATTGTCACCTACCCCTATTTTCGGGCCAGCGCACTCCGATGGTGTCATTTGAATTTCTCCCCTGACGACCCCTGTTGCCATGGCAACGAGTGGGACAAAAATGACTACAACTCGGCCCCCGTGAAAGATAATTGCGCCCTGTTTGCACCTACCCCCATTATTCGCAGCTGCTAAGCTATATAGCGTGGCAATGGGACAGATACCTTGTTCCACAGAACGTATTTTTAGTTATAAATATTTTCATAGCCGAAGTCTGTGCCGGCTGTAAATAAGAACGCTTCTATCAATTACGATGCCACGTCAGGATTTGACGTTGTCACAAAAATTTTATTAAAAGTTTACAGTTAATTAAAAGTCAAAAGTTAACATTAGTCAATCGTCTTTGCGAAAGATTAAACAAAGTTTGCAACGTACGATCTGAGGAGTCCTGATGTGCAGTGGGCCTGGGAGCGAGCCCCGCAGTTTCCCCAAAAATCCAGCACTGCAATCCAGTCCCCAACTTACAATTACCTAGCAAGCTGTTCGTGACTAGCTTCGTGCAATAAAACCACCCTATACACAGATTTACAGTAGTCCAACTATTACCTTTTTCTAAATTTTCTTTGTGGTATCCGCTATTCAAACAATATATAAATGACCCAAGTCTGTGGTGGAAGCCTGGCTGGAAGGACAGACGTACAAGAAATTTGAGCTAATGCTCACAAGACGCGCGAAAGTCTGGCAGTTCCTGTTCGCAAACTGTCTTCAACTATGTCCACATTTCGTTACAATTTACTCTTGAAGCGTGCGCCGCAGACGAAGATCGCAAAAATCAATAAAATCCCTTATTTTGGGAGTTCAGGGTCTTTCAAAGCCATCGATGTTTATACGACTAATGGGGTGTCTACATGATCCAGCAAACGTCCAGCAAATATATTCAAAATACACGCGCTAATGCTGGACGTTTGCTGGATCGTGTAAACACCCTATAAAAACTCGGCACTTATGCTTGTTGCATAGGCAGCATGCCTATGCCTATTTGCAACCGTTTTCACGAAAGACTGACCAACAGCGGTAAAATAACGACTTTTACGGGAGCACCGCCCTTTGATGCCCCCGTGCGCATGTTTCTTTGAACCTAAAAAATCGAGACTTGGGCCGTCGAAATCTACGTTCAATGCTGAAAATTTCATATGTAGCTTGTCATTGTCTATCTCTACTGAGGTCGGCGCAATTCGCTTTTGAAATGTGTCTTGCAGTCCAAAATCGCCAAAAATCCATAAAACACCTGTTTTGGTGTTCCATGCAGGTCATCCGAAGTCATTGATTTCGGTGCCAATCGAGAACCAGTGTTGTACGACTTTCTCAATAGTAACTTAGGTCCTATCTCGCACCGTTTCTCAGATGCAGCGACTTACTGATCCACCCGTGTGACAGACAGACGGATGGACAGACAGAATTGCGATGGCTAAGACGCGTAAAAACGCTTTACGACGTCATAAGTTACAATAACGTCACATCAGTTATGAGCTCATATGAGTTGGGGAGAAATATGCGTTTTATTAGTGTATAGATATTGAAAATTTTTTCAGTCTAACATATCAACTTGCAAAACTTTTTGAACGCTCCTCGTAAAATGTGGTGATCGAGATGTTCAGGTCTAATAATCACGTTATTTGCGAACTTTCCGCAAAATGTAACCTGTCACAATGAATGACTTTTTAAAAATCGATTGATATTCAGCACAGATGTGGTCCAATGTTTGCTGGCGTTTTTTGACTCAGAGTTTCGTTACTTTTTACGCACAACAGCAGCTATTGCTGTAACGCGTCGTAGCCATCGCAATTCTGTCCGTCCGTCCGTCCGTCACACGCTTGGATCAGTCAAAAGCGGTGCAAGCTAGGATTACCAAATTTTCACTGTCGGCTGCCCGGAAGACTCTTGTTTCAAGAACCGTAAAGCTTTTCCATACATTCGAAGGGAGTCACCCCGAACGACGGCGCTAAATGAGGGGGGGATAGGTAAAATATACGCCATCCAGCCGATATGGTGTTGCCAGAGCGAGATAGTGGCGCCATCTGGTGAATGAATTTGTTTTACTGGGCCTTCTGTGAAACTAGCCAAAAGCCGTACGGATGAGATCTACGGATGAAGTCTACGGATCACTAGCGTACGACGATGTACCGCTGTTGCACGTTACTGTTTGCGTTAGCATGGCTTTACTTGTTTAAATTAACACTAGCAGTGCTGCGTTCGTCATAGCTCACGACACCTCTTATCTCTTTATTCCACGTCTGGTGCTTTCTCTCGCACAGAAGCCGTCTATTCGACCACCCACGTCGTCGCCTCGCCAGCATGGAGTCTTTGACTCGCCGGCGCTAGTCGCTTTATGTCGACACGACTCAATATTCTATACAGTGACGTCGACTTCAGTCGCCTGTAGGCTGTCTCTGCAGCTTTCGAGCGCGTGCTGAGATGCTCATAAGCGTAAAATACGGAGACGTGGGGCATAGGTGTCCTGACAGGGAGAAAAAGGGGGAACTTGTCCCCAACTATCCCCACTCATTTAAATTTTAGCCTGTTAGAAAACTTTCATCCAAAAATATTAAATGTGGGCTCAAAAGTCTCCAATTTTTGGAAAATTTAAGGGCAAAATTGATATTCTGAGCATTTAAAATCTTGTCTGTCAAAATTAGCAGCTGTCTGTCAGAACACTGCAACTTTCTGCCTCTACTTTCTTTCAAGCGTTGTTTACGTGATGTGATAGAAAAGTTTGTAGGCCTACACAGATTTAATTTTCGTGCGCAGTTAGTTAAGGCGTGTTTTCCAGTTGCCGGATGTTTTCGTGTTATTTTGCCTTGTCGCTTGTTTGAATTGTTTTTGCGTTTGATACCATTATATATGCCATGGTGAATAAAGATGAAAACATTGGAGGTATTTTTGACTCAATTCTCACTACGTATGAGCTAGCAGTTTGAAACTTCCGCCGCCGACCGACCCCCAAACTTGCCATAATGCTATACCTACAGTGTACTTGGTTGACGCCTGTCGTCTGGTGCAGGTACCCGCATGCAACAGAGACTGGGAGGCTGCGCGCGTCAAGCACGACTTCCATATGTACAACGCAGCGCAAGCAACGCAACTCCCTTGTGTAGTTTTTGACGGGGTGACGCAGGAAAAATACGCAACAAACGCAACGGATGCAGCTGACGCAACGGCCAAAACGCAATTATAAAAGCTACGTCAGTGTCTTTATTTATTATTCGTCAGAACGTAGCAAAACTCAAAAGATCAAAAACCAACACACACGAAAAAACACAAAAAAACACGTATTATGTAGTTCAGCTTACATTAAAACCATGAAAACACACATCTACAATAATTGCGATTCTGAAACAAACTTACTCCGCTCTGCCCGGAGATAAAAATAGGTCTATTCTTGCGTTAACAGTTATTGCAGTCAAATGGCTAGATTAAATACAGAACACATTAAAACATCGCAGGCACGATAAAACATAAATGTCGAATACGACCAATATATTAGAAGTACACAAAACATAAAATAATATAGGCCTATGGGCCTTTGTGTTTGTTGCGTTCGTTGCATTGGGTGGAACATTAGGGCCCTATGCTTCACGAGCAAAGGTAGGCTGGCTAGTTGTCGCTGCAGCTCTTGCTTCTAGCGGCAGGCCTTCCTCCGCGGGGTGTCGACTTTCCAATTAATTTACCTGCTGCTGCTGCTGCTGCAAATGAACACGTGCATGAGTCGTGTTCGGCTTCGGCTGCTTTTTAATCATCGGCGAGCGAGCCTCGAAAAGGACTGATACGGCGAGGCGATCTAACAAGCCTTTCACTAAGCCAGCCAGCCAGCCCTGCCAGCAAGCAACAGCTCTTGATCCGGTTTCACTGACCGTTCGTTAGTTAGTTAGGCCCTCAACGTCGCTGCTATAGCTTATACTCAACTTTATTCGGCGTACGCGAGCGTCACATTTCACTCATTTAATCTCGCTGGTTAGGCCTGATTACATTTGAAGCGAAGATTTTGTGCGCTGTTTGTCAGTGCTATAAACTTGCTCTTCATCATCTTTCAGAATGACATCTTTGACCTTGTTTTACTGATGCAGTTTTTGTTCATTTCCTTTAGAATAAAAAACTAATACTGTATCGTTGTGGCGTCCAACAGAGTCTTATGCTCTGTTGTAATGTTTGCGAATATATCATGCAGCCAAAAAGTTTTTGTTTTTTGCTTTTTAGTTTAAAAAAATAAAATAATAACATTTTTGTATACGTACTTGTGCCTGCTATACAGCATAAATTCATAACAAATTATTATTACAGAGATTGACCCCGCGCTAGTTGTTATGCGCTTGTCAGCAAAAAAGAAATGCTTCTGTGTTCTTATTTGTTAGGTTTCGCTTTTTGTTGCTTTTCATCAGGTTGTATTGATAGAAGTCTAACAACTGCATGTCGGCAAATCTGAGCTAGGAGTTGATCGGCTTTCGTTAATTATTTGCTGGATCAGCTTATCTGTGCAGTGAAGCGATCGCAAGGCTTTGAGTTAATCTGAACTTTACAGTTTTCATGCCCGTAGCCAAGGAAAACGAGGGTTTGGTGGGTTTAATCAAACCCTCTTCGACAGCCATAACCATATGCTTCTGCATTAATCCAATTGGGGTCTAGCCCGAAAATCGCATCTGTTAATGATGTTTTTAATTATTTTTATGCAACGTTTTCACGTTAGAATCAAGTTCTCTTCCTAGAAATATCTGGCTACAGGGCTGGTTTTCCAATGTCGAACCGGCACAGAAAACAACGAGAAGCCAGGAAACAAAGAAAAGTTTTCGCTCCAGTGCAATGCCACGTTATCCAGCATTATAACAAGAAGCGGACATTGTTCGTCTAGCACTGCTGCTCTAACGAAGCCAATCGTGGCGACATTTGACCACGAACGAAGCACGAAGACGGCGCTATTAATAAGTCTGCGGACCGACGAACTGTAGTCTGCAGCAGCACGAATGACACGAAATTGCAGCCGCGCGGTGTCGCTAATTGGCGAGCAATCTCTCTCTGGTTGCCATGACGACGCCTCGAAGCACCTGCCTGCCCGTATGACGCAACGTGCAATTTTGATAATGACGATCGACCGGCCGAGACGAGACGAAATGCTGGCCGCTGGTGAGTTGTCTGTCAATTATTGTAGTTGCTGATGACGAATAATTTGAGACCGACTCGAGCCCGTGTGCAAAAGCATAGCCTCTACCAGCAGGCTATAAGACTAGATGACTCATAGGCTTAAGTGCTTAAATATTATTTTCAGCACAGTAAAATAGTTCTTATACAATTTAAAGCGAATAGCCATAAAACGGACAATCTGGACGACAGTGTCTTCTATTCTCGGCTGAAATCTCATCTCCTCTCCAAGTTTTTTTTTCATCAGTAGTTTTTTCCCTCACTTATGGACGGAAATCCCAGAGAGGGCCCGCTGCGTTGCCAAATTTTTATAACATTTTGCCACTTTGCATTAAATTAATTTTTGAAGGACTTTGTAGTTAGGACGTATTACTAGGAAACATATGCAGATTCGATGTTTTTGCGATTCTGTCCTCGCCATAGAATATCTAACGTCTTTGGTCCTTGCGATGTGAAAGATCGATCAATCAGTGTTTGGTGAGAGCAGTTAGTCGTCATGTTGTCGTCACAATGTCGTGCCACGTCAGTTGTCAGATCTCAGCACGAACAGTTTGCGCTAATGACTAGATGACGCCATGGCATGATCCGTCGACACATCGGCCAACACAGCTGCATGCTGACCACACGCAATTAAGCTGCGTCGTCGTCAGCAGCAAATCCGTATGCTGACTGACACTGATTGGGCTAACCGCGGAGGTGAGTGGATCTCCGAAAAATTCACCGGTTCGACTGCAGTTTCGTGATGACAAATTTTGCCGGGGGAGGAGCGCTCACCACGTCCGCAATGTTGCGTTTTAAAAGATTCGTCACCGCTTTCAACGTGTCGGACATCCAGAATCTACCTCCTGACGGGAAAATGTATTAGGATTTAGGATGCGTTTAATCAATAGTGTCGTAGCAGAGGCAGCAAGGGCAGCTGCAACACCCCTTAATTCTAAACTGTCGGACAATTGCCAAAAATCTTCTTCTTGCTGGAAAAAAATCGTCAAAATGCAAAATTTGACTCTGACCCCCCTTATTTTATAAAAAAAATGGAACAGAATTGAAATTTTGAGCATTCGTAATCTCTTCTGATGGAAACTTGCAACTGTATGCCAGACTTATGACGGAAATTTGTAGAGTTTGTCTCAAAATTGTAACTTGCTGTTCCGCCTATTTTTTATCCTACGGCGCCTCTGCATTTAATAAGCCAAATCAGACCTAGAACTTACAGGCTGACGGTGGAATTGACGCGAACCTGTCCTACACACCTCCATCTGTCTGTCTGCAAAACCGGAAGTTGCCTCTGCGGCGCTAGCGCACTGCGCAGGTCTCGCCAGTCTAATACGCGTCGACGCAAATCGGACAAAATGGCTTCGATCGACATATGGCAGGCACTCTTTGTGCATAGCACACGTCCAGTGGAATCACCAGCGGCGGTCATTTGTGCTGCTGGCTGGCTGCGTTGAGTCGCAATTGGCAGGCTTCACTGCCAGTAATAGACAAATCTCAGATCAAGTAATAGCTGATAAAATCATAGGCTCAAATCTCAGATATTTTAGGGAAAACAATTCAAATCAGTAGGTGAATCTCCATTTTTGAATTTTTTCTTTTCCGAATCTTTAATCTTTTAAAAGCAAAGAGGCGTATTAAATCAAAAGCTAATTTTTAATAACAAAACAAACACGGTGTACATGTAGTTAAAAAGAAATAGGTTTATTGATGTATGCATTACTTTCCATATCAAAACTCCGAAATAGTTGTTACTGTCAGTGTTTCCTTATTGTTCAACTCAGCGTTATTCTCCATTCTTTATTTTTCTTGCTTTTTGTGGTTGAGTTAGCATGCTGCCCGTATGGGACAGACAGACGAGCGAACAAAACTCGTGATGCGGCCTAAAGGATGACAGCATAATAACCGAGATGCAGATGCAAACGTTTACTATACGATGATTTTTATGACGTCATGAGACAACTGCAGGTGCACGAAAACCAATATTAAATCGGAGTGCGGCGTTAATGTTGCTAATGGCGATTGACTTGCTAATGATCCAGCACCGGTTAGACCATTAAACACGTGCATGAACAGGGCGACGCCAATCTGTCTAATTACCGGTCAGCTTGTCTATGATTCGATCGTGAACTAGAGCTTAATTTGTAGCCGTTACGGATGGAAAATTGGTCCGAAAAAACTATTTTTTAGATAAAAAAAACTGAAAAACCTTTAAAATGCAATTCTTAAGTTTTTAGGTTTTTTGTTTGTTGTAAAGTTTATAACATATCTTATTTTATTTTATATTTTAATCGTGATTTATTGCTTACTTCATCTTGCTATAGTTTATAGAAAACAATGAGATTATGTGATAAACAGGAAGTACCAGATGTTTTTTGGGTCGTCATATTGTGTACGGTGTTTATTGGATACTAAACCAGAAAACTGTTTAAAAAATCTTTTTAAAAACCTAAAACCTACACATTTTTAAAGACATGGTTTTTTTAGTTTTGGTACCGGTACTGTTCGGTACGGCGTAGCGGCATTTATGTTGGAGGCGAAAAGTTTTTCTTCTGTTTCGCAGAGGTGAAAAATCCCCAAACCGGTCCTGAATCCGGATGCCGACCGGCGACCCCAATACTGGCGCAAAATCGTGCACACTTCTAGTTGAGCCAATACTACTGTCGTTTCCGCTGGCAGTAAATATATCGTTTAGCTGTGCGCATAATAAAGCGTAACCTTATATACAGTTGTCACACCATCGTCAGCTCGGTAATGAAGTCGTCTTCACACTGGCCGCGCCATTGCAACGAAACGATGAAGGCCGTGTCACACGTGTGCAAGATCGATAACAACTTGATCAACGACGAATTAGTGACAGTCAGTCAGTTTGAAAGCACCTCCTCCCACTGATGACCGGGCGCGAGTTCATCATTGTCTGTCACGACCTTGCTGTGTACGTTACGCATTTATCTACAATGTCATTGGCCCCTTCCGTCTACGGGTTTGAACCAGGGATGTGATAAAATAGCGGGGGGACGTCTGAAATTCAGTGGCGTAAGGCAAAATCTTGCTAAACTATCTGCACATTTTGCGCTTTGTTTAGAATAAACAATGTTTCCAAAAAATGCAGTTAAATTGCGTCCATAGCACATTGAAAATTGCAATTTATGAGCTACAAAAATATGGTAAGACAGAATAGATCTATGCTAAAACGTTCTAACACATAACTTTAGTCAGACCTATTGTCATAACTTGTTCTTTACGTGGATTTTAGTAACACAGCGGGAAGATGCGTTAGCTCCCTGGAAAACAGCGGGAAGAGGACAGCCTCACTACCTCCCGCCTCCCCGGGTTTGCAGCGGTGAAAGTCACGTACCGCCTCCCAATACAGTGGACGAGATAGTGGTATCTCACCGGCTGATCGGTACGTCGTTGGCGTGTAGATAGGCCTGGAATGGAAAGAGGATACCCGCCGGATGTCATTCACGGTAGGCTGACTTCGCGCAGTACGCGGAGGCTCAATGAATAGAGAAAGAGACAACGATTTGACGACGACGACGACGGCGGCGGCGTTCTAACTAACAGCGCCACTCCAGGGAGCCTGGAAATATAACAACCTCCCTTCCCGGTTAGAAAAAAAACTCCCTGCACCAACATCCAAGCCCCTGCAGCCTTCATAAGCAATTTAGTAAGCTTATATAGGTTAAAGCTTTTTAGTCGACCATACTATTGGTGCGATTGTCGTCTCTCCGTCCGTCGGCCGTAACGGATGTATTGCGGCAAAACGTTGGTCTTGGAGGAAAACTCTTTACACGAGTAATTAGCCCTGTGGTTTACAGCTAAAGCTAGGCATGCAAACTTCCAGCGATTTACTGCAAGAGAAACATTTTTAAATTTGGGGTTGAATGGAGAGGGTAGAAAAATGTTCGTTTTTTAACGGAAAACTGGTCATAGCTCGGAAACGGTAAGAGGTACAGCCAGGTTTACTATTAACACTAATAGGAAGTGGCATGGCTTTCAAACGACATGAAAATCATTGACCTTGGATGATCTTGAAAGTCACTGGTAACCAGTACGGTCGGCTATTTTAGCGATAGCTGGGTTTCTTGTTTTTATTTTAGTGTTCCACGTCCAAACAAATCACGCATGCATTGATGGCATAACGGTTGGACCGTTAGACTTACGATAAAACATAAATTAAGTGAGGTCGAAACTGAGTGAACCTGACATAATTCTATCGTCTCGGTCATCTGTGTGCCAAAAATTATCAAACTTGGTGCATATTTGAATAAGTTCTGACAAACACAATTTTTCAGTTTTTTGAGACACTGCCAATGTAGTTACAGTTTCTTCAATAAGTGTGTCTGACTTTTCACTTTTGACGTAGTCAGTCGAATATGGCAAGAACATGTGTGTGCTTAAAGGCCTTTCGTGCGTGTCTTTCATAATGTCAACGCTTACTCCCGCAGGTTTTCACACACGAAGGGTTGATGACCAGGTTGAAGACACACATTTATCCAGGTTGAAGACACACATTTTCCGTCAGACATTTAACCTCAGCGACTAGTTCTGTCCGCCAGCGCCACTGAAGTCTTTTTAGCACATACTGGCGCTTTACAAGTCAGATTATTATTA
>Ga0056128_1004991_pt1 | contig 16649 bp, 13 predicted proteins | sample WorMetLIZISLAND2_FD_71113 | JGI IMG/M metagenome (GOLD analysis project Ga0056128, IMG submission 71113) | Marine gutless worms symbiont microbial communities from Max Planck institute for Marine Microbiology, Germany - Olavius geniculatus... ... | reverse complement strand
GCCTGGTCTGCTTTCCCCAGGTAGTGCAAAAGCAGATGTTGGGTGAGGTAAAAACTAAAACACTTATTTCATAGCCAGTTGTGTCATAAATATTTCTGCCAATTATTATTAAAATCTGCTAATTTTTATTCGAGGTACGATCAACAATGTTGGGGATGTTTTTTCAGGTTTTCTGTTTATTTGAGATAGAGTTTTATGGATTTACTGTGTGACTCTTTTAATAGGTAGCATTATAGGTCTAGCCCATCTCTCTGTCTGTACTCATGTTTGCCTGTGTTTCTATACAGAATGGTATTGGAAGTGCTGGGGCTACCAGCTGTGTCTCGGCCTGGCTGCTGTGGTTATGGGCGTGTTGTCAGCAATGCTTGTCTGGTCCGAATGTCTTTTCTTTGTTCGATCGCCAACCCTCTCGTTGTTTGCAGTATTGGTAAATGTCGCCAAGTCATCCTACAACTACCGTGCTATCGAGGTAGATTCATCACGGAGATTCTGACCACATATACAAATGAACCTTATGTATTAATCAGTTAAATATCTCTGCCATGTAGTATTTCATCAGTTGTAATTAGCTTTTATTAATATTAAGGATGCACCGATTATCAGCCAATAATCAGCATCATTGGCCGATTTTAAGTTTGCATGATTGGTATCGGTCGATTGTTAGTTGCCGATAAACAGCTGACTAATAATTGGCCTTTGGCTTATACTTTATTACCGCATTTTTTATTTGTTAAATTGGTTATTGAAACAATTAGAAGATGCAAATGTTTTATTTTGTACTCACACTGCAGTCATAATATAGTGGTAGTTAAGCAGGTCAAGTAATAGGTGTACGTTTTTTGTGATAACTAAGCCACTTGGCTACATTCACAGGTTGGTGGTCACTTTTTGCCGAACTACATTCGTCGAGTGAATGGTGTGAGGTTTATGCTATGACTGTGCCATGCTGGCAGCACCCACTATGTGGCCATTTATTCCATTTCCCATGACAGTGAACAATAATGGCCTGCAGTTTGCAGCTTGCAGACATACCACTGCCACGATCATCCACATAAGGTCTTTGCCCCATAGCTGGCAAGCTACTACACATTTGCCATCCCACTGAGGGTAGGAGGCTGAGTTGACCTGAGCATGCAGTAGGTTAGCAGCTTGCTCAAGATTTTTTTGCAACTAACCCACGTTGAGAATCGAACGTAACCTAAAGGTTACGCGTTAAAACCAACCAATAGACCACTTGCACCTACACAGGCACGTAGGTGTGAACAACTTGCCCAGTGTTGTTACTTGGTAGCGGACCGGCTGGGAGTTGAACTGGGGACCTCTTAGTCATGAGTCCAACATTCTAACCGTTGAGCCACCAAGCCACCTATTACTGTTTTCATTATGTTAGTTGACAACTGTTTTGTTTTTGTGCACAGTTTGTTTGCGTCGTGACGATCATGTACCTGTGCCTGTGTGCGTACTACACCATCTTTAAAGTTCGCATCTTCAGCTTCTACTACCTGGTCCGTAACCACCTCACCGACGAAAACAGTCTCATCTTCTGCGGAATGTGAGCGAGTTAAAATGGTGTTACTTAGTGTTTTCAGCTTTTTGTGGGAAACCTGTCTCAGAGCCACTGAGCATCACCTGCCACTTGTGACCAGCAGTGTTACGTGCTGCCATACACAGGTGAACTTGCTGTACCTTAGCCCCAGCCAGACAGGTTGGTATTCGATTTACCTACCCTGGAGGTAGAGAAGGCTGAGTTGACTTGAGTGGTTTGTTACATAGCAAAATAGTGTCCACTGATAGTCACCCATCCAAGTAGTATCGGGGCTCGGCGTAGAAAAACTATTGATCATGTTAACCGCTGCGTGAAGCCACTACAAAGTAGTAGTAGTAGTTGTTGTTGTTATTGGTTGTTGATGATGATGATGATGATGATGATATAATTGTCATTGTAGGATGTTATGTCGTCTGACTCCCCCTCTTTGTCTCAACTTCCTTGGTCTGATTCACCTTGACAGCCATGTCATTAAGGACTCACACATTCAGGAAACTGCCTATACTCACGTATGATGTGATTAGTTATTTGTTATTAATTGTGAATTTATTGTATTTATTATAAAAAATATATATTTACTTTCACAGCCATGTCGCTTAAGACTCTCACATCTAGGAAACGGCTTGTGCTCGTATGCGATATGATTATTATTTATTTATTTGGATAAAATATTTGCAGTCAGGCCCGTCGAGAGCCACAGTGGGGCCCGGGGAAACTTTCTCGCAGGGCCCCCAAACATCTTCACAGGGCCCCTCTGGGGAGAAAATTTTTGAATTTTTCTTTTCAAAATGGTACATTCTGACATACTTTATATTTTTGGCTGATGGCGGGGCCCCCCAAACATCGCGTGCTCTTGGGTAGCTAACCCCCTACCCCACCCTCTCGACGGTCCTGTTTGCAGTTATTGCATTAGTTGTATTTATTGTAAAAGTATGGCTCTGATGCTACTTTTGTTATGCGTGTGAGACATAAGTTTGCACTATCTTAGGTTGGTTTATGTCAGCACACAATTTTTACATAGGTGTTCAAACTTAGGAAGGACTTAGATTATTTCTTACTGATTATAAACTGTTTAGTCATTGTGAATTAAGTGAGAAACAAGAATTAAAAAAATGGATAATGGATGAAGTTGGTAAATGTATATATTGTTATTTTTCTGTTGCTGTGTAATTGAATGAATCAGAGTTTGACTGCACACCATGCCTGACCTTTTTGCAGAGACCCAATTTACTGTCAATGCCTAGGATGCTCAACGGCTGAACTGAGGATTGCAGACCTGGGATCTTTTTTGCCAATCCCGAATTCTGTGGTTGGCAGCGTCACAATCCCAGGATTTTAGGATTACAAAAATTTGTTAAAATTATTTTTTTAGTGTTAAATGATACAAATAACACTTATATTTTATGTTCGCTAGAGTCCTGTTTTTTTGCTGTGCATTGTAAGTTGTATTTTGACAGTCACAGTCACTCCCTACAGTTCATACATAACATTACATCTTCTGTAGTGTCTTACCACATCCTACACATGAAATAGGTCTGTTCGGAATACTAAGATAACAACCAATCTCTAGGCCTAATATCGAAAATAGGATCCTGAATTATAATTTTTTTAAATTCCAGGTTCTGGGATTGAAGATTCACTAGAGATAGATACAGTAGATGACCACATTAATATTGCCAGATGGCACCAGCATCTGTTTTTGTTATTTGTATTAGTTTCATGCCATGGCTGTGCATTTTATGATACAGATAATGGGACACATGGACGTCATTGGGTTCATATCGGATGGTTTCAACATCTATTTCCCGATTGCGATCGTGCTGCTCTGTGCATTCACACTGTTCAACATTGGACCTCGCATTCTGAACATCGTCGGCATTCAGCAGTTTATGATCGACAGTGAGATTACGCAGGAACTTGTGGACGAGGGAAAGGAACTTGTTCGTAGAGGTCTATCTCAGTTACTCTGCTGTCTTCCAGTGGCGTGACTATGTCGTAAGCACCTGGAGTCAAGTTAATGCACAGCGCTTCCCTCGGTGGCATCACAGCCATGGGGGTGGCAACCGCTTGTTTTGAATTTTGGGCTATCAGAAAATTATTGGAAAATTGAGTTTTTGTTGTAAAATGTGGGCCTAAACTACAAAATTGGACCAAAAACCTCCCCTTTGGTAAAATTTAGGGACAAAATTGAAATATTGAACACCCATAATCTCTTCTGTCAGAAATTTATCTGCAGCTGTTTTTTTTTAAAAATTGCAGCTTCCTGCTTTGCTTAATATTTTAACGCACAGTGCTGCTGCTCCCTTGGCTCACCGTTTGTTCTGGGTTTTTTAAACAGCCGTTGTCAGCCTTATGTCATTACAATAGAAATAATTACATTTTTTTTGTTATGAATCTGCAGCTGCAGAATGAAATCAGTATACAAATTGGATGCTATAGACAGTTTCGTTATTACATACATAAATTAATCAAGAGTTAAGAACTACGATACTGTTTCAAAAATCGGGCCTTGGAGACCCATGCTTTCTGCCCAGGTGGCAGTTGCCTTCATTTGCCTCCTGTAGTTTTATGACTGGTAGTCTCTAGAGCTATATTGTTATTTATTATGGGATATGTCAATGCCAATGTCAGTAGCGCAATGTCAGGCAGCATCTCTATTGGGCTATGTAGTATGTACACTAGTATTTATTACATTGCGGTCTTTTTTAAGTAGTGTGTCCCAGTGCACAGTGGGTCAGATTGTCTTGGCAGTGGCCATCAAAATCTGGGCAGAAAAAAGCTGATGACCAAATATACAGATAGCAGAGAAAATTAAACCATTTGGTTTTTGTCTGCTGTATGTATATTTGGCTAGGTTCTCACGTAATCCTATAATCCTCCACTCTAGTTATCTGCTAGGCATTGTTTGTTATGGCCCACTTTTTGTAGATTTTGACAGCAGCTGCATTGTCTGTAGAACGAAGACGGAATCTGAGACACGAAGAAACTGACAACAGACGACAGCTGATGACTGACAAGTACACGCGGCAACGTGGCAGCCGCCGAGGTTATTGTTATTGTTTATTACGAGTAAATGAACAATTTTTCATTTTTTTGGGAATGTGATATATAGGGATGGTGTAATAGTCACAGATACTTTCCGCTTTTTTATCTTTTTTATTTGTCTTTGTTATGTACGACTTGAATAATAAACAATTAAATAAGTCGGAATGACTTTCGTTTACGTGACACTGTAGAATGATGGTGGATTGCGTGCCAGGTATTGTGGCATAGCCAGAAATGTGAATTGGGGACCTCCTCTTCCATCCAATTTTTCCCCTTTCCCTCTTTTTTCTCCCTTTTTTCTTCTCATTTTTCTCTTTTTTCCTTTTCTTTTCTTTTTGTTCTTTTAGAAGTAGGAACCCACAATCTAGCTCCGGGTCTGGGGGAGTGCTCTCAGCTGCTCCAGTCAAATTTGGTGCATTATATCTTTAAAATATGAGATCTGGTGGCAACAATTATGTTTCTAAGAATAAGCTGATCAAATTTAGTGCAGTTTAAACGTGTGCTTATGTACTTCTTATCTAAGGGTTAGCGGCCGGGCCCCTTTTGTCTACGTCACTGGCCAAGTATAATTTTAGTAGTGACACAAAACGGCTGCATAATTGTGTCTTTTTAATACTTACTGTTAAACTGGGTCACGTTTTGTTGGACAGCCAATCAGCTGGCGGCAATGTCGGACAGTCCGCTGGAGAGCGACCGTACAGAGCTGCTTCGTGTGGCTGATCCCGTCGATTATTCTGGACACACCACGGCCGATCTCTACTTTTCTGACATAGCCCCTATGAGGGAGGACACCGGGACTAAGAGGTCAGGCCAGTCAACCAGTGCATCTAGACCACAGACGCTTCCCGTGGATCAGAGGTGGTGTTCACGCCCTTCGGGCCGACCTCCCAGAAACATTTTTGATGATATTTGAGTTACCCCATAACTTTTGTGTTTCTTGGTGGTGTAATGGCAGCATATTGGACTGGTTTGACTCTCACTTAGTACACTGCCAGGTAATAACCGTGGGCAAGTTGTTCACACGCGTGCTTTTTTGTTCAACAAGCAGTATAATTTGGTCAAAAGGCAGTGGCTCTCTGCGGCTGGGAAGGGAACTGTAGGTTTGGCATTTCACTGGCCGTGTGTCACAGACTTAGTGGTTTATCCACCTACAGGCTCAACGGCCATAGAAAGGGAGATGAGCACCCCACCTACGCCACTTGTGGGGTATGGTGCCTAGCACTTTTCTCCATCTGGTACTCACTGGTGGTAATGTGTCCGTGAGGACTTGGCCCCAGTCTCGATGCGTTTCAGGGACAAAGAACAGTGGCCATGGCCTTATGGCAAAGTCCTTGGCCTTGGCTTCAGTCGCAAATCCTTGTCTTTGTCTTGACTTTGGTATAGAGTCCTTGACCCAAATGTAAACTCTTAATACATTCCATTTACTGCAGACAGTTTGGGATATGAAACTGATAAGGCCAGTTCGGCTGCAGTTGAGAGAGTGTTAGTCACAGTGAGCCAGACTCGGTTTTCGTACTTTGGCTAATTTCTTCTTGGCCTTGGTCCCTTGACCTTGGTTTAGCCTTGAATGCAAGATCATTGGAAACGTTACTGGTGCTCACAGTATCTGCTAGAGCAAATTCAAAACTGTGTTTTGAAAGCATCTCGAGACATTTTGTTACCAGTCTGCATTCTTTGACACCCTCTGGCGATCTATCCCAGCACCTCAGATTCAGTTTTGACCTTTTGACTTCATCAGTTAAATTTACTTGTTTGTTTGCTATAGCCCAAATTCCATTACGTCGACTTTGCGACAAAGTCGCCGACTTTGTCCCGGACACAAATCATAAAAGTCCGCGACACAAATCACATCGCCGACTTTCATGATCTGTGTCGCGGACTTTCGTTACTTTATCATGGACTTTGTCGCCAACTTTCCTCATGCATTTTAGCGGACTAAATTCCATTAGAATGACGCAAGCGGGTTTGTCACGGACTTTGTCATAAACATCTCGACATGTGCTGCAGACTCCGAATTAGATGGACATGTTTTTAATCTAGTCAGTTTATTTTTGTGCATTTTTGATATATGCACGGTTAACATTTGTTGTGATGTAACACGTTTGAAGAGTTTATCAGCAGAAACTTTTTTGACGAAGTCTAGTCAGCTAAAAGCTTGATATTTGGTGCTACTTATATCATAGTAATTAACTTATAACTGTTTATAACAATTTGTATAATTATTATGGGCCAGTTCTTCATTTTTTACTTAACTCCTGAGTCAGAACAAAAAGTCCACAGGAAACCAAAACTGATGTGAACGTTCTTCAGAGCAACTGTGTGCCAATTTTTAGTTAAAATGGTTGAAGGTCTGGCGGATGGCTGTACAATATGTCAGCACTGCTGACACATTTTTTCTAGTTTTGTTCTTACTTGATATCTGCTGCAGTGCATAGGGTCATGTATAGAGTCATGGTGTTGCGATGAGAATATTAAATATTGTTGATATTGTTGATTACATTTGTAGCTGTCATGACAGGATAATAATTAGCGATGATCGTGATGTTATTTCTTTATTTCAATTTGTTAACCAGCATCAGATATTGATAGTGTGTTTCATTATATGTTGTTAGTGCGTGCAATAGTTTGTGTGGTAGTTCAGTGATATGCATTATTTTATTATCTGTGCCAAATGAAGTTTATTTTAGAGTATTTGCGATTCATATACATTATTACTTTCGGCACTAGGTTGTGAGCAGAGGCTGCAGTTTTTCCTAGAGACATCTGCGAATTCCTGACAGAGGAAATGTGGATGTTCAGAATTTTAATATTGCTTCTAAACCTCACCAAAAGGAAGATTTCTAGCTCTAAATTTTGTATTTTGGAAGAGACTTTTCTAATAGGTTAAAATTTAGGGTATGCCATGATGTCCTCTGCCAAATTGAGTGATTGAGTAGGGCTTAACGTCCCACACGACACAGTATAGGTCATTTCGGGGATGGCCTTTGCAGGCAAAATTGCACATACACATAACAGAACAAAAAATTTAACCTTTATGAAACACAAAACACAAAGAACGACCTAAACCTGAAATCGTAAAAACTACCTATTATTATTGTGCATATATATATCGATAATGGCAGTTCTAGTAATCTTCCCTGTTATCCTCCAGACAGTCATCAATCTCATAATGCTCTCTATTGGAGGACAGGGGGCCCTCTGCCAAAGGAACAGTATAATTTTTACATGGTATGTCTGTATATCTACAAGTTGTAGATATACAGACATACTATTACAAGATGATTATTAAAAAGTTTTGAAGAGATTTTGATGAATTTTAGTGCAGTCTTTTGCAGCCTAGAATGTGTCAACAATTCTTCCTTACGGTTATTTTGCCCCAATTTATTTCCACTGAGTTGGGAGTTTTTTCAAGAATTTGCTGGCATTTACTAGTACGATAGTCAGTGACATAGACATGGCGACACAGCCCCATCCTGCTATTGTCCCAGACGTGACATAAGCGCACGCGTATTAACTGCACTAAATTTGGTCAGTTAATTCTCAGGAAAATTCTTAAAATTGTTGCCATTAAATCTCATACTTTAAAGCAACAAATCAATTTCCAGTTGGGACTCTGCCCCAGACCCTGCTGGGGGAGCTCACAGCGTTCCCCCACGCCCTTAGCTGGATTTTAGGGGTTCTAGTTCTAAGTTAGGGAGGGGATGAGAAGGGGAGATAAGAGGAAAGAAGGGAGAGAAGGAGAGAGGAAAGAAAGGGAAGCTGAAGGAAGTGGAGGCTTCCAGTTCACATTTCTGTCTATGTCCAACGAAAATGCCAGCTGTTTTGATTATAAGGCTAATTTTGCGTCTGTGTTGCAGTTCAACGCTGTGAAAATAAAACAGACATCTCAGTCCATGGAGACTTGTGCACTCCAAATGCTTGTTGTTGTTGTTGTTGCTAGTCATCAATGCTGATAGCTTAGTTGTTATTTTACATTAATTAAACATTAAACAGTTTTTCTTTGTCATTATTGTTACGCTGATTGTTTCATGTCATGTTGTTAATGCTCCTGTCTGACCGCCAAGGAGGTTATGTTGTTGCCAGACTTTGTTTGTCTGTCTGTTTGTTTGTCTCTGTGTTAGCAAGATAACTCAAAAAGTTATGGACGGATTTTTCTGAAATTTTGAGGGTATGTCGGGCATGGCATAAACTATAGGTGATTCAATTTTGGGGGCAATCCGGCAGGAATCTTGGATTCTGGATCACTTTGAAATTTTTGTTACCATTGCGTTAAAGGGGGCATACGGGAACCGCTGGCAAAGCGAAGATGGTGACGTTACCTAGCGAATAGCATTGCCTTGGCGGAGGTACCTGCGAGCTATAATTGCTTTCTAGTTAACTTATTTTCTGAACCAGAAGATTGTTTTTGCTCATGTGCGTTGTTCTATCATTTCTGCATACCGTTGATTAGTTTGAATATTGAGTGAATTGTAGAAATTATGATACAGTTACCTATTATTTCTGTGTCTATGTGTTAATTTAGTATATATTTGTTTTTTCAATGGAGGTGTTAATGTTATCATAATTGGGCAGGTTTTTTGATAACAAAAAGAATTAGTCAGTTGTAGTTAATATGATATTTTGTTCTATAATTGGTTTTTAAGAGCGGCCTGATACTAGTCAATTCTCTGCATTTTGTATTGCTTGTAAGTCAAGTTGTAACACGTATGTGTACAAACTTGTTGAATTGTTTACATATACACCGTGTCCCAAAATTAGCGCCCCCCTGCATCAAACACCTCTAATTCAATTTGTAGTTCATGGATTTCAACGAAATATTGCACACTACACTATCTTAACATTACTTACAATCACATCCATTATGACATACACACTTTACTGTGTGTGCTTAGTGTAACGTCATTATGACGTCAGAGTTTGTTTACATTTTAAGCTTACATTCAGTACGTTGTTATTGACAAAGGGATCAAGCAGCAGCGTACCCGCCTTAAACTAAGAGCTTGCGTCGAGACAAAGGTGGCCACTCTGAGCTCAAACTTTAAATGCTAGTTCAGAATGATTGCATCAATGACTGTTTCGAATTTTGTAAATATCTATCATGTATTAACGATTTTACACTAACTTATATGTAGGGGGCTGCGAATTTTTGGACACGGCGTACATGTAGATATTTCGAGTTCTGCGTTTATTTACAGTGTTGCATCATGTTTGGCAAAATAACACATAAGACAAAGGTGATTAAGTCAGTTTTTGTGTTATTATCTGTCTCATCGTTAGCATGACATGGGACAGATTATCAAAGCACTTGCATCTGTCGATAGAGACGTGCAGTCGGAGGCATTCACGGCGTGCCTTAATAGCATTCGCTTCTCGGCGTCACATTAAAGCCAACGCAGTGCCTGCCGCCGCCATAGTCTCGTCCAGCGCAGACCGCAGATGCAAAACAAGTGCCAGAAACAATTTTTTTTAAAGTTTAAAAACGTAAAAGAAACGTGGCAGGAATTTTTAAAATGTTAGCCATAAGTTTTTCAACCTCTTACCTAATGCCTAATTCTATAAGGTGCAGTATAGCCTCCCTGGAACTGTAGATGGAGAGTTTTAACTTGATTTAATTTTCATTTTAACCGTGTGGTCATAAGACCATATCACTAAACTAACTAAATCACCCACCACTGTGACTATTAATTCGTTCTTTTGGTTTCAAAAATGCTTCTCAAAGTTCTTGATAGAATTTTCAATGCAAGTTTTTAAAGTCAGCTTGTAAGGATGCCATCTAAGGTTACCCAAATGATTTTTGCTGTTTTAGAGGACTGATATCTTCACATCGTCCTTACACACAGTTGTAAACTGGTAAGTTTTTTTACATATATCAGTGTAATATTGAGGACCGACCTCTGTTCCTGAAAGAGTCTTCCTGGAAGAAGTTCAAACGGCCATATCTCTATAACGGTGTTAGATAGACGCATGGTCACTATGGAGCATCCATAGAAAGTCGACCCCCGGGAGTCGAATGGTCACGTGAGCGATGACGTCACGTGATCCCAAAAGGTCAAACTCGTGACCACATTATCTTCGAGGCGCCATATCTTCATAACGGTGCTAGATAGACGCGTGGTCACTATAGACCACCCATAGAAAGTCGAGTCCCGGGAGTCGAATGGTCACGTGACGGATGACGTCATTCGCGGTGTGAAAAAAGGAACTAAAAAGCAGTTAAAAGAATACAGGAGAAAATACTGTGCGCGAGGAGTACATTAGATTGGTCACAGTCTAAAATATATCTTGTTCATCATAAAAACATAATACAGGCGATTAATTGCTATTCTTCATTACACTGACAGGAACAACCAGGCTAGAGCCTATAGCTCTTACGAACGAAGAAAGCGAAACGTCTTGAGACACTGTATTATACTTAGCGATATGCTACTTAGGCCTACATACGCGCATGTTCGTGCGTAGTCTATAGTGGATCGTCGTTAAACTTACCTTTTATCCAACGTCAACGCGACAGTCGTGGTCTGTCACCTTTTCCCGTTCATTTCCTATTGGTCTGCGTCTTCGTCTTAGAGTATCGTTCCAAGATGCCGGCGCCCGGTGTTGACAGGCCTGCGCGCTGCTTGGTCAAGATGCTTCTGCTGCTGCTGCTGCTGACCGGCTTAGCATAACATTAGCTGACGCCCTCGCGTCTTTCATTGACGTAACGATCTGTCGCCGCGGGGATAGTAAGCAAGCATCTCCGTCACTCATGCAATGTATGGCCCATGTTGTCGATGACGACGCCATACGTAATGGAGCACAATGGGCTAGGTTTATCTGCTGTTCGAATCGACTGTATTTAGCTGATAAACGATGTTAAATGGCTTTGCTGCAGTAACGTCAATTAGTGATAGTTTTAGTTTTAGTTTTTAGTTTTAGTTCATTCTATTTCAAAAAGCAAAAACCCAAACGTTAACATTCGTTTTAAAATTACATTGACTGATTAGCTTTTAAGGTTTAGGCCGATTACACATCATGTATTTGTTGAACGGTGTCAGAATGCTTTACTCGCACCTATTATATTTAGTAGTCTTCTAAAATAGCAATGATTAGCTTATAATAGACGGCCACTTACTCCATCAGTTTGCTTCTAACAGCAGTTTAGTTGCGGCCCCTGGTGAATGATGTGATAATAACTTCGTACTCGTGTATTGACATGGTTATAAATGCTCGCGCCGATTTTCTCGTCTTACGTGTTGTCCGAAGTCTATAGGTCTATAGGCGAGGTTTATAAATCTCGTTCGAGAAAATCGGACGGAATGTGCATGTTCATTCTTTCCGATTTCATCGAACGAATCTTTTTTGCTTGTCAGCCAAAAGACGCCCATCAGAACCTCGGACGAGGAAATCCGACGGGTCGTCCATGTTGTCCGACGTGTCTGATTTCCTCGGACGACACCTAGGACGAGAAAATCATCCACGGGTAGTAAGTCCTCTACGTAACATTGTAGATATCTGAAGTGATGTTATTAAGCTTTATGTTCAAGGCCAAAACCATGGCATTCAAGGCCAAGGACGATGACATAAGGAAGTGGCATATTGGCTTTCAAATGACATGAAAATCGACTTTAAGAGAAGTCGAGGGCACATGCCCCAGTGCCCCATAACTGACTACGCCGATGCGGATGACCATTTTGGTGCGATTTCGGTTTCACTTGTGGCCGGAGATGGCCTGTAGTGTAGGCTACGCTACGATTCTATTATTACCTTCTTTCACCGACAGATGCCATTCGGTTCGCTCGAGTGGACTGCTAATGATTTGTCAGCTCACCCTCAAAGCTGCATTCCACTGAAGTGCGACTTGGATTTGACCAGTCGACTAATTGACGTCGAATCTCGGAATCGATTATGAAGTAGGCATTATAAGCCTTTCTTCCAGACTGGGTTATTCGACGCTTAATTGCGGAAAACAATGCAAACGTTTATTCTAGGTAATCCACTACAGAAGTGAAAAATATGCCTAAATGTTGACTCATTAACTATGATGTCTCGTATATCGCTTGGTGTATAAGCCTAGGACTACATTTATATAGAGGGCTACAAAACATGGACGGAATCGTGCAAAGGTGACTTACGTATTAATCTGTGCAGTGTGCATGCTATTCTACAGCCGTCAGCAGCAAAAGCAGGCGAAAGGATAAGACATTTCAACGACGGAACAATAATTACTGTAGGTTAAGTAAAAAGTGTGCACGATGATGCAAGTTTTGTTGATGTTTGGCGTATTCTGATGGAAGTCGACTCCGTTCACGGACGATAGCAGTCATGCGGGTTCTGTATGGTTCATGATTTTAAGTCGTTGTTGCCACGTTTTTAACAGTCAAGCCAACAAAACCCATTTTCTGCTGTAAAACATTTTAAGCAGTTATTTCCTCTTTATTCATCGTTAACGACAATATAATCAGAACAGTTTTTTTCTGACTACATTCTATCGCACTAACACATTTGCAGTTTTAACGTGTCTTCGTGCTGATGTTTTAAAATGACTAATAAACGGCGTTAATGCATTTCGCAATGCACTAAGTTTGCATCGCATCTGCAGTTTATGCACGTTAATAATACGCCGAGCTATGGTGAGTAGCCTTAATTGCTGCTAGATACAAGCCTGTAATCAGCGACCGACCACCGCGAAACTGGCTATACATCCTATACGTGTAATTAAGTAAGTAAGTGAACGTCAATTTATATAGCGCATCACGCTAGAACGACGCTTACTGTGCTGTACATAGAGCCTACGTCAGTACATTGTACAAGAAAAAAATGTCGTCTAAAGACAGAAGTATAATTTGAACAGTACTGTGGAAATGTTTCGGCAGAGGGTTCACGTACGCCATTGGGGCCGGCAATAGAAAAGGCCCGAGGTCCACGAGAACACAGTCTAATTCCGATTCCGACAATAAACAGTAGACAGTTCATATAGCTATTGTGTTTCTACTATCCTTGTTAATCCTTGAGATTTTCGTATTATTTTTTATCGTTCCGATGACAACAAACATGGGTGCTTGTTACTGTATGGGAGCCAAGATATGACCCTAAAAACTAGTGAAATTGGCCACAATACGTGTTAGTTCTGCTAAGCTGATCCGTGCATTTGACTAGATAATAACAGCCTAAAGCACTTTCGTAATGTGCAAAATACTTGCATCTTGTGCGGTCGTCCTAACAGGCCGCACTACAGATTTCGCTCGTCCGTCCGTCCGTTTGTTTGTCTGTTCATTTTCGTCTTATGCGGACTCTTGACTTAATAAATGATGGCGCAGAAAAATAGAAATTGGTGTAATGACTGAACATTTCCCAGGACATAAACAACCGAAGGTCAAAAGGTCAAAGCGGACAGACGGTTGCGCAATATGTCGCCACTGGGCCGCCATAATTTTTTGGTTACCTCAGCCAAGAAAACTGTGTAATACCCGGAGTTTATTTATCCGTCGGCTTGTTAGCAGAATTACACAAAAGTTACATTCGGATTTAGCTGATAATTTAACAAAAGGTTAGAGTTAGCGCAGCTTAGAAGTGATAGACTATTTTTGTGGTGATCCGAACCAGCATTTACATGTAGATCTAGGACGCGATTGAAGGATACTTTTACCATTGGCAGATAGGGCAAACTTCTACTGAATAGAATGCTGCCACATGGCGAACAAAACAAAGACATGACGTAGCCTTTTCACTGATTTCGGGTGCTGGAGGAGGTTTGCACTTCTTATGTGCCTTTCTAGTTACAAATGCATTGCAGCACAGTGCGCTAGGACTAGCGCAGCGCAGTTGGCATTCCTACAGGCTTCGTGTGGGATTACCAAGCCAGCATATAGGCCTACTGATTGCATTGTCCGACTGGAATATCAGTTATCAATTACTGCGGTGAGATATTGCGTTCTTCTGAGAGCGATTATCTCGTCTTGTCGTGTGAAGGCTTAGCCGCAGCAGCCTAGGTCGACATCATTTCCCTGAATCCGCTCTCCGCGCAACGAATTAACGAATCCAATCAAATCGCAGTTAAGCCTACCCAGAGACAGCCATGAGACGTGATAACCAGTTTTGCATGCACAGACAATAATACTCTTGCCAACTTCATCACAAGACTACTGTTTTTGAGTTAGCTGTGCTACTTAAGTTTGTACCTTGTGCTACATCGAAAATTTGTTTTAAATCACTGACATACTACTCAAACTTACCTTTTTTGTGAAAATCGTTTTATGTACGCTTGACGTAAGATATGATACTTACCTACTTGTTAATATAATCGCAATATGTTTACATTATTTGTAACAACGAATGCGTTTTGACATTTGGTGTAATAAAGAAATGAATGAATGAATGTTCACAAACACTGCAGTGGTGGACATTTCGTTAACATATTGTTTTGTGCCAGGCGTGAAAATGTTGACACAAAGACCTATTTGGTCCAGTATCAGCGGACGAAAAAAAATCGAGTGCGAAAAAATCGTAGCGCTTCAACAATGAGCTCACAAGTGCTCATGTCGAAGAAGAATGCAACATGCTTCTTCTCAAAATCGGCTTTGTAATTTATTGCTATAAAACTGCTGTTTTTAATTCTATGCGGCAAAAAAACTAGTGCAAATTGTATGAATCAAATAAGTAATAATTTATTCACGACAACTGTGCGCACTGTTTCTTCTGACTTTGGTTTAAGTGCACTGTTGTGTTCTGTGTTGAAGGTAGGGTGAAGTTATAGTACAAAATAATTTTAGCATAATTTTTTCAGAAAAGTCAGCGTGATGAACATTTCATAAAATTCATTCCCCTCAGCGTTGTTTTGATTATCGTTGCGCGAACAATCGACCCAATATTTTTTATTGTTATTGTTGCCGAAGTCGAATTACTCAAACGGCAAAATCGGATGTTTTATTGGAATGAGGGGAGGATATGTGCGTTTGGCTTCTCCTTAGCGCATCGGCATGATTACGCTGAATAGTGCGGGGAAAAAATCATGCAGGAAATTAGCGAGTCAGACCAAGCGTTTCATCTCGTAGTGACAGACAGACAGGCAGACATTGCGAGTAGAAGCTCCGCACGCTCTATACTGAAGTCGCTGAGCTAGCAGTCCGCCCACCATTCAGTTGAACGTGTTCCTCAGTCGCTCACTAAGCTGCTTACGTCAACGGGTCCGATCCGCTCGCGAATACACCGGTACCATCATCATTCTGCCAATCAGTGTAGCTGTTTCAAAGAGTAACTCGTATGCCGCTATGCAGAAAGTTAAAATAGTCACAGAGACTGCATCGTCATCAAACGCAATAACTCGAGTCGATCTGCTGATTTCATGCATCACACGTTTTATCGTGCACAAACAATCCAGGCCGCTAGATGGCGCCGCTACAGAGCGCTGTTAGAGTACACTGCTCGTCTTAGCGTATAAGCTTACCGCAAACGGATGCTACTATCGTCGTATTGTCAGTGAAGCTGTTTCAAAGGGTGACTCGACCCGTCTCAGTCTGCCGAACTGGATTCCGTGACGTTGTCGCTCGCGGCCTGCGGTAGGCAGAGCTCGACGGGCACCTACAAGGGTCGGCTGGGGTCCGGCCGGTCTCTCACGCGGACCACACACGGAGGGGGAGGTGTCGATGTGGCCACGTTAGCCGCGGCCGCCATGTGTTCATCCAGGTCGCGCGGGTCCACTTCCGGTGGGTCTCTCCTCTCCAACCTCGTGTCTCCACACGATGGACATATGGTCACAACGGACCACCTATAGGAAACCTCCATTTTCGGCACGTCTCTGCTGTCCAATCTCGTGTCTCGACAGAGCAGCGCCGAGACTCAAGACGAAGCGCCGCATTCACTCTTCGACGCTCTCATCAAACTCAAGGTATTCATTTAAGCGTATTGTGAGCTAATTTAATTAATTTTAAGGTATTCAGGTTGCCTGGTTATGGCAAATATGAAAATCAAGCTGAAGAAGAAGCACAAAGCACAATTCAGAAAGCGAAGGGACATTGCTAGACTCAGTGATGAAGGAATTAGTAATGCGTACAGAGTAGCACTTGAACGGCATCTCGGACAA
>Ga0056128_1004990_pt1 | contig 16650 bp, 9 predicted proteins | sample WorMetLIZISLAND2_FD_71113 | JGI IMG/M metagenome (GOLD analysis project Ga0056128, IMG submission 71113) | Marine gutless worms symbiont microbial communities from Max Planck institute for Marine Microbiology, Germany - Olavius geniculatus... ... | reverse complement strand
TTTAGCGACCTCGTTCGGGGTGACCCCCTTCGAGTTTACGAAAAAGCTTTACGGTTCCTGAAACTAGAGTCTTCCAGGCAGCCAATGGTGAAGATTTGGAGATCCTAGCTTGGACCGTTTTTGCCTGATCCACCCGTGTGACAGACGGACGGACGGACGGACAGAATTGCGATAGCTAAGACGCACTATAGCATAGCTGCTTTCGCGCGTAAAAATCCAAGATAAACTTCAAGTTAAAATCATTTCACACCAATAAAATCGCATAACCGAGTACGCAACAAACGAATAAAATATGCTATAAACGAGGCAACAGCCAAATCCAAAACAAACAAAACTAAAATTATTGTGAGGAAATTATGTATGTGATTATTATCAAGAAAATGTCCCAGCTTAAGGTTAAAATTAAAATCGTCATAAAAAATCATTATACTTGAATAAAATCACACACACAAGCACGCAACGAACGAACAAAGCATGCAACAAACGATGCAGCAGCCAAATCCTGAATGCATGATATTAAAATCATCCTAATCAAATAAACTTATACTACTCGATAAACATCCTGGCAAAAAAGTCCACATGGATGAGTGGTTGCATAGGATGACTGCGATAGACGAAACCGGTTAGAGCCGCATCAACCGACTGATTTTTGCGCTTTGTGATGAACCAACCTGTGATGAATTGACCGGTAATGAAATGACTGGGAATCATTGAACAAACTTATGCATTCCGGACAGTGGCTTAACTGACACTTATTCCAGTCACCAACGGTGACATGTAAACCTGTATAATGTCATTTGTTTGGTCACATTTGAATGCACCCATGGAATAATCAACTCAACAACAACAACTATTACTACAATGACAACTACTATCACAACGCCTAATACTACAACTACCAGTACGACTATTATCAAACTTACTGTAGACTGGCAGTGGCTGTGAATGGATGCGCTGATAAACTCATCAAGTGCATTTCGTTTGCGGCATGGCAGAATATGGCAGCCTGATGATAGGGCTTGATACAACATGCTGTTCATCCGATCCTCATCACTGTAACAAAGACAACAACTAGTACAACTACCACTATTACCACAACTACAACGAAAACTACTAGTACAACTACTACTACTGCGACTGATGATGACAAAGCTTGGTACAACATGCTGTTTATCGAACCCTTGTTAACAACAACAACAACATCAACGACAACAACAACAACTACTACTACTACTAATAACAATAACCACTATAATGATAACAACTACAACAATATAAATAAGTTATAGAAATTCACTAATATACAACCTTTAATATGATATAAACTCAAACTCAAACAGCACCAGCATCTGGCTGCTCCACTGGCTCACATTACAGATCTTGTTCATCCATCTGCTACGTAATGCTCCATACCCAAAAACGAAAAGACGCAGAAAAACCAAAAATAGCGTAAACGTTCCGTCAGGCACGTAGTAAAAACAGGCCAATTTTCAGCTCAAATTATCAAAATTCAGGGGATGACTGGACAAAATGTCGGCACCTGGCCACCAAAATGCTCATACACTGTGTCCCAAAAACATTCCCAACATTTTTGACTGCAACTTGAAAGCCAATTATCAGATTTTGATAATTTTTGGTACGAATACTCCTGACACAAACTGCCATCAAATAAACATTCAGTTTCCCACCTCACCCGACGTTTGTTTCTGCACTGCCTGGGAAAAACACAACCAGCGAAATATCACTTTTTTATCCAATGCGATATAATTGCTTAATTAACATAACATGCAAATCACACTTTGTTCACATTTCTGACATTTCATTCAGTTGTCCATTTTTCAACTGCCTGTAGTAAATCTGCTTGAAGTGTTGGCCCTCTATGCAAACACAGGCAAGGAGACGCTTTCTCCATTCATAGACAGCAGTATCGATAATGTTCTGCTCCAGACCAATCCAGGCTGTACCAGTCGCTTCTTGACTTCACAAACATTCCTAAACTTCATCTGGTAGACTCACTGCTGCATGACAATCAAACCTTGTAATAGACCGGCTGTTGGGGCCCACAGATTAGGATAGATGGGATTTATTGACGTTTTTTCATTCATTTTAACACGTATTATGCTTGGTCTGCTTTCCCAGGTAGTGTAAAAGCAGACGTTGGGTGAGGTGGAAACTAAAACACTTATTTCATAGCCAGTTGTGTCAGAAATATTTGTGCCAAATATTGTTAAAATCTGCTAATCCTTATTCAAGTGACGATCAATGATGTCGAGGATGTTTTTTTAAGGTTTTCTGTTTATTTCAACACATATTTCGCTTGATCTGCTTTCCCTATGTAGTGCAGAAGCATACATTGGGCAAGTGGGAAACTAAACAGTCATTTGACGGTAAGTTGTGTTGGGAATATTCGTACCAAAAATTATCAAAATCTGACAATTGGTTTTCAATTTACAGTTGAAAATGTTGGGGATGTTTATTTTAAAACACTGTGTAGTTGTAAATAACAAATTTAAATTTATTACCGAATATGCTTTGGGTGGAGTTTAGCTGCCAGCGAACGTTTACTGTCAAGCATCGTCAGCAAGTCATCAAGATCGAGGCCGTAAGTATGCACCAGCCACAATACTGCCGACCTTACCTGCATAGAATAACTAACAATCAGCGTTGGAAGATGTCATACACCATACAAGCTTGCAAAGCATCAAGAATCATAATACTGCTTTTGTTAACTTTTTTACATTCACAGTTCTTGTCATCGACGTTTGTTGAAGCAAAATAACCCTAGCATCGACTGCTTGTATTGACTGAAGACTGTAGTAACAAACAGTTAACAGTGCCAGATGACTAGAAATAAACGAAACCATTTATCATTTGCTATTAACATCATTATAACTTGAAATAGCCGATTGTGTAATGATGTTCCATGAAGAAACTACTCACTCGCTCACCCCTTAAAGGTTAGCATTTTATAGGGCTTTGCTTATTTTAGACGAATATATCATGACATCAGAAACGAAAAAAACAACACTTCACTGGGCACAAGCTCACCTCAAGTTTTGCCGGAACTTTTTCGGGCAGATCGTTGGCAAATCCGACAACTTTGACGGAGCTCACACTGCAGCAGAAGAGATTAATTCTAGACACCTAAAGCAAGTATACAAACTCTACAGTGAAGTACATACACACAAATATACCACGCCAGCTCCCCCATAACAGACTTCTGGCACATCAGCATACATTAAATGAAGGCATTTGTCAATGGAGTAAACTAGCAAAGGAGTGCTAGACCCAGACACAGTTCATAGCAACATAAATTCCATGCAGACAACTCAGAAGTAAAATGATTAAAGCCACAGAAACCAGCCACACACACACATGCTAATAGTGAAAAATTACTAGCTAAGTAACAAGAAAAACATGTCAGCCCATTGCTGACGTATAAAGCGGCATTGCGGCCATCCAATGACCTGTGACGTCTTGAGCTAACAACTGGCACACCGGCTCCTACTTCTGTGCGAAACGTTCACTTCAATTTGCCTTCTTGTTTTCAATTTAAGAGCACATACGTGACAGATGAATGGATGAACAACATCCACATTATGGCCTGTTGAAACAGCATCAGACTGAAACTCTTTGGTATATTGTCACTGTTGCAGTACGACATTCTATTACAGAACTCCACCCAGAGTAACATTAGTCGACTAAAAAAAAATTCGCTAATTCAACCAAAAAAATCTAGCAATCAGACTGGTCACAAGAAAAAATACAGATAAGGAGCGTTTCACAGCAATAAAGAACTAAGTGGCCGCAATAAAACCTGTGACATGCTGAACAGATGAGCGTTGAAAACCAGGACACGTGTTCCATGGCGCAGATGACTGAAGTCCGCAGCAGACATAATGTGTGTCGTGTACAACCTGCAACCATCGTGCAACAGCACACAACTTACACACAAGACATTTTTCCAAACATACTTCATTTCTGTCATATGCTTTCTTCTAAACATCAAACGTCAAAAGCATCATGTGCATTATTGCTATTTGATGCTGTTTTCTTGGTGCGATATTAGCAGTATTGTGTAAGATAAATCTCAGGATAAGTGAATGTTAAGCAACTTATACACTCATACCACAGTCATCGACAGTCAGTACTGTAAGCCACACTAACGTTCATTTCGTCAGACTTGACTGCATCCCGTCACACCACTGAAGATGTAGTGCTAGAGACAGGCAGTAAATGTGCAACCGTAAAATAAGTAGTACAAATAATAGTGACTGTAGTGATCAACAAGACTTCTCAAGAGAAGTCAAACTAATTATCGGCCATACATACATACAGCCGTCCACACAGCATGACAATAGAATGACGCAGAAAACTGTAATGTCATTCTATATAGGCAACTTTTGACTCTATAAAATATTTTGGGGGCACCAAAACCCTCATAAATCAGAATATTTATTAAGAGATGTTCTAATATATCAAAATGTACCAAATGCCTCCAGCAAGTACCACTAAAATGTACAAAAGTAAAGCACTAAAACTTATGAAATTGCTATTTGTTTAATCGGTGAAAATGACAAGTTCAAAGCTCTCAAAATAGGACAAATCTGCTAAGACACCAAAATGTCATCACTTGTCATGTCTGTCATTATTTCTACTGGGTGAATATTTGCTTTTAATTTAAAAATTTTCAAAGGAAATCTGCTTATTTCCTGAGATGCAAAAACAAGCTGCAAATTCAGGAATTTCAGAAAAAGTAGATGGCTTAAGATGCACTTACCGTACTTTGTTGTCTAACTGAAATATTCCATCAGCAGCTTGTTCACAGTCAGTGACAATTCCCTGAAACAGAACCATCAGATACATCACCAGAACAAATGCTACGTTTTCCATCACAATTTCAGCTTCAGTTGCCTCCTTGCGTCTTTACACACAGCTAGCTGATTGTGACTTATAATGAAAGCACAAATAATGCACACATGAAGAAAGCAGTTGAAAACAAAAAAGGAAAGACAACATTCCAGCTCATCTGATACAAACTGACATTAACTTTGAACAGATTAGTTGGCTGCTAAAGATATTTTTGCTTGGGTGCTGAGATTGTGGCTAATTGTTAAGTTATGCCTTCAGCTATGAATGAATGAATGAATATGTCAATTTGTATAGCGCCCAATTAGAGAAGACCTCAAGAGCGCTCGCAGCCAAATAAATGAGTTTTGAGCTATCTTACTTACTTACTTACTACATCGGTAAGCATCAAAAAGTAGCCATCACAAACTGGTTAAATAAGCAAACCACCAATATATAATGATTTCTTCTGAGTTGACTTCAGATTAGGGCAGCTCTAATAAGTTAAGAATTTAGCAGTTCTGGTGGTAATTCTTTCAGAAACTGTGGATGCCGTTCTGGCCACCAAACCAATCAAACTAAAGCAAGGATCAAAGGACAGCACACTGCCACTATGCTGTTATGGTGGAGTCAAAAACATTTTCATACCTCATACGATATAAAATTGTTGTCAGAATTACAATTATCAACATCCGAGGGCATTGACCGAGCCGCAAGGCGTGACTCAAGTTGAGGCAGACATTCAGTCTTGACACAGTCCTGAACAGAGCAATAAACTGCAGCATTCAGACGTTGTAGATACAAACAAGCATTCGGTAGAGCTGGTACTCACATCGGCGACTGTCATGTTTCACAATAACAGCAAGGATACATGACCATTTTGAAAATTCCTCGATCCAAATCGTGACTTCAGGCCACAAACCGTGGATACAAAGCAAATTCTGGATTGCCACCAAAATTTAACCAACAATTCCTTCGAATATGCAGTTTTCAAAAAAAAAATTACCACAATCTAACTTAAAACGTGGACAGCAAGAGTTACGCCACAACCTTTCAGTTTTTGCCATGTCCAGTACCAGCTACCAGCAAATGGAAAATAATACTACTCCAACTACAGTGAATTTCTCTTCAAACTTTTCCCACTGTGCTCTTAACCCACTAATTTGTATTCTGACACCACTCCAGGTTGAGCCGTTTCTTAAATGACATTCAGAAAAACCCTTGTGGGACTGCTGATACAGGTTTTACAGGTTAAAAGTCCTTTGCATCACCCAAAGACAGGGAAGATTAACAACTAACAATACAAGATTAAACCGAGTGGCAAGTGATAAATCAAAAAAAAATGAAATTGACCTTGACATCAGTGACATTCATGATATTACTGACATCAGACACGGCAATAAGCTGTGATCGGCCGGTACACACAAAGATTTTTGTCTCATTCTCACTGCGCTGAAAAACAAACAAAACATTTCTGTTTATGTTGGACTTGCAATCGTGAGGTCATTGGTTCAACTCCCGATCAGGATGCTATCAAATGGTCATTACCTGGATAAGTGACTGCCTGTGGACAGGCAAAACATCTCAGCACATAATCAACACCAAAATCAACTCAGCCTTCCAATTTCATCTCTCTGGCAGGCAACGCTGTATGATGCCATATGGCAGGTGATGCTCCATAGCTCTGAAATGGCTTTCCCATGAAAAGCTATACCCTTTTAAACAGGACTTAGATAGCTATGAAAATGTTAGATAACTATACTAATGACAAGCTATACCTTTTTTTATTCCGGAATTGGGTAGAAAACCAAATGACAAAAAAAGTTCTTGTTTGAAGACAGTAACCAGTTATTCCAGTACTAACCTATCGGTCAGATTGTTGCTGGCTACTGACCGAAACTCACTGAGTAGGCAAGTTCAATATCAAGAGAGTATTTTCTTAATGGCGCACCAGCACGGTGCTCTGGCCAACACACATTAGTGACAAAAAGCAGGTTAAAACAAACTGAATTCACCTGTCAGTGAAACAGTTATACAGCTTAATCACTATACTCCCAACAGAAAAAGAGAACATATACCCTTTTAACAATTTTTGACACGAATATTTCTGACACAACTGGCCATCAAATGACCGTTTAATTTCCCATCCCACCCAATGTCATGTCTGCTTCTGCACTACCTGAGGAAAACAGAACTATGGAAATCTTGCATTTTATCCAAACATGTATTATTACTTAAACAAAATAACACATAAAAATTGTTTAAAATACGTTTTGTTTACAATTCTGTCACTTTTTATGACAGTTTATTCAACCGTACCTTTATCAAATGCCTAGAGTAAAATAATGTTCAAAGTTTTGGCCCATTACACAAATGCAGGCACAGGGACGCTTTCTCCTTCGGTTAACGCAGTTCAATGATGTTCTGCTCCAGACCAATCCAGACTTCACCAGTCACTTTTTGAATTCATCATAATTCCTAAACGTTATTTGGTGGATACACTGCTGCATGACAGTCAAACCACGTTGTTGCTAGGGGCCACAGGTTTGAAGACATGAAATTTATTGAAGTTTTTTTGGTTTATTTCAGTGCCTATTTTGCCTGTTCTGTTTTTCCCAGGTAGTGCAGAAGCAGATATTAGGTGAGGTGGGAACTGTGCGGTCGTTTGATGGCCTGTTGTGTCGAAGATATGTGCACCAAAAATTATTAAAATCTGTCAATCCTTCTTCTTCACAAACTCACAAACGATAATGTTGGGGGTGCTTTTGGACGTATTTTAATTGATTCTAATGCATATTTCGTTGGTTCAGTTTTCCCCAGGTAATGCAGAAACAGACAACGAGTGAGGTGAGAAATTGATCTGCCATTTGATGACCAGTTGTGTCAGAAATATTCATGCCAAAAATTATTAAAATTTGATAACCCTTCTTCAAATGGCAGTCAGTAATGTCAGGGATGTTTTTTCCGGACACGGCGTATATCAATTTGTCAACGTAACAGTAAAGTAAAGCACGTCTTCTCATCAATGAGATAAGATGAGGTAAAAAAAAGCCGATATGCAGCTACTAGGGATGCACCGATAATCAAAAAATAATCGGTGTATAGGTAGGCCGACTATCGATTGTTTTGCCGATGATTGGTATTGAGCGATCAATATGTCGATATTGGCTTATTGTTATTTACACCTTGGGTAATGGTAAAGTTTTTACAGTTCGCTCGAGTTGCGTCGCCATTTTCCATCTGCAATGCTTTTTTGCGTGACGCGATAACTCTTGAATGGTGAGTCCAATTTTGATGAAATTTTGTATTTGTTAGTAAACACTTTTAGAGCCCTAGGATTTTTTGTTAATTTTGCCTCCTAATTCTCCAAAATAGGGACTTTTAAGCCCCAAAATTCGCATTTTTTTGAAGGAAATTTTCCAACAACCCGAAATAGTGGGCAATCCCAGCTGCGATAATGCCACTGCGGCAAGATACAGACCGGGTTGAGAGTTGTGGGCATGAGATCAGTGAGGACATAGTCCTGATGGGGATGAATAAGAAACTGCCATTGCAGCTGACCTGTGACCTGCCACAATACATTCACAACAAAAACAGAAATCAGCATTCATGCATTCAAAGTTGAATAAAAAACGGACAAACTGCTGTTACAAATAAAACTGTAAAACGAATAAAAAAGTCAATGTTAATAAAGATTGTACAATGTTAATAACAAGAAATCTGAGCTAATGCTCATGAGATATGCGAGAGCCTATAGCAGTTCCTGTTTGCAGGTAGGCCCTAATCTTGGTCTATCGCTATCCATTTTGTCGCAATTCACTTTTGCAGCCCAAAATCACCAAAAATCACTAAAAACCCCTATTTTTAAAATTCAAGGTCATTCAAGGTTATCGATGTTGACATTCCTTAATAAGCTCGGCGCCAGTGCTAGCTATGATAAAGCAGCATGTTTGTGCCTATCTGCAACTATTTTCACACGAGACAAGCCAACAACGGATAAATAACCACTTTTAAAAGGGTACTCCTCTTTGATACCCGTTTGTGCAACCCTCCTTGAACCTAGATGGTTCAGACTTAGACTGCTAAAATCTACATTTAATGCTGAAAATTTCATATGCAGGTTGTTTTGGTCTATTTCCAACCCTTTTGGCACAATTCACTCTTGAGACGCGTGTCGCAGCCTAAAATCGTGAAAAATTCACTAAAACTCCTTATTTTGGGGGTTCAAGGTCGTTCAAGGGCATCGATGTTGACATTCCTAAGTAGCTCGTCACCAGTGCTTGTTATGATAAGCAGCATGTATGTGCCTATTTGCAACCATTTTCACGCTAGACGAGACAATACCTGTAAAATAACGTCTTTTTAAGAGGTGGTGCCCCTTTTTCGCCCCCTCGTTCATGGGGACCCCTTTGACCCAGCGGCATGAAATTTTGTCACGAAATACTACGCTATCATATGGTAAAACCAGAACTCTCTATCTCACCTGGGCTCCAATTGGTACCAGGTCATGACAGACAGACAGACAGACAGAATTACCGTAGCTAATACGCGCTATAGCCATGCTAGCTCTCGCGCTTAAAAACCATTTTAAAAGTTTGTAAACGGACATGCGAATGCATTACAATTACCACAAATAAACAACTAACATCAGCCTGACTTAGACCACCTGTATTAATCAAATACAATGTCGTACATGCAGAAAACTGATAGAAAGACTGCAATTCCGATGCAGCATTATTCCAAAGATTTGCTGGAGCAGTGTGGTACTGGTTCAACCCTAACCGTTGAAATTGTTGAAATAAAGGCCCTCTAGAGCAACAATAAACAAACACCAGTAGAGGCCCATAAGCATGAAATTTCATAGTTTCTGTCCAATGAAAACCCACTACAGCAATTCTCAAATGTTCGTCTTTGGAAACTTAACCTGAACTGAAGTAACCGAGCAACAGTGCCATAAGACATTATTTCATCCAAAACATAGCCTGAAAATCTGTATGAATATCTGTATGAATCTAAATATTTTCAAGAGAAACACAATAGAAAAGACACGAGTGAGTATTCTTTTCTTTAAAAAACTGTGGTAAAGTAAAGTAAAGTAAAGTAAAGTGTATAGCGCATACTCAAAAAGATCTCTAATGCACTGAATAGCAATAGTTGTTGCAGTAGCAGCAGCAAGAGTAGTAGTAATAGTTTAAATTGTTGTTGTTGTTGTTCAGAAATATTAAGTATAATACAGTGTAAAACTATGAAATGTCCAACTTACACGAACAAGAATGTTAACACGTTTGCATGTTTCCGAGCAAAGGTCTTGCAGCTGAATGAAAAATACAATTCCACCTCCGGCAATTCTGCCATAAATCACACAGACCACCCACATCAATCCATCAAACTATTAACATACTTTTATACATTGTATAACTACATAATATGGTATGTTAAAAACAAATCAAAGTGCCCAGTGTTAGAAACAAAACCAAATATTTATCTACAGAAAATTGAGAATCAATCAGTCAGCACTAGCATCTAATTAAAAATGGAGTAAAGCAGTGAAGCCTGTCTGTTGAAAAACCTCTGTAAACAACCTGTGTGTTGCAACAAAAAACAAACAAATTTACATAGGCTACATAGTAAAACTACAGAATGCTATCTTAACCACAAACAAAATTTAAATGTACAATTAAGCAAAACATGCCAAAAACACAGAAATGGCACAAATACAAAGTGTTCCAAAAAATGGCACAAAGTTTACGACATCATAATTTTGTAACTGTACATCACAGAGACATTTGGTTTTCAGCATAATGTTCAGAAGGAAATTCTTTACATGATGAAAATCAGTGTTTGAATACAGCAGTTAAATATTCTTTCTTTTGCAGCTGGCAAGTTAACTATTCAAAAACATTATTACCCTCAACAACGTGGTCCATAAAAAAATGCCACTTTTATTTTTAAATAGCTCCGTGAAACACTGGCCGATTTTAATAATTCTTGGCAGGCAAGATCAAGAAGAAACTTGATGCAAATGACTGTAGTTTTGTCCACCGCACCTTAATGCTGTTGATACACTACCCTGTGAAATGCAGAAGTCGTAGTTTGGCTGTTGACAACATGAATTCATACTGGGTAGCTCATGCATCAGCTCGGAAAATTACTGAGACCCCAAAATCACTGAAAATCTGTCACTTTATCGTAATTTCAAAATCGTCAAGTCGACAAACTGAAATGACACATCAACAGCGAGTGGGCGGCTTTGAGTCTTTCAGTTATTGAACGAGCTGTTAGTGAGTGGTGTCAACATCTATCACTTGCATTCATGCTGGAAAAGAACATTTTGAGCACACACTGTAATGAAGAGGATGCGATGTGACACGTGTGACTTTTTGAAAGTTAATAATTGCTAATCGTATTTGTTGCTTTTCCGTTAATAATTTCTGAGCCGACATGTGTGCTACCATGAATTCATTGTTGTGAATGGCCAAAGTATGACATCTGCATTTTACAAGGTAGTGTAGCGACAGCATTGAAGTGAAATGACCAAAACTTCAGTCATTTGTGTCAAGTTTCTTCTTGATGTTGCTTGCCCAAAATTATTAAAATCGGCCAATGTTTCATAAAGCTATTCAAAAAAATTACATTGGCATGCTTTTATAGACCACGGTGTTGAGGTTAATACTGTCTTTTAATAGTTAACTTGCCAGCTGCAAAACAAAGAATATTTAACTGCTGTATTCAAACAATGTCTTTTATTATATAAAAATTTCTTCCTGAACATTTTACTGAAAACCACATGACTCTGTGATGTACGGTTGCAAAATTATGGTGCTGTAAACTTTGTGCTTTTTTTGGAGCACCCTGTAGTCCTGAAATAGCCGAGATTTTCCTATTGTATTAATCTTCCTTGATAATTTAGTCACAAACAAACAAATTATGCCATCATTTCTGGTCTCTTATGCCAGTCTCTGTCATCACTGTCAAAAATCAGTAAATAATAAAATGAGTCACTTAACCGGATGAATTCGCTAAGTGCCAAAACGCTTCCAGCAATGTTCAGATAGTCAGTCTTCAACAGATCTCTGTACATAAATGCAACACATAAACATCAAGCATCAAACAATAGTTGAAATGTGCACAAGTTTGTCTGCAATATAACTTTGTTCATTAAACACAGCAACCAACCATTATACTTGATTCAATTATCAATATTTTATCCACTAATAGTGAAAGCATTTACAAAAACTATAACCTTATTTTCTTCTTTTGTTCAAGCAGCCTATTCTCCAGAGTTTTATCACGATCTCTCAAAGTCAATTCTAAGCAACCATTGATGCCGTTTAAAAGCCAGATGCTTCTCTTACCATCCAAATAGCAAAATCGAAGATGCAAAGTTTTTATATGAGACATGCCGGTAATCTATTACCTTCAGTTTAATCAAGCAAATCCTACACTGTTATATTTTTTCCTAAATATTAATACTACTATCATACTACATATACTACTACTACTCTGATTTTTGTTCAGCTGGCCAATTTTTCAGCATTTTTGGCAGATGGTTGAAGTGAAACATTATACCGTACAAAACAAGCGGTAATTGTCTAAATGATAGTATTAAACAACTAAAGAAATATACTGTTGAAACTGCTGTTGCTGCTGTTGTTAGCATTATTTCTACCAGTTTGAGCTGATGTTTACTGAGTTTTATTGAGAACTTTTTACTGTCCAGAATATTTTAATTGCTTCTCTGCAATGTCTATCGGCTGATATCAAAGTATTCAACTGAATGACTGACCAACTCATTCACAGGTTGTTTTAGTGATCATTATTAGGGACATGACAAAAATGTCATCCAAAATGTCAATTTTTGTCCATCCAAAATCATAAACTTAATCCAAGATTTTGTCCAAATTTATAATTTTTGACCAATTTTCATAAAAATTGTAAATTTAGCTTTTTGGTCCAAAATGCCATATTTCACAATTTCGTTCATTTTCATTATGTCCGTAATCATTATCAAATGCCGCAAGTGTTACAGACCGATTGTGAAGCAAAAACTGGGCATCAGCGACATTAAGAGCACACAGTGCAGATGACTGACAAGCTGGTTGGGCCTCAGACAACTGTGTAGTGCTACAGATCTCCAGATACCCACCTTCACATGCACGTACAATGCATTACATAACGATGCGAGCAAGTAAGTAAGACGTGAATTTATATATCGGTAGTGCATCATCGCCACAACAGGCTCTGATGTGCTGCATACTTCAGTAGTCTAAAAAGAAAAAATGTTTTGAGTAATCACTCGAAGACAGAGACGGTGTGGACAGAATCACGCAGATGTCTCAGCAGTAAGTTTTATGTCACTGGGCCGACGACAGAGAAAGCCCGACGTCCATATGAACTTTAAAATGGAACAACAAACTGATCACTAGAAGCAAAACGAAGATGATGTCTCAAGGCAGTTGCAGAGATGGGATGCAATGTGCCAAAGCATAAAACATAAGACTATAAACTAACTGGCACCATTATAAATGGCAATTACACCTCAAGCTAGCCTCATTCTCTACGGTATATATTTAGCTGAGCATTTCTCGGCTCAGGCCAAAAAGTTTCATGTTTGTTGCTGTGGACCTGCTGCAACTGAAGCAAACAGACATTAGTGTTAAACAACTTTTAATAGCTGCTAATGACATTTTTGTTAGTGTTGACAATGTGGTGCCTTGTGACAAACTGTTAAATTTATCACAACTTCTACACCATTTTACTTACTTATCTACTTACCTGGTACATCCTTTCGACACAATATTGCCAGCACCAAGTCTTCCTCAAGTCTCCTCTCCATCTGCTTCTATCAATATCCATCTTATTATTGCATTTTCACATTAATAAAGGTGTGCAGAAAACAAAAGAATGTTTCAATCCCAGTGCTTCACTCCTGGTTTTCAGACACCATAGTCAATAAAACTACACATTAATTTTATAACCAAGAAGATGGCTATGATACAATAGTGATTACTGAAAAACATTTGACAAGTAAAATATGGAACTATCTTTAATACATCGTGTGTCTTGTAGAGCTCTATACCATTATCAATTGTCATCACAAAATATATGCAAACCGTTTCTGACTAACACTCATAAAATGAATAAGAAAACTGCAAGTAAAAAGTATTCTCACCTGAGATGTTAGATATAAAGTTCCACTTCAAAGCAACAACAGTTACACCAAACTGATGCACAGACAGACTGGTGGTAGTCACCTGGTGACAAATTATAATGCACAATATACAAAGCTCGTTTTAAAGATCAAGTAAAGCTGACATATACAGGAAAAAAATTAAATGATGTTATATTACTTTTAGAACATCTCATTCAATCAAGTTATAAAATCTAATAGCATAAAACATTTTAACAGACAAGGTCACAACATTACATTAGGCAAAACCATACCTTTAAGCTTTATCAAAAACTTTCTCTTATGTCTTAATACTAACCACAAATAATTATGGCATAAAAAAGTCAACAAAAAAGTGAGGGATAATGGAGATAGTACAACAAATACAAGCCCATTTTTGTTGCAAGCACGAACTTAACGTAAAAACTGTTAAATTATTTTCCAGACTAAAAATACTGAAGCCTACATGGCAATAATTTTCAAAGCAACAAGAACCCTGTTGATATTATAAAATGGCAAAACTATGGCAGTGAACCAGATGATAAGTTTTGGACTCAGCATAGAACAATCTTCATGGCTACACAAAATATCGGCCAAGAGACTGAAACAAACTGCTTACAAAGCAAGTGACGAAGCCGCTGGCATCATTAAATATCAACCGTACTGGTTCCATTGTATCTGTATGAGATGCTGTGCTCAGCCGACCCACCAGTACTCTTATTGCCCCATCTGTCAGCATAAGACAAATGTTAAATTATCAAAGATATTAACAAACATGAGCCATTAAAATATGCTAGCTACCTGTATTTTTAATACTTCTTCAAACTACTGCCATATGAGCCAAACCAGACAAGGTCAGCTAATACGAAAACCAGAGGTATCATTAACTAGCCGACGACACCAAATAACAAACAGTGGTCCTGAAACACAATTTCTAACACCAGACGACTGCTGTCTGGCCTGAAAATGGAACTAAAGACACCACTTTCTAACCTGGTGCTGAGGACTTTAACGACACACGATTCTTGAGCAAATGTTTAACTTCAATCACATGGATGGACTCAACTGGAATATCATCACCAAGCGATCGCCTGACAGCATTGGCAACTCTGATATTCCAACTGTTTGCTTCAGCTGCAGCCATAGCCTATAAAACACAAACCGTAACTGTGACGTGTGAACAGCATGAGGACTCGTGTCACTAACACTGTCCGAGCCTGTTTCATGTCATCTTCGCAGTGTGGGGCATTCTCTACCGAGACAAGCTCTGCTGACTCTGGTCCGTGCTCTCGTCGTTAGCAAAGTCAACTACTGCATTTCCGTCCTGGCTGGCATTTTCGGTAGTCTTCAAAATCGGTTGCAGGCGATACTAAATGCCGCTGCTCAGCTCGTATGTTCAGCAGAGAAGTCAGAGCAGATAACCCCATTGCTTCAGGAACTTCACTGGTTGCATGTTCCCGAGCACATCCAGTTCCAGTTATGTGTTATGCACCAACCTACCTTGCTGACAGTCTCCAGCTGACTGCCAATGCCCCTGCACCATCGTCTGCACTCTACCGACATGATGATGCTGTAAGTGCCGTCGATGCGATGCTCTGTCATCGATGACCGAGCGTTTCCAGTGGCAGCAGCTCGAATATGGAACAGTCTACCACTTGTAATGAGAGCTGCCTACTCATTGCTGCAGTTTTGGCATGAGACAAAAGCACATCTCTTCCACCAGTCATTCCTGGACTGATTCATAAACTACAGCCGACAGTCTGACACTTGTTAAGCTAGTGCTCGCAACATATTTAGCATAATTCTTTCGCCCCTTGGCTTGTTCACCCACTGGCTTGTTTGCCCCCTGGCTGATTTTCCCCCTGTGCCTGGCTGATTCGCCCCCTGGCTTTTTCGCCCCCTCACCTTAGACGTTTCACCCCTGCTGAATGCCGGTAATTTGACATCAAGGTTTGTACGTGATAATTGTCTTCAGGCCTAGACAGTTTATGCACAATGTTGAGAATAAACGATTGTGTGAATGTTTAATGCTTTGTTCAATTCTGAAATAAAATCATTAGGCCTATACATGTATTTTATTATACAGAGTTTTAGTGCGATTTCTCGCCTTAGAATGTTTGCAATGATGTCTGACGCTGTCTATAGAGCTATAGGTGTTCGTCAAGCGGTTATTAGGCCTAGACCTAAGTATACCTGTAAGAATTCATTTCAAAGAAAGCTTGACGTTGACACATTAGCCGAGTTTTAAGCGTTCTAGGTATAGGCCATATATATAATAGTTCAGCCGCTGCAATGAAACCAAAGATTACTGACTTTGTGAACTGTAATCACTTAGTATTCAATTTGTCACATATAACGTTAATTAAATTAACTATTAGTCAGTGACCTGACGCTACAATTATACTTGTTGCCTTTCTGTAAATTGAAACACAAGCCTCAATAATGAATCACCGGTATATTCAATGGGGGGGGGAATCAGAGAGGGGCGAACAAGCCAGAGGGCGTATCAGCCAGGCACAAGGGGCAAATGAGCCAAGGGGCGAACGAGCCAGGAGGCGAACAGCCAGGAGGAAAACGAGCCAAGGGGCGAAGAAGCGTGGGGGCGAAAGAGCCAGGGGGCGAATCAGCCAGGG
>Ga0056128_1004985_pt1 | contig 16658 bp, 11 predicted proteins | sample WorMetLIZISLAND2_FD_71113 | JGI IMG/M metagenome (GOLD analysis project Ga0056128, IMG submission 71113) | Marine gutless worms symbiont microbial communities from Max Planck institute for Marine Microbiology, Germany - Olavius geniculatus... ... | reverse complement strand
CGCTGTGTGTGCTGGTGCGCTGTCCTGCTGGAAGATGAATCCGGTGGGCAGCCGGCGATTGCTTGAAAAGAACGACAATTTAGTGATAATTTATAAACAATATAAATTGCTGTTTATCAAAATGTCACCGTGACGTCATCGGCAGTAACGTGTAACCAGTTTGTGAAAATTAAATAGCATTTTTAGCATGAACATTTTTGAATGCTGAAAAATCGGTAAGCGGTCATGTTAAAAAGTCCATAACTTCGTCGTTTTTCAACAGAATCACATTTTACTTGGCTGTTGGATGTAGAAGGTTTCGGTAAGTAAAGCTGTAAAATTTCGTATTAAAATCCCAAACGGTTGCTGAGAAAACAGCGAAAAAATTTAGGGGTCCACTTTTTTCTGCCGCACCCTGTAGGCTCAAGTAACAAAAGTAACAAAAAACTCTAGCCAACTGGTAACTTTAAAATCGTACTTCGTTTTTCCATCTTGCTACATGCAGGTTAAAAATTTAGGAATATCGGTAAAAATGAGTGTGCTAATCTGAATAATTGAATAACTGTAGAATTAAATTGCAAAACATTTATTTATTTATGAGAAATAGCAGTGCATACAAGACTCACACGACAAGCAGGCATTTGGTGGCTTTGGTCAGTGCAAACATGACCAGCACGAACAGAACCATCATCCAACTCATTAGCAGCACCATGGTTAGCCACCTGCGTACACGACAGCAACGCTGCACAGTCTATATGAAAAAACGTGCCACTTTACTTCTGTCCATATCTTCGCCAATTATTGACCGATTTTCAAAATTCTTTTACTGTTACACTCTGCGAACAATTTGCATTAATGTTATTATTGTATATCTTACCACACCGTAAATGCGTTTTTACACTACTATGTGAAATATAACTGAAATATGCATGCATAACGATAATAACAAACAAACATTTTGGTAAATGAAAAAAAAACATTTCGGACCAACATTGCAATAAATGGTCCGTATGACACTAGACTGAATAAGTCTAACACAGTTCAGTGTCATATGGATTATTCTCAGCAACGCTGGTCTGAAGTGTTTTTTTTCATTCACTTAAATGTTTGTTATTATCGTTAATTCTTTTACATTAATATTTTACAAGGTAATGTAGAGACGCATTTACGGTGTGGTGTAATAATACGTAATAATTGTCGTAAATTGTCCGCAAAACATACCAGTGAAAGAATTTTGAAAATCGGTCAAAGGCAAAGATATGGACAAAAGTAAAGTAGCACGTTTCTATTAGCCAACGGTGTAGTTTAATCGTTTACAACATTATTCATACTGGACAGACCTAACACATGATCTCATAAATTGTCCGCAGAATGTACCAGTAAAAAAATTTGGAAAATCGGTCAAAGGCAAAAATATGGACATTTTCAGAGCTTGGCTGAAAACTCATCTTTTCAGCCAGATTTACGCAACAGACTTCTGAAAAATTGTTTTGAAGAGCGTATAAATTGAAGAACTGAAATGAACATATCTATTGACGATCGATGATCTGGATCTGGATAGTTAGTCGGCAGGGCCCCAGGACTGGGGCATCACACCGACGGGGATGAGAGGTGGAGTTCAAGAAATATCTCTGTGTCTCTACTGCAAGCTTAATTTGTCTAGTACAAATGCCTGGCGACTGACCGATAGAAGCCGTACTGCACTCCGTAGTCGTGAAGGATGTCGAACGTGACGCGGTTCGCTTTCCACTTGATCCACTCGACGTCATCAGATAGTTTGCCGATCGCGTCCAGCGCCAGCTCCGCCCAGCTGCGCACCTCGTCGCTGGCTCTCACCTTTATCACCAGCGTTCATCATCATCATCATCATCATCCATCATCGACATTCATCAGTCATCATCATAATTTACAGTGCGCGTTCAGAATAAGGACAGCGCTACGTTAAAACTGTTAAAAATTGCAACAGTTCTCGGTTTGTGCGGAAAAGTGTTTGTTCCACGCGCATGACAAAAATCGTTCACCGAACTTCGTGTGTACACCGTAAAAATAATTCCGTATATTTACGGAAAAAGTTCCGGCAGCATCTTGCCAGAACCAGTTTCGTAAATTAATGGAACCCTACAGTGGCATATTTAGGGGGAGGGCCACGGTGCTATGCCCCCCTTTGGCCCGACCATGAAAATTTTTAAAGGCGACTTTATATGAAAAGGTGCGTTTTTTGCCGTTTCCCAGTAAAAATTGCAAAATTCAACAATGTTTGATGGTCTTTTTTTCATACCGATACATTATGCGATTAAAATCGCCATGTGAGATTGCATCTGATATGACGCTGTGATTTTCTGCGTTTCCGAATTTCAGAAAAAAATGGACGAGTTTGCGGCTTCAAAAGCAAAAAGTGTTTCAGCTTCAGGGGGGCTTCGCCCCCCTAATCCCCCGACCAGGGGCTCTGCCCCTGAACCCCGCTGGGGGCTCCGCCCCCAGACCCCCGTTATAGGCTCGCGCTCTCCGCGCTCGCCATGGCCCCCCCTTTGCCAAATCTTAAATATGCCACTGGAACCCTATATTAACGGAAACTTTCCGTACGTAAAAAACTTTCCGTAAGTAAATGAAAGCTCCGTTAAGAAAAGTTCCGTAAATTGATGAAAAATTATTAAACAGAAACTTTCCGTAAACGAACAGAAGTTCCGTTAGAAAAATCCGTAAATGGACGGAAATGGTTCCGGCAAGATGCTGCCGCGGCCCTAACCGTTTTTGACTTTTGAAAATAACTGCTAGCTTATTTTCCAAACTTCTGTTTCAGATTGGCAAGGTCAATTCTAGCACTTAGTTCATAAACAACATTTATACACTTTTGCATGTAATTATTATTTTTCTTGTAAAAATAATTCGGAGTTTTGAATGCAGTTCAACATGCAACTCAAACGTTTACGAAATAGCAGCAACTTTTTACTACTAAATGGTGCATTAGAGGGAAATTAACAAGGCTTGATAATTTCTTTTCGGCAAAAATCTTAATTTGACATGTATTTGTATTTTAGTTTTTTTGCGGTGGAATTTCTAACTCTAATTACTTTTAATTGTTAGAACAAGCAAGTAAATTCGATATTTCTGATTCTAATTTCCACCGACTAAAAATCATATCAGCGACCTGCACCGGTGTCTCGTAATCAGCAGTCGTGGTTTCATCAGTGGTGTTACTGGCAGACGACGGCGTTGATGTCGGTGCGGGCGCCGGCGCCAAATCAGCCTCAGCAGCATCCGCCTCATCCGCCATCATCTTCAGCTCACTGAACCCGCTGATGAACGTTGTGTTGATGTTCTTCTCCAGATACAGCATCTGCACCGGACCGTCCGCAATTTTTCACTTCACGTCAAACTAAGCGACAAACTTATGCCCATATCTTCGCCACATGTTGGCCATTTTGAGCTTTTTTCGCTGTCGAATTCTGTGAATAATTTGTAACAAAGTGGTTGCTTAATATATCACCACACTTTAATTGCGTTGCAACACTACCTTGTGAAATATAAATGTTTAAAAATCAGTATAAAAACGCATGCAGAAACTAATCTTTTGAAACGATTTTTTTACTAATTTTCTTACCTTCAGAAAGTTTGCAATAGAACGATTAGGCCTACTTCACTCATCACTTCACTCATCACTTCACTCATGTATTTTGCTTTATGCTCTACTGATTAGATATTTCATGCATTCGTTATGCCTGTATTGAACGTCTTTTTCTTCACCTATTACCATTCTTTTATGTTGTATGGATAGAATAAAACATCGTACAGATTTTTATTAAAGCCTATACATAGGCAATCATATATGCTATAACGTTTCAAATACCGAGTTTTAAAACGTTTGGGGTGATACTTAAACTTCATCAACAACAGTAAAAATAATGATAAAAGACAGCTCAAGCGCTGCTATAGGCCTTCCTTCACAGGTTAAAGTTATAAAAATATGCGAAGTGCAGAAATGTACGCAAATTCTTCAATACAACTCAGAGACGGTTCAATAATTGGCGCAACAAATAGTCTAGAAATTCTCTTATGCCTAATTATTGTCAGGTTTATGACAAAATGCAATAAACATGCGGATTACGTTCTAAATCGCGACGAATACTGTAGAAAAAGTGTAGATGTTCAAACAGTGCGGTCGGCCGGGAGTGAAACTGGTAGTCGAACCGCTTGGGTGGTTTGTATAGTTCCTTAGGTGCGGACATCTTTGGTGGTAGCACAACGTTGCGGGGGACACGGACGGCGTAAGTGGGCGGAGAGTAGAGCAAAAAAGTTTTATGCCCATATTGCTGTCAGTAATTACTTGTGAGCAGTAAACTCAAGCTCTAGAAATATCTGACGTTGTGAAAATGGTTTTGGCTATGGCAGTCTTAATTCTTGTCAGCTAATATTCGGTTTCGAGTAATGTCTACCCTTACTACGAAAGACCCAAGGTGTCCGCACACAGGGTGACGTAATACCACCCAAGATGTCATACAATCAGTGGTTTCAAACCACTGATGCTGGTACTACTATGCTGTGCTACTGATTATATGACATCACGTCATCGTTCGATACGCAGTCGGCGTGTGTTAATGACAAGCTCGTCGCGGTTCGCGGCGCACAACTCGCCGCGCGTTCTGACGTCACGTTGGATGCGCTCACGCACCTCACTTCCGGTCACGTGACAATATCCATCACGCCGCACCGGAAGTCGGCGGCGGTATGTACTCATAGGCGTGGCTAGACAGGACAACATCAGATGGCGTCACGCTTCAGCGGCTGCATCAGCAATTATAATTAACTCGTCAACACTGACATCAGCAGCAGCAGCAGCCGCAGGAGCACTGCTGTCGATTAACTGCGCATTCACGTCTACTAGCAGCTATCATCCAGTTTTGACAGTTCTCCGAAACATTCCCAGAAACGCATTGCCATTCTATTTGCTCTTTATCTTCAATCACCGGAACAAGATTTTTGGTTCAAAACCGTCCAACACATATCCGGTAAGAGACATATCACACTCGGTGATGTTCTTGCTACCTAAGATAAAACGTAAAAAAATCAGAATGAAATCGGCGATCACGATATATTATACACTTTTCAGCCGACCGTACTTAATTAACGGTCGAGCTATTGGCATGGTTGTCGTCGTCTGTCTCTCCGTCGTCTGTCTGTAACGGGTGTACCCTAGCTATGCGGGTAGGTCTTACCGACAGCTGGGCTTCTTGTCTTCTGGCTGTACCGTTATTTTAATGTTTCCGTTAATCCTACTATATCACTGAATTAATCATAATTAAAGAGTAAAACAAAACAGGAAGCCCCTAATTACAATGGTCCATATCTTCGCCAAACATTGAACAATTTTTATATTTTTTTACTGTCACATTTTTTTTGCAAAAAAGTGATCCCACCTCATCGTAATGTGATCTTAATTAAATGCGTCGCTACATTACCTTGTAAAATACTCATCTTAAAAAGCACTAGCCTATAATCATAATCAGGATGTATCTCCGATTAACTTGTAAAAATCAGTCAATACTTGGCAAAGATGTGGACAAAAGTTGGAGTCTTATTTTTGGCCCACTCCGCAAGCGACAAAATTCTTCTAAATAATGTAAAAAAAAAACGGCAGTGCTACTCTCATGCTGACCTGTGACTCGGTACGTAGTATCGTTTCACGCACGTCCTCTGCAGCTTCCATGAAATGCAGAAGTCCCTTGTTAGCCTCTTCGTTGCCATAGAAGCCAGCTCCCACGGCACTACTGCACTTTGCACAAGCCACACACAAACCGATAGGCCACTATACGTCGTTATTTGTCACTTACACTAAACACAAACGAAGCTGTACAAAGTGTGAAATTGTTTTCATATAACTGAGCCGTTACAGTCTAATTTCGTCTAACTTAACTGCGTTATAACTTGTACGTGTCGTCGAATATGAATTTAAAGAGAACTTTTAAGCTTTGGTTGACAAAAACGTCCGCTGAATTTGAATTTCAGTGAGTTTATTCTGTAAGTGCAAGCTATAGAGACCGTAAAATAAACACTTGTTATTTACACATTCGTTTCTTTGCACAGTCGGTAAAAACAAATTTTTGACTATGCGCTGCAGCGATTCGTTAGCTGACAAAAGGGTGAACTATCGATATAATCTAATAAAAAAAGAAAGAAAAAACAATTGTTACAATTAAAAAAAGAAAGTGCAGCTAATTGAATTCAACTTAATCAGGCCTAGAACAAAAACTTTTTACACATGAAAATCGGGGATAAAGTGGAAATCGCTGCAAGATTAGCGACATCTCGAAGTTTAATGCACCAAAAATCGTTTTCGGCCGCGGTGTACATTTTCCAAATCTGACGTGCATGTGACACCCGCACGCCAAAGTGTAGGAAATTTTCGAGGTCTCCTTCCAGAGGAATTGGCACCTTCGAATGCTAGGCTCTAAAATTCTACTCGGGACATATTGACTATCTCAAAGCAAGCGGACGAACTGCGTAACTTGCCAGGAAAGGAGAGCGAGAATTCCAATTGCCCATTTGATGCACGGCGTCGACTTCTCGACTTCACGCTGGCAGCACCGGTAACAGAAGTACATGATGATAATGAGCAGCGTCACCAGCATCCAGACGACTGGAACACCGGCCCAGAACACCAGTGACTGTAACATTTACAGCATCACAACCGTGCCACCATACCATGGACACACTGCCGTCATTGGACAGGGAAGTCAAGCATGAGGCGAAATGACAGTCAATTTCGTTGAAGTTAAATTAGTTCAATGAACGCTACGATGCCCGAAAATATGGAACCCTGAAGAGCCTAATTATTAGTAGCGCACGGTAGGCTAATTTTTATATTCCTTCGCGAATAAGGTAATTTTTCGCTCAGTTGTCTTCTGTAAGCAGAATTAATAGATTGCGCAGAAAGCGAGTTGTGATTTTTTTTGATCGAGGACGACGGGACAAGAAACGATTGCAGTTACATTTCGAATATAATTTGAATCCTTAAGCAGAAATTTTTCATTAAGGTGTGTTTAAAGCGACAGAACTAAAACAAACCCAGATGAACTGCGTTGGCTTTCATTTCACTTCAATTCGATCGTTTCAATTCCGTCGCTTTGAGCACGCCGTTGTTGTTGATAGCTCGTACCTACAGGCATTATGCAGCGCTTGCAGATAACGTATAGCTCACCTCTTTGTAGGGTCTGCTGGCCAAGTTAAATGTGGAGTTGACTGACTGGAAAGTCAGATCGACATGAGGAAACGAGTGCAGAAATCTTGCTAGGGCCGATGCCCTGTAGTCCTTCTTATCCATCGTTGATGCGATGGATTTGAAACAATCAGAAACGGTACTAGAAAGTTATAAGGGTCCGCCAACACTCAAACGGCATATGACAAATCATCAGTAAGCTATACAAGCAGCCCAGTGCTTCCAACTGACGTCCAGTCAATATCATCATTGTGGTGCAGCAGCTCAACTGCGTCGGCTTCAGTATGCGTGCATTGCATGCAGCCTACCTATATGTCCTGCAGTGCGCGCTTGTAGACCTAACTCAACTGAGATGTTTTGACGGAATTACGATGAGAAAATGAATCGACGAAATTATAATAGGATTTACTGAAGAGATTGTCTATTCAACGTTCACTCAAACGAAATTTCGAGGAAACGCGTGCATGAGGGTGTGAGCCTACAGGCTATAGCGAAACTGACCGACACAGCGCAGGCTATTGAGACAGTACAGCCTGAAACCCAAGAAGTCCAGCTGTCTCTAGAATAGCCGACTGTACTGGTTGTCAGTGACCTTCAAGGTCATCCAAGATCGATGATTTTCAGGTCATTTGAAAGCCAATATGCGACTTCGCATTAGTGATCAATTCAATAGTAACCTTGGTCCTATCTCATCGTTAACGAGATATGGCCATTTTTCCGTTAAAAACACACCTTTTTCATATCCAACTCCATTCAACCCCCAATTTGAAAATGTTCCCCTTGCACTATATAGAAGGCTGAAATTTTGCATGCCTAAGTTTAACACACATAGCTAATTACGGTCGGCTAAAAATTTTAAGCCTATCTCAAAAATGCCAAATGCAAAAATGATCATGGTTAAATATGAGGAAAAAAAATCTTTAATAATTTTTAAAGATTTTTTTGGCAGAAAATCTGTGCTTTGCAAAACTTGTAGTCGCTTGGCTTCTCCGGCGACGAGAAACCTACGGTTGAGTTATAGGCTAGCGCGTGCCAAAAATTTCGCTGTTCGTGGCGCTAACGGTTCATTAAGGCGCGTACGAGAGACATCACTGAACCGACCAATGAGCGACGCCCACTGGTCAGTTCAGTAAAGCTCAGTTCAGTTCCTGTATGTCGCTCTGTACGCGCCTTTCCCTTTTAGTCGTCGCTTGTGCAAATCAGCTCCTATATTAGCCTACTTCAGAATTATACGGACTGAGATTGCTCCTTGTAGCCGACAGTTTTCTGCCAGTGCCAGGTCATGAATGCTCACGAGACGTTATGAATAGCCTAGTTTTAGTAGAAGACCTGCTTCACTGCAGCTTTAGTTTATAAGACATGCTCGCTCTACAGCAACAGTTTCTGTTACCTATCACCTAGAGCCACTAACGTGTTAGCGTTAAATCAATCGTCCGCATACTAAGCACGCAGTAGTGCACTGCTTGTCTCTGTACTTATTGAACAGTGACTGCGGCATCAAAAAGCAGATCGGTCAAAACAGTAAGTCACTATATCGCACAGACGACGAACGACCTGTCTGCCGATGTTCGTTTTTCATTTGACCTTGGCAGGAAATTAGCTCGGCTTTATTCCAACTAGCAATAATGAGCGATTGCTGCTGATTTACTCTCGGCTTTTGTAAAACAGGATGTCTTTTTCTGTGAACGACACGTTATGGGCTTATGGCCGGGTTTACGATAGCGAGTGCTTCAAAGCATCAACATCAACAAGAAAATAAAAACAAACAGAAAACACAGCGTTTCACGTTCAAAAAATAAATACTAACACTGTATACGTTTCAGTTGTTAGAAAACCACAAAGTTGACAGCACCGTCAACCGACTGAAGACACAACAATATCAACACACACCTTTAGTTCCAAATGTGCAGCTGTGATGGCTTACACAGTACAATTGAATAGCTTTCACCTAAACAAGTGTCGCACGAACTAAACGCAGGGTTCCCACTCTTTTACTGACAAAAATCCAGGACTTCCCAGGAGGCGTGGAAACCCTGTAAAAACACGCTTGGCACATAATAAGTCACCTCAGAGAGAGTCTTTACAGGCATTCAACTGAACTGATACAGGCAAACTCAAAATCACCCATCTTGACCATTATAGGCCTACATATATATAAAACAAAATATACACACAAAAACAAAATAGCCTCAAGTATACATAAAATGAGAAGTATGCTAAGTGTGATATCATATCGACATGGGCTGCATAAGTTCATCAATCATTTAATAATAGTAAAATGCCAAATAAGTTGCTGAAAACTATGACACATTATGCAAAAAGTTTACACAGTGTTGATGCTTACATATAGCTCAATTTCATAAAATACTCCAATCAGCTATTCTTCATTATTATCACTTTAATACAGGGCTCCTACAGGTCTTTTGCAGCAAAATTCCCCGACTTTTCCAGTCATGGAATGACAATTTCCCTGACCTTATTGAAACAATAACCCTATCGCACAAATGTCAGAAATGGTACACTACCATATATCATAAAGTAATGATATAATGAATTTAATGGAGCAATATGCAAATGACAAAAGCCCTGGTCGAGGGGGGAAGCAAAGGGGCAAAGCCCCCACCCCCCTGAAGCCCAAACACTTCTAGCTTTTGGATGTTTAATGGAAGCTGCAAATATGCCTGCTTTTTAATATTTGAAGACACAAATATCACAGACAGTTGCAGTTTGCAAGGATCATTTTCCCTAAGTTTCCCCGACTTTTGAAAAATAGGCCTAATATTTTTCCTGACCTTTCCCTGACCACACAAATTCCCTGAATTTTTCCAGTTTTCCCTGATCTGTAGGAACCCTGTTAATAAAATATTAGCCTTACTTTCTACATAGCCTAAAATTAAAAAAAAAACAGGACAGATAGGCTTGGAGTGTTTACTAAAAACACCTCATTTCAAAGAAATAAAATAACCAACACAACTGCCACTTCTTGCTCAATACTGCCGACTGAAGACGAAGCTGCTTACCACAACACAACAAAGCTACCGAGTTAGATGCAAAATCACAAGATCACAACAATCAAACCACGTTTGACAAAAATTCACAAATACATGATGCAAAAACCGCAACAGTATATAAACACTTATCATTCCATTACTGAAAGTTGACACAGCAGGAAATAAATAATAGTTCTGACCTCTGCTGGTATACACTGTAGATAACCAACTGACGAAATAATTTTTGATGATACCATCTAATGGGCAAAATAAGTAAAAATAGTTTTTAAAAAGTCAATGCATCTAACTTTTGATCGACTGTTTGCTTACATAACAACAGCATATCATTTGTTATAGTGTACCAGGTACTACTGGCAGTATGGTCAGTAGGAAGCAACTGCCCCTCACCTAAATTGCAGGCCGCTGGGATTCTTCTTGTCCAAAGACTTTCGTCCAAAATGCAACATTTTGGGCTAAAAAGCAAATTTTTAAAAAAATTTCGGAGCAAAATTGAAATTTAAGCGTAGATAATCTCCACTATCTAAAACATGCAACTGTCTGTCAGAAATGGCTGATCTTGAACAGCGGGAGGGTAGGAAATTACTATTAAAATATTACAGAAATTCAACAGAAAAAATAGGACATAGCCAAGACAAATCATCTAAGAGCCGGCAAGCTACAATGGCAGAAATGCCCTGAGCAAAGTGAACACAATAAATTATCACTGGAATGCTTCACGTCTACAACACTGTGTGACACGTACCACTACTCACGATATCAACTGTTCAAATCAAAGTGATCGTACCAACAACTAAATTCAGCTACAAGACCAAGAATACATCAACACTCAATTCTCTAACAAAACGAAGCTGGAAAAAGACGACACACATGTCCATCATACAACCATTAATGTCGGTGGGCTGCATACATTTGGACTATTCCGCAGATCAACGTTCACACTATTGGAAACAGTCAGCAGATCAACTGGCTTTTGAATATCCATTGAAACTGGTGCATCCTGCCTCGTATCGACAACTGCGTTTCTCTCCAGATCCACAACAGATTCTGCCGCAGATTCAGCATAGGATTCTATAGTTGTCTGCATTCCATACTTGTCAGAAATTTTACCGTCCTGCATATCTGAGCATACAGAGTATTCGAGCGTTGTTTCTAAGCTGCTCGCATTGTGCACATCGGTATCAACGCTGTCAGCAATGTCATCTCTTAAAACATCATCAACCATATCAGTTTGGTCAACACCATCTGCCATACCACAATGACCATTCACACCCAAATCCGTATCTGGGTTCACCTCAGGGCCCGCATTATTCACACGATGTGTAATTTGGTCACTATTTAAACATACAGGATGACTCTCATGATCGACATCTTCAGAGATGCACACCGCTGCCGTAGAACTTTGTGCATCCACTGCAGGAGACCCAACCTACACAATACCACATAAAAATCATAAATATATAAACTTAACTTTTCAGTGTTTTACAATAGGAAATAGAGTAATTGTTGGGCTCCAAGCTTCCACAACTCACAGATGGAAGAGTTTATTTTTCTTTTGTTCAAGCTTTTTTACAGCACAACAAAATCAAACGACAAATCCAACATTAATCCAGCCAATCAGACGTCCTCTCCCGTCTGGGCCCAGTCAGCGTCTGTCATAAATAGCTCAGCTGCAGCCCAGGTACCAACAACACCATCATGTGACCCCCACCAAACACAGACATCAGCCAACCCAGGTCTCTGACAGTAATAAGACCATCAACAATTGTTTCATTATTGTACTAAACTGGATAGCGATTGCATATTAAACAAGCAAGGCACGAATAACATACACTGCATTCATATAAAACACATACTGCCAAATGCCAAAAATATCTCTAACATTACTATACATAGCAGTGATGTATAAAAATAGCACCAATATAAGCTCAGCGAATAATCTACCTGTTTTCTCCTCGGAACTCCTTTAGGCCAGCCACGTTTCTGACGTTGTGGGGCTGCTTGATTCACAGCTGGTTCAGTAGCATCAGGTTTGCAGACGTTCGGTTTTTCATCGCTGACTGAAGACCGTCGTCTTGAAGAAAGCAAACTAGTACCTTCTGTAATGTCACACATGAAACCATTCATTCGACTGACTTTTCCGGCACTGTTTCTGAGATGACGCCGATATTCTAATTCATCGATGAGTGAGCCAGCCACAGAAGTCACATTCTTGTTACCCTCCACCAGAACAATGCTGTTATCAGCCACCCCCTGCTTTAAGCTTCTACGAGTAGCTCGACATGGCTTAGATGATGACAAGCAAACTCCTGTGTCAGTGTTGTCATCGGCTGGTACTGATAAACGTGCACTAGAACGTCGAACCGGCGTACTGCTGCTTAATGGATGCATGCCTACAACAGCACAAATCACCATCATAATCACTTACATACTTGTAGTGTGCAAACATGCTGATAAAATCAGGTCAAAATAGTGAGCTAACGAGTGAGTAGGGTTTAACGTCCCACGTCCCACCCGACACAGTATAGGTCATTTCAGAGATGGCCTTTGCAGGCAAAAATATTGCACATACACATAATAATGGAACAAAAAGTTTAACCTTTACAAAAAAACGACAGAAACCTAAAATTGTAAAAACTGATGATTATAATTGTGCAAAAGCCATAAACAGTTAATTAAAAATGAAATACAGAACAAACCAGTACCATCTGTGGGCTTCACAAATTTTGGTGGGCTGACAACAATAAACTAGGTAACACTGCCCAGTGTAGCTCTCACTGTTTGGCTGCAATCTATATCTCTTAAACCAACACAGCAGTTGAATATTACAAATGATATACCCCTGTACGAAAGTGCAGCACTTTTATTTGCCACACAGATAAAAAGATGTTTAACTAATCATAAACAAAACTAATCAAAACTCCCCGCAAATGAACAATTCTAACCTTTTCATCTCAAAGTTCCTCTTAACAATCACATCTCATTACAGCATCAGCAGAAATTAAAACATAATATAACGAGATAGAAAGTCCGTGAAACAAAATAAATGTATATTTCTCACCAAACACATCAGGTTCAGCATCGGGTCCAGTTGCTTTCTGTCTCTTAACATTGTTACCAATCACTCCTGCACCATCATCAACCAAACGTCGGCGTTTCTGCAAACCACAATCAACGAACTATTATGAAACGTGTAACAACTTAACAAGAAACCAACAAAGCACTAGAACACAACAATAATACAATAATAATAATAATACACAATAATTTATAGAGTGCAGAGTCACCAAAAGTTTCTAACGCACTGCAACACCAAAGCTGGTAGAAAGCAAAAAAGAAAATTTTTAAAACTGCGTCAGTAGAGAGAGGAGATAGTAAAGCAATGTATTCCAAACAGTAGGCCCATATACTGAATAACAGCCAACACCATAGGTTAAAAACTTCACCGTCAAAACAGTCAACTGAATATTAAGTGATGACGAGAAACGATATCTTGATTGTAAACAATAAGCAACTTCTAAGTACTTTTAAGCGCAGTTCAAAAACTGAACTGTTTGACAGTGCCTATAGTAAACATGAACAGCCTAGTCTCGGCCAGTAAGTGCCTCTGTTTCATTTGCAACATATGTAAGTGAGTGAGTACTGAGTAGGGTTTAACGTCCCGCTCGACACAGTATAGGTCATTTTGGGGATGGTCTTTGCAGGCCGGATTGCATACACATAATAATGAAACAAAAAGTTTAACCTTTATGAAACACATAACACAAAAATGCTGTAAACCTAGAATTGTAAGAACTGCCAATTATAATTGTGCATATACATTGATAATGGCAGTTCTAATAATCTTCCCTGTTATCCTTCAGACAATCGGGAAGATTATTAGAACTGCCATGTAAGTAAGTAAGTAAGTATGTAGTGTACATAGCGTATTAACTGTAATAGCCCCAAACGTCCTCCACGTGCTAGTAAAATGAGAAGGAAAAATGCTTTACATGGTGGTATAAATGTGTTTTAATTGATTGACTAAAACTCTGCAAATAAGAAGACAAAGACAGCATCTGCACTGCAGTAAACTGTTACCATGCAAGGGCTGGATGACGGACTTTGCAGAGCAGTTCTCGGTGACCTTCTGAGTCGTTTGTTGGGTGTCAGCATTTCACTGCGAAGCTTCTGCTGAGCCTCGATGTCGTCCGACAACACGCTAACATTCTGTAACTGCACACAGCACACTCACACAATCAGCATTACTTCCTGCATCATGCACCAATGTCACGGACTTCTGACAGTTCTGCTCGCAACATAGCCAGATCAAGGTTGAGACACTCAAACAGATGCAAAAAAACTGGTGGTTTTCTGGGTAAACCCACCTAAAAACCCACCATAGACTTGAAAGTTTCTTGTTTCGCTAAAAATGAAATATTTTATCATGACTAAATTTTTTAAACAATATTACCAAACCAACAAATTTGCAAATATTGGTATATTTTCGCTGACAGAAGCAAACAGAAACTCATTTGAATCAATGAAATGAAAAACGCATAAAAAATCTCAAAACCCATAAAGTTGGGCTTTTTTCAAAAACCTACAAAAAAACAAAAACCCACTGGGTTGAGCTCTTTCTAAAAGAAAAAACTGATTTTTTTGCAGCCCTAAGCCAGATTGTGCTGAGCACACAAACTGTACTTAAAACACATGTCACCTAATCTTAATCAATCAATCGCCAAAAGCAGAAATAGACATACAGAATGCATATAAAATCATAAAATACAATACAAATATCGAAAACTGAATGTATGAAATTTACGAACAAATTCTTATTAATAAAGTAAGTGCAATGCAGACTAGTTATCAATTCTGATTTTGCATTTTGCTGAAGAGACACTGACTACCTTGTGCAAAACAAATGTCAATTTTTGAGTTGTCTTTTGACGTGCTACAGCTATGCTGCAAAGCACCTATGGCACGGTTGTCATCTCTCAGTCCATCCATCTGTGTGTTATGGATGTATTATGGCTAACCTTTAGACCTTACGGGAAAACTTTTTACACGAATAATTAGCCATGTGTCTTAAACCTAGATATGCAAAATTTCAGTGATCCAGTGCAAAGGTAACATTTTCAAAAATTGGGGTTAAACAGAGAGGGGTAAAAGAATGAATGTTTTTCAATAGAAAAATGGCCATATCTCAGAAACGATGAAAGATAGGGCCAAAGTTACTATTAATCACTAATAGGAAGTGCCATACACCCTTTCATATGAGACGAAAATCATCGACCCTGGATGACCTTGAAGGTCAGTACTGCAACAGAAACTGTACAGCCTGTAGCGCATCTTCCGTCGCAACAGCCAGGCTTTCTTGTTGTACTTAGTCTTACATTGCGTGTTTTGTGTTGCTGCTGCAGGTCATGGCGAAACAAAGTTTTCAATATGGTGTTGTTGTTTCAGTATAGTGTTGTTAGGCCATGTCTTCAGAGCCACAGGCTACTTTGTAATGAACAAATAGTCATACATTGCAACTATAACAATAACAATTTTAACTACAGTTACACTGCCATAAAGACAAACTTATGCTGTTCATCTAACTTGTTACATAAACGTTAAAAGTAACTGAAAAAATCAGATCAAAACTGCATGTTATTTTTTTACTTAACATAAATTAAACTAGCACAAAAATATCATCATCAGTATGCTATTTATAACAGTACCACCTATTTAAAAAAAATGAAGATCCTGTACTAAAACCTCAACTTCTACTCGACTTTCTTCTACTTCGACAGCGCTCTGAGACGTTAGCTGGGGAGCCCACTCCAGTAGTGCGGAGTTCAGTTTAACAGTCTTCAACTTCTCACGTACAGAATGTTCCTTATTCAGCACCTCAGAATCAATCACCAATGAACATCTACAAAACATCAACATCACAAATCTTACAATAAAAATGAAATACGCTAACTACATCTATACAGCAACTACATTGCATGTATACAACATGCTAAAGCTAATTATGTGGTCTAGTTGTATCTCCCTAGTCATGCACACATCCAACCTAACACTACCAATATTTAAATCTGCCTTAATGACAAAGTCTGCAAATTTGTAAAAATACACATGTAACTATTGAAACCAATAATGATTCCATAACATAGAATAAATAAACATTACTATAAACCTGTGATTATCAGCATCCACTGAAATCAGTCCGAGTGACCGTAATGTGGCCACTATATCCGAGACGTGAATGCCAGTATCATGGCTGAGATCTGACATACAGCAGACAGACATTATTTCACATAATGTTTGACCTCTTCGCAGTCTTCAATGTGCAAATGCAATACTTCAGCAAAAATTAATACAAGTAAAGAACAGGAACTCATAAAAACATCATCAAACTAGAAATTTGGGGCAAAGCCCAACGTGAGTCCGCCCAGCACCCTAAGTCCGATTGGGGGAAATTGGGGGGG
>Ga0056128_1004982_pt1 | contig 16662 bp, 10 predicted proteins | sample WorMetLIZISLAND2_FD_71113 | JGI IMG/M metagenome (GOLD analysis project Ga0056128, IMG submission 71113) | Marine gutless worms symbiont microbial communities from Max Planck institute for Marine Microbiology, Germany - Olavius geniculatus... ... | reverse complement strand
CCCAGTGGCACGAAATTTTGTCACGATAAACTAGAGACCTTGGGGCAGCCCACAGTGAAGATTTCATGATCCTAGCTTGCACCGTTTTGATACAGCTCACGAGTGTGACAGACAGACAGACGGACGGACGGACAGACGGACGGACGCCCAGACGACGGCAAAGACGCACGAAGCATTCTGCTTTCCCGCGTAAAAAGCATCTCTGTGTCGCTATTTGCACAATGGACTGACATTTTAAGTAATTTTATTGCAGGCAGTTGACAAACGAAACAGTTTGATAAAGTGCCAGACAATGTGTCACACATGTAAGCAAAATATGTTTTTGTGCTTCATTTAGATTAAGTAATGATACCACATTTGGTAAAAACGTAATATTTCGTTGGTTCTGGTTTTCGCAGATAGTGCAGAAACAGACATTGGGTAAGGTAAAAAGTTAAATAATCATTTAACGGCCTGTTGTCTTGGGAATATTTGCACAAAAAATCATTACAATCTGATACTCCTTTTTCAAGTTACAGTTGAAAATGTTTGGGATGTTTTTTTGAAACACAGTGTATACAACAATGCAATGTTTGTTTCGTTTCTAAAATAAGCTTTGCGTGTATTGTCATCAAAGTAAACTGCTAATGAAGCTGCAGAGGCATATACCTTTGAGGCCCGCACTCCACTCTTTAAACTTTTGTGGATTTGTTGAAGAACAAGTCATTGAAATGCTGTAGGCTTTTTCTTTCACTCGGTGTTCCAGGTGGTTTGTTTTCAAAATTTTGGTGGACTTGCAACAAGTTGGACGAACACATTGAAAATTTGAAATAAGTGGAGTACGGGCTTAAAGCAACGACGAACAAGCTGTAGTCTTGAATTTGTAAAAACTAGTTTACATTCAACTGAGTCACGGGCAATAAAGTTTAATTCATATCTTTCAGGTTGTTTGTTTGATGGTCCATAAAAAGTTAACCCCTATCTTTGATACGCTCATAACGTTATTAAAAATTTTGAAAAATTAAAACCAAGTTTCATTTTTTTCGGTATCCAAATCAACGATACACTAATTGACGAAGATTTCATAACCTTGTAAACGCGTCGTGGAATAATTATGGCACAGGATATTTACCCGGCAGCCGGATAAATAGCCTAACCGATTGCCGAACAATTAGCCGTCTTAGCCGGCCCGGCTATTTATCCGATATTTTGACTGGTCACTTAATAAGCAAATTTGGTAAATGTTTTGGAGAATTTCGTTGCAGTTATGTCAGAACATACTGGACCACACTGTGTGTGCTGCACAAGCTAATTAGGCTACAACTATGCAAGAGTTTGATGATGTCTTGGTGTTGTTGTTGTCGTCGTTGTCATGGTTACGTGTCAACGCATCAATTACGGCTTGCACACTGGCAGAGTAATAGTATTAATTGTAGTTGCTGCAGGTGTACTAGCTGCAGGAGTAGTAGTTGCAGGTAATGGTGTAGTAGTAGCCGGAGTCGACGCAGTAACAGTAGTAGTTGCTGCAGGTGTTGTAGTTGCAGGTATAGTAGTCGCCGGTGTAGAAGTGGCTGGAGTCGTCGCAGGGCAGTGTCCTGTATAGATGGCAACATATTCGACAAACAGTGCTAAAACTATAATGTGACAAGAAAGGCCAGCTGTCGCTAGGGAAAATGCGCTACCACCGTTAGAGTTTCTGCTGCAGTACTGACCTTTACAGTCATCCAAGGTCAATGATTTTCATGCAATTTCAAAGGGCGTATGCTACTTTCCATTAATGATTAATAGTAACCTTGGCGCTATTTTTCACCTTTTTCGAGATACGGCCACTTATGACAAGAAATCTGAGCTAATGCTCACCATACGCGCGAGAGCCTCTAACAGTTTTTGCTCGCAGGTAGTTTTAGTCCATCTCCACCCATTTTGTCAAAATTCACTAGTCTGCAAAAAGGTAGAAAAAAGTCATTAAAAATCTCTATTTGGGGGGTTCAAGGTCATTGCGTCATCGATGCTGATACCACTAAAAAGTACGTCACCAGTGTCTGTTATGATAAGCAGCATGTTTGTGCCTATCTGCAACCATATTCATGCTAGACAAGCCAGTAGCGGAAAAATAACCACTTTTAGGGGTACCCCTCTTTGACACCCGCGCGCACAAGCCTCCTTGGACAGAGGGGCTCGGAATTTAGGTTGGTTAAATCTACATTCAATGGCCAAAATTTTATATGCAGGTTATATTAGTCTATCTCTAGCCATTTTTGGCGCAATTCACTGCTAAAATGTGTGTCGCAGCCCGAAATCGCAAAAAATTACTAAAAACTTCTATTTTGAAAGTTTAAGGTCAGTCAAGGTCATCGATGTTGACATTCCTAAGAAGCTCGTCGCTAGTGCTTGTTATGATGAGCAGCATGTTTGTGCCCATGTGCAACCATTTTCACGCTAGACGAGTCAGTATCGGTAAAATGATGTCTTTTTAGAGTGAGGTGCCCCTCTTTCGCCCCCTCGTTTGTGAGGACTCCCCTCACCAGCAGCATGAAATGTTATGCGCGAAACACTAGAGATTTTATGTTATCATATGGTAAAAACCCGAAGTCTCTGTCTCACTTGTGCTTGACGGGACGTGACAGACAGACAGACAGACACCAAGACAGACAGAATTACACGCTATAGCTAGCTATGATAGCTCTCGCGCGTAAAAATAGACATTTCATTAAAAATTGCGACCAAACTACTGCAGATGGAGACTTGATTACTATTGACAGCATATAGGAAGTTGCCAGCGTCCTATCCGATGGTACCATCGCCGACTCCTTACGACTTACCGTTTAGTCACAAAAGTGCACGATTGGCATAATATAACGCGTTATATCCCTTCAGGCTCATCCAAGGTCACTGATTTTTATGTCATCTAAAAGCCAATATGTTACTTTTTATTAGTGATTAATAGCAACCTTATCGCGCATCATTTAGCCACAATACATCTGTTACAGACGACGACGGCAAACAGACAGACAGACGACAGACGACACATCGTGACATAGACGCCCTACAGATAGCTGTAGCGCGTCAAAAAACTGGGGAAAATGTCGGCTCGGTGTCCACATATTATGCAGACGTCCGCCATCTAAATACTGCACTGTGCAACTCTTATCACAAGTACCTGACCTTTGACCTTTTGAGTTGCAATTGGTTACTCCAGCCCTGAGGAACGTTCACGACAATAATTCTAGTTTTTCTGGGCGCTTTTTTGTTTTCGACTTGAATGCCCGTACGGGACAAACGGACGGGCAAGACCCGTAATACGGCCTATTAGGACGGCCCCATAATACGATAATAATGTAGAGTTGGAAGCACTCGAAAAATATAAACCTTTTCACATGTATCATTTATGCGTTCTTAGTTTAAGGTACTACAGACAAATGTGATATTAGGCGGCCGTTTTATACGGTGATTTACGAATCTTGCCCGTTTGTATGTCTGTTATTCTGTCTGTCTTTTTGTCTGTCAGGTATAGCTCATAACTCAAAAAATTAAAAAGCCATAAAAATAAAATTGGTGCGAACGTTTTTCATGGCAGGAGTACTTGATGTGCCGGTTTTAGTTCAAAAAATCAAAGGCTAATTGGCGTTGGACGATTGTGGACAGCGGCACATTATGCCGGCATTAAGTCGACATTTTTTACTTTATTAGAACTTTGAGTTAGGTTCAGTATGAAATTAAAGTTTAGCACTGTTTTCCCGGTTATATTAAATTATGATTATCTTTTGACATATTTGAGAATAAAACTGCACGCGAAAAGTAGGCCTACTGGAAGTGAATTACTCCAGGCGCCTGCACTTTTTGAATTTAATAAAACATGAAACCACATGCTCAAGCGCGTTTGAAACGACTGCTTAAAAATTACAAAAATTGTGAACAATAATTGAGACTTCATAGCAACAAGGCTTAGTTTTAAAATCATACAAATCTTAGCTTAGCGCCAATGTTCATAATTCACTGTGTGCGAATTTTGCCTTAAATGGAAAATGTCATAAATCAGCCAATTGAAGTCGGTTACTAGACAGCCACTTTTTGTAACGTGCAAACCAGGCGAATTAAGCCCATATTCGCCGGATAGCCAACCGACTAACCATTTAAGCCACCGGCTGACAATTTCAGCTATCGGTTGGCAGGGTATCAGAATCGACTGATATGCTATAACGGCCAATTCACACATTTCACACCAACGACGCAACTCAACTCAACTCAACTGTCGTGACTGTGGGTGACGATGTAATGACGTCATTAGCATTGTGACGTCACGCTGCTGTGCACAGACCGCGCGTTGTTTGCTAGAGCAGTTGAGTTGGGTTGAGTCTCGTTGGCGTCGTAAGTGTGAATTGGCCATAAGGCTTAGCTAAACTGACCGTAGAGAACACGAATTCCTCTGATGTCGTCTGGATCGAGGCGGAAGTTTGTGTTGTATCTGTAGTATGGATACATGACGGCAGATCTGACCCTCGAGTGACCGAGACCGAGAGCGTGGCCGAACTCATGCACGGCCACCTGCAGCAGATTCGTACCTACGACAACACAGCCCGGTTTTTAGTTGCACCATTTACTAGCTCGGCGCTCAGCAGAGCAGAAGTATCTATTCAACAGGGAACGATACCGATAATATACTACAGCTTTACTGTAAACTATAATTTTAACATTGCTCTGTGTTTATATCTTCTTGTTGCGAATATTTGTACAGGCAGACAGACAAACCGACAGAAGAGAAAACCATGGGCGTAAGAGCCGGGGGGCTGTGAGGGGGCAGTCGCCTTCCTGGATTCGGTCAAAACGCCGCCAAAAAATTGGGGCAAAACGGCGAAAAATTCTCGCAAAAAATGAGAAAAAAATATAAAAATAGGCCTACAGGACAAAAAGCCAAAAAAATTGTCTAACGAGTATATTGCAGAGCCGCTGCAAACTGAACAAAAATTCCTTAATTCTCAAATTTGAAGCCTCCGATTCCAATGTTCTTTAAACCTTAGAGGTCAAAACTCAAACAGCACGTTTTATGCTAAAAATTTCGTACGCAGGTTGTCTTGGTCTATCTCCATTCTCCAGCCATGTCGTCGCAATTCACTCCTCGACTGTGCGCCGCGCAGCAGGAAAATCGAAAACGATTAAAACGTTTTTATATTAAAGATTCAGAGTCGTTTAAGGTCATTGATGTTGATGTTGATACCCCTTAAAAGCCTGCAAGCAGTTCTTGTTACGGCAAGCCACAAGTCTATGTCTATCTGCAGCTAGACGAGCCAACAGCGGTAAAATAACGACTTTTAGGGGATACCCGTCTTTGATGCCCACGTGCGTAGGTTTCCTTAAAAAGGGGTTCGAGACTTGGACTAAAGTGGGAGTAACAGCCCGAAATCGCAAAAACGAAAGTCAATTGATTTTTGGCGTCAACTTGGTGTGCTTCGGTGCATTTTGACACTATTTCGAGAAAAAAATTAGCTTAAAGTTCCACACTAGATAATCGCCATTTCTGGTCTCCCGAGAGGCCATTTCCCCCAAGTGCCCTTATATGGCCACGCCATGATTGACAAATATTTGCAGAGCCGAATAGGGGCCCGGACAGCGGACAGCAAAATTTGTAGACAGTTGCGGTCTGCCATTTCTGCATACAACAGTTCAATTTTTTCTGCTCGCCTCGCTCGCAGGTTATTTGTACCTTTGCTTTTTAATTTGTTCTGCCGCCCTTGTTTGCCCTTATTGTTTAAGCGAAAAAGGTAGCAGTACAAAAATGGCTAAAATAAAGTTAATATTGCAAATATATGTACGAGGGGCCCTCAGTCGCTCTCAAGCCTCGGGGCCCGAAGGGACAGCATGATATGGTTCTGAATATTCGGGCAAGTTGCCTTCTTGGCCCCCTAAGCGAAAGAGTCCCCCTTCGCCTATGGTGAAAACATTAGCCTGAATACTTCGACGGAGGTGAAGAAACATATTGGCTTCAAGGCCAAAATGATCACAGGCTAGGGCGGTGCTTTTAAATTAAAACGTCCGTTTGTTATGAAATATTATTGCAGTCTTGTTAATAAGTAAACTAACCCGCTTTGGAATGAGTAAAGATAACGATGCTGGAGTGACAAGCTAGATATTTTTGTTCTAAGAACCATTCTAAAATGCTTTATCTTTATTGATAGCGAGTTAACCACTACCGCGCAAACAGATGTACCTCCTAGGCTCCTACCTGTAGTGGTACCGTGGGTCCAATACTCGTCGTTGTCGAAGTGTATGCTGCCGTGGGTCGGTAGAAAGGCGTGTGCGAGTACACGACCTCGACCGTCAAACGGGGACGCGTCGCCGTGATAGCGTCTGAAGAACCCGACCTTGAGATGGACTCGAGATGACTGGTATGACGCGACTATCTGAAGACACGATGCGTCCGACCAATACTGCAACAAATAGAAGCTTACAGCATCACTGCGGGTGTAGGACATTTTCCTCCCGGACGTCCCACCACGGACACTTTCCCCGCCCGAACGTTTCCTCCCGCTTTTTTGCATACCCGGACATTTCCCCCCTATGCTGCTGAGTGTACGTATGTGTCAATCGTATACACTTGCGACCAAATAGCAAATATCCAAATGTATTGATTTTTTTCAACATATAATATATACAACATATATACAGTTATATACAGCTGGTAACTATAACAGCTGTCACTACAAAGTAATTTAAAAGAAAAAAAGCGATACTATGTACAGCTGAAGTCCGTTTAAATGAAATGGTATAAAAGTTCGTTGTAAATTGCCACTGTCAGCTTCTCTGCCTCCTATAATACGTCGGGAACGCAGCCGATTTAACTTTCTTCGATAACTACACTACTCTTGCTCTAGAACTCTACTAAAGTTAGGCCGCACTTGGTAGCAACCTTTATAAAAAATAGCTGTGTGTTAATTAGTTCTACTTTCTTTACGGCAGCGACTTCAAAGCGGCATTTACTTGGTTGGAGCAAACAAGCTTAGATCGTCGGGTAGAGTTGAGCAGCAATTGAGCAGCTACTTTGACTGCGTCAATAACGTTTTAATTGCTATAGGCTAGTTGTATAGTGTGTTGTACTCATCTGCCATAAGAAATAAAAGTTCAATGTGGACTTTAAGATGAGCCATGTAAACCAGAATTCTGATGATAGATAGGCCTACCCGGTACTAAAATATGTGTGCGACCTTAAATTTCTAAAAGGGCTCTGTTTGCACGCGAAAGCTGCGGGGGTTGGTCAAAACAATGAGGTAAACTCCCAACTCACCGACATCTATCTTTCACACTTAAACTTCGTACAAATAAAGTGGTGGGCAGATGAAAATGTTAACTACCCGGAATGCCCTTCGTATGATGTTGACGACTGAGGACCTGGATAGTGCACGTGCTGGGTAATTGTAAAGGCGATACGTCAGCGTTTTGATTGGCCACCTGCGCACTGGATGTATACTTCCAACACATAATATTCCAACGTCTGATTAACGGGTAATATTTTAACGACTGAAAACTGAATCAAATACCTGACAAATATTAACGCCGATAACATCCAATATGGGCTATTTTGCACAAGCGTCTCATGAAACCAAAAACAAGGTATTTTACCTCAAACACCATTTGCGTGTGAGCCACGATGAAGGCGCACAACTGCATATGAACTTTTTTAGCCCACTGCCTGGAGTAAAACATTTTGTAATTTGTGCGTAGATTTATTCCGACCGGAAAAAGTGCATAAGCGAATTATGATAAAAATGCAAACTTTCAACATTGTTTTTCTCAAAACTATAAGAAAACTAATGTGCACCTGTACCACTAATTTTAACCATGTATGGCACTGAATGGCCTATTTTGTGCTGATGTGCCGTTAAGAAACTACTCACTCACTCACTGTACCACTTAGCGGACGATTTGCGATGCGGACTTGACAGATAATGACATTTTACAGTTGAGTTTCTGAGACGCAAACAGACTGCCTATGAAACTGATATCAGCGGCCTGCGGCCCATCAATAATAGCTTATTGCTCATTACTTATTATACATTAATAATTTATTAACAATATTAATTAAGATTATTTAATATATATATTACATAGTAGTTGCTACTAATAATAGTCTAGTTTTTATAATGCTATTATTAATAAGTTACTAACAGCTTGTTGTTATATATATACAGCTATATTCATCAAACGCTGATAGCGTAATAAAAAAAAATACGCAAAAAATAAACAACTTAATTAACATTACTAACAACGACCGACAGTTCTTCCATTGCCACGTCTCTAAATACTTGGCACAACATATTATCTGACATGATAAACTTTCTCAAAAATTTACACTTTCTGTTTACCACTGCATCGGATGTTAAGTATTGGAAGTTTTTTATTCTTACGTGCAGCATAGCGTTTCTTGCGACGCTTCCTAACATCATCATTATCATCATCATCATCGTCATCATCATGTTCAATGTCTGGACGACCACACCTGGCCTGCTTCATCAGCTGACGAGTCTCATCATCAAGTTTACCTTGTGCAAAAACATATAGCACACGCAGTTAAGCTGATCGAAACCGTTTGGTGAACTAACACGTAAATTCTGATGTTTCAGTCGGCCTAAGCAGAAGTGTGGAAAACGTCAGCGCCGAAGGAAGTATGGCATTGACAAATCCGCCCTGTTAAATACGCCACTGGTCGACCTTCGAGGTTTTCCGCCAATATCCCAGTAATGACTAACCACTTCGCAGGCCCATCGAGAGCCACAGCGGGGTCCGGGGAAACGTTTTCGCGGGGCCCGTCTGAGGAGAAAATTTTTGAACTTTTCTTTTTAAAATGGCGCATTCTGGTGTATTTTTTTTCAACGACGGCGGGGCCCCTAAACGTCGCGGGGCCTGGGATAACTTGCTCTCAATACTCCCCCTTTTGACGGGCATGCCACTTTGCAAGCTTTTACTGCACTACTTCACAAAGTAGTGGTGACGCGCTTTGAATGTGTGATTCTTAATGCACTATTCCCAAACATTGCGCCAGTAAAATAATCTTTAAAATATGCCACTAACTAGAAAAATTATGACAGTTTATTTTATTTTATTTTTTTCAGTTCAGTTTTTCTTTTACATTTTTTACTTTTTGATTTTCTACAGGTTGTCGTTTGTCTGTGGTTTGTCCGTCACGAATGTGTTGTGGATAAACGGTGCGAGATAGGGCCTAGGTTGCTATTGATTATTAATAGGAAGTCGCATATTGGCTTTTAAATGACACGAAAATCATTGACTTTGGATGATTTTGAAGGTCATTACTGCAACAGGAACTGTTCAGCGGCTGTAGTGCGTCTTTCCTAGCGACAGCTAGGCTTTCTCGTATTTACTATTGCACTGTTAATACCTGTGACGTTGAGTCCAGTGAAACTCTGTAGACTTCTCAGTCCATTCTCGTAGTCCGTGTCATTGACGCAGTCTCCGAGACCCTTGTTGATGTGTCCATACTTCATCAAATATATCTGTTAATACAGACCGGCGAATTGGATAAGCAAATCTCGTGATAAAACTAAAGAAAATGCAGCCGTCCTCTTAATCGCTATACCGGGTGGAGCGAAAAAGTATCGCCTAAAGTTTTTTGGCCATTTTCTTAGTCAGCGCTAAAAATTTTACACATGGGTTTTTTTCAACGCCAAAGAGCATTTCATTACGCGAAATCACAACAAAGCTATTGTTTTTTTTGTTTTCACAGTCAGTTCTCACGTTTATGTTTGCCTAACGAAAGTGCGCCATTATTCCCGCTGTAGTAAAACGTTGCCATCGACGTTACCAAAAACGTATGCGTAACAAATATGCTGACTTAGAAACAATTCAAGCTTAAGAACTCAAAAAAATTTTCAAACAGTTTCGCAAATTAGACCCAATAGACGAAAACATTTAATTAATAACAGTTACATTTTTCAAAATAAGTAAAAACAACGATGCTAAAGTGATATTTCAGTTTCAGATATTTTAGTTCTAACAGCTATTTTACTATACTTCTAGTGAAAAATATTACACTAATTATTAGCTAGTCATACCTTTGCTTTTTTCACATCGATAGGATCGTCCGAACTTGCAGTACTTGGCAGAGGGGGGAAGTTTCTTCTCGGAGGCCGTGAAGGACGAGGAGGAAAGGGAAAGCCTGTCCTTGGAAAAGGAAAACGTCGTGTGGGTCGTGTCCTTGGAAAAGGCGGAGGCCCAGAGGGTGGAGAGCCTGTGCCTGTAAAAGGCGGTGGTCCATAGGGTGGGGAGCCTGTCCTTGGACGACTTGTTAATGATGAGAATGAAAATGGGGGGAAACTTGGACGATCTGTCATTGGTGGAAACGGAAATGAAGAATGAGTGGGGAAGTTTCTTCTTTGAGGCCGTGAAGGTCGCGGAGGACGCCATGAAGGTTGTGGAAAAGGAAAGACTGTCCATGGAAAAGAAAAACGTCGTGTGGGTCGTGTTCTTGGAAAAGGCGGAGGCCCAGAGGGTGGAGAGCCTGTGCCTGTAAAAGGCAGAGGTCTAGAGGGTGGGGAGACTGTTTCTGTAAAAGGTGGAGGCCCAGAGGGTGGGGAGCCTGTTCGTGGAAAACCTGTCAATGGTGGGAATGGAAATGGGGGAAAACTTGGACGACCTGTCACTGGTGGGAACGGAAATGGAAAATAACTTTCTGTAGGCGACGAAGTGGGTCTTGTTCGTCGTCTAGGCTGGAATCTTGACCAGAATATCTGAGCGTCAACATCAGCAACTAGTGTCGTGGTGATGACAATGATGATGCAAACCAACAACCCAGTCTGCGGTGATGATGCGGACGATGACATCTCCGTCAGCAGCTGCAGCTGTTGCAGTCACAAACACATTTCCGCATCTCACATTTAACTACCAAGAAACGCTAGGACAGCACAATGAATCAATCCGGAATTTTTAAGGTGGCCTATACGTAATGCAGACCATTGCTAGATCCACTAGAGAGAGAGAGTAGGTGGAGTGCAGTTCAGGAAATAGTCGGAAAAAAGGATTTGGTCAAGAGCTAAGTTTTAAGTCGTTTACGAAAGGTGGATAACGATTCGGCAGAAGTCGCGCAGTCTGGCAAATCGTTCCAGGTCGGTGGGCCGACAACTGACGATGATTCAGTTCAACGCGTTGACATTACACGATAATTATATTTTTACCATCTAGTCTAGTGTTTTTCAACCTTTTTACTGCAGCGGAACCCCACACAAGCGTGAATTCACTCACGGAACCCCATGCATTGATCCGTGAGTCCAGAGACGTACGCGAGGTTGAAGCTACAGGCTACAAGCTACGGCAGAGCCCCCGTGAGTACGTCAAGCAGGCAAAGACGACCAATGTGAAATTTGGCCGCATTTGTAGGCAGCAGTACGTTATTGTATTCAACCAAACACGACAGGCGATGCGATCGTCGACGACCGCTTAGCCCCAGCCATCAACCCAAAAAATTACGCGTCGACATTCTCGGAAAAGATACGTGTTTTTTAATTTTCCTTAGCAAAGTGTTTAAAAAATTAAATTACTAAGTAAATGGTCAAACGATTTTATAACCATAACCCTAATCAATGAGTTTTCTTTTCTTCTACTTTATTTTTTTATAATGCACTTATCATCGGAGTTGAATAATGTCGTGCATATAAAGCCTATCGATACGCTATAATATAGGCCAAAAATGCAAATATGCCAAAAAAATAACAACAAAAATGATTTAACAGAGTAGATCTATGCAAAAATAGACGCGTAAAAACGCAATTTCAAACAAAATATTTCATGATCAGTATTTCTACGACATTGTCTAGTGTGATGTCGCAAGTTAGGTCAATTTTACTGGCCAGCTGCGGAACCCTTGGCAGATGCTCGCGGAACCCTGGGGTTCCGCGGAACCCCGGTTGAAAATCACTGATTATTATTCTAGCCATTAATGCCGATCACTAAAATGTTGGTTGTGTAAACAACTGAAAAAGCATTATCGTAATCGTTACCGACCGCACCGATTATGCGGACGTCATAGTAAGCCGCATTACGTGTCCTGCCCGTTCGCCCGTCTGTCTGTCTGTCCCATACGGGCTCTTATCGAAAATGGTAGCAAATAAACCAGAATTCATCAAGGCAGCAAGGCAGCAGTAACCGTCGTCCATTCTTTTAGCTCAAACACTAAAAGGACAGGATTAAAGTTGCACAATGCAGTGTACGTCTGGGCGAATGGCCGCACAATATGTCGGCACTGGGTCGGCAAATCTTTCGAGTTAATTTATTTAAATTAATAAACAGCAAAAACGGTGACCACGTAACACAACAAGTTTAGCAGCGAGATTAAACCGGCACTTCAAACTTTTGTTAGCGTTTTTGAAACGCGAGAAAGCGAAACGCGAAATTTATGGCTGAATAGTGGTGTAGATGCATTTATACAAAATATACAGTAATTATAGTAGCTTTACAGGGTCCAACGAGTTAAGCTTGCCGACTTAAGCTACATACTTTTTAGATTAAAAACAAGAATATAAACTCACCAATAGATCACATACATACTAGATGAAGCAGTATATTGATGCGATTTAGTCGACACCGAGTTTTATAGACGTTGAGGAACTGGCAAGCGACACGGGAAGAAACTGTTGCAGCAACATCGTTCCAACACGCCTCCAGGCTTATGACTTGGTCCTGCATAATCATCTGGCAACTACTTCTGACTGCGAGTTTTCAGTTTTCTGTCATTATTTAGTTCTCTGTTTATCTTAATTAACAGGGTGTTTGCATGATCGAGCAAACATCGAGCTAGCTCAAGCAGGCCTATTGGAACTTCGCCCCTGGCTCAAATGTAGGCCTAGGCTTAGGTTTTTAGCCCACAGCTGATCACGTGTTAGGCCTTTTAATTACAACCCGCCCACCCTCCTAATTAGCATGCTAATTGCCGTAGAACGTCGAGCTAGCTGCTCGCTCGCTGTTTGCTCGATCGTATAAACACCCTATAATGCAGCGTTCTGTGTTGATCACGAATTCTCAGCAGACAACGCCCATATTGTAATCAGTTGGCAACGTTCCGTAGATATCACTGTCATTAATTACGTACGGTAAGCCTACTCATTAATGACCGACCTTAATTTAGGCCTATTTGCTGCAAACAATAACTTCAACTTTAAACATTTCACGACTTTTAATCATTTCTTTCCCTTATTTTTATTACTAACATGCTGAGTCTGCTGTGCAAACAAAAAATTATTAGGCCTACTAACTTAAATTCTCGGTCAATTCAAGCGTCTCAAAGACTTTTCTATTTTGTCTTTCCAAACCTATGGGAAAAATGCCTGTCTTACACTTCCTAGAAACAATGTCGGTTATTAAGGCCACGTAAGAGCTTTTTATGACGACAGTGACGATAAACAATTAACTTTTAATCGCTACTCCAGCGAACATAAAACAAAAAGAAATGGCTGACGAAATTATGTAGGCCTATGTTTGGACAGTTTGGTCGGATATTTTGAACATCCTGAAACCCCAGCTGCTTACACAACCCTGCACACATTAAAACAAAAGCGTACAGACATAAGTCACGTATAATGCAACGTAATCAAACTAAATTAAACTGACACGATTTCGGTTTTGACGAACTGACCAATGGGTGAGCAGGGCGAACCCCATTGGTCATTGGTTGATGCGTACGTGCTCATAGTGCCTACTGTAGCGCATTACTACTTGCCTAATGGCTATTGGTCAGTTCGTCAAAAACTAAACCATGTCAGTTCAGTTCAGTTCATAGCTTATGACATTGTCGTGGACGTCGATTTAGCAGTATCATTATTAACATCGTCGTCGTAGTCACCAGTCATAAATCTGGTTCTGTGTACGCAGCCGTAGCCCCGTAGCCTCTGTATAGTTCCGCATATTGGCGCTATATGAATATGATTAGTACTAGAAAAGCACTCGGAGAGCGCAGACCTCCGCCAAGCATATTGATTCAATGTTAAAGAAAATTTTAAAGTGATGCAGAATCCAGGATTCCTTCCGAATCATCCCCAAAATTAAATCACTTGTAGTTTTTGCCATTTTCGACATTCCCTGAAAATTTCAGAAAGATCTCTCCATAACTTTTTGAGTTATCTTGCTATCTTAATTGCTTGTCTAAATTACATTTCTCTTCTGTTTTGCTATTTTATTATGTGCGTTTGTCACATATTTATTAAATACTGTGTTACTGTGTTACAGACAAACAAACTCTGGCAAAAACATAATCTCCTTGGCGGAGGTAATTAGTATTAGTATTAGTATTAGGCCAATGAATGCAGCGGCCGGTACAAAGACACAGGCCTACGAGTACATTAATATTCATGTATTGTGGAGTGGCAAGTGGTGAGGATCACGTGACCAGAAGCTGTTACGAGTCGTGTGATCTGTTGCTGCAGCGCCGACAAGTCACGTGACACGATGGTGTGACGTCACAGATTGGCGGCAGGAGGACTGCTAAGAAAGTGCGCGTTTACAACGGCATCTAATCTATGCTTTTTCGGGGAGCCAGGGGACGAATCGGCCGGAGCAGCGCGGGTGAACGAGCCAGAGGCGAATGAGCCAGGAGGCGAATCGTTCAGGGGGTGAAACGCAAAGAAACGAAAAGCCATAATTCTTTAAACCACGCACGCCATAATTCCAGTGATGTATGCCTGCGAATAGGCTATACATGTTTATGTGGATTTTCGTATCACATTTTGGCGACATACCGGTGTCGTGGAAAATTTGTCGGACTTGGAAAACACTTCCCACCTCTATATTCTAATAATGTAACTAACCCTAACGCTAACTCTAACCCTAACCTTAACCCTATCCCTAATCTTAACCCTAACCCGTACTGGTGCATGTGGGAATTATTTTCCGGTGAGACGAATTTTCCGCTACACCGGTAATTATGTTTTTTTCGCCACATCTGTGCTAGACATCGGGCTTAAATGGCTGTGCAAGTGCGCCAAGCCGTAGTTTATTTTTTAACCCTTGCACTGCACTTACTAGCAAATGTGAAAAGCAGAAAGTTGAGATACTTTGATCATATCATGAGAGGCAAAAACAAGTTTCTTGACAAGGGTATTATTAAAAGGACCTTGCTTGTAGAAAGAGATGAAGACCAAGATCAGCATGGATAGACAATGTCACTTCATGGACGGGACTAAAGCTTGAAGAGGCAATCCGGAAAGTGGACAACAGATCTACATGGAGGACGGCGATTCATAGTGCGGTCTACCTTCAGATCGAGGACGGCAAAAGGCAAGGTAAGGTAAGACTGACTTAGAGGTAATGTAGGTTATTGTATTATTACAAAGTTCGGCTTACAGCTGAGTTAAACCTTTTTGTCACTTTTCTTATATAAGAACTGGGCACAAATCAAGACGCAAAACAAACGCGCAAAATTAGTTGGAACTCTCTGCCTGAAACTGTTGTGACAGCCCCAACAACAGACGTTTTAAAATCTTTGCTTATAAAGCTTGAACTGCCTATAGTTTGATTGTGATAGGTATTAGTTTTATTTGTATTTGTTCTATGTATTCCCTATTTTTCTTTTTCTGTTTTTTCTTTTTTAACAGGGCACATATTAAAGGCTTGCCCTTTGTGTCCTTTATCAGACCACATGCACTATGTTATTGATTTTATGTTTGTAACTTCGTCTGGTATGAATTAAGTGATGATGACGATGATGATGAAAGCAGGCGAAATTTTACGGTCATGTTAGTTCATACAGTCAAATGCGCACACTGTAAGGATTTCTGTAATCTCAGCAGAAAAACCAATCTTCGGACACGAAAACCTTATTCTACGCACAACACGTAAGTAAGTAAGTACTAAGTAAGTAGGAAAACTCGAAAGGCGAACATTTACAGTTATAGTCGCAGTTTGTCGCGATTTCAGCACCTGAAAGAAAAATGTCTGTAGCAACCGCTTTAACTGTTCAAAGTTAATGTCCATTTGTCTTAGATGAACTGGACGGCTGTTCAATAGTTTCAGACATGCAACCGCAGAACATTCTGTCTCCGCGATGGCTGTGGATCTGCCCGTGCGATATAACTAAAGTTTGTTTTCCATCTAACACAACAACGTACATGTACGCTACACAGTGACTGGGCGAACTTTAACGCAAGTGACGCCGGCGAAGAACGCGATGCAAGCGACGCAGCAGCAAAAACGTAACGTACTCGTATGTCTACGAGCGTATTTTTGCATTACGTGCGTTGCGTTAGCTATAGGGGCTTCTAATCCTATACCTAAAGGAGGGGTCACATTGGCGGTTTGGACGACCCCATCCGAACAGTTGGTGTTTTTGACGGATCGCCAGTGTGACCCCTCCTTAATAAGCGCAGCTTGCGCCCAGTGAAAATTAGGGGGTGGGGAATTTTGTTAATGGTGTATGCAAAATTGTTTATCACCAGAAGCGCAGCTGTTTTAATTCAAAATGCACCACAAACTGTTTGGCGGTTGAGCTCTGCCCGGATCCGCTGAGCGAGAATACAACGCTCCCCCAGACTTCTAGCTAGTGAAGAAAAAGGGGGATAAAATTATTATTATTATTATTATTTTTAATACCCCCGGTAGTAAAGGTTCCCGGGGGTTAAAAACAAAAGTTAAAAACAAAGCTGGAATGGCTATTGGTCCGGTGGATCCATGGAAAACGAGTCGTGCAAAAGC
>Ga0056128_1004977_pt1 | contig 16668 bp, 11 predicted proteins | sample WorMetLIZISLAND2_FD_71113 | JGI IMG/M metagenome (GOLD analysis project Ga0056128, IMG submission 71113) | Marine gutless worms symbiont microbial communities from Max Planck institute for Marine Microbiology, Germany - Olavius geniculatus... ... | reverse complement strand
TTTTTATTTCGTCGATCTTATGGCGAGTGACTGTTTTGATCTGTGTGTGTTTTTGTCTTAGCGTTTTATTTTTTGGTTTTTATTTTTTAGTGTTTCTACGTGTTTTTATCGTGTTGTAACTTGTAACGTGCTCTTGAAGTGCAGTTTGTACTTATACCACGCTAATCAGTTCGTAGTGATGATGATGATGATGATGATTACTGAACTAAACACTAGATTTGTTCTCCATATTCATCATCTAATTAATTGGACTGAGTTATATGTTACTCAAAGACTTAAGGCTACAACTGCTGCTGCGACTACAACTACTACTCATGTAGGTTTCAAAATGGTCTACAGTGTCTTATGCAAGTATAACTAGGCATAATACACAGTATGCCATGTTAAAACATACATATTTCATGCCTGATAGGAGCACGTGTGATATACAAATGGGAAATAGAATCAGTTGTCATGCATGGGTGAAGTGAGATTATAAGCACTTATAACACTCCAGACACTATAGTGAGAGATAATAGGACTAAGTATGTCATAAAATACTACTACTAATACTACTACTACTACAATAACTCTGAGTACCTCATCCATGCTGTTCTGCACATCATCTATCACCGTGTTCTCTGTCTACCGACAAAAACACATTTCACTGCAATTCACACGGTCAGGCCCGGTTTCCCAGTCTTTCAACTAATTTTTTTTCGCTAACCACCAGTCTAAGTTGACTGAAGGTTTAATGTTTGACGTTTTTACTTAACAGCCCACCACATATGCTGAAAGTTGGACAAATTTCTATAGCAAAGATATGTACTGTAATGGAAAATTTCTCCTTGACTGCCTTAAATGGATTGCTTGCAGTATAATCTTTCACTGTTATTACAAACATCGTAAAAATAAATAATCAAACAAAATATGTTTTTTGCACCATTTTGCAAACAGCTAACCAATTAATCAACAGCTAAGACTAGCTGACATTCTACCCCCAGTTATAATCTGTTAACTGGATAGTTAATAGCATCATCAGCCTAACTTATAGCTTAGTTAGTTTTTAGTTAGCTAATAGCTTAGTTAACCAATTGGTTAATAACCAGAAACCAGCCATAGCCATTACTCAGCTAACATCAGTAATGACCATGTACTGATAACATACAAAGCAAACAAATTAAAACCATAAACAGTACTCAAACACTGCAAACCTTCACCAAAATCACTGTTTTAACTATCCTTGGCTGTCTGCATCTATGGGAAACACAATAGTAAACTAAGAGTGATCACAAAACTCTGCTAAGAATAGTAAAGCAGTAAACCGGCAAATACAGCAGACTCAACGAAGATGCTAATGCTAACAGTAAAGAATAAAGAATCCTGTAAAATGATCCATAATCCATAAAAGAATTCAGAAAGCCACAAAAATCTAATGATTTCTTCTATCAGCAATGCCCAACCATGTACAATATTTCACCATGAAAATCACTAAACCATGCCCCACAACTCTAGAAAAATTATCAATGTCTACTCCCAACTTTCTGAGTAATCTTGCAGACAGAGAGACAGACAAAGAGTGAAATAAACTGCACACCTGCTGAATGGCTGCTGATGTGGTTACCATAGTAACAGACTGTTGTTTAAATGACGATGAATCCACCTGTGAACAAAATCTGATGCTAATTTCTTCTTTTTATATTTTTCAACACATGATCTCTGATATCCCTCAACTGATAGCCACAAAACTTTAGCACATGATCCGAAATCGATGTAGTTTTAAAACCGGACTCCAAAAATTTTGGGTGCCCTCCTTTAAAAATAATGGGAAAGAAGAAAGAACATGCAAAATTCTTATCTACACAATGAAAAAAATATCAAAATTTAAAAAACCTGCATTGTGCACTACAATTTCTCTCACATAAGAATGAGTAATTCCGTGAAATTTAGCCCACAATCGGCAAAAAAGAAGTGAAGTTAGAGCACACTCAAAATCAGCACGTATGGCAGTAATTACGTTGTGCAGTGTCTAGTGATAATTGTGATTATTGTAAACAGACTGACGTGGGCCGCAGCAAGGGAAGTTGTTGTGCTGGTGTTAACGACATTGGTTAGCTTCTTGTTATTCTGAGCCAGCTGAAACATCGCTCTAGCCAGTTCCATCTCCTAACCACAAACACACAATTTACACTATTAGTCTGTTATTACTACTATTAGACGACTCTGGCCTAACAGTAAGTAGGTTTGTATCATATATAATTAAGTGTATGTATAGCTGAAAACTAAGCAAAAAGTCACAATGCTTCACAGACTCAGCTAAACCGAATGTTCGACTGTAATGTTTACTGTCTAGAAAATGTTGTTACTACTACTACTACTACTACTACGACGGCTACTACTACTAGCCTTCTGACGCAGTGTGTCTCTAGTCTGTGCAGCAGACTGTTCACAAGCAGTCAGACTGAGTTGTAGTTGTCGTCTGTCGGCGGCCATCTTGTCACAACGGTCACGTGACTCTGTCAGCTGACGACGCAGTGACTCTAGTTCAGCCAATAGCTGTTCACGATCTCTCTCCAACTGTGCAAACACACAGACACACACACAGTTAGCTGCTACTAGAAGTACGATGACTACTACAACAACTACTCACACACTACTACTGCAATCCTTGCCGCCATACTGCTCTGTCCCGCGTGTCGTTTTGCCATCACACCAAGCCAAAATTCAGTGGGCACGGGTCAGTCTCCACTGCTCCGAGCCATGACTGTCTGAGACAGCTAGGCCTACGTCTCCAATCAGAGCAGCTGCTGGTTGCAATGACAATGCTAAACAAAAAACATTCCAAGATTAGACTGATTCATCAACGTGTTTGAAGCAAACAAAAATCACAAAACAATCTACTGCTGCTACTGCTACTACTACTGCTACTACTACTACTACTACTGCTACTGCTATTACTGCTACTACTACTACTGCTACAACTACTGCTGCTACTGCTGCTGCTACTACTACTGCTACTACTACTGCTACTGCTGCTGCTACTGCTACTGCTACTGCTACTACTACAGCTACTACTACTGCTGCTACTGCTACTACTACTGCTACTGCTACTGCTACTACTACTGCTACTGCTACTACTGCTACTACTACTGCTACTGCTACTGCTACTGCTACTACTGCTACTGCTACTGCTACTACTGCTACTGCTAATGCTACTACTACTGCTACTGCTACTGCTACTTCTACTGCTACTACTGCTACTGCTACTGCTACTGCTACTGCTACTGCTACTGCTACTACTACTGCTACTACTGCTACTGCTACTGCTACTGCTGCTGCTACTGCTACTACTACTACTACAGCTGCTACTACTGCTGCTACTACTGCTATTGCTACTGCAACTGCTGCTGCTACTGCTGCTACTACTGCTACTGCTACTGCAACTGCTGCTGCTACTGCTGCTACTACTGCTACTACTACTGCTACTGCTGCTGCTACTGCTAACTACTGCTACTGCTACTGCTACTACTACTGCTACTTCTACTGCTACTACTGCTACTGCTACTACTACTACTACTGTCACTACCACTACCACTACTACTAGTATATACCTGTTGAGAGCTCGTGTTGAGTTGGTCCAGTGCAGCCTGTGTGTCTGTAAGTTCTCCCTGCACTAAGTCTCTCTGTGACTCACTGGTCATTGCTCTGTCCAACAGTTCATTCACTCGTGTCTGCAATGACTCGTTCCTTGACTCCCACTCACACTGTGTCTATGCATCAACAACACACTACTATTAGCAGTAGTAGTAGTAGTAGTAAATTCATTCACTCGCATCTGCAATGACTCATTTCTCAACTCCCATTCAAGCTGGGTCTACACAATGGCAACACACTGCCAATTACTTACTCACCATGACATTGTTAATACAAGAGCCCAGCTGCTGCTAGAACAAGCCGACCGCACTATAATCAAACATGTTATATACAGCATATTCTAGAATGTATACTAGCACCAGTGCCTGTAGCTACTACAGCTGTAATACTTTGTTTACTTATTTAATATCGACATCATAGTAGTATTTCTGACTAAATTCACACAGGTAGTCCATCACCAAATAAGTGCAGGAAACAGTGTTTCCAGGCACATGGATGATTGACGCAGGCACAAACTATGAATTGCAAATTGCAACCAATCAACTATTGACAGATTATAGGAACTTGACAATTCAGTGGTACTATCACTGATCCCTTACGACATGCTCTTGAGCCACAATAATAAAACGCTACAGACAGACAGATGAGCAGCAGGTCATTAACTAGAAAACGCTCGTGAGAGAAAGTAAAATAATTTAAACACCGCTGCCACTACTAATACTACTACTACACTGTGTCTAAAAAATGTATTCCCGACATTTTCAACTGTAACTTGAAAACCAATTACCAGATTTTGATAATTTTTGGCACAAATATTCCTGATACAACTTGCCATCAAATATCCATTCAGTTTCCCACCTCACCCAACGTTTGTTTCTGCACTACATGGGGACAGCACAACCAGTAAAATATCACTTTTTTATCAAATGCGATGTGATTGCTTAATTAACAGAACGTGTAAATCACATTTTGTTCACATTTCTGACACTGTGGCTGACATTTCATTCAGTTGTCCATTTTTCAACTGCAGTCAAATTGCTTGATGTGTTGGCCCACTATGTGAACACAGGCAAGGAGACGCTTTCTCCATTCATTGACAGCAGTATCGATAATGTTCTGCTCCAGGCCAATCCAGGCTGTAACAGGTGCTTCTTGACTTTGCAAACATTCCTAAACTTCATCTGGTAGACACACTGCTGCAAGATCTGCTGTTGGGGCCCACAGATTAGAATAGATGAAATTTACTGACGTTTTTTTCATTCATTTTAACACGTATTATGCTTGGTCTGCTTTCCCCAGGTAGTGCAAAAAGCAGACGTTGGATGAGGTGGAAACTAAAACATTTATTTAATAGCCAGTTCTGTCGGAAATATTTCTGCCAAATATTATTAAAATCTGCTAATCTTTGTTCAAGGCATGATCGATAATGTTGGGAATGTTTTTTTTCGGGTTTTCTTTTATTTTAACACATATTTTGCTTGATCTGCTTTCCCTAGGTAGTGCAGAAGCATACATGGGGTGAGGTGGGAAAATGAATGGTTATTTGACGGCAAGTTGTGTCAGAAATATTTTACCAAAAATTATCAAAATCTGATGATTGGTTTTCAAGTTACAGTCGAAAATGTCGAGGATACTTTTTTGAGATACAGTGTACTACTACAACTAGGCTACAACTACAACAACTACAACTACTACGAGGCCTACTACTACTACACCTACCATTTCTATTAATTTTTGGCCAAATTCCATAATTGTCGTTGCCATGGCAACAAGGGACGGTTGCAGTAGAATTAAATTGGCCTCATCCAACAGCCAGTCCCCAAAACAATCGTTAGATGCAAAGATCTTGAAGATATCTCTTGAAAAGCTGAGTTATAGCCCATTTTGTCCCAAATATGGTTGCCATGGCAACAGGGGTCGGTCATTGTAAAATTAGATTGGCTTCATCCAATAGCCCATCCCCCAAAACCATCCATTAAACGCAAAGTATCTTAAAAATATCTTTTATACAACCCAAGTTATAGCCCATTTTGTCCTAAATTTCGTTGCCATGACAACAAGCGCTGATCAGAGTAGAATTTGATTAGCAGCATTCAATAGCACATCTCCGAAAACCCCCCTATGGACGCAAAAGTTTTGCAAATATTTCTCACACAAGCCAAGTTATAGCCCATTTTGTCCCAAATTTTGTTGCCATGGTAACGGGAGTCAGTCAAGGGTAAATATAAATGACATGGCAAATAAGCTGATTCCTTGTGACGTCACGCCAAGGTGCCGCTACATTGCAGCAGTGCCTTGATGTGACGTCACAACAGCAACGACGTCATGCATGCTGAGTCACTGAGGTGCACAGACAAAACAGACAACACACACAGAAAGTGATCTCTTAATCTCCACCAGTTCACTACGTTCACCTTGGTGGAGATAACAAGGTCAGCTAACTACAACAGAACAACTTCATCCACAGGAAAATCAACACGGCAACAACAACAACAATAACATCAAAAACAGCAACAACAAGAACAATGATACTATCCATAAGTAACTCTGCACTTAAAGCAAAACACATAACAAAACAAACAAAGACATAAGTGAGTAAAACACTGGGCGAACCAACCTTGGAATGTTGGTTGTTGAGCATTGTCATGGCAACCAGCAGCTGCTCTGACTGGTCAGCTGCCTTTTCACTAGATTCTTCTGCTGACTTCTTCACATTTACTGTCTCATCCTGTAGCGACTTCACCCTGATGACATCACAATAACACTGTATTTTTCATCTCACTCTACACAGTACACATAGATTAACTTTATTAATCAATAATTTAAAAAGATAGCAACTAAACCAGCGGTGCAGAACCTATTTGAGCTGCAGGTCACATAACATGGTCTTGAAGTCTGCACAAGCCAAACCTGATACCAATGCAAAGTGCTGTTACAGTTAATGATGAAAAGCTGCAGACATAATATACACTGGGTTCCTGTTTGAAACTGAAAGCATGCCCAAGTTAAAACAGCTACAAATAACAAATAAGGCAGTAATAGAACAATATGCAAGGCGCAAGGCATAATATTGGTGTCTTTCTCTAAGACCTCACAAGCCAGACATGGGCCAATAATAGAGAGAGAGAGAGGTAGTAATACTTGTCTTGGAGTGAATCAATTTTAGCTCGCAGACTTGAGTTTTCTTCCTGTAACACCGACAAAAACATATTATATTTAACATATGGCTAGTTTCATAACTGAGTAAATGTATACTCCTTTCTGAGATATAAGGCCCAAAAAGTGGTGCTATCGTTGTTTCCTAGCCCTGATCTTACACTGCAAAACTGCAGATACTCAATGTGCTTCAGAGATGTGGTCTCGGTCGAGACGTCTCGGTCTCGAGACGGTCTCGAGACATACTAACGTCTCGTCTTGGTCTCATCTCGGACAAAATCCTCAACGTCTCGGTCTCGTCTCAGTCTCTGACCAATGCATCTCGGGTCTCGTCTTGGTCTCGGAGCAATATGTCTCGGTCTCGGCTCAGTAGGTCTCGTCTCGTGTCTCGGGCCATTGCGTCTCGTCGAGATGTTTGGTGCAGGCACACGCCGTGCATACTGTAGCTGCATTTAGAGTGATATTAACCAGCATGACATTTGTGGCTTAGAAATATTCGTTTACGGTGTTTTTACTCTTTCATTTACTTATTTATCATAAAGCAGAATTATGTTGTGTCAGTCTTTTTCGTCATAAAATGACCTAGTCGAAATGAAGATAAAGTGTATGATGTCAGAATGAATACTGTCAGCCAAATGTAGTCGACGTATAAGACTATAATCACCTGTAGTTTACTAATTTCAGTTGCTTGCAAACTGCGATAAACATAATGGCTCACGTCTACTCAGCACTGCAGTTGCAATTATTTATGGTGCAAGCCGTTAATTATTCAGCGATAATGTCAAAATAAAGTGCAAAAACCCACAATATCACAAATGGAAAGTGCTTACCATGGTGCGAGTTAATTAATCTGTATAATTTTTTCATTGTCAATGTGTTTCCCCATACATCACGGAAAACGTCTCGGTGAGACGTTGAAGCTCCCGAGACTCTCGAGAGTCTCGGGAGCTTTAACGTCTCGGTCAGCGTCTCAGAAGCTGCAATGTCTCGTCTCGGTCTCATCTCAAACAATCTCGTCTCGGTCTCGGAGACATGGGTCTTGGGTCTCGTCTTGATCTCGGCTCAGAAGGTCTCGTGCACATCCTTGTTGTGCTTACCCACAAACAAATGGCCAGGTTGAGTTAACTGAGTGGTTGTTCAAATTTCATGACCTTCCAGACTCGGCATGAATGCTGCAACTAACACAAAAGCAGTGAAAAGCAAACCTGTTGCAGATGCAGTTTATCCCTCAATGTGTCACAGTCATAACGTTGTCGATCGAGCTCAACCTGCAAGTCTGACATCTGACTCAGTCTTGCTGTCTGCATCGTTTCCGCCACTTTCAGCTGGTACCAAAAACACAATTTAAATCAAATTAAGACTACCTAACATTTCACATAAGAAATAAATCAACATTATGCAGAAGTTGACAGAAAAGTGACATTATCAGACAAAACAAGCAAATGTACCTTGTTCTCAAGCTGCATCAGCTTGTGTTCAGTTTCTCGAAGATGTTCCGCTTGTATCTGTGCATTCACACAAGTAACCGACGTGGCATACAATTACACAATGAATTCAACAAACATAATCTGAATGTTATATTTGAAGTAATTTACAAACCGTCTAGCCAAACAATCAAATCAAGTTTATTTTTTAAAGCAGCAGCACGACTACTAGATATAGACAATTTACAATGACAAGTCCCACACCTAAAGCAGTGACAGCAAAAACACATAACAATACTACGATGACTACTACAAGTATGACAACTACAACAGTTGCTGCTATTATTGCTGCTACTTCTACATTACTACTACAGCAATGACGACGATGACAACTGCTACGATTGCTACTACTACGATGAGAACAACTACGACTACAACTACTACTACTGCTGCAGCTCACATTAACATGTAGTTTGATGTTGTTCAGTTGTTGTGTTTTTTCGTCAATTTGACGCTCGGCTTCATGACGTTCAGCCTCCAACTGCCTGTAAGGCCACACCACTCTGAGTCACCCATCAGACTATATCCATCAGACTGCAGTTACAGCACTGGCAAGCAACCAACGTATACAGTTATGCACAGTTTAAAAAACTAAAATTATCCAAAAAATTGATTCACAAAATGAGAAATAGCAGAATTTTAGCAGATCTCAAGTTAACCTCAGAGTAATTTGATCAATATTATCCTGGCATTAGTGGCAAAATAAACTCCAAATAAAATAAAGAAAAAAATATAGCCAGAACAAAAAACGTGATCCAAGAATTAATATCGCAAAATCTACCAATCTTGAATAGCTAATCTGACACATATCTTTATAGATTCTCAAACTAAATGATAATGAAATATGACAAAATATCTTCTAAACATAATGCAACCCCACAAAAAATGATAAAAAATAAGTTCTCCAGAAACTGACTTCTCCAGTTGTTGACACTTGTTCAGTGAAGCTTTCAGCTCAGCACTTGTACTCTCCAGCTGAGTTTGTAGCTTTGTCATCTGCAGCCAACAGGTACATCATTAGTAGTGGTGATGGTAAACTGGTAATCAAAAACAAAACCAAGTATTTTGCACATCACTAATGATTTGACTTGGCTGTTAGATACTATCTCCATTTTCGCAAAGAATGAAATAAATTGGTGGAAAATGACGGAAACGAAATAAACAACGTCGTAAAACGCAATAATTTGTAATGAACGGCTATTTTTTGGTAATCAACATGCTGCATGACACATTATTATGAATACATGAGTTTTCTGTAATTGAGGCGTAAGATATATAGGTTGCCGTATGTAGAGCGAATGACACTTGCAGTCACAGCTGATGCCTGTAGGCAGTGTGGAAAGGTTCGTATTGTGCAAAACTTTCTCACCCAGCAATTTTAGTGTTAAGTTAACTAAGATTGTGGTTTGGACTAAACTTAGATTACCTTAAAATTAGTACACATATTCGACTGGAAAAGCTATTAGGATAGATCCAGTGTTTATTGCATTTTATGACTTTGTTTACTTCGTTTCCGTCATTTCCCGCCAATTTATTTCCAGTATTTGGGACACTCACGATAGAGATCACCAGTTTCTGCCTCTTGTGAACACAAGTTCACGATCCCAATGGAATGCAGCGTAATTACTATTCAATTCCGTATCCTTTGCTCTTACTTTACCAGTCTTCTCCAAACTATACTAAAACTAAAGACTACTTAACCCATCACTAATAATCTCAAACGTCAGTCTGTTGGCTGTTGATAACATTATTCCATTCTGTACTCTTTGCTGCCAGCTTGGCAATCTCTAGATTGTACCAAGCACTTGATACAGTCACCACTATTAGTTCTGGCTCCAAGTGGCAGGGCCTAAAATAAAAAAATTTCCATGTGGCAAGTCCTTCTTCCTCCCCTATCTCCTTCCACTCCCATTCCCTCCCCCTTTCTTAGCCCTCCACAAGACTTTTCAAGATCAAGACCAAACTTTTGGTTTTTCGAGCTGCCTCGAAACAGGTGGCAAAAGGTCGTTCCAGTGCACAAGGCACTCAACTGTCATGCTGACCTATCGCTCGGACGTCAACCAAGTAGCCAACAGAGTCGTCGCCCAGGCCATCCTCGCAACAGTCGGGTTGACCAGATCTGGCGGGACAACAACCTCCCGCCCGCTGATGTCAGTCATGGTCACCATGCGGTGACGCTACGGCCTCTACTGGCTAAGCATTAACGACGACGACGACGAGACATGCAACTAATCACACACGAAGTTACTGAGTATTAAACATGTCATTAATGACCTCACTCTGTTGTATCTGATGGCTGTTGATGGCGTTATTCAGTTCAGCATTCTTTGATTTCAGCTCTGCGATTTCCAGGTTATACCGGGTGCTTGTCTCAGCCAGTGTCTCTGCATCCAGTTCCTACACAATACACAACTACTACCAATACTACTACTACAACTACTATAACATTTTCTGGACAGTGCCATTCCTTGCAAATTCACACAGATACAAATTGTAAAATTTTTCCTTGAATTTTCCCTTTCCTCACAAATTCAATTTCTTGCAAATTCAGCCACCCCAGCTCTTACAATACACAACAACTACAAACACGGAATTATGACGTCAGCATGACGTTACCGGTAGGAAAAAATATATAATTTTTCCACGTGTGAAACGCTTGTTTCCTCCTAAACAACCTCTGAAAATTTTGTAGAAATCTGAACATTTTCCACGGAGATATAGAAGAAAACGTGAGTGGATGTTTTTTTTCTGAACACAGCGTACTATAACTACTGCAACATCATCTACAACATGACCAATCCCACTAGCCTGCAACTACTACTACAACTACAACAACATCTACACATCTACCACAACATACCAGATCCTGTCGCAGTCGTGTAATCTGTTGTTGCAGTGCCTCGTTCTCAGTCATCAACATCTGCTGAATGTCTTTGTGATCAGACTCTTGACGTTCAAACTCCGCCTTACAACAGCAACAACAACAACAACTACAACAACAGTACCAGTATCAGTAGTAGTGCATTACTAGTACAGATGGAGATATGAAGATCTTTCCATAAAGTTGCCATTCTCTTACTTGTCTAAATATAAGAAGTTAAAAATTTCTGTTGTGTAGCAAATTTCATTCTGAATGTCAGCTGCGAGTTTTATTACAATGACATCACTGTAATGTCATTTATCAATATTAAATAGTTGTCCCATAATGAAGAGTCTTTTCTTTGCAAATGAGATTCACTTTGAAATGCATTGATTATACGGTGACAAGTGTTTTACGAAACCAGCAATACATGTCTGGTGTAAAAACAAACTAGGTGGGCAGAAATTCACATCAGATACTGAGGTACAATAAAGTGTCTGTGCTGGATTGTCATCCAAACTACTGTGTTGTAAATATTTTTTAAAACTTTACAAGACTGCCAGGACAAATCTGTTTAATTAATGGCAATTAAAAACAAACTTCAGAAATGCCAAGACCAGTAAAAGGCCAGTGTACAACAATGTTTATTTAACAGAGCACCAGTCTAACCCTGAGCGTAGAAAGCTCTAGATTCAGCCGATGATTTGCTTCATTGCTAAGATGCAGCTTCTGCCTGACTCCAGACCAGTTACCATCATTACCATCGTCATCATCATCATCATCATCATCATCATCGACTTCTTCTCCAGCAATCTGGTTCACAAATATGAATAACAAATGTAAAAATGCAAAGTCCTTCAAGAGCCACAAGCAAGGCTCATCGGGCGGCACCGATCTTTATTTCCTTAGCCCTCAGCCTGACACCAGCTTACACTGTGAGACTATTGCATGTCATGCTGTGCCTTTTTACTCCCCACTTTTACTTGTACTCGAAAAACTTGGGTGTAAAAAGTCACTAGCAGTAATCAAGACACTCAATCCTAATGGAAAAAAATTGGAAAAATTTAAAATATCAAAACTCCCTAAATATTGATTGCAAACTGTAGCAAAACTACAAACAGTATGGTTACCACAAACAGCCCACTCAAACTCAGCGTCTCCTACTTACTTAGTCTTTAGTTACAACTTGCTTACTCACCCTGCTTTGTATTGTCATACCCAAAGCAATTAGATAAAAATAAAGGTCCAGCATCTCATATAGTGGTGAGTCAGACTCGTGACCAATAGTGCTTTACAATCTCGGAAGTGGCAGTTGACTGGCATGAGCTAATGATACCACAGCGCACTATGCGGCCATCTATCATCTGCACCAGTGAACAACTGGACCCACAGCGCAGTACACAGATCTATCACCACCCCAATCACAGAGGCATAGTCAGGATCTAGTTGTATGGGGGAGGGGGTGGGGCACACTTAAGAGCTGAAATGTGGGGAAGGTGTCTCTTCCCTACCAGGGGTAAGATCTCGGAAGGGGGTTGTGCCCAAAAATTTCTCAGATTGTTTGTGTTAAATGAAGTGTTTTGGTACATTTTTGACACTATTTTGAGTAAATGAGCAGGCTCCTATGGGAGCATGCCAAAGCCAAAACAAAAACACTAAGCCTTCACCATATTACCCGTAAGCTACTACTCATTCCCATTCCACTGAGAATAGGAAGCTGAGTTGACCTGAGCAACTGAATTACAGACGGCATCATGGGCAGCAGAATCATCAGTAGCAGTAGTAGTAGACCCATCCAGTCCATGATTATTTGACAATGCCTTTTCTGCTTCCAGCTGTACAAATAAAGATCAACACTTTTTGTACAACATCTTCCTCTAACCACAATAGGCCATAAATGGCCCTTAGCCTTAAGTCAGACACCAGCATACGCACCGAGACCTTGGGCATGGGACTAGTGCACTACGTGGTCTGCAAATGTATGCCCAAGCTTTTGCCAGTACTCACTGTACCTACACACAGATGGACGGCCAGGTTGAGTGGGCCTGGGTGGTTGGTTACACAATGTGCCATTTTACCCATCTATCTGCGGGCGATTACCCATCCAGGTACTAACTAGGCCAGATGTAAAACAACTACGCTGAGGCAACTGTGTTTTTCGAACACAATGTGTTAACCACTATACCGCACCACCAACTAAGGCTCTTTAGTTATAATAAAAAATGAATATCAAACACTGCAACAAGGTATGAAAACAGTTGATAAAAACCGAAAAAAGAAAGCCAACATTACCAGAAAGATAAAGTGACTTACAACTCTAGTAAATACAGTTAGTTAAAATAAATCACAACTCAGCTGTAAGTATTGTAACTGTTCATAATAGAAACAACAAGACAGCGAAAATAATAATAAGCAAACAGGTAAGAAAGACCTGCAAAATAGGATTAAAATCCATCAAATATGACCAAAAATTTCCTATACATTAACGTTTTAATGAAAGTCGAAATGTTAAGGTATAGAAAAATTTTTTAGTCACATTTGATAAATTTTAATCATATAGTGCATTCAACCAAATGAATATATTCATTGAAAGACCTGCAACAGTTGTTCTTGTTTCTCGTTCAACTGAGTCTGCAACTGTCTCAGTTGTATCTCCAGCTTTAACCTGCCATCCGACTCGCTGCAAACAGCACAATGGGCGACTTCACTTTTTGACTTAGGCTTTCGCTGAGCAAAAGCTAAAGCTGAACGCTAAAGTCTGTACTTGGACCAAAGTTCAACTAAACGATTAAAAATGGCAGAAAACCGGTAAATCTAACAAGAAATAAATCAACCAGTTACATTTGGACTTGCTTATTTAATTGCGCTGTGCATGCAAATGACGCAATTATGTAACATCTTACATCATTGTGTAGCCATTGTGACGTTTATTACTGGTACCAGACTGTTTTAATTTACTAAACTATCTGTGTTAGTCGCCATGTTTTCGCTCAGTGAAATCACTTCACTTTTTGACTTAAGTAGGTACTTAAACCGAAGTTTAGGCTCAGCGAAAGTCTCAGCAAAAGTCTAAGTCAAAAAGTAAAGTCGCCCAATGTAAACAACAACTAAAATAAAATCTCACCTGTGTCACCAGCTTTAATCTGTGAAGACATTGTCAGCAATGTCAGACATAAAAATCACATTTGTAAAAAGTGCCAACAACAGGCCTGTGCTATCTAACACGCCACACCATAAGTCTTGCTCCTCTGTCTATCTGTTGCACACGGGCCTCTAACTTAAAAAAAAAATGTGTTAAAAGGCAAAATTGGTGTGAATGTTTACCGGAACAGAAATAACCAGTCTGCCAGTTTTCAACACAAAAGGTCAAAGGTCAAACTCACTTGACATTAAAATCCTCCAGAAAATGATGCACAGCCAACAACAACACCGCAAAATCAGCATGACTTGTCCTAATAAACTTAAATGTGTCATAAATTAGGTCACTGGTCAGTTAAGCCACGTAAGGGCAAGCATGGAAATAAGTCAGTGAATACCGATGTGCATGAACACGTAATATGATATGTGTTGCAATTCCAGATAATACAATATACCGAGAGCAACTGGCAGCTGTTGCTACACTTCTATGCATGTAAGTTGCTCCATGGTGTTGATGACAGTATGTTCAAGATTCTTTTGTTATTCATACATTGCAAAAATATATAATGTATTATGCGACGTATTTTGCGACACAAATGACCTAATCGAATATATGAAATGATGCAACTGACAGCTGTTGCTGTGCTTCGGAGTGTGTGAGTTGTTCTTTGGTGCGAATGACGATAATTTCAGCATTCTTGCACCGTTCTGTTTCCATGTCAAGCTCCCGTCTGTCGACACAGAAAAAGTGATGACAGTTAACAGCTCTACTCTGACACAATTAGGTCAAACAAGATACTGCATGATATGAGATGAGAAATTATATGATATAATAATGAAATAATGTTAAGTGTTTTTGCATTGTTCCATTTCCACGTCCAGGTCCAATGCATATCTGTTAACGACAAACAGCTAAACACTACAGGGTTCATGGTGACTGCTTTTGCAGACTTTCCAAGTCAAAAACAATCTAGGTTCTTCAGAACCAGTGCACTGTTCTTCACAATAAAAACAGCTAAATTCTGTTGACACAATTTAGTGAAATGACAACCGATTCTATTTCGATTAAATGACATTGGCTTAGGGTGTTTTACACCCATTAATGGACTTAGCACAGATAAGTAACTTACCTAGCCAAGGGATTAAACACACGAATAATGCTGGAAAAATCTGATGACCTCATAATATTTTACCAGGACTTTTCCACTTCCAGAAACATGATCTTATTGAAAATTCTAACTCTAAAATTCCACAACTTTCCAGGATTTTCCAAACTCAGTACAAACTCTCTCTGGATCATAATACTGTAGTAGCAGAACAACACATACTGGATGCTTCTGATCTTGGTGTCCAGATCAATCTTTGCTGTTTCAAGTGCAAACTTGTCCTTGCTCAGCTGTTCCACTTTACTGAATACATGCAAACCCACGAGCAAGTAAGAAAGTGAGTAAATAAACCAGTAAGTAAAACACAAATTCATATAGTGTATCTCATTTACGAACATTGGTTAGACAAGTGAACTCAAAACCAAGTTAAATGGTGTTAACCAACAACATGTTTTGACTAACAGATTAAAACGACTGCTTGAATTTGGAGGCTAAGCACAGAGCATGCAACCTTTCAGCTCCTTCATGGACAGTCAGACACTAGCCACTTCTTCTTCTTCTTAGCGTATGCTCTGCATGCCGAGCCAGGCAGTAGCCTCCTCATCAGCCAAATGTAAGGCTGACAGACCGCCAGGAAATTTAGTATCTGGACAATCGTTCACAATATGTGACATAGTTTGTGAAGGTGCACCACGGGAACAGAATGGATCTGAAGACTGATTCCAGCGGATGAGGTTGGCTGCACATCGACCCTGGCCAGTGCGAAAGTGGTTCAACAGTGACCACAAGCATCGACGTAGGTCGAATACAAAAGGTGCAATGGAAGGGTCCATGATCAGCGAGCGGTTTACTTCATCCGAAGCAACCCACTCTTCAGTCCATTTGACTAACCACTGAGACCGCATAATGTGGTATGTGCTGAACCAAATATCACAAAACAAAAACTTAAAACTATAAGTCAGACTGCAGTGTCAAAGCTGCACGTAATGCCACGTCAGTTACAAGCCACTGCCAATGCAGCAAGCAGCATAGTAGCAGCATCTGTATGCATGTAAGCCAACTAGACTGTCAGCCACCGTAATGGTATTAGAATCAGCAGCAGCAGAGCTAGTAGTACACTGTGTCCCAAAAAAAACATCCCCGACATTTTCGACTGTAACTTAAAAACCAATTATCAGATTTTGATAATTTTTGATATGAATATTCCTGACACAACTTGCCATCAAATGACCATTCAGTTTCCCACCTCACCCAACGTTTGTTTCTGCACTACCTGGGGAAAACCCAACCA
>Ga0056128_1004973_pt1 | contig 16673 bp, 8 predicted proteins | sample WorMetLIZISLAND2_FD_71113 | JGI IMG/M metagenome (GOLD analysis project Ga0056128, IMG submission 71113) | Marine gutless worms symbiont microbial communities from Max Planck institute for Marine Microbiology, Germany - Olavius geniculatus... ... | reverse complement strand
CTTTCTTTCTTTATTCGTTTGAAATCAAGTAGCGCAAATAAATCACATCATAGACAGCAACAAACATTCAAACAGGACAACCAGGTAAGTAAAAGTCATTACGCTGACGGTTGCCCCAACAGAGAATTTTTCCCAAATTTGGGGAACCAGCAAAAAGCTATAGTAAAAAGTTAAAAGTATCTGTATAAAAGCAGATTCGTAGTGCCATAAAATCCAGAATGAAATCATTTAGCAATGGTGTCTACGTTAAGGCGCGTACAGAGCGACGTAACTGAGCTGAACTAACTGAACTGACATGGTTTAGTTTTTGACGAACTGATCAGTGGGCAAGCAGTAATGCATTACAGTTGGCACCGTCCAACGGCGTTGGTGACCTACATGACAACGTTTACGTACGCGTCAACCAGTGACCAACGGGTTCGCCTTGCTTGCCCATTGGTCAGTAGGTCTATGTCAAAAACTAAACCGTGTCAGTTCAGTTCAGTTCAGTTACGGTACGTCCCTCTGTGCTTGCTTTTACAGTTACAACCCGTCTTCTTTGGCAACAGTAAAAGAATATGATTGTATTTAGCCTGGAGCGGAAAACAGCGACATACTGTTCGCAGCAATAACATTGATCGATAGTTTGAATTCAGACGGCCGAAAAACAAAGACCGAAGGTTATATCTATCCCGGTAAACAATGACAATTTCGAGTAATGACCGATGACACCAGCAGTGCTGTTGTTTGAAACAATCAAGGTAACAGCATTAAGCGCAGCTGTGCAATTACGGGCGAGGGTCACATGAGGCAATATTAGCTGGAGGAGGGCACTATTTTTAAAACCGTAAAATAGTGCCCGGTAAGGGAACAGTTCGGTTTACTGTGAGCTACTCTATTGGGACCAATGACATCCGTACATTTTACGATCAGACGACGAGGCAAGAAATAACAACAATGCGTTTTAACAACAATCCGCTTGCAACATGAGTGCCCATAGCCTAAAGCAAAAAAAGTCTGCTATAGACGACCTCGCGTAATTTTATATACTGCGCTAATAAATTGTTACTCGCAAGTTGTGCGTACAGGTGCTAATTAGAGACTACGTTGCTTCGTCGAAATGTTCATCACAAGGCGATCCGCATGTCACCACCTTTGACAATTTGTAAGTTCAAGTTTGTCTCTCATGCACTTGCATAAACGTAAAGCGTGCAGTGCAGTTTACTAGATACGGCGTCTGAGGATGACACAGTGAACGTCCGAAAATGACAATTCCCTCACTCATTCACCCGAATGTCAGCGTGTTTTGTGGTTGCTTCTGCTTTGCTGTTGTTAAATTTCCGGCCCTTTTGGGCCGTGGTCACATTTTACATATTTACATTATACAAAACGTAGACCCAGCTGAACATTGTGAAAATGTCTATTGTGCTGTGGTTGTGTTTTTCATGTAACTGCGTCGTCTACATCTCACTTAGCAGCAGCTGTAAACGAGCTTTAGACCTCCTGTCTACTGTACGACGCTGAGCCGAAGCCAGCTTTAACAACGTTTTACCTGTCGACCACCTTTAAAACATGTAGACCTGTGCAAATGATTTCGGCCCTGAACTAAAATAGTCCAAACTGAAATATGTCGGCAGTTAGTTTCTTTTTCATGGACCGTATTATAACAGGTTGCCATTGTATAGCAACTTTCAGTGCAAGCCATGTACTGTTTGAAATAACTTTTAAAAACTTTGTTCAAACATCCGTAAGATGAATTCAGTGCAATAGTCAATCAGTCAACAAGCAGTCAACTAAAAAACCAAACAACCAAACAACCGACAAGCCTAAATCAAGCAGTTTAGGCCTGTCGGTTGTTTGGTTGTTTGGTTTGTTAGTTGACCGCTTGCAGACTGAGTGACTATTGCACTGAATCCATCTTACGGATGCTTGAACAAGGTTTTTAAAAGCTATTTTTGCCAGGACCAATCGTGTACAGCACAGTTCTGATAGGACCTGATAAACTTTTTACATTGACGACTGTGTGTTACAGATACTATCATATCTATTACAATGGCGACTTTGTGATGTGTTACGTCAGCAACTCGGTTTCAGAATTTGCGGTAAATCTTATGTGCTTTATAATATAATCATTTACGTTTTAGTGCAGTAAACACGCATGGGAGAAACGAGAGCTCGATGAAAGATTAACGCGAGGTCACGGTGGCGTACCATATAAGAGCAAAGCTAAGGCGTTTATTGTCGCAGTTATAAGAGAATTTTGATTGCAAATTGTTAAGGTCTATTCAAAATTTTTGTGTAAGCATGATAATCGAACAGGAAAATTAAAACTGCAGTACGTAGAGCAAATGTAGTTGCCTATGCCGTATCTCTGGCAATGCAATCGTGTGTAGCACTAAGGCTCGTACATAGCGACGTAACTGAACTGAACGTGCCTGATAGGAGAGTCGTTCTATATGCTGCACGTGGCTTATAGAGTGTTTACACGATTCAGCAAACGTCCAGCAAACTTTCAGCAAAGGTATTCAAAATACACGTGAATTGCTGGACGTCTGCTGGAAGTTTGCTGGACGTTTGCTAAATCGTGTAAACACCCCATTAATGGCGTAAAGGTACGTTGTCGGATTTACAATCGAGAGATCGTGAGTTCGACTTTCAGTCGAGACGATACCAAAGGGTTACTAATCATAAATGTAAAAACATTTTTATGTTTCTTTATAAAGGTATAAAAACATGTTTTTATGTTATTTATTTTTTAAATGTTTTTTTTTTCATTTTTTGTTGTGTTTTTTATTTTTTAAAATGTTTGTGCGTGTTTTAATGTCATGTTTTTTGTTCTTGTTAAATCGTTAGAATAAATTGCTACAGATGTGTTAAAAACTGTTAACGTGACTAGTGTACTTGTTATTTGTTTTGATATTTGATTGTTTAGTTCATAATTAAGTATGTACCATAATCACAATTACATAAAATAAAAAAAATGCCCAAAGTAAAAAGTAGCGATTGGAAACATCTGCAGTTTAATGTTTTTTATAATGTTATTATAATGTTTTTTAATAAAAGTATAAGAAACATATTTTATGTTTTTTATTTGCAAATGAATGTTTTAAACATCTATTTTATTGATGAATAGGTGACTGTAAACCATTTAGGTTTAGGTATGTAACCAACACTGAGGTCAATTCAACTCAGCCTTCTATCCCCCCGGGTGCATGGATCGAGTACCAGCCTATCTCGCTGGGGTTAAGCCGGGGCACGTTCACGTGTGTCCCTGTGTGATCCTATACATGGCAGGTGTAGCTATGCGATGGATTTTCAATAAACAACTACTATACACCACTTTAATCTTTAATCTTTTACTGTTTAACGTGTAGGTTCACATACGTCTACGGCCGTGCTTTGATAGCACGCGCGTGTCTTGCATCTGCGCCGTCGTCGCTCGAGAGTTTGACAACATTCTCGGTGTGTTCAGCTGTCGTAAAGGCCAGCCTCCGATTCCAGTCCGATACAGCAAAGATGACAAGACTCCGGCTGACGACATTGCTCTCAGTAGGGACGGCTCTCTGTACACGGTATATTGATAATCTTTATTTCATCAAGCAAACATTGGTAGATAAAAAATTAAACAAAAACAACAATATAGAGTTAGACTTAGAGAATTGTCATGTTGAGCAACTAATTATAGAGACAGTAATATTGAACACGCAAAAAACCTGAAAAAAATCTTAAGTCGCCTTAGCTCTGGCTGTAAATTTGCTTACTCGTATTGGAATGAGGACACTAGGTAATTTGAACGAAAAATAACTTTGACAAGCTTTTATAATTTCCATGTTATTTGTATTGAAAAGCTTCATAAAGAAGCGGTTAATGACAAAATCAAGTGATGCGATCTGAGATTTATTCAGTGGGCATACTTCGTAACCGTACAATAATACAGGAATGCATTTCGACTTAATCAAATGGAGCTCAGCCTGTGTTTACCATTATCATTCGTCAACATAATGTGCTTGTTTTTTATTGAGACACATTGTATAGAGCCTATTTTCTACTTTTAGCGTTTTACGTATTAATCTAACCATTGGCTGTTTCGTGTTTGTGTTCGCTGTATATAGGGTGGGCCATAAAAAATGTGGCAGTTTACTTTTGTCCATATTTTAGCCAATTATTGACCGATTTTCGAGATTTTTTCACTGGCACACTTTGCAGACAATTTGCAACAGCGTGATTATTACATATCCCACCACAAAGTAAATGCGTTTTTACACTACCTTGTAAAATATCAATGAAATATGCATATATAAAGATAATAACAAACAAACATTTTGGTAAAATTGAAAAAAACACTTTAGACCAACATTACAGTGGATGGTCTGTATGAAACTAACACAGTCGAGTGTCTGTCATACGAATCATTTATCGGAATATTGGTCTGAAGTGTTTTTTTGCATTTACCTAAATTTTTATTATTATCGTTAGTTTTTGCAATTTTGCTTACATTTGTATTTCACAAGGTAGTGTAGGAACGCATTTATTGTGTGGAGGGATGTATAACAACCACATTATTGTAAATTATCCTTAGAGTGTGCCAGTAAAAGAATTTTGAAAATCGCTTAATAATTGGCGAATATATGGACAAAAGTAAAGTGCCACGTTTTCTGTGGCCCATGCACGGTGTAGATTCGAATGCCGTCGGGTCGTTATCTGACTGTGCGCATTTACTGTTTCGACGAGTACCGGGACTGTTTCATGACGGTCACGGTGTTTGTGCTGAGTGATGACCGTGACGTCACACGCGGACTCTGCGGCAACAACGACGGCATTGCTTACAACGACCTGATGCGTCCCGGATTGTCCTATCCCGAATATCCGTTGGAACCAGTCGAGTTTACCAACGATTTTCTGTAAGATGTCAAAATATCTTCGTCGCACAGAAATTCTGTTGTTAACAAAAGTTTGCTTGTTACAATGGAAGTTGTTGCATGTATTTTATTCTCACAGGTTTAAAACTTTGTCTAAACTTACCAACTTGTGTCAATTTATAAGCTAAGGTTTTTAATTCTAGTGTTTTTTAGCACCTAGACCTTGTAATCGCATGCGTTGGTGTTCTGTTATTTTTTGACAACTGTGTTTTGCGGTTTTGTGCCTGTTCACATGGCGTCAGCGTAGCTTGCCGTGCTGAAGCTGTCTAACACATTAATAAACTGGGTCCGCTACTCCGCCTCCTGTCATCCCGAAGTAAGAAGGGGTAGGAAAAATCTGCGAGTTTCAACCAGTAAGTCGCCACCATTTTATGCTACCACCCTTGCTTTTAGCCCTATACATGCATCCTGCAAACTGAGAGCTTTTGACTTAAGGCTTTAACCCGGGCCTTCATAGCCTTGCTAGTTGCTACGCCGTTGGACCTATAGCCTGTTTATGCGTAGATTTTGTCTGTCTGTCACATTAATAAACGCTACTTCCTGTCGTGTACTGTGTGTACTGTGTGCCGTAGTGTAAGTGAGAGCGAGAGTTTAGTTAACAGTCATCGTAACAGACCGCGTTGTGTCACAACCCGGACCCGGCCGCCGTCCGTCTGTAAGTGTGGTGATAATGACAATGGAGACGTTTGCCTGACGGAGACGACGACACCTGACATCATTAGATTCACCACCACTTACCGAACTCGCACGACTGATGCCTGCATCGACCCCAGACGTACTAGGTAGGCTATACGTTTCATTTTTTATTGTAATTTCTCTTCGTTGGATGCTGTTGAATCGCCATTGCGTAAAAAACGCTAGGCTACGTCTTTCGCTAGTTGTAAGACCCACAGGGCGATGCTGATTTCCGTTTCCCTAGACTTTAGTTATACATGCACTGAGACACTGGTCTACACTGCGAAACCACGCGTGTGCGTGTTTGCATCCCAGCTATCGATGCTGTTCATTGCGTCTGCCCACGGAGGGATGGCTAGGCTGAGCTGACCTTTTCCAGAAATTCGAAAAAGGTCACCAGCCCGATGGAGGGCAGGGCGTTATAGTATATTAATTAATTTATTAGTAACGATTTTGTAGTTGGTCTTACTGGCTTATTGCTACCTCATCTATAGTGATTACATTTTTTAGTTTAGGCGAACTTAGCTTGTCGATGATTGGCTTCGATTCGTGCAATTTTCGAAAGTGTATTTTAACGACGCGTTTTGGGTGTGATGGAATCTTAAGTGACAATTTCCTTGCAATTTGTTTTAAAAACAATGTGCTAACTAGAATGCGCTCGTTAGGGTGCATATCTCCGCTAATTCGTGTACACAGACACGCAGACACACACAACGACGGACACAACGTCGGACAGATCGATCAATCTCATAATCTCCTCTAATTCACTTCGTTCCATTAGCGGAGATAATGAAGCAAATTTGGAAATCTATTGAGAATTGACAAAGTTATCGACATAGCTGGTGTGTACTTTTTGGGACACATTGTTAACGCCAATATGCGGAGTCCGTGTTGCTTGCATAAAGCATAGTACTGAATTTTTGACTGACTGCACGGTCAGAAGTAACTGCGACTTCTTATGCTTCGCATCTAGTTGACACGTTCTGATTTTGCGATAAAAGTTTAGCTTTGACTCGTGGTATTGCGGTGAAGTTATGTTGCAGTGTTGGGCGAGGACCTAAGTATAAGTGTGACGAGTTTGCTTTGGATCAACAGAAAGAAGCGTGCGCTTGAGGGTGACGGCAGTGCAAACGGTAACGAAGGTGAGGGAGAGAGTCCTGACGAAGGCGGTTCAGGGACGTCCGATGATATCAGTGACGAAGGCGCCGAGATACCGGAGGTGGGAGATGAATTTATAACGGATGACTTTAACGTCACCTCCCCACCGAACTCGTCGCTGCACCAGAACGAAAGTTGGCCGACGCCGCTTGGCATAGATCTGGCGCTGGCTACGAACTCGTGTCTTGTCGCAATTCAAGCCTTAGACCTGTACGAGGAGTGTCTGAAATACACTGTCGTCGACAGCGTGACTTTTGTCAACAGCTGTATTGCCGATATCCGGGTAGGTCTCGTAGGCTTATATGGCGTTCATCGTCACAGTATACTAGGCTACGTAACATTTTGAAACACGTTTGTAACTTCACCGCCATAACCTGCTTGTTTATACATTCAGATTCTGTATCCAGGGGCGTCCATTAGCTCCATTGATAAATGAAAACAGAATGCTTCCTGGAAAAAGTCGGGGAGGAAAAAATAGTATTTTGGAGAATAATTTTCTGGTGGCGAATTATTAGTTTACTTTCCCCCTCGGAAATGATGGGAATCTGTTGCCATAAAATGCGTTCTTAGAGCCGCAAATTCGTCAAAGTCTTTTTTTCCAGATTCTCTCGTTGCGAGGACGTTTGATATCCTGTTTGCAGAGGGCGACAACTGTGAGCGAAAAAAATGGTTTGCACAGTTTTTTTGGCAGGAATTCGTGTATGTAGGCTAAGTATATATACACGGTGTTCCAAAAAATGGCGCAAAGTATTAGCCTACGGCACCATAATTTTGCAAGCGTACATCATAGTGTCATGCGGTTTTCAGCAAAATGTTCATAAAGAAATTTTTTACGTGACAGAAGTTAATGTTTAAATATAACCGTTAAATATCCTTTGTTTTGCAGTTGGTAATTAAACTATTCAAAAACAGTATTAATCTCGACATCGTAGTCCACAAAAAACGTGCCACTTTTATTTTTTGAATAGCTCCGAGAAACATTGGCCGATTTTGATAATTTTCGGCACGCGACGTCAAAAAAAACCTTGACACAAATGACTATAGTTTTGGCCAAATCACCTTGATACTTTCGCTACACTACCTTGTGAAAGGCAGAAGTCGTAGTTTAGCCGTTGACGACAGTGATTTTATACTGCGTAGCGCACACGTTGGCCTAGAAATTATTATCTGAATAGCAACAAATACGATTGGCAATTATTATTTCTCAAAAAGTCACACGTGTCAAGTCACATCATCTTCATTACAACGTATGCTCAAAATGTCCTCTTACAGCACGAAAGCAAGCGGTAGAAGTTGACACCACTCGCCAACAGCACGTTCAATAAATGCATGACTCAAAGTGGCCCACTTGCTATTGATGCGTAATTTTAGTTTGTTGACTTACGATTTTAATCCGAAGACGAAGTAACAGATTTTCAATGATTTTGTGGTCTCAGCAAGTTTCTGAGCCGACCTATGCGCTACCCAGTATGAATTATTCATTGTTGTCAACAACTAATCTATGACTTCTGCATTTCACAAAGTAGTGTAGCAACAGTATTAAGGTGAGGTGGCCAAAACTACAGTCATTTGCGTCAAGTTTTATTTTAACGTCGCATACCAAAAATTAAAAAATCGGCCAATGTTTTTCACTGAGCTATTCAAAAAGCAAAAGTTGCACGTTTTTATGGACTACGGTGTCGAGAGTGTAGGCTAAAACTGTTTTTGAAGAGTACACTTGCTAGCTGCAAAACAAAACAAAATATGTAGGCCTAACTGCTGAATTTAAACACTGATTTTTGTCATGTAAAGAATTTCTTTTTAAACATCTTGCTGAAAACCTCACGATTCTGTAATCTACGGTTGCAAAATTATGGTGCCGTAAACTTTGTGATGGTGTTTGGAACACCCTGTATAAACAAGCAGCTAAACTCAAAAGCTGCGAGTACATCGGTAGTGTTGGTGCGAGTTGGAGGGAAGTTTGCTTCCTGGTGCTAAGGGGAGATAGACACCCTTATCTGTAGATAAATATAAGTGTCTGTAAAGACTGAGGATGTTTAATTTTATTGAAGGTTTAGTACCTCAAACATAGGTATTCATTTTTACGCGCGAGAGCTAGCATAGTTATAGCGCGTATTAGCTATAGTAATTCTGTCCGTCCGTCTATCTGTCTGTCACGCTTCGGTACCGTTCCAAGACCAGGTGAGGTAGAGACTTCGAGTTTTTACCGTAAGATAGCTTAGAGTCTCTAGTATTTCGTGACAAAATTTTATGCCGCTGGGTGAAGGGGGTCCCCACGAACGCAATGGCGAAAGGGGAGTACCCCGCTTAAAAAGGCGTTATTCTACTGCTATTGGCTCGTCTAATGTGAAAATAGTTACAGATAGGCACATATGGTACTTATTATAACAAGCACTGGCGACGAGCTTTTTAGGAATGCCAACATCGATAACTTTGAATGACCTTGAACCTTAAAAATACGAGTTTTTAGTGATTTTTTGCGATGTTCGGCTGCAGAAGAGTGAATTGCGACGAGATGGATGGAGATAGACCAAGATTATCTGCGAACAGGAACAGCTATAGGCTCTCTCGCGTCTTATGAGCATTAGCTCAAATTTCTTGTTTAGATGAAACACGCGTTAAGTGTTCTCGTGATCTTACACGAATTACATCAGTTTCCGAATAACGCACTTCTTTGATATCACTAAACATTATCTTGTATCCAGGATTGATTAACACTGCTGAAAGTTAAAGCAGCAAAGCTATAGCTGAAGCATTTACTCAGAAACGCGGACAAATCTGTATCATTTAATCAGTCACTTAGTGATGTTGAACAGATGAATGAAACAAATAAATTTTCCAAATGTACATGAGGACGAGTAGGCCTGTGCCTCAGCGCCTCTGTAGCTCCGCATATTGGCGCTATATAAATATGATTAGTATTAGGAGTATTATAGTATGTGTTGTGCGATTGTAGTTAACCGACGAGGTCGAACGGTCAATAGCCGGAGCTGTTCAGAAGTTTCTCGCCGCTTGCACGGCCGCCATTCTCCAAGCGAACACCAGGACCACCGAGCAAGCTATTGCAATGTCCAACACGACCAATGGGACGGAAGTCTTCGGCAACGACGACGAAAATGGCGCCCGTACATTCAGAGAGATTAAAAACAAGTGTCCCTTTTGCCTAAACAACACCGCCTCCAGGAATCTCGAGTGCTGCAGCAACGGATATTGCGTAAACGGCGTGTGCAACTGCACTCAAGGTTGGTTTACTAAACACGAACATAAACATAAAAGCAGTTTTGTACAGCGGCGGATCCAGGGGGCGAGCCACACAGACAGCCTTGACTAGTGATAATGGTCAGAAAGCAGAACGTGTTCAGATTAGCCATTCTGACTGCATCTGAAATTGTAAAAAAAGTTTCTTTTGTCCCCCGGAACCTGCCGTGGGAGATTAAAGCGCTCCCCAAAACTGTAACTAGCGGGGGAGGGGCTCGTTGCCCGTTTCTAAGAACCTTTCTCTGTGCGCTTTGGCCAGTCTCTCCTCGATTTTCAGCTGTAAGAGCCTCGTTGGGCTCTCCCTCAAAAATGTTTAGATCCACCACTGGATTGATGTATCAATATTGACATCAAAATGTGGACTTAACTGATGATCCAGAGGCTACAATGCAGCGCTTACGGTTTTTTTGTTTTACTTTTTTCAGTTTCAGTTATCGTTATTTTTTTACTTTTTAATCCTAGGTTTTGAGCTTTTACATAACCATCTGTTTTTGTATTTATGTATTTTTGACGCGCTGTAGCTATTCTGTAGGTAGTGTTGGATAAAGTAGTCAAAAATTCTACTTGAGTAGAAGTAGAAGTAGTGGCCCTAAAAATTTATTTAAGTAAAAATAGAAATTCTTTTTACTTGAGTAGTCTATTTTTCACAACTTAACAGTGTGTTTTAGTGTCAAATCAATAACCTGCGTGTTCAACATGTATATGTGAACCTTTCCTATAATATAGGCCTTTAGAAGAAAAAAAAACATATACAAAATACAAACCAAACTAAAACGTGTACCACTTAATCTACCAGTTTTTTTACTGCAGAAAAAAAATAAAAATAATACTGACATTCAACTGATTTCAGGCTTAGAGCCATTAGGTTAAACGAATGTTGATTGATTTTTTTTTCTGGCTGCGAAATGAATGCTGAATCTGGATGGACATTATTTGCCTCTAGAAATTTTTTCCTCCCAGTCGCATTTGTGTAAGTAACAAGTTTATGCTTATAATTATTTTGCTTGAAACACAATTTTACAAGTGACATGAAGTGCAGCTTTTGTATTTACAAAAACGGAAAAGACTCAAAAGTAAAAAATAAAATAACTGAAAATTTTTGACTTAAAAACTCAAACTTTGCTGTATAGAATTCATGCAGCATTGCAGCCACTGTATACATGCACAATGCTGTTTTCACAGAGTAAAATACCAGATGGCTTAAATGACTTTCTTGGTTATGAACTTATAATGGTCATGGTTGTGGTTAGGTTACGGTACGTCGACGCACTTTAAGGTCATACTGATACTGGTCTCTTACCTACCACTTTACCTCCACTCATCCCCAGTAGGAAAGTGAGATTAAACTTTAGTCAGTATACTTTTAATACCTTTCTGCAAAAAGTATATTTAGTGTTACAGTCATAAATGTCAAGATAAAGAAGGGCGAGACATTATGATGCAACAGCAATTTAAGGAGCTTGGTGACTACTATATCAGTTAAAAATGAAATATTTAAAAAAACATATCTTAACGTTTTTTCGAAGGTTTGACAGAGAATGGAAATATGTCGAGTCAACATTAAGTTTCTTGAAAACTTATCGTTGATCCTGCATTTTAAAAATACATTAACAGTTGTATTGCAGTAGTTAGTGGGATAACTGCATTGTGAGAAAAAAAACTACTTTTTGTAACGAAAAGTGAAAAGTAGCCCAACAATCTACTCGCGTAAAAGTAGCCGAGCTTTCTTGTTTATGTTTTACATAACACTAGTTCATTTTACTTTCTCTCGTCTCATTTCTGTTATAATAAACATTTTCAGTTGGTATAATTATTGTGTGCAGGGTACGTTGACGATATATGTTACGTGAATATCGATGATACTCCTACGATGATCGGTTTGTTTGACGGGGAGAAGTGCGTCGTCAAAGACAGCAAACTCTGCGCACAGGTGCACGTTAACGCCGACAAATTCGCCATCAACCCCGAGTTCGCCTGCAAAGTAGTAGTAAGCAAGTTTACTGGATTTATTGTCTATTGTCTATTTGTCTTTTTTCCGGGTGGAGATGTAACTGCGCGCTATATTGATAGGCCTACATTCTGAACTCCAATGGCTTGATGCACCTGTGCACATCAAGTATAAGCTCAGTATGTTTATGCGTCGCTGTCTGGATGGAACTGCTTGCTTCACGGTATCTCGCGGCACACTGCATCCCAGTCTTCGCGACTGCCTCAAGACATCATCTTCGTTCTGCTGCCAGTCATTAGTTTGTTGTGTCGTTTTACCGACTGAGTTCATACGGACGTCGGGATTTCTCTGTCGCTGGTCCGATGACATGGAATTCACTACCGAGACATCTGCGTGATCCTGTTCACACTATCTCTGTTTTTGGTCGATGACGTTAGGACCTATTGTTTTCAGATGGACAAGTAGGCTTAATACGACAAATAACATCAAATAAAGAAGGCTTTAGACTAAGTTAGTGATTACCAACTAAAGTCAGCTTGTAAGGACACCATATGCTTAGCCCCATCTAAGGTTACCCAAATGATTTTTGCTGTTTTACAGGATTGATATTATCACATCGTCCTTACACACAGTTGTAAACTGGTAAGTTTTTTTTACATATATATCTTAGTGACGGTGCGAAATCGGGCCTAGGTTACTCACTAATAGGAAGTCGTACACTGGCTCTCGATCGGCGCCGAATTCAATGACATTGAATGATCTTGAACGCCAAAATAGGGGGTTTTGTGGATTTTTTGGCGATTTCGGGCTGCGACACAAGCCTATATCATTTACAAGGTGGCGCCAAGAAACTGACGCTATGCGATCCAGTTAGAGAATTTGGTATTTGCATATTAACTTAGTGTGAACACCCCAATTTTCAGCTAAACTACTGAACCGGAACTGCTATAGGCTTTCGCGCGTCTCGTGAGCATTAGCCCAAATTTCTTGTATGAACTTCGGGGAGACAATTTCCAGTAACAACCTCGACGTCAGTCACTATTTGTATAATATTAAACAGGTCTCAATTAGACGCCGAGTCGCTAATATAAGCTGAAAGAAACGAAAAAGGTCTTAACAGAATACAAAAGAAAATGATGCGCGAGAGGAGTACATTAGATTGCTCACAATCTAGTAATATTTTTTGTTAGGCCTTAGGAGTGCCCCAAGACAAATTCTTGGCTACGCTTATGTTTCGATCAACATATTGCGTTTGGGCTCGCCATTCCAAAGGGCCGCCATTCCGACAGGCCACTAAAAACAAGCCGTACTTATATAATTGTTAAACGCTAAGCCAACTCCCACACTAATCTTAGCTCTATTTCTAAACTTAACCCTGCCCTAATTTTACCTCCAAAGAAATTACGGCCGTTTGGAATGGCGGGCAGACACCAAGGATTGTGGAATCGTACGCTGTCGGCAATGCGAAACGTTGTTGAATAATTTTTTCTAGAATCTGGATGACAACGAAACTGCGACGACGACGTATTACACGAAGGCGCGACTCGTAGTGCCGTATTCCCGGCTGTCATGTACAATGCCGCTCTCACCCCGGCACTCCGACTCCACTCAGCCCTACTACACGTGGTTAATATCAATAACCAACAACAATCGAACTTTCAGCGAAGCCAGGCGTCTTTTCGTCTACGACATGAAATGTCTCAATTGCACCGGCCTCCATGCCAAATCATGTACATTAAAGGTAACGGATTTTCGGTTTATTATACACCAAGCCAACCATAGCATGCCGTGTTAGTGTGGTAGACTTATTCAAAGCATACCGCAGTAAGTATGTTTTTGTAATAAAATAAGTTATTAAACGTTTCAGGACGTATAGTTTTGGCTTAAAAGACGCGTTTTACGTTTTTTTAAATTGAAGTTTTCGCAGTTTTCAATTTTAGTAAACGTAGAAAGGCAATGAATGTTAAGCCTTGTGCAAGTTACGACATTTCTTGGTAGGCCTACAGTATCTTAATTGATCTGTTCATCATTTTACGTACTTTATTGTTCACCGGTATTTAGGCCGGAACGTGTCAAATAGACGGCAAGTGTTACGCGGCTGGTGAAAGTCGAGATACGATTGACCCATGCTGGAAATGTTTGCCTCAATACAACACATCCGAGTGGATTTTCGGCAAGTTATCCCAGTTACTATTATTGTTGTGAGTGATGCCGTTCGGTTCTAACAGGCCCCAAATGTCCGCAATACGTGTTCTGCTCGTCCCTCTGCACTCTGCAGTTTGCTGTCCGTCTGTTCGCCTGTTCGTCTTGTACGCATAACATGTCTACCCCGTATTACGGAATACGGTGAAATAAAAGTTAATATACGTATTATAATCGGACAAACTATAATCGGTGATGAAGAGTGTAAAAGAATGTTGCTGTGTTTATTTTGTGTGCTTAACAAACGTTGCTCAGCCACTGAGATTTGTTACTAAAGGCTCTTGAGATGTTATAGCAACAAAAAGTAGTGTAGAGACGCAGTTAAGGTGTGGTGGGACATCCAGTAACTGTTTTATTGAAAGTATTGTTTACAAAGTGGGCCAGTGAAAGAATTTGAAAATAGGTTAACATTGGAGAAGATATGGACGTACAGAAAGTGGGAAGTTCTTTTTGAGACACAGTGTGGGTATGAAGTTTACTGACCCAAGGGAGGCTGAATCCAGTTGATGAGCAGATATTGGAACATAACATACAGGGTGCGGCAAAAAGTTCTCTGCCATTTTCCGAGCAACCGATGGGAATTAGAACGTAAAATTTTACGCACAACTTACCTGTTTATACCTGCATACACAAACTGAGCGGCATTTAATATTCTTTCACCGTTGCAAAGTTACCAATTTCACAATCAAGGGATACTTTTTTGTCGCACACTGTACGTGTGTCGTCTAACGGTCAGTTCGTGCATTGTGCATTGTCGTCTGATTGCAGAAAACGGCACGGAATGTTCGTTCATGGCGTGGTCGGATTGGTCAAACTGTTCGTCGGAGTGTGACGTCAGGGTGCAGAATAGATGGCGCAGCTGCAAGCCGGGGCGCTTCTGCCGCGGAGCTACTGTAGACATACGCAACTGCTTACGATACAACTGCTCAGGTAGGCTACCGGTATGATTTATTGTCACGACGTAAACGTAAAGGCCCGTTCAGAGCAACGTAACTGAACTGAACTGAACTGAACTGACATGGTTCAGTTTTTGACGAACCGGCCAATACGCAAGGAGTAATGCGTTACAGTAGGCACCGTCTAACGGCGTCGGTGGCCTATGTACGCGTCAACCAATGACTAGTGGACTCGCTCTGCTTGCCCATTGGTCACTTTGTCAAAAACCAAACCGTGTCCTTTCAGTTCAGTTTAGTCACGTCGCTCTGTACGCGTCTTAAAGAATATCACGCTATAGGCCTACCTCAAAGTACCACACTGTATCTGAGAAAACGCGTCCCGTTTGGTCTTCAACAGAAAACTGTAAATAACAGTATTTTGACACAGTTCGTTATCGTAAAGGGCGACCTAGACCTCAATTCATTCCGCGTCCAACTGGACACATTGGGCCACACTTTGACGCCATCCATGTCTGCCAAGAGCTGTCATTTCTGCTTTTTTAGCTGAACCCCATCTTTTGTAGATCTTCGTTGACTGTGTTTCTCCAGTTTGTTCGTGGTCGACCTTATTGGATGCGTTTCGAGTTTATGCAAAGTAAGTAAAAATTGTTGCAAGTGAAAAAAGCCTGGGCGTGTATATTTTCACTTACACTCAAAACGCATCTAATAAGGCATGCGTGACAATAGTTTTTTTTACGCGCGAAAGCAGCTACTGCTTTCAGCGCGTCTTAGCCATTGCAATTCTGTCCGTCCGTCCGTCCGTCCGTCTGTCCGTCTGTCACACGGGTGAATCAGTCAAAATCGGTGCAGGATAGAATCACCAAATCTTTACCATCGGCTGCATGGAAGACTCTAGTTTCAGGAACCGTAAAGCTTTTCCATAAATTCGAAAGGGGTCACCCCGAACGAGGGCGCTAAATAAGAGGGGGTGGGCAAAATTTGCGATTTTTGGCCAATAAGTCGCTGTATTTCAGTAACGGTGCGAGATAGCGCCAAGGTTACTATTAATCACTAATAGGATATTGTACACTCGCTCTCAATTAGCGCCGAATTCAATGACCTTTAATGACCTTGAACGCCAAAATAGGGGGTTTTATGGATTTTTTTGGCGATTTTGGGCTGCGACACAAGTTTATATCATTCACAAGGTGGCGCCACGTTACTATCGTTAGGCATATGCGATCCAGATATAGAATTTGGCATTTGTATATTAACTTAGCGTGAACACCCAAATTTTCAGCTAAACTACTGAATCGGAACTGCTACTGGCTTTCGCGCGTCTCGTGAGCATTGGCTCAAATTTCTTGTTTTTAAAGTTTATAGGCATATGTTTGAGCAATAGACTTCGTCAAATAAAATTAAAATGTTTTCAAGCAAAAGCCGAAATTAAGGGTTTAGAAAAAAATTAAAATATTCTTGAGCAGAAGACTGAAATACAGTGCTCAGTGCTCATCATCGTCATCATTGTTTAGACGTTTTTACGCGCAAAAACAACTACTGTTTTCAGCGCGTCTTAGCCATGCAATTCTGTCTGTCTGTCCGTCCGTCTGTCCGTCTGTCACACGGGTGGATCAGTCAAAAACGGTGCAAGCTAGAATC
>Ga0056128_1004972_pt1 | contig 16676 bp, 5 predicted proteins | sample WorMetLIZISLAND2_FD_71113 | JGI IMG/M metagenome (GOLD analysis project Ga0056128, IMG submission 71113) | Marine gutless worms symbiont microbial communities from Max Planck institute for Marine Microbiology, Germany - Olavius geniculatus... ... | reverse complement strand
GCAGTTCGAAATACTTCCCAGTAAGTAAAAGTGACAATACAGTACTTTACATTTTACAATACAGGAATGCTAAAACCTGACATGACTGCTAGTTCTAGACCTATATTAGATGCTGCTAATACTTAGCCTCTGAGTACTGGCAGTGGCAATAAACAAATTCCACACAAAGGTACAACTATAAGTTGATAAAACGTTCGTGGGTTAATCTTCCCAGCTCAGGTGGGGAAAGCTAGGGGGAAGCTTTCCCCCCTGACCTAAATTGGAGACAGTTTGTCTCCATCCCCCTCTGTGGAAGGCCCTGCCGACATATTATGCGTCAGTCCACCTAGATATATCAGATAGCACTTAGCCTATTTATTACATTGCGTAGCTAAGCTATAGTGTACACGAGCTTGCTCGTAAGCATTGAAGCGACATTACACATCATTTTCTGGAGGTTTTTGACGTTCGGTGATCTCAAGCTAAAAGTTGCCACACCGGTTACACCTGTTCTGGAAGATGTTCGCACCAATTTTGCTCTTTTTACGCCAAATGCAGGACAAACAAACAGACAGACAAACACACAAACAGCGGACAGACGGATGGACGGACAAGAACGACCAAAACCCGTAATGTAGCCGCATACTAGTAGTAGCCTATTGCTAGCAATGAGTAGGCTTAAGCTAATTTCACGAATATTGCGTACAGACCGACCGACCGAAAGACAAACCGAGACTAGGACCTATACACTGTGTCTCAAAAAACATCCCCGACATTGTTGACTGTAACTTGAAAACCAATTATCAGATTTTGATAATTTTTGGTACGAATATTCCAGACAAAAACTTGCCATCAAATGACCGTTTAGTTTTTTTACTTTACCCAACGTTTGTTCTGGCACTACCTGGAAAAACACAACCAGCAAAATATCACTTTTTGTCTAATACGATATGATTGCTTAATTAACATAACGTGTAAAAACACATTTTGTTCACATTTTTGACACTTTGGCTGACAATTCATCCAGTTGTCCATTTTTCAACTGCCTGCAGTAAAATTGCTTGAAGTGTTGGCCCACCATGCGAACATAGACAAGGAGACGCTTTCTCCATTCATTGACAGCAGTATCGATAATGTTCTGCTTCAGGCTGTACCAGTTGCTTCCTGACTTCACAAATATTCCTAAACTTCATCTGGTAGATACACTGCTGCATGACAGTCAGACTTTGCAATAGACCTGCTGTTGTGCCCACAGATTAGGATAGATTGAATTTATTGATGTTTTTCATTCATTTTAACACCTATTATGCTTAGTCTGCTTTCCCCACGTAGTGCAAAAGCAGACGTTGGGTGAAGTAAAAACTAAAACACTTGTTTAATACCCAGTTGTGTCAGAAATATTTCTGTTAAATATTATTAAAACCTGTTAATATTTAGTCAAGTTACGATCGATAATTTCGGGGATGTTTTTTTAGGTTATCTGTTTATTTCAACACATATTTTGCCTGATCTGCTTTCTCTAGGTAGTGCAGAAGCATACATTGGGTGAGCTGGGAAGCTGAGCGGTCATTTGATCGCAAGTTGTGTCAAAATATTTGTACCGAAAATTATCAAAATTTGATAATTGGTTTTCAAGTTACAGTCGAAAATGTCGGGGATGTTTTTTTGAGACACAGTGTACAATTTCACGACAACGATGATAAACTAATGCTAGTAATAACAAGCACCAAAATAATTCGACCAAAAGCGAAATTGCTCGTCGTGTCTATTCGCCAGGTGGCAGCATATAATTGATGTTAAGCAGGGTGCACGAATGTGACAGACGAAAGACGACAGACAGACAGACCACGCTAGGGAGAAATGTGTAGCTATAGGCGGAATCTCTTGCGTCAGAGCAATTTCGCCGGACAATGCATAATAATTAATTAATAAACAGAACAATATTATCACTAATCAGTTATTGTTATCATCAATCCGGACGTGCCTCTGACAGTTGACGTTGAACGGCTGCTGAGAACGCTGATCCCTGTTGCCATGACAACGAGGGTCAAACAGCCCGGCGACATAGTCCACACCACTGTATGCCTTCGGAAGCAACTGCAGCGTCTCCAGTCGTACTGCCCGTAGAACACATCAGTAACGAACAATTAATTCGACGAAAGGCGAAATCGCTGATCGGTGCTGCATGCCACCTGGCGAATCACAAAGCTCCAAACGATTTTGCCGTCAAAAATGCCATTTTTTCGTTCATCAAAGTGTGCAAATTTAGTAAGTTTCGTGAAATTTTGTCAAAAAATTAATATTTTTTTCGTCACGACTGCCAGTTTTCACCATTTGGTCAGTTTTTTTTCTGTCAAAAACAAAATCCTTTGGAGTCTAATGGTAAGTAGGCAAATGCAATTTTGTCTGGAGAATTCAACCCACATCTTACATAATGTGTCATACCTGCCAAACGGCGTGTAAATCCGTCGAATGTGACAGACGACAGACAAACGGATTGAAACGACAGACCACGTTACGGAGAAATGGGTAGCTATAGATGAAATCGCTTGCGCTGAAGCAATTTTACCAAAAATCTTTTAATCAATCAATCACGAAGTAACTAGTAATTTGAAAGCGCACCATAGCAGAGTTCTCATGGGCGCCTTTCGACAAAGTTTGTCCACAACGGTTTGCCTAAAAGGCAACATATACTCTGAACATTTAATGAGTTCGACCACACATAACTTTTGTAAAATTTCGTATTCACAATTTGAGCAGGCGGCGAAAAACAACAACGCAACAGAAAGTTAACAAGAAAGCCCAGCTGTCGCTAGGAAAGACGCGCTACTGCAACCTATACAGTTCCTGCTGCAGTACTAACCTTCAAAATCATCCAAGGTCGATGATTTTCATCTCATCTAAAAGAGCGCCTGCGATTTCCTATTAGTGGTTAATAGCAACCTTGACCCTGTCTGTCACCGTTTCCAAGATACAGCCAGTTATAGAGCAAAAACTTTTTATTAAAAATTGCGGTCAAACCGCTGCAGATGAAGACATGGTTAATATTACCAGCTATAAAAAGTCGCCAGCGCCCTATTCGATGATACTATCGCCGACCCTTTACGTTTCACCGTTTGGCCACATTACCGCACGACTGGCATACCATAGTGCGTTATGACCATTCTAAGTCATCCAAGGTCATTAATTTACCTCATTACATGTCACTTAAAAGCCAATATGCAACTTTCTATTAGTGATCAATAGCAACCTAGGCCCTATCTTGTACTGTTTAGCCACAATACATCCGTGACAGACGGACAGACGGACGTACAGACAGACAGACAGACGGATGACAACTCACCAATAGCTCGACCGTTACGCCAACGGTCGACTAAAATTAGTCAGTTTCTAGGCTACATTTTTGACCACTTACCTTTGCAGTCGTGTGTTGATCGGAGGGCTCGCAGACCACGGCGTGAAATGGCTTGTCGCAGCAGTCGAAGTTGTTCATGGACGCACGCTGCTGCCTGCTGTTCCAGACATTGTGTCAGAGCGTTCAGCTGCTCGCACCGGTCTATACTCATTACAATATTCAAAACAGCACTGGTAGCGATGTCTAGAATAATTACATAAGCTTAAACAGTGTTGAATGTAAGAAAGTTTACAATCAACTATTTCTTAGTTGATTAGGCCTAAAGTTTCTAGTTAGTAATAATTAACTTCTGCAGTTAAACTGGGCATTTTTAAATTTTTCCTTTTAGTAAAACTTTTAGTCAAACTATTTTTTAACTATTTTTAAAAAGTATAACTCAACTACAAAAGTAGTTAAACTTTAATAAAAAAAAACTTTTTACAGTCTGACAGCAGATACCACATTTTCTAGGAACACAAGAAAATCGTAATAGACGAAAAACGTACAAATTTGCGAAATTTTGCATTCCGGGAAAATTTTTTAATGTCAAAGAAAATTTTTACGAAAATGGCTGTATTTCAAACTAAACGTTTTTTAAACCAATGGCATACGCCTACTTTATAAAAATAGTTAAAGTCAGGGTTGATAACAATACTGGCCAAAAATATTGCAATAGCAATAGCAATACGTGGTGGAAAAAAGTGTTGCAATACTGATTGCAACACTTTTTCCGAGTCAGTATTGCAATATTTTTTGCAATAGTCCACTACACGACCCGCCCCACCCAATAAATTGTGATTTTTGCCGCTGTGTACAATTTTTTTAAAGTTTGGGTTGACAACAGACTACGTGATAACGTGATCAACCCCGAATGTAAACAATAAGCAAGTCGTGTTGACGCGCAATTTTTGGGTTTGGTCTTTTTTGTGCGATCAAGCAATAGAATGAAAAGATCTTTGCGTAATTAAACACTATGACAGCATCCTCACGATTAAAAGTGTACCAGACATAAAAAAAGTATTGCTTTTAAGTATTGCAATGTTTTAGCACTAACAGTATTGCAATACCACATGCAATACTAATCATGTAGCCATTGCAATACCAGCCTGTTGCAATACTAAAAGATATTGCAATACTTATTGCAATAATTGCAATATTGCAATATTAACAACCCTGGTTAAAGTTTAGCTATAGCGGGCTTTAAGCCAATAATAAGCCATGACTGTAATAAGACCGTACCATGATATACAGCATGTGCACTGTGCATAATATACCTGTGTTCTTCTGTCTCAGATGTTTCAAACATTCGTACCGTCTGTCCGTCTCATGGACACGATGAGCCACCTGCACCAGTGCACCAAACGAGCGTTAACCGTCTAAGCAAAAGTGTGACAAACAGGAGAACAGGCAGACAGACCATCACACTACAGAACAAGAAGCCCAGCTGTCGCTAGAATAGCTGACCGTACTGGTTGTCAGTGACCTTCAAGGTCATCCAAGCACAACGATTTCCATTTTATCTGAGAGGGCGTGTGCCACTTTCTATTAGCGATTAATAGTAACCTACCGTATCTCTCGCCGTTTCCGAGATGTAGCCACATTTTCCTACCCACGTCTATTCAGCCCTCAATTTCAAAATGTTCCCCTTGCTCTAGATGGCTGAAATTTTGCACGGCCGAGTTTAAGGCACATGACTAATTATTCCTGTAAAAAGTTTTCCCCTATGACCTAAGTTAACCACAATACATCCGTTACAGACCTTGAAACTCAATAGAGTTTTTACGGTTGCCGACTCGAGGAAAAAAACAAAAAATCCAAAAAAAACTCGCCGCGATGCTGAAAACAATACTGTTGTTGCCACCGCGGGCAGTAATTATAAATAAAGTGTATGTATGCTGGCGTACGTCGTTCTCGATGCACCGGTTGAGTCGCCTTAGATCACTGAGTAATTGCTGGATGCAAGCACACGCCGGAGCCGTCGTCATCGCCATTATAACAGGACGCTCGATACAATCTTTCTCTCAGTCACTCAGTTTTGGCTTCACTATACAACGCAACCACCACATCGGCGACGTCACAGTGCAAAAGAAAACAAGGGCCAGAGTGATTTTGATAAAGGCGGAATCGCTCTGGTTTGTTTGCGCCGGCTGGCAGCATGAAACTGGCGGTTATGCTGTAGTACATGTTTTGGCTGGAGTTCGACCCCATTTTTCCTTTTTCCGGGGTCATTAAGGACCCATATCTAACACAACAAGCTTGGACCCCACAATGCCAAATAGCATTTGAAGACGTCAAACGCTTTAAACAAAAGGCTCGAACGTGACAGACAGACGACAGACGCCAGAGAGACAGACCACGCTACGTGGAAATGTGTAGGAATAGGCAGAATCGCTTGCACTGCAAAAGCGATTCCGTCTAAAAATGTGAAGACCAGTAGTTAAGCCTTTAATACAGCGCTGTTTACGCGAGACTTGTGATCAGAAGCGCTTTTGCAATCTCGGAAGTGACATTTATTTGGCATGAGCTAATGATACCGCAGCGCACTATGCGGCCATCCATTGCCCAGCGAACAATTGGACCCGCGGTTTGCAGCAGACAGACATACCACCACCATCCGCCGAGGTTTCATCTTGTAGCCCGTAATTATGCCTAGGTCTACTCATTTTCATCCCGCTGAAGGTATACGAAGCTGAGCTGACGTGAGCACACAATGTATATAAACTTATACAGTCTGATCAAAAACATTATAGGCCTACTGACAAGTTCAATAGGTCTACTTAAAGTAAAACCAGTAAGTAGACAAAAATCCGAAAATCGATCAGTAATCATTTTGACGACGTTAGGATGATGAGAACTTATTATGTCTTAGCACTTAATGCCTCTTTATGCCTCAGCACTTAATATTATTTGCAAAAACGACCCATATTGTCTTGCCTGTTTCGTGACCTTTTAAACAAAATATTACAAAAAACGATTTCTACTCCTGACTCAATCAATCAGTCAATCAATCAATCAATAGTTGTGTAGCGCGTTTTTCCAGTCCTGAACGGCAGCGCTCAACAACTAAAATACACTACGCCTAAAATAGGGGGCCTATAAACAATAAAACCTAACAAAAACGGAATGATGATGACTCCGCCTTATTTATGATCCTGATGTAAACATTTCAATTACCTTACATTTCGAGATAGAATACCGAACGGAACTCGTGAAACTCGGCTGCGTCTTTCAGAAATGATGACACGGTAATAGTAATGATTGATAATAATGACGTCATGTCGTCGTCATGACAACCGCAAAAAGCAACCAGTTGCCGTAGCAGAGTATTGGCCAAAGCTTGGTTTCCACTCCATGATTCAAAGAAACTAGACTAGGTGGCCTACTCAAGGACAAAAACCGCTTCCATCGTGCATCGCTTTACGTATCAGTCGTATCGTCGAAATTATTTATTCTCATGAAATATAAATTTTGGCAAAAATTACACATTTATTTTTGAGTTGCTACTACTAGCTGCTGCTGTGTACATTTGCAGTAACTTGATATAAATGAAATTATTTTCTGCAAAATTACAGAATGCATCTTTTTTAGATTGGAATCGTATTTTGTTGCTGTTGTGTAATTATGTTTTTAAGTAAGTAAGTAAGTAAAATGTAAATTTATAGCACGTGTTGTTAAATTAACCTCTAACGCGCTTGTCACAGTAGTACTGACTGAACAGGATTGTTTTAAAGAACTGTTTGAAACTGTCAATGTCACACGCTGGATCTATGAGTTCATCAGGCAGTGAGTTCCAGACCGTCGGACTAGCGACAGGAAGAGCCCGACGGCCGTATGTGTTGAGCCGACAACGGGGTACGATTAGCCGGTGTCGGTTGGCAGAACGTAGTCGATGTCGCGATGCAACTTCGATGGCTGGCTATAGTGTGTCAAAAATATGGCCGAAAATTTTGGCTGCGGATGACCTGTTTGTCGATGTATGCGTGCAATGTCCGAGTCATTGATTGACCAACGTCTTAGTTTTGAGACACCTCTGGGCAAAAAAAGTCTTGAGAATTTCAAGATCTGCTAGCAATTACTATTAAATATTTCTACAAAAGTTAAATAGTTATTGAGTCAAATAATAGCGTAATAATTATGTATTAATGTAGTTACTGTCGACTGTCATCCACTAGGCCTACCGGTGTGTGCATTGTCGCGTTTAATCGTATGAAATTTTTTGACAAAAAATGTTAACCAGCGAGTGGAATTAATATTGTGAGAAATCGTAATAATTGGTTGTGGTCGTGGCCTTCAAAAAATCTTATTTACGTCACTGCTCAGAAGACGGTATAAATTGTAAAGTGAGTAGTTAAGTAGGCCTACAGTCTATATATTGTGGCCGTGAGATCTGACAAGTGCCCTATGTTTCTATGTATGCGTCTACGTGTGTGATGTTGAGTGTCTTTAGAACTTTAGATGGACGTAACGCTATCCAGTCTTGTCAGTCCATATCTATCAGCGATGCGTCGCTCCCTGTCAGTGATAAATGTAGACGCAGCAACCACATCACCCACTGGTCTGTAATTTAGCTTTTTCGCCCCTCGCTAGTAGCAGCATGCACTCAATGCACCGACCCAGTCACATGCTGACTCGCCGGTGTTGAAACGATACGTGCATTTCCTTCGATGCTGTAGTAAAATCAGTCCTTGATTTTTAAAGTGGTCTAAGTAAAATTAACTAACAGAGACAGAGGCAGTTAGTCTAGGAAATAGTCGGAAATGATTCTGTGAAGAGATGAGTTTTGAGACGCTGGCGAAAGGTGGACAACGACTCGGCGGATGTCACGTTGTCTGGCAAGTCATTTCAGGTTCGTAGATTAACAACGGGAAAGGCCCGGTTGGCGACGGTTGTCAACTTGACCGGAAAACGATTCGTGCACTGTAGCTTCGATCTATTGCAGGCTCGTGTGAATAATAGGCAGAAAGAGAAAATATAGGCTACCGCAAGCCTTAGTTCTCGTCATAGGCTTATAATACGTCGCCAGTGAGTTCTCTAACGCTGTTTGCACAGGCCTAGTTCGTTTACTCCGCACTTCGATAGCCATCCGTTGGCTGCAAAAAACAATAAAAGAACGACGCACGACATTCACTCTTCTGTCCTACCCGCGCCCAGTGCACGAATCGTTCCACGATCGACTCGCTGCCATCACAGGCAGTGTCTAGAGCTGCGTCCGCAGTCGGCATCGATGTGGTCGGTTTATTGAATTCGATGCGCATCGTGCGTCGTCGTCGTCGTCGTCACCATCCTATCCACTCCACTAGGGTTGTGCTACTGCCCGGCCTCGCCCCATCTGTCAGCTCTTGCAGTGGCGTCCACAGTCTTTCGAAACCAGGCATCGCTACGTGCACGTGGGTCTAATTTTTTGCGTTTAGAATGAAGCGGGAGGCGTGCTCTCTGATGTATCTAAACAGTGGCGTGGCAGCAGGGGGTAGGCTAAGTGGGAAGTGTCTCTTCTCCGAATTTTAGTCTGTCGAAAAATTTTCTTTTTTTGGAAAGTTCTCATCAAGAATAAAGCATCCCTTTTTGGGGACATTAAAAAGCAAAAGTAAAATCCTGGCAGGGAGCAGGGGAAAGGCAATTGCCCCTTTACTAAATGTTTGTGTGTCAAAAAGTTTTTTTCTTCTCGGAAAGTTTTCATTAAAAATGTTAAATTTGTTGTTAAAATAATCCCCTTTGGGAAACATTAAAAAAGTAAAATCTTGGCAAAAACAGAGGAAATGCAATTGCCCCTTGCCCAAATTTTAGTTTGTCGAAAAATTTTTTTGGTCAAAAATAACAGGGAGCGAAACCGCCTCTTTGAGGGATATTTAGGGAGATAGTAAGATCTTAAGCACCCGCAATGTCCCCTATCGAAAAATCGCTGTCGGAAAATGGCAATTTTTGCCCCTTCTATACTCAGCGGGGTCGCGGGTTAAAAAGGAAGCGGGGCAGAAAGTTCCGATTTTCCGGCTAACACTGCAAATTTCCAATGGAATTCCCACAGCGAGCAGAGGAGACTATGGGTGCTCAAATTTTCAGTTTTGTCCCAAACTTCACCAAAATTAGGGTAAGCAATTTTCCTTCCTCTACCACGACGCTCACTGCTCCGGGGGCGCTGAAATCGCGAAACCTGACAACGCAAGCCGGTGCCACGTTGTCCATTCTCGCGATGTCAGGACTCGCGATTCCAGTCGCCCCATTGCTCCTACTTTTTAACGTACCACACCGCTGTCCCTGCCTGGAGTGGCCACGCACTGACGCAGTGCACTCTCGTGGACCGGTAATGTCGACGTGGATCTGTGACCACGCTGCCGTTTCCATCTGTTCTGTTCGGTGCTTTCGAGACAACATATCGCGACCGCAGTAGCCTATCACCAGGCGTGTCGCTCGCCTCGATCAAAGTCGCTCGAGCGCCGTCGTCAGATGAAGTCAGCAGCAACAAAAAATGACGAAACCGAATTCAATTTTTTGGACCTACGGCTAGGTCAAGGCTTAGTTAGGCCTACGATATGTCGCCTGACTGTCTGCATACTGCAGCGCAAGCGATGTCCCGTCCATTTCAACACATTTCTCCGTAGCGTGGCCTATCTGTACTCTGTAGTGTCTGGTCCATATGCGTAATACCCCGTTTACACGATAGAGCAGACAACGAGCAAACGTCGAGCAAATGCAGGTCCTATTCAAAATACACGTGCTAATTGCTCGACGTCTGCTCGACGTCTGCTCGATGTTCGCTAGCATTCATCCAGCTAGCTCGACGAGCTATGGTAATTAGCACGCTAACTAGGAGGGCGGGCGAGTTGTAATTGGAAGGCCTATAAACCACGCGATCAACTGTGGGCTAAGCCTACGCCTACATTTGAGCCAGGGGGCGGGGTTCCATTAGGCCTGCTTGATGTTTGCTCGATGTCTGCTCGACGTTTGCTCGATCGTGTAAACGGGAAATAAAGCGTTCGACAGATTTGGACGTCATTTGGCAGTGCACTTGCGGGGTCCAACGAGAACCAAAAAACTGTGCTTCCGGTTGCCGTCCGTCGTTTGAAAAAACCTGCGTCCCCAAAATTTTTATTGAACCTTCAAAAATATCAGTGCAGTTTTTACTATGCTTTTGACGCTTTACCGAAAAATATTGTTTGCGTTTAGTTTGAAATGTTACAGCAACTTCATTTAACTTCTCGTGAGTACCATTTAGTGTGTCGCTTCGTTTTTAGCCGACAAACTTAAGTAACGGTCGAGCTATTGGCATAAGTTGTCGTCAGTCCTTTCGTCCGTCAGTAACGGATGTATTGTGGCTAACCGGTAAAACGTAAGGAAATTTTTTACAGGAATAGTCAGCCATTGGTGCTAAACTACGACATGCAAAACTTCAGCCATTTACTCCAAGAGGAACATTTTCAAATTGGGGGTTGAATGATGTGGGGTAGGAAAAATATGCGTTTTTCAACGGAGAACTGGCCATATATCGGAAACGATCAAAGGTAAAAAAATCATTGACCTTGGATGACCTTGCACTATGCAATGCCAATCGTGCGGTATTGTGGCTAAACGGTAAGTAGTAAAGGTCTGGGATGGTACCATCGGATTGGGCGGTGCGGCGACTTCCTATAGGCTGTCAAAAGTAACCATGTGTTTATCTGCAGCGGTTTGGCCGCAATTTTAAATGGAATGTTCAAAGCAATACGTGGCCGTATCTCGCAAACTGTAAAAGATGGGGGCCTAAGTTGCTATTGATCACTAATAGGTACTTGCATATTGGGTTTTCAAATGACATGAAAATCATTCACCTTGAATGACCTTGAGGTCAGTACTGCAACCGTACGAATTCACTGTCGTAAACCAGCCAAACTACGACTTTGACATTTTACAAGGTAGTGTAGCAACAGTAGTATTAAAGTGAGATGTGCAAAACTAAAGTCGTATATATGTCAAGATTTTTCGCGGTGTTGCATGCCAAAAGTTATCAAAATCGGCTGATATTTCACGGAGTTATTTTTAAAAAAATTTAGTGGCACATTTCTGGAGACACGTAACTGTTGTAGTGGTCGAAGCGCGTTAGTAGGGAGCCCGGCGGCGTTTGGCCGTGGACGTGGATTAGACGCAAAGGCAAGCGAACTACAAAATGATGCCGCACGTCGGATCAATAAATGTGTGAAATTGTTTCGTAGTGTGCGTTTCCTTTGATCTATGAAGTGTTGCGGAATCTTGTGGACAGCCCATGACGAAACACAAAATCATGTTGTAGTTAGAGCTGTCAAAGCGTTAATTTTTTAACGCATGCGTTAACGCGTTAAAAACGCTGATAATGTAAGCGGACTACATCAAGAGGGTGACTAGAATGACGACCGACGAACTCGTGGCTGTGTCGCAAAACCGTGACAGTGATGACAGAACGGCAACAAAACAATTTTTAATTACTTAAATGTTATTTGATCGTAAAATAAACGTAGTTTAATAAAATAATGGAACTCCTGCTTTGCAGTATTAAGTAAATTTACGTATGTGCGTTTATTTTTTTTAACGCGCGTTAATTCTTTAGCGCAAAGCAGCAAACGTCCAGCAAACTTCCAGCAAATGTATTCAAAATACACATGAATTGCTGGACTAAACATCCCCATAAGATCCAAATAATTAAACCTGCAGTTGAACGAAACCAGGTAAAATTGCATAAAATGGCTGAAGTCGACCCATTCTTTAGAAAAGTCTGGCTGCAGGCGTGTGATTGACAGGCTTGCCGTAGATATAGATATACATGGATATATCATGGATAAATATCCAACGGTACCATCGCCGACCCCCTGCGACGTACCGTTTAGCCACAATACATGCGTTACAGATGACAAACAAGCATCATATCCAAAGCTCGACCTAACGGTCGGCCAAAAACAGAGGCAGTAAAATTATATGCAGATTTTTGCGAAAGTTGGGATATACTTAAGTGACATCATATTTTAATGCGTGTTTTTATTTTTTGCTGTTATTTATTTATTTTTTAACAATTTTAAGAAGGAAATGTCTGCGTCTTGTTTTTTCAGGGGGGAGATGGTAGCTTTTGCACTGCTGTATTTTGCAAAAATTCGGGGGCTACATGCAGGATAAGCGTATGTGGATATGGATATGGATAAGAAATTTCATATCCACGGCAAGCCTGGTGATTGATTTGTAATGAACTGAGATTTTAGTTCAGTTCAGTGCATGTTCGTTGCTCTGTGGCAGCTAACACTATTGATCCCATATGCCAGGTGACGCTCCGCACCTCTGTGGTGAGTTTCCCACACCACCTTATCTTTACCTTTTTATTGGCTAACCGTAGCCCACCTACAACGTCTGCGCGCAGCAAGCGTCATGCATGAGCGGCACGAAATACGCAATTCGTACCACTCCAGTGAGAAATGCGTAAAACCTACGTTTCGAGACACTAGCCTACGTAACGTGCGACTATTGCGGCCGACGACTTGGCACGTGCTGTCAGCCTTGGGCTATAAACGTGCTACGAAATATCGTGGGACGACAAGGATTGTCGGGATTTAGCCGACTTGCGTATGTGTGATAGCGTACGCATACACACGGCTGATATACCGCATTTAGCATTCGTTCCAGCGACATTTTTCTGCTCCCTTTGAGGCAGCAAATATTGTGAATGGATGCTAGTCGCCAAAAGCGTCAATAAAGATGGGATTTGGGAGAAAAGTCGTAACAAATACCCCCTCCCTCTTCCGGCGACAGCGAGATCTGATGGGACTGAGCATCAGCCTCTACCATACAGTGTGCTTAAGATATGTTACATTAGGGCGTGTTTAAACTTTAAAGTGACAGAAATGAAACAAAGCGTGATGAAATGAAATATTATTTTGTTTGTTTTTTTTTCGCTGAAAACCTATACAAAGCGCTTTGTTATTGTCATTCACTATAGATGAAGCCACGTTATTTTCTTAGATGGATCCAACTAAATTTCGGTATAATGATAACAACAATTGGCGTTGATACTGCCAAATTTAGTGGGAAATAAATCAATATTTCTCGGTTCTCGGAAGTCGGACTTTTAAGACTCGGACTGAAACCAGCTGGACTCGTTCTCATAATGACATGGCAGTAAAAAGATTTTTTTGTGATTTCTTTGTTTTTTGCTTACTAAATAAATTATTGCATCTGCGTGTTCGTATAGTTTACCTGTGTTTGTTGTACAAGAACCCAGACAGTCATGATGCACATTCAGTCAAGTCCGGCAGTGGACTCGAATCTTTATTTTTCGTGACTCGGGTTCCATCTAAACAGTGGTGTAGCCAAAATGTGAGTTGGGAGTCTCGTCTCCTTTCCCCTCTCATTTCCTTTCTCCATTTCTTTCTCTCCTCTCTTTTTCTCCCTTTTCACCCCTCCCCTTTTTCCTGTCCTTCCCTTTTTCTCCCCTCCTTTGCAATAGAATTAGGACCGCTTAAAATTCGACTAGGAGGTCTGGAGGAGCGCTGTGTGCTCTCCCAGCGGGATCTAAAGCGAAGCTCCAGCCGAAATCAAATTCGGTGCATTTTAGCCATCTTGTGGCAACAATTTCAATCATTTTTCAAATCGCAAATTTGGTGCAATTTAAACGTCTTGTTTGGAGGATTGGGATAAGGGGAGGGGCTGGGCCCCCTTGTCTACGTCATTGGAACTGCAATAAACTCGAATGATGCATGCATGGCGAGAAATGAGACTGAAGTTGATGAAGATTAACGCGAATGTGATGAAGGTTGCAGCAGCTGAATGTCCTGCATGCAGGGAGCCAGGGAGCCAGGGAGCCAGGAAGGGATAAAGATCGATGGCTTGATAATGACTATTGCGAATGTCGCCGACAGTTGCTGCTGCTGCGTCCTATTCACATGATGAAACTACTAGTGAACGTTGCTGAGGCGTGAGACGACAGATCTGTCATTCGGATGATAACGACGATGATGCAACACGTGACGTGTAACGAATAACGTTACGTAACCGCGTTGCTGAAAAGTGAAACTGCTTTTAGCAGTGAGTGCGTCCAAACTGCAATGTGTCGGATGGTATGGGATATTATAGAACTAATAATATCGTAGCGCACTTCATTTATTAGAATACAACCATCAAGCCGGTCTATATACACTGTGTCCGGAAAAAAAGTAACCCCCTGGACATTATACAATAGAAATGTCAAACCTGAACAAGTGTAAATAAAATTTTGTACACATAATTTCCAATAAATTTTTGAAGCGACCACCAAATTTGGTTGAAAAAGATTATTTATCAGCGAAGTTATTAATTGTTGATTATCGATAACAAAATACCTCCGTTACCAGTACGGCGTTACATAAGAAAACCTCTCTGTACTCTGTAAATTTGCAAAACTCCTACAAACAACATTTGATTCTCACAAAATTCGGCGTCAACAATGCATTATCCATTGCCAATCGAAATGCCGAATTTCAGTTAAATCTGCCAACGCAAACAATAGTTTCAGCAGCTTTTGTGAGGTCACCCCAAAATGTGAAGTGTCCAGTAAAACGGACATGTGGGCCTATGACGTCAAACTGTACTCGATAAACTTTTTAGCACCACTGCATATTCTTTTTCTCTTCTAATCAATTTAATTAAAACACAGAACACGATCGTCTGTAAAAATAGGATTTGTTATTCTTTACGTTATTCTTTACGTTAATTGCGTCAACAAACGTCACTTCAGAGTTCCGACCGAGCGACTGCACTATGTAACGCCATACTGGTAACGCAAATATTTTGTTATCAGTGTTCAATAATTAATAACTCCGTTAGTAAATAATATTTTTAACAAAATTTAGTGGTCGTTTCAGTAATTTATTGTGAATTAAAGGTACGAAATTTCATTCAGATTCATTCAGATTTGACATTTTTATTGTACAATGTCAAGAGGGTTACTTTTTTTCCAGACACAGTGTATAGTGTTTAAGCATATTTTACAGCGCTGATTGTCACCAGGAAGTATTAGTATGTTATAGCTATATGTATTACTGCTGTACAGGATCAAGTCGACGACTGTCTGGGACAGTGTTGCTTAGATTGTCGTAGCCTAACTGTTATTGCAATAAGTATTGGAACACTTTTAGAGCTACAATATTGCGATACTAAGTTTTGAAGCAATAGTTCTTGATACAGAGTAGCCTAGACCCCTACATTGTAGTTTCGTTATCATTACAGCCTGTTTTTACCAAATATTGTTGCTGTGAATTTTTTGCATGCAGTAGGCCTATCACAGGCTGAACGGTAGTTCAAGCCCTGTGTTAACGGCGACTTCTCTTTCTTATGGGAAATCCAAAAATTCGACCCCCCACAGAATCAAAACCCCTGACCCGATTGAAATAAAATTTGGCACGGTTGATTATGTCGGGGAGGGGACCCGTCACGCAAAATTTTATGCAAATTCCTGAAAGGGGGGCTTCTCGGCAAATGGGTGAAATATACGCAAAAATTTTTGTTTCTATATGCTTTTTTTTCTTCCGCTCACCCACAGGTCAGACCTTTAAAGGGATTTTTACGCTTAATTTGTCAAACGACGCGGTTCTGCACAAGAAAGTGCCTTTTTGGGATTAGAAAATTAAAATGTAATACTTAACGTATTTATTCGCAAAAATCAAAAAAATACAATGGCGCCTATGGGAAAAAATTAAACAGTTCCTTAAACGGTCATAACTTTGGCTGTGTATAAGATAGAGTCGTGATTTTTGGTTCTAGGTATGGTTTTCGGGGATGGCAAATCTAATGGTGTCATACAATTTTACCTCGGACCCTCCCTGGTTGCCATGGCAACGAAATATGGGACAAAATTGGCTATAACTCGGCTTGCGTAAGAGATTTTTGCGAAATTTTTGCGCCTATAGGGGGGGTTTTCGGGGATGGGCCATCGAATGCTGCCAATTGCATTTTTCCCTGATTGATCCCAGTTGCCATGGCAACGAAATTTTGGACAAAATTAACTATAACTCGGCTTGCGTAGGAGATTTTCGCGAGATTATTGCGCCTATAGGGGGGTTTTCGGGGATGGACCATCGAATGCTGCCAATTGCATTTTTCTCCGACCGACCCCCGTTGCCATGGCAACGAAATGTGGGACAAAATGGGCTATAACTCGGCTTGCGTAAGAGATTTTTGCGAAATTTTGGCGCCTATAGGGGGGTTTTCGGGGATGGGCCATCGAATGCTGCCAATTGCATTTTTCCCCGACCGACCCCAGTTGCCATGGCAACGAAATTTGGGACAAAATTGGTTATAACTCGCCTTGCGTAAGAGATATCTGCGATATTTTTGCGCC
>Ga0056128_1004971_pt1 | contig 16678 bp, 8 predicted proteins | sample WorMetLIZISLAND2_FD_71113 | JGI IMG/M metagenome (GOLD analysis project Ga0056128, IMG submission 71113) | Marine gutless worms symbiont microbial communities from Max Planck institute for Marine Microbiology, Germany - Olavius geniculatus... ... | reverse complement strand
GTGCTGAAGTGCGACACGTAGCAAACAGCAACATCCGTACAAAAGCTGCTGATAAAACTCTGGAATTGTCACAAATTAAACTAAAAGCGCTAAAATTCACGAAAAATCATGGATTTCATGGAAATCGGCGTTTCTCACAGAAGACGGCCAATTTCATGGAAAATGTCACGGCCGTGAAATCGTGAATTAAGTTGGTCCCTAATTATCAGTTATCTGTTTCCTATTCTTCGCTACACAATGTTTTAACTTTTTTTAATTTTTGCACTACATTCCTAACGTAGTGAAGAGGAGTATATGAGATCAGTGTTATATTGACGACCAACGACCGACCTCTGTTCCCGGAAGAGCCTTCCTGGAAGAACTTCAAACGGCCATATCTCTATAACGGTGCCAGATAGACGCATGGTCACAGTGGACCACCCATAGGAAGTTGGCCACTGCAAGTCGTATGGTCATGTGACCGATGTCGTCACGTGACTCAGAAAGGTCAAGGTCGTTACCCTATTAACTTTGAGGTGCCATATTTTGATAACAGTGCCAGAGAGATGGGGAGACAATTTCCAATAATGACCTCGATGCCAGTCGCTATTAGTATAATATTTGACCGGTCTCAAATTGACGTCCGGTTTCTAATACAAGTTGAAAGGTTTGAAAAAGCACTTAGAAGAATATCACAGAAAATAATGCGCGCGAGGAGTACATTTGATTGATCACAATCTAATAATATTTTTTGTTTAAATTTAAATTTTAATGTTTTTTTTGTCATTGTGATGTACTTTGTATTAATTTAGTCACTGGTTTAGCCATTTGTTTCCAGCTTTTTTGCTGAACTGCATATGCTTTGATTGCAATGGCTTACAGCAACAAGAGTAACTTAACAATGTGTTAAACGAAGTTCAAATTTGCGAACTTTGAATTTCAGGTTCGAATTCGTATTCGTTTTTCAGCTCTTCGATATTCCAATCCAAGCATCACTAATTAGACGCAGACGGTTTTGCCTTGAAAGTGGAGCGCTGTTACTTCAGCGGTGCACTGTGTGACGATTTCTTTGTTCTCTGCCAGCCGTCAATTCAAGCAACACCCGCCACGTGTTTGCTTACCTCTCCCCTCCCCTTTCTGCATACCGCCACGGCGTTCAATTACTCTCCTCTTGCACTGCGCCCCTGGCTCCTGTTGTATACTGATGCAAGCTATCAAAGTGACAAATGTTGGTGGCCCAGACACGGAGCAGACATCAATCGACGGCAATAGAGGCGACATGGCTTGACGTCCTGGCTGATTGCACTGTTGATAGACTGGTTCCTGGCGTGTAGCGTGCGTGCTGTGACCTTCATCTTACCCCACAGTGCAGGCATCAAATGCAAATTGCTTAAGCTTTTCCACAAATATATAAACGAAGTTCGAATTTAATCCGAATTTTAGCGGTCGAAATTCAAATTTGGAAAAAAACGAATTTAACATCCCTATTTATCGTTACTGCTGATATTAAAGCTAGTCTCTATCTATCTGGATTTCGTTTGTCCATGCGTCTGTCTCCACAAAAATTTTTTTGATTTGAATGAAATTTGGTACATAAGTACTGAAGTTTGATGAGTGACACATGTCAGTATGACATGTAACCCTATCCAAGGTCGTGATTGCAAGACCATCAAAGTTTGAAGTTTTTTGTTATTTATAGTCTATCTTTTCTATTTACAGTGCTAGCTGGTAAATGTTTACTGATTTTTAAACTAATGTGCAAAATCAAAATTTGATTTTCATGTTTGTTGTAGTTATGTGACTTTGAATGTGCAGGAAAATTACGATGTGACCTCACATGTTGAGTCAACCATTCCCCACCTGTCCTCCAATAGACAGCATTCCGAGATTAATAACTGTATGGAGGATAACAGGGAAGATTACTAGAACTGCCATTACTGTTAATTATGCACAATTATAATCGGCAGATTTTACAGTTTTAGGTTTAGGTCGTTTTTTGTGTTTCAGAAAGGTTAAACATTCTGTATAGGTTAAACTTTTTGTTCTGTTATTATGTGTCTGTGCAATTTTGCCTTGAAAGGCCATCCCCAAAATGACCTATACTGTGTCGGGTGGGACGTTAAACCCTACTCACTCACTCACCCCGTACCACGTGGGAGGAGCTAATTTATTGTTGATTGTTGTGTGAAATGTCCACTTAGCAAAACTATGAGAATGTGGAGCGAGAGTTGCGAAGACATCAAGAGCTTGACACTCAGCATGAAGATGAACGTGCCCAACTTAAACGATCCAAGCAGGAGAGTGATAATGAGATTGCTGTGCTGCGAGGTCTGTAGTAGTCATATTGTAATAGTTGCTGTAGTTGTAATAGTAGTAGCCTAGTAGTTGTTGTTGCTGTTGTAACAGCAGTAGTAACAGTTGTAGTAGTATGTTGCAGTAGTTGCAGTTGTATTTATAGTTTGATCCAAGCAAGAGAGTGATAACATTTGTAGTTTATGAATCACATTAGTGCTTTTTGATTGGCGCAAAAATGGCTGATGAAAGTGATGTGCTTTTGGCAGCTTTTGCCAAAACTACAGCAGTGAGTTGGCGCCTCTTGTCGCAGGTGGTGTCTACAGGGTGCGGCAAAAAAAGTAGACCCCAAAAGGTTTTTGCTGTTTTCTCACCAACCGTTTGGAATTTTATTTTGAAATTTTACACATTTTTTTGCTGAAACCTTCTACATCTAACGGCCAAATAAAATTAGACTTAGGTTGAAAAACGACAAAGTTATAGACTTCTTAACATGACCGCCTACCGATTTTTCAGCATTCAAAAATGTTTAAACTAAAAATAACTGGTTACCATGTTAGTGCTGATGACGTCACAGTGACGTTTTGATAAGCAGTAATTTATTTTGTTTAGAAATTATTACCGGTATTAAATTATCGTTCGTTTAAAACAATCGTCGGCTGCTCATAGTACACATCTTCCAGCAGGACGGCGCGCCAGCACACACAGCATGCAACTTCACGCAGCGCACGGTACTGGCTGCGGGCTAGCTGTCCAGATATCATCACAAAAGACCAATGGCCTCCAAATTTGTCAAATGTAAACCCAATGGACTATCATGTGTGGGGTGCAATGTTGGAGGCTTACCACAGGCTTAAAACAAAGTCGAAAACAAGCGCCAAACTCAAGGAAGCGCTTCAGGTTATCTGGGGCAACCTGCCACAGGGATCGATCGACAAGGCTGTGAAAAATTTTTCAACTAAGGCGACTGGAGGCTGGTGTTGTAGCTTGGAGCTGTCGGTGGACACCTCGAACATTCACAGTGACAATGGAATTCTGTCATCTGATCATTATTTAACTGTGATGTTTCAACGATGTTATTAAATTGGTGTTGTAGCTGGAATATTTTTGAATGCTGAAAAATCGGTAGGCAGTCATGTTTAAAAGGCTATAACTTTGTCATTTTTCAACAGAATCAAATTTTATTTGGCAGTTAGATATAGAAGGTTTCAGCAAATAAATGTGTAAAATTTCAAATTAAAATTTCAAACGGTTGCTGAGAAAACAGCAAAAAACTTTAGGGGTCTACTTTTTTGCTGCACCTTGTAGAATGTTTCAAGCGCAAGCTACTGCCATCGGAAATACCCAGTCATTGATGCTAGAACATTACGTATTCACTACTACAGGTTAGTTTAGTAATAGGCTAATAGCAGCAGCAGTTGTTGTAGTATCCGATGTCACTTGTGTTGATGTCACGTGTGATATTATGCTACAGATGAGCGAGCGAACTTGAAGCGACAGATAAGTGCATTGCAGAAACAGTTAGTAGCTGATCAGCAGCATGACACGCCCAAGGTGAACAATATCAGATCTCTCTGCTGTAATGGTCTAGTAAATTAGCAATAGTAATAGTATTAACAGCATTAGTATACCGGGTGGCCCAAAAAAACATTCCGAACATTTGCGTGCATTACGCAGTGTAGTTTAAATATATCAGTAGATAAGCTCGTATGTAATAAGCAATAAGCTCATCGTTTACGTTGCTGCTTGTACGCAGGCTACACCAGAATGTCACAATAGGCCTAATCATAAACTGATCAGCGGAAAAGGTGCTAAGTAAGTTGTCCATTCTGCTTTGCTATTGCTGATAGATGCTTTTTTCAATGCAACATGTCTTTTCTGATTCTGACTGTCTGATGCGACATCATGCCATTTGTCTCTGAAGATTTTTGTGGTTCGCAAACGGTTTACGCTTTTTTTATAGACAATTTTTTACAAGACATCCCATACTAAGTAATCTAGCGGATTCAAATCTGGTGAATCTGGTGTCCATTCTTGTGAGCTCATTGAATCAGGCATGTTGCATCGAAAAAAATCTTGAGTTGCTTTGATGCGGTGTGATAAAACGTCTTTACATAATTTGATTTTTAACTCGCCTTACATCATTAAACAGCACTGAGTGACCGTGTTATTAATGACGTCAGTAAAATTTCTAAGTAAGTAAGAGTACATATTGATCTACAAATTCGCAAAAGAAAATTTATTTCTATACAGTATACGCACAATTACATTGAATCTATGTCTTTTGCATGATAGCTCATCCTCTTTTTTGGCACTTTGAGCCGGCAACGGTTAGACCCAATAAAGCTAGCATACAACCCAAGTCAGTCAGCTCTATTAAGCCCAAATTCCATTACGTCGACTTTGCGCGGACTTTGTCACGGATACAAATCATGAAAGTCCGCGACACAAATCATGTCGCCTACTTTCATGATTTGTGTCGCGGACTTTTGTGATTTGTGTCCACAGACTTTGTCGCCGACTTTTCGCGTGCATTGTATCGGACTAAATTCTGATCGAGCGACACAAACGGGTTTGTTGCGGAGTTGTCATGGACTTTGTTGCAAACATCTTACATGTCAAGATGATTTGTGTCCACAACTTTCCCCGCGGGGAAGTTTCGGTGAAAGTTGGCGTTATAGAATTTGGGCTTTAACAGCCAGCGACTTTGACCAACTTAGTCAGTATTCCAGCAGTCCTGGCCACAGGGCTTACTGGGCTTCTTGAGCGTTTGTTTACTATTGTCTTTGGCTTTGTTTATGTGTGAAAAGTGATATACTCTAGTCTGATGGTTGCTTTATTTTATACGCTGGTCTTTAAGTGTTTCACTAACTACTGTACAAAGAAGTTTTGATTTTTTTTGCATTATACGCCAAGGTATACATGTACACATTATATATTTTATCTCAGAGTACATGCTGTGTTCTGAGGGGACCGTAAATCTCTTGATGATCTCCACAGCACTTGCTTGGTCAGGGCGATGTGACCTGACTGGCAATGTACTCATGTGAGCGGGGGTAGTTGTACTTTTTGCTATTCCTGCCATGACTTATAGTAGCTGGGCTGAACAGGATCTAACAGACATCTATGGGTCATTGCTTGGTTGGTGCAAGCCTGATCTGTGGACTGGTCATGTGTGCTGGGTGTCCTCGCTGTTCTTGTCATGTCTCAGAGTTAGGTAGAGAGGATGTTGCGGGGATGATGGGTCAGACTGGGATTTCACTAGATACTGAACGCACTGTAGTTCGGAACTGCAGTTTTTCTGTCTGGCTTGGAAACCCAACAATGGCTTTCATTTGCCCCGTTTGGCTCAGGGTCATTCCGGGGTGGCTGCACTGCTCATGTGGCTGGTCTGCTGTTGTGTTGGGCCGCTTGCCGGGTGATTTCCTGTGGGGGCTGTGAAATCTTTTGGTGAGCCCCACAGTATAGAGAGTAGTCATGTGGGTGGGGGTAGTTGTGGTCTTTGCTATTCCTGCCATGACATTCAGTACTCAGTATAATTGCAGGGAACTTTCTGGGGATGGCTGATGGGCCCACATGGCAGCCTAAGCCTACGGGTCGGCACTGGCTGCCTAGTGCCCTGCCCCGCATTGGAACGATGGAACGATATGCTGTGTTATTTGTTGAATGCATTATATAATGCAGTATCAGATTAAGTAGTCATTAGGGATGAATATGCTGCATATTTATGAACAAATCTGAATATGTGAATGTCTAGAAGCCACTGGCGGGTGGCAAGGTGGACAGAGGTCGGATTAAAGAATCTCGTCATTCATGGAATCAGAATGTAGACAATCGCATTTCTCAGATGGGACATGAGGTATGATATGCAACTGATATATACTTGATTAACAGTGAGCAGTGTGGATTCAAGTGAGTGGGGGGGGCAACTTTGCTGACTGTGTAATGGCGAAGTTTGAATTTTTAACTTGTGATTTGTGCTGTTTTATATCTACAACCACAATGTCACCTTTACACTGTATATAAATAACAGTTTTTTTACATAAATATATGTATAGACCATTAGGCATGACATGTCATAGTAATGATTTTGCCAAATTATTGGTGTTGTTCTTATTATTACTAAAGCTGAAGCATTTCTGTGTCAGTTATTTGTGACTGTGACTAGACCGGTTTTAGTGCAGAAAATCAGTATTTATTGTTCTAGCCAGCTGCTTTCATTTGCAGGATGAAGATCAGGGAATCCGTATGCAGATTAATAAGCCAGGTTAGGTTCTGCTGCATTCTCTGAAATGTTAGTTTGTTTGCCAAAACTAATCATTGCTAGGCTCTGTTTCAGTACCCGGGTATTATTGTAACAATACAGGTGGGAGGAGGAAAATGGTGTCATTCAGTGTGGATATTGCTCAGAAAGTGTTTTTGAAGTTGTACATAAAAATGTTCTAATTTCACTGCTCTGGTAGCAATATAGGCTGGTGAATCGGACCGTGCTTTCAGACGTTTTAATGCTAGGGCTTGTTCATTCACGTCTATCATTTATTACAGTTTGAAATATTTTGCCTCTTACTTGTTCAAAAAGTGTTGTAAATGGCATGCTTGCGAATTTTCACACTGCAGTTACTGCTGTAGATATACTAGCTCCTAGAAGCAAGAATATAAGTATTAGTCAGTCACTTGTCTGGTGTGGAGTAATAGTTGGCTGTTTACGGCACTACAGCGCTATACAAATATATTATTATTATTATTATTATTTAATACACGTTTGAGCATTAATTTTACTGCATAGAGGTATTGGTGAAAGAAATGTGAATAGGCTAGATGTGTGTTGCAGACAACAATGAGAGAAAACCGTATTTTGAGCCGCGTGAAGCAAAGCCAGATCATCCCGTTATGAAGCGTGGTGCACCCGCCGCAGCGGCAGTTAACCAGGTGGCGCCACCAGACATACAGAATGGATTTGACAGTGCACTGGTAAGCAATCACTGTTTATGTTGATTTTTTCATGTGATTGCTGATGTTATATTGAGTATAGAGTGGATATGCCATGATGTTGAATTTTAGTCGTGTAAAATACATGACATGTAAATGCACAAGCTGAAAGTTAAGATGTAAAACTAGTGGAAAAGAACGATTGGTGATGATGGCTGTTTGACCTTGAGGGGGTTATTTTTTACACGCAACAGCATGTAATCCTTCGTGCGTCTTAGCCAGCATCTAGACGTCTGTCTGTTCGTCCGTCTGTCACACCCCCGACACTGTATCAAAGTGGCGACACCTACACGGTACGGCAAAAAAAGTTGACCCCTAAAGTTTTTGCTCTTTTCTCAGCAACTGTTTGGAATTTTAATTTGAAATTTTACATCTTTATTTACTAAGACCTTCTACATCTAACTGCCAAGTGAAATTTGATTCTGTTGAAAATCGACGAAGTTACAGACTTTTAAACATGACCGCCTACCGATTTTTCAGCATTCAAAAATGTTCCGGTTACAACACCGTTTTAATAACATCGTTTAAACAGTGCAGCTAAATAATGATCAGACGCCAGCATTCCATTGTCACTGCGAATGTTCGAAGTGTTCACCGTCAGGTCCAAGTTACAACACTAGCCTCCTGTCACCTTATTTGAGAAATCTTCTACAGTCTTATCGATTGGTTCTTGTGGCAGGTTACCCCAGATAACCTGAAGCGCTTCCTTAAGTTCAGCACTTGTTTTCGGCTTTGTTTTAAGCTTGCAGTAAGCTTCCAACATTGCACCCTACACGAGATAGTCCATTGGGTTTATATTTGGCGAATTTGGAGGCCGTTGGTTTTTTGATGATATCTGGACAGCTGGCCCGCAGTCATTTTTGTGTGCTGTGCAGCATTGCATGCTGTCTGTGCTGACGTGCCATCCTGCTAATAGGTGAATTCGGTGGGCAGTCGGCGATTGCTTTAAAGGAACGATAATTTAGTGATTATTTATAAACAATATAAATTACTGTTTATCAAAATGTCACTGTGACGTTATCGGCAGTAACGTGTAACCAGTTTTTGAAAATTAAGTAGCATTTTTAGCTTGAACATTTTTGAATGCTGAAAAATCAGTAGGCGTTCATGTTAAAAAGTCTATAACTTCATCGTTTTTCAACAGAATCACATTTTACTTGTCAATTAGATGTAGAAGGTTTTGTTAAATAAAGCTGTAAAATTTCATATTAAAATCCCAAACGGTTGCTGAGAAAAAGGCTTAAAACTTTTTGGGGTCAACTTGTTTTGCCTCACCCAGCCTGTAGAATTATGAAGTCTTCACTGTGGGCTGCCCCAAGGACTCTAGTTTATCGTGATAAAATTTCGTGTCCCTGGGTGAGGGATACCCCTTGAACGAGGTTGTCAAAGAGGGGTATTTCTTAAAAGATGTTATTTTGCCGCTATTGGCTTGTTTAGTGTGAAAACTGTTGCAGATATGTACAGACATGCTGCACATAATTACAAGCACTGGTGATGGGCTTTTTAGATTTATCAACATCGATGACCTTGAATGACCTTGAACCCCCAAAAGAGGGGTTTTTGTGAATTTTTCGTGATTTCGGCCTGCGACACACACATTTTAAGAGTGAATTGCACCGAAATGGCTGGAGATAGACCTGGACAACCTGCGATGAGGAACTGATAGGGCTGGCACGCGTCTCGTGAGCTTCGCTCAAATTACTTGTATTAGCTTGTATTAGCTACTTGTATATATGTTTTTCTTCTCAGCCATACATTTGGCCAGACTAAATTATAAATGTTGTAGCAGATTTTTATACAGTTGATTGATGAGCAATTTTAGTTTAATTGCAGGTTTTTAACACTGCACACAGGATTTTGGTGTCTTTTTGACAATATTTTATTTTTCAATGATTCTATTGCTGTCTCTGAATTTCTCTACTGAGGTTCGTTGTCGTTTTTTTGTGTTTTTTCATATCTTATCTTGTTGAGGCTGTAGCACTCGGATGGTCATTATTTTGTTGTCAGGAAGCACAGCCTGCCAAGCCTGTCAAGTTTGGTGCAGATGAAAAGTCTGATATGGGCGACAGATTCGGTCGCCATCGCAATCCCATAATGCCCGATGACAGGCGTGAAAACGACGTCATGAAACCTGTACAGCCTGGTGGTGTGCTGGATTTTGGAAAATTGGGGAAATTCCCGCATGCCGTTGATAGCAATGCTCAAGCTGGCCAGATGGAAAAACCGATGCAGATTGCCGAGCCACACATTCAGCAGGAGGAAGACCAGGTATTGGCTTTTGCTTTGTTGTGTTAATTTGCCTTTTTATGAAAAAGAACTGGATTCTTTCTGAGCATTCTTTTTCGTTGATTTATCGCTTGTGTCCTACTGTTGAAATGTCTGTAATTATCAAGTTGCGTATTATTTCGGGTTAGTTTAGATTAGATTGCAGTAGATGTTGTCAAGAACATTTTATGCGATTGGCTGACAGTTGTCTTGCACGTTTAAGACCACCAAAATGTGATCAGGGTGGGCCAATAAAAAACGTGGCACTTTACTTTTGTTCATATCTTTGCCAATTATTGACCGATTTTCAAAATTTTTTCACTGGCACACTCTGCGGACAATTTGCAATAATCTGAATATTATATTTTTCACCACACTATAAATGTATCACTACACTACCTTGTGAAATACAAATGAAATATGAATGTATAATGATAATAACAAAATGACGAATAAACATTTTGGTAAAGTTGAAAAAAAACACTTCAGATCGCAGTAGACTATGTGGGTCTAACACAGTCTGGTGTCATATAGGTCATTCACTGCACTGTTGGTCTGAAGTGTTTTTTTCATTTACCTAAATGTTTGTTGTCATTTTTTTATTAGCGTTATACATTCATATTTCATTTATATTTCACAGGGTAATGTAGAGACACATTGAGGTGTATTGGGATATATAATAATCGCATTATTGTGAATTGTTTGCGGAGTGTGCCAGTGAAAGAATTTTGAAAATCGATCAATAATTAGTGAAGATATGGACAGAAGTAAAGTGCCACGTTTTTTCTGGCCCATGATGTAGATGTCTGCGCTGATCTTGTGTATATGAACTTCCCAAGACATGAGCAGTTCGTTACGCAAAGTCATTTTTAATGTATTTTTTGGTATCACCTTCCTTCTGCAGTTTATTTACTTATTTTTACATATTTACCTATTTTATGCTAATCCAGCTTCTATCTGCATCATGTAATGAAGATGTTTTTTATTCTGTATGTTTTTTGTGCATTCTCTCAGTTCTTATTTGCATTAATGTAGACTAATAGCCCGTGCAGCTCGAGGTTGTAGTTGAAGGTCCATGGACACCAAAATTATCATATATATATACATATTTTATCCATTTTCCAAAACAGCATAATTTTCTGATAATTTTGATAGTGATATCGGCGATCAACGTTTTGTCAACATGAAGAAATTTACATTTGAAATCAACGATCTACAAAAATGCTGGACAAGATGCCATGTTGACAGGCGGATGACGTCACCGGTTGAACACGTCATCAACATAAAATATGCATAGAAACATAAGCATTATAAAATCACATTTGCCATTTATGCACTGCTGCAGTTAACACGCGACACAGTATTTTTTGTGATTAAAAATTTTAAAATTAATTGGTAAACACTGACTGTGTACAACTGGTGACGTCACTTTGGCCACTTGCCAAGATCAAATTTTTCAGCATAACGTAACGTAATGTAATGCCATTTTTCGTAATATTCAGACATTAATTTCGTACACCTGTAAAGCTTAAATCAACATGTCATGTATGCAGGGTGATTTGTCTAATTGAGGTCTACATAAATTTCACAAGTGAGTTTGACCGTGGCCGTGCACTTTCAAGTGGCAGGTGTTTTATAGTTTGTTCTATTGTTGCAGCTGCAGAATCCTCGTCGTGATGATGATGAGGATGACAATGATAAAGCTGATGAGAAGGACAATGCTGCAGATGCTGATAATAATGCTGATAATGATGAGGATTATGACTACGGTGCAAACAAGAGAGAAGCTGATCATCATGATGGTAGGCTTGACTGTCTTGGAATAGACTCGTACGTTGAAATGGTGACTTAGTAACTTACATAAATTCATCAATAATACAACCTTTAATTTGATTACAGTATCGTTGACGTTACAGTCCGCCGCAGCGTCACCTAGTGGACAGTCGTTCCGACGAAGGCAGCAGCGATTGCCAAAACGTCAACAATAATCAAATTAAAGGTTTATTATTGATGAATTTACGGTATACTCGACTGACCTCTGGTCAGGGCTGGGTTAAGGTTTCTGTGGCTTTGAGAGTGGCATTAGTACTCATAGGGTCTTTTCCGTCTTCTTTGCTTTTCTTTCTACCTTCATATCTATTTATCTCTCCATTCTTTTCCCTTCTACTTCACAGGGTCCATTGCCTTAATCCACTTGGGGGGTGATGAAAGTCATAATGTTACATAAAAATGGCCATCTGGAATTCATTCACTGCAGACACTGAGTTTTAGTTTTTGTATTGCATTTTTATGATTTACGTGCTGCCTTTGGCATAATAAGCGATTGGTTGACTAATTGTTAAATTATAGTCAAATTGCCATGACGTGGCTGATTGCAAGTATAGAAGAGATTGGTTAACATATGTTGTTATTGTTAACTGTGCTAAAGCGAAGTGATATTGAAGCTTATGTTATATTGGGTCAGGAGATTTTTGTCAGCTCAATTACTCCAAAAATATTAGTGGATTTGGATAAGATTTCATAGACGTGATCTTGTCTAGGGAGAAAGTGGTTAGATTTTTGGTGACAATTTAGAGCTTTTTTCGATTCTAGATAATTGGATCGTTATCCGGAATTTGTTATCATTAGATTATTTATTTGCATTCACCTTGTCACAGCACTATGGGATATTCCTGATGCAAGTTTGAACTTGTGCTTACTTACTTATTCTTGATCTGTAGGTCCACACGCTGCTCCACTTGAAGATGACGCCGATGACAGAAAACCCATTCTATGAATCAAGTCCATGCTGAGCTAGCTTCAACAAAGTGTTATATTACTGGCCGTGATCGATTGTACAATGTACATGTTGCATTAGTGGACACACAGCAGTGTACATTCAACCATTGTTTGCTGTGCAGTGTGTCCGTATTTTAACCGCATATGACATTTGTGTCGAATTCTAGTTTTTATTTCAGCTGACCAATTTGTGAACGATCGCTTTGTTTGCAAATTTTCAAGATACTTGTGAAAGATTTTTTTAAATCAGTCAATATTTGGTGAGAATATGATCTGGTTGTCTTTTTTCATTTCATACTGTGGATTCATTCTTGTGATGAATTATTTATTCTATCATCTTTGTTTTACCGCCTTTTGTGATGCAGCGTGGGAAATATTTCTGATTATTGCTGTGTAATGGAACAGTTGGCATCTGAGGCCTTTTAGCAGTGGTCAGAAAACTTGACTGTTGCCACACTGCTTCGGCAGCTTGATGATAACAGACCGATCATTTGTCAATATGATTCATATGCCAGCTTTGCATCATCAACATTTCAGCTGCCAGTGTGCATTTGCCTCCTCGTCCTCCAATAGACATCGTTATCACATTCATGACTATCTGGAGGATAACAGGGAAGATTATTAGAACTGCCATTGCTCTTACATATGCACAGTCATAATGATCAGTTCTTACAGTTTTAGGCTTAGGATAGAATTTGGTGTTTTCTGTGTTCCATGTTGTGTGTTGTCTGTAAAGGTTAAATTATCTGTTCCATTATTGCGTGTTTATGTGTGCATTTTGCCTAGAATGGCCGTCCCTGAAATGACCTATACTGTGTCAGGCGGGACGTTAAACCCTACTCATTTACTTGCTTACTTAGTGTGTGTTTTATAGGCTCGACATGTGTAAGAAGTGTCTGCATTTCGATGGTCGTCTGGTCAGTTTATCTCACAGCCGGTTGCTGAAGATAGCTTTATGTGTGTAATTTCCGTGTAACTGCTGTGTACAGCCATTGAGCATGCATGTTGAAACCATTCAGTTTTTAGGCCTCTGTACATAGTAACGGGAGGCCTAATGTTTTCACTTTGTTTCTTCTTTTTCCACTTCTTCAGAGCCAGACATCAGACTAAGACCCAAATTGGGGGAAGGACAACCCTTACCTGGAAGCAATTGAGGCCAAATTTCAGCGAAATCCACTGAGGGGTTTTGGCAGGAGGGGTATTTTAGCATATTTGTCATCGACGGCGTGACGAATCAGCATTTGTGGACCAAGACAATTGGCCTAACAGCACTTTACGAACTCTAATGAGTCAGTTGTGGACATGACGTCTTTGTAATTTATGACGTCATATATCTCTAAACTGAAACAATTGGACCGCTAACACAAACAGCATAGAATCAGGCTCGCTGTTGCATGACAATTTTCCATTCTGTAGCTAGGTTTACCAAAGTGGAGCCCCGTGGCATCTGATTTTGTGAAAGCTCTAACAGGTACGTTTGTGAATTTTTCCTGCTGAATTTATCCTGCCTAGTATCAGTGCTTGCTCGATGTAATGTTTTTCGTTAGCCACGTTTTCCAATGCCGTCGACCCCACTGCTGCACTTATCTCGTTGTTTCAGTTAGTGATTTGTGTTTGTAAGTTACCCGTTGAATTTTACGCTGTTGTGGCGGTTGTGATCATTTTAATTACATCTTTATTTGTCCATGTTTTCTGTGTTTGTGTGATTGTATGTAATGAACAAAATTTATATTTGCAGACAGCAGATGACTGTGATTTTTTGCATCTCCAAATATTAAAAAACAGAGGCGCTGGTTAGAGGGTCAGGGGGGGGCTTTGTCCCCCATTCAGCTAAAAGACGTCTAGCTTTTGGATGTTAAATGGAAGTGTGGTATTATTTTGTCTTATCTGTCTGTGTCTATACTGCGAGTATTGAAAACTGATTTCTCTCGAGTTGCATGCTTCAGTATATAAATATGATAAAGCATGGACCTTGTGTTATTTTGCTAAATTCCGTTAAGTATTTTTCATTGTTGCAGTTAACACAATTCAATGCTGATAAGGGTGATAAGTGAAGTTTTTGAGGTAAGTATGTGTGTGTACTCACCTGATAGCTGACTGTGCTTTTCTGTTGCAGCTGAATACGTTGGTTTCTGCTGTGTGTTTAGCCGCTCATTATCCTCTATAAGGCAGCTGTTACATTGTGTGCTCTGCAATACGTCACAGGGGTAAATTTTAGTCTGTTGTAAAATTTTATTTTTGTCACAAGATTTTCATCCAAGGATACTAAATTTTGGGCCTAAAAATCCTTGTCAGAAATTTCCGGGTGTCACTGTCACATTGCAAAACTGCAAACTTCTGTTACTCACAGTTCTTTTGCCGCGACACTGCTGTAGAATGCAGCTAATGCATCTGTTTTCCTCGCCGGTTTATTGTGTTTCTAGTACGTGTTTTGTCACATTTCACCTTTTGTCTTTTCGGTTGAAAGTGGTGCAAATATGTAAATAAATAATGAGTTATAACTGAAAATTGTGCGGTGATATGTCATAGTTCTTCACGTACAGCGTTTCAAAAATAAGCCTTTATGGTTTCTTTGGACTCCAGCACAATACATGTGAATAAAATAACACGCAGACAATTTCTTAGGGAGAGGAGAGGTGGGAGGCTGGGGGCTGTCCCTGACCTGGTTAGGTACACTGGGGTGATAGGGCTATAGGGGCCCCCTGGTCTGGTCTGGCTATCCTACCTGCCAGTATTCAAAACTAGTGGCGCCTGCATTTATTTACTTAACACTGAATTTCCAGCTATTTTATAATTCCTGGTGCATACTTTTGGTTTACATCCAGAACAGTTCATGGAATCGCACGACAACCTTTATTGTTTCAACAGCTAGCAAATAATAAATTATTAATACTGCACGCAAAAGCAAACAATACACGATGCAGCAGTGAACGTAACAATAATAACTGCAAATAGCAAATGAAAAATGGAATGTAAAACTCAGTATTATAATATATTCTTAAAAAGTACCTTAATTAATCTAATTATAGTTAGTTATGCAAAGCTTGGATGGTGACAGATAAAAAGACAGATAACTTGAAAAACAGGAGCTTAAGCATAAAAAATGTACGTCACCACACTGCATCAACTAAGATAAAGAACTGTGTCTCTAAAGTGATAGACTGTGACTGCCTTCGCATGTTACAGGAAGTCTGACTGTTGCATAACTTTCACTCATCTAATTATCAATTATCTTCACGACTTCTGTGAACACGTGGGTTTACACTACGAGAAAGCAAAATGGACAGCTCTGATAAATGTTAGAAACAAAAAGCTGGAAATTGCCAACGATACGGAATCATAGTGACATGTTGTGCAAAAATAGTGAAGTAATAATTGTGTAATAATTCGAACGAAATGTACACCGTGGGTCATTAAAAATGTGGCACTTTACTTTTGTCAATATCTTTGCCGATTATTGATCAATTTTCAAAATTCTTTCACTGGCGCACTCTGCAGACAACTTACATTAATGTTTATTATATATCGCACCACACGTTAATAAATGCGTTTCTACATTACCTTGTGAAATATAAATGTAAGCAAAAACGATAACACAAATTTAGGTAATTAAAAAAACACTTCAACCTTGCGGTGAATGATCTGTATGAACTAGACTGCGTTAGACCCACACAGTTTACACAGACCATTCACTGCAATGTTGGTCTGAAGTGTTTTTTTTTCAATCTTACCAAAATGTCTGTTATTATTGTTATGAATGCATATTTCACTGATATTTCACAAGGCAATGTAGAGACGCATTTATGGTGTGGTGGGATCTATAATAATCACATTATTGCAAATTGTCTGCAGAGTGTGCCAGTGAAAGAACTTTGAAAATCAATCAATAATTTGAGAAGATATGGACAAAAGCAAAGTGCCACGTTTTTTATGGCCCACCCTGTGCATCAACACTGGATCACAACACCAAAGAAAAGGATATGTACACAGTTGCCCACAATTTAGCTCGCAAATGGTCACAACAGAAACAACAACAAACAAAACTAACAACATGATAACAATATAATTATTATTTTAAAGCCAATTAATACCAACAACTGCACCATATTAACGGCTGTTTTTAAGGTGAATCTTATTTGCCATTTTCCGAGTATTTATCCTCAAACCGTTATTTAATTCAGTTCCAGGTTATGGTATCTATTTATACATCTTCTTAGCAAAACTTTTTTGTCCATTCTCTGCTGTTAAGATCCATGGGCCAAATTCACAAAACATCTTAGGACAATTTTAGGACAATTTTATGACATTTTGCACACACACGCCAATGTGCTAATTCACAAAACGTCTTACGACAATTTTACGACAAAAATCTTAT
>Ga0056128_1004970_pt1 | contig 16681 bp, 9 predicted proteins | sample WorMetLIZISLAND2_FD_71113 | JGI IMG/M metagenome (GOLD analysis project Ga0056128, IMG submission 71113) | Marine gutless worms symbiont microbial communities from Max Planck institute for Marine Microbiology, Germany - Olavius geniculatus... ... | reverse complement strand
GTGCGTTTTTTTGCCATTTTCCAGCAAGAATTGCAAAATTCAACAATGTTTGATGGTCTTTTGCGTTTCCAAATTTCAGAAAAATGGGCGAATTTGCGGTTTCCATTGAACATTCAGAAGTAAAAAGTGTTTCAGCTTCAGGGGGGCTTCGCCCCCCTCACCCCCGACCAGGGGCTCTGCCCCTGGACCCCGCTGGGGGCAAAGCCCCAGACCCCCGGTGTAGGCTCGCGCTCCGCGCGCTCGCCATGGCCCCCCTTTGCCAAATCCTAAATACGCCACTGTTTGTGTCCATCCTATCCTCAGAATCTTTCGGTAGCATTTTCTCTCAAAGGACAGGATTCGGCTTTCGCAGCGTTTTGTAACTGTCCGTGTCTACAGTACGGTATGCGGAAATGCACAACACCTCTCTACAAAAACTTCAGTATTTTCACAACGGCGTAATAGTTTTCTGTACAACTTTGTGAGCGATTATTAAGAATATACAGGGTGGACCACCCTGTAAGTTGCTACACGCAAAACGCGTGTTGCACACAATCAAACAAAATGTATTTAAAAACTCGTCTATTAGGCCTGAAAACTTTTGTTCCATTTTTTTGTTAAATTCTTGTTTGCACAATAATAACACCGATGTTACATACGGCTTGTCTCTGTATCATGATGATTGTGTGTACTGTGTAGAGATGATATCCGGGGATTACAACGTCAGCACACGCTGGATGATTACCTCGCTGGATAACGTTACCGTCGCACCTGCTGAAAACTCATCACGTGACGTATTCGACCGCTACACCTGGACGCAGTTCCTTCAGGTCTGCTATTCTCATAATTACTACACTGGTTGCGATTTTTTTTCGTCACGAAACAGTTTTATAATTCTTCACTGTCTCAGATCCTTTGTTATCTCGGCCAAGTGAAACGAAGTTTATGTTTTTTTGGATAGGCCTATGTCTGTTTGTCAGTTAGATCAAACAACAAGCGCCAAAATAATTTGGCAAAAGCGGAGTCGCTTATCATTTGTATTCGCTAGGTGGCAGCATAGACGGTTTGGCTGCAGTTTGCAATTGCATGTTTTGACTGAGGATCTGATCCCGAAAATTTTTCCTTTTCATGACGCAGTGTATCATTGGACCCAGGCTACAAAATGTACCTGCTAAATGGCATTTCTGTCGAACGGTTTAAGCTGGCAAGATGCACGAATGTGACAGACGACTGACAGACAGACCACGCTTCTGAGAAATTTATAGGAGTTGGCGGAATCACCTGCGCTTGCAACAGCGTTAGCCTAAAACAATGAGCGGATTTTGATGAAATTCCGCAGTGAAGTTGAAGAAGTGTTTAGATGTTAGTGGCGATCCGATGCGTTTTGTGGTTTCTGGACAATGATTAACCGCTGACTAGGATTCTGTGCCACGAGGGTGCAAATGTATTATACCTTGCGGCGCAAAAGATTCCGCCTATTTCTACTTATTTCTCCGTAGCGTGGTCTGTCATCTGTCTGTTGTCTTGCGTGTCGCATTTCTGTACGCTGTGAAACAGTTCGACGGAATTAGGTGCCATTTAGCATGTATACTAGTCTTGTGGATTCCGATGACACAGACACATTGTGTCAACTAGGGGTCCCTGACCTTAAAGGAAGGAAAGATTTTGGGTCGAATTTTCGCCAAAACATGCAACTGCAAATTTCCGCAACAATCTGGCGAATAGAAGTGAGACGCAATTCTGCCTTTTACCAAATTACTTTTGTTATTGTTAATATAAAGTGTGTTGTTTTTGAGAAGCATCGCTGTTTTATTCGCACTTTTGCAATCGATCTCTGCTGTTTTGTCTGGACTCTGGAGTGATAAATAACTGTATTATAATAACTGAATTTGTCTTCATTGCCATCCGTAGTACTCGCAAGTCGAAAATGGCTAGTGCTAAAGTTATATTTCACATTTACGCACAATAGATCTATACGACATGGAAATCGGGTTGTGTACTTACTGCTTAATCTAGGTATTATCCGCGTTGTTGATGAAGTTTATTCTCCTAATGCGGCAGAACAAAGTGAACGAGAAGACAATAAAATGTGCGCTGTTGTACGTTTGGATTCAAACGAGTCTTAGCGTTGATCTGGGTCAATGAGTGTCCTGAATATCAACCGTAACAGACCGTAGTCGAGCCTACTGTATAGTGCGTTACGAGCGGCAGCAATCATGGGTGTTTTTCGATGAGCTGAAAGCGGTCAGATACGATCCGGGATCAGCGCCCATCTACAATGCAGATGAGTGTAAACAACTGACGGACGAATAGCTGATAGTTAGTTACTCTACTGGTCGAGCACTACCGGTCCAGCATTTCCATTGTAATAAAATTAGTGTAACTTTTGAGATTTCCTTCCCCCTTTCTTTTTCTTTTCTTATTTCTTCTCTCCATTCTCTCCCTTTTTACTCTCTCTTTCGCCCCTCCCCTTTCTGCTCTCGAAGCGAAGTCCGAGGTGTCACTGTAGGAAAAATTTTAGAGATTTTACACTTGTAGGTGAGTATATTGGGTATCGTATGACGGGATAGTGTTGATTTGCTAAAGCCTGTGTAACCACTAACCAGACTACTGCTACTAGCCATAGAATAACGAACAATAATAGATTAACCCATTTGGGCAAAGTGCCTGGAGTGGATGGGCGACTAACCCGAGTGGGTAGACTTTTGCCTACTTAGTTTGCTCTTCAACTTCGTTATCGATGTCACTTTCTGAGTTTCTGTACGATGCTACATGTATATGCCTAGCAGAAGTTAGAAGCCAAGAATTAACTACACATAATATACGTCAGTGCGACATTCGTTTAAGATACGGCAATCTCAGTAATCGTATAGTAGGCCTACTAATAATTAATCACTGCAGCGTTGTCAGTCAGGAAATTTGACGCCAAAAATAGTTATAAAGTAGCAATCAGTACTGCATTTTCTCCTGTGAGATTTTGGCGCCATATAAATTGGTACTTACTTGCGTTAAAACACAATGAGATAGGAGTTTATAGGCCTGCTGTAATATTGGACTGTCGCATGCATCACACGTTTTTGCTTCCTGCCACAATAATAGCCATGTATGCCGTACAGCCTAGAACTGCTTTGCAAACCGTTTCTCTGCAAGACTCCACGTAGGCCTACTGAGTTATTGTTTACACTCTGGTGTTTATACCGGAGGGCATTTTGTACTAGATACCGCACTGCTGCAGTGGGTAAGTGAGCACGCAGTGCGAACTTATACCACCTCAGACAGTGTGGTATCGTAGTTAAGCCACACTTAGATTACCTCGACTACACCGTCGTTTGTTTATGATGCAACGACTGCAGCTCAAAATTGACACATAAGTACTAAGCGTGGTTTAAGTCAAGATACTGTTGAGACAGAGACACAAAACAGATGTTATCTACGAAAACAACATTAAGTGACATTTGTCTCAAATATAAATAACACGAACAGCGACAAAGTGTGCTCGAATGTCTTTTTTGTCTCTATAGCTGCTGCTTGGAGCGTGCATTTTTAAGACCAGGTCTAAGCATTAGGCCTTGCTTGTTGTCCTTCTAGCGTCGGGTAGACTTCAAGATGGCCACTCTGGTCTACTTGTCACTGTCCGGTATGGCTCCACCTTACCTGGCCGCCGCCTGTCAGCTGGTCTCCGACGAAGGTCGTCGTCAGCTGCGCTCTGCCAACTCAAGGACATGTGTCGTCAGAAGGACCTGCAGCAGTTATGAAGACAGATGCTTTGCTGCTGCAGGTCCGAGGCTGTGGAACAGTCTGCCGGCTCATCTGAGACAAACTGACATTAACTTTGAACAGTTTAAACGGCAGTTAAAGACATTTTTGTTCGAGCGTTGAAAGCGCGGCGCATTGTGGCTGTTGTTAAATTTCGCCTTCTAAATAATTTTACTTACTTACTTACTTACTAAAAACTTATTGCTTTTTTATATACGTATGTCGTGTTGGCAGAGTAATTAAGCAAGTTAATTTACAGAGCGTTAAATGTCAGCGAAAAACTGACAAGTGTGGCAAAGGTTGTGCTAAAGCACTAAGAAGGCCAAAATATTAAATTAGTCTATAGAAAAAAACTTTTCGAGCTGGCGAGCCGATGAAAACAGGGTCTATAAAAACGCACTTGCGAAAGTCTATTTCAAAGTATGGTGGGAGCGGCTATTGCAAAACTACGAGAACCGAAATGTCGGTATAGGCCTATTGTTGTTTATTGCTGTGTTGGGTAATACAATATGTATGGGGTGACTGAAAACGAGGGAGTGGAAAATGTGGCGCCATAATAGATGTTTTGTTGCTTACATTGACCGCTAACCGTTAACCGTTTCCTAAATCAGAGCAACTGTTGAAATGGTCTGCCTAAACACCGCAGATCACCGCAGATTAGCTCAAGTCACAGAAATAGTCTAAGTCAGTGACTTCTGGTGCCATAGACTGATCAGCAGTCCGTCACTAACGAACAAACGCAATAAACGCAAGAGAAGTAGGCTACGCAACAAACGCAGCCGACTCAACGGCCAAAACGGAGGATAGAAGCCGTCGTTGCGTCAGTTAGGCTACATCTCTTGTTTTGCGTCCGTCGAGTTGCATTCGTTCCGTGCTTGGCTCTGAAAGAAAACTCCCCGTAATTTCCACTCGTCCGGTTTCGGCGCCCCACACGTGTATTTATCTATCCGTCTATATGTACAACAGGTACACAATCCGACGGCACTGCTGATAGACCGGGCGATCACTCCGGTCTGGTATGCAGTCGGCATCATCGGTAACACTCTGGCGGCGTGCGTCTGGCTTCAGAGGCGCGTCTGGTCGGGCAACTCATCCGCAGTCTACCTCGCCACCATCTCAATCGCAGATCTCATCTTCCTGCTTCTGCACATACTACAGGTCAACTCGCGTTTAACAAAACGCTGTAGAAGCTCATTTCCATCGTCTCGGTTTTTACGTGCGCCGTGCAATAGCATTGGCGCGGCTATTACTATCGCGTGTTGTCTGTCTGGCTGTCTGTTCGACTGTCTGTCTGGTGTGACGTTGAGGTAAAACGGTCATAAAGTGGTGGGTAATTTGAAAGTTATTCTTCCGCGAATAATTAGTTAATTATATGCATTTTTGTTCGCATAACTTCAGTGAGCTAGTTCAAGGGAAATTAGCCAGCATCTTGCATCTTTTTTAGATTGCGTAATTTGAGTAATGTTCTGTTTTCATTGTTTTATTCCGTTGCGCTCATTGTGTTCCTGCGTCCGACGGTGACTATTAAATTTTATCGTTATCGTTATCGTTATTCTGCATTCGTAGAACTCTTCTCTATGCGCAGGAGTTGAAGTACGCGTGGTCGTGGGAGACGACCGGCTACCCAGTGTTCTGCGAACTGCATGCCGTCGTCTACATGGCCGGCCAGTACACTTCACCCACGCTCGTGCTCGGTTTCACCGTGGAGCGATACATCGCTATCTGCCATCCGTTCCGCAAGGAGCGGTACTGCACGGTGACCGTGGCAGCCAGGATGTCCGCCGTCATGGTCGCTTTCTGCCTCGCCCTCGCTTCCGCGCAGGTAACAGAACGAAGCCAATGTTCCGTTTGCTTCCATTTTTTGTAGCCTACGTTTGCTGCGCAACAAGCAGCGATGTTTATGAGGCCAAAATATGGCCAGAACAACAACGAGAACGAGGTCGATAGCGTGAGGCCGAGAACGAAACTAACAATTATGACAAGAAGCTCAGCTATTGCTAGGAAAAGCCGACTGTACCGCCTACGTCCGAAGCCTAGCCTTCGATTTCCAGTCACGAAGGGAAAACGATGGGAACGCTGAAACGTCGAGTAATTGAAATGTTAAGTAATGGAATGCTTGAGTAGAAATGCAAGTAATGCTTGTTACTGGATACGCTGTGTAATAGCCAGTAACTGGAAATGTCGAGTAAGGAAAACTGCGAATAATCGGAGTAACAGCCAAGGACTGGATACGCCAAGTAATAGAAACGTTGAGTAACGGTCACGGATGAGCATATACGCACTTTCCCGGCGTCGTCAAAAAGAACAACGACAAACGATGCGCAGAAACGCGAAGGCCTACGAGAAAGCATGCAGAAATATTCCAGTGGTCGGTATTCAAAACTCGAGTTTCTGTTTGTAGTTAGCCATTGTTCGGACAATCCTGAAGCGAAGAGAACTCCGACGCAGAGAAATACAGTTGGGATCATGAAAGTGTTTAAGACGATTCAACAAACAATTGCTGCCTCTGTCATCTGCCATCAAATGTTTGCAACTACGAAGAAATGTGGCATCTGTATAGAGGAGAAATAGACTTGCTACTGCCTATTTTAGTTGATTAACTTCCGCATTTGCTACGGTTTCTATTATGTGCCACGCAAACAAACATCGCTCTATTTTATGTTTTTTGATGTGCAGAAACGCTTTTATTTCAACTAACTTATTTTAACCGCACTGTTGATAAAATTTGTGTTTCGGGATTTTTCTCAGATATTAGATTTTTCAATTACTCGACATATTTAGTTCACGGTCATTACTCGGCGTCAATGTTACTTGACATTTTTAGTTCCTGGTCATTACTCGACGTTTCAGTTACCAAAACGATTTGTCAGAGGTGAGACAGTTTCAAGTACGCTATGTTAACGAAACGCTGTCTCAAAAGCTACACTGAACGCTAATATAACAGACATCGCACGTGGTCATTTTCGCTTTATTGTCCGGTCATCATCAGCGTCGTCGTCGTCGTCGTCGTCGTCGTCGTTTTATTCAACAGTCTGCCGGACAGTTTGCTGTAGTGATACGTATGATATTAATCACTCAATGTCAGTGCACGGTCGAGGTTCCGATGTCAAGATTGCATGAAAACGCGGCCAGTGGCAGAGCTACCGAGTTCACGCGCGACAAACATCCGCTGTATCAAACCATTCGTGATAAGGCCGAACGCACATAGTGCAATAACAATAAAATAAAACAATCTGCAACAGTCGTAAAACATTGTACAACTCTGCAGCTCGTTTTATTGCAGCATGTGCGACCGTTGCAATACAATAAAACTTTTGTGCAGGTTTGCGGCACCAATTTTCGCCCTGTGACAAATAGTATACTGCGGAGTCAACGTCGACGACCTCGCAAGTTGTTCTATTTTGATTTGTTTTATTTTACTGCTGTATGTGCGGCGGGCCTAATTGATCTATTTGTACGATTGTATTTGTATTGATCTATTGTGCAAATTGGTGATGCGGCGTTTGGTGTCGTTGTTTCAGGGTTATTTCTGGGCGTACGACGCGGCGTCTGGGCGCTGCGAGCCACGTGACGTGACAACGGTCGCCATGGCGACGCTCTGGTCGGTGTGGTCGTGGTCGACCGAGATGTTTATCTTCCTGCTGGTTCCCGTCGCCGCGCTCCTTTTCAACGTTCTCGTCATTGTTGAAGTGCGACGCATCTCAAACACATCTCCCTCTTCCTGCTCAAACTCTCGCACTGCACGCAACAACAGGTCGGTCGTCAGGCGTCAAAAGACTTTTATGCTTTCAGTTCCCGCCCGTGCTTATAAAATCTTCGTTCTTAAAATTGTTTTAGACCCCATAAAAATAGCGGTGCAGTTTTCTGTTTGCTTTCAGTCGAAAGTCTCGCTGAAAAAAAATCCTACAAATCTGTTATACTGCAGCGCAAAAATCTGTAACAAAACTGTCGAAGTGTAGGCCGCTCTTAATGAGATGTTTAGTGATTGTTTTTTTTCACTTACGATGTACTTTCAGTAGTAGTATTTTAGGGGCTAACGTGTATGTAAGTTGCACATAAATTTAATGTCGAATATCAGCGTCGCTCAAAGGGCGCGCGGCTCGGGAAGGACATTTACATTTAGTGGATTTACCCAGTACCCTATTGCTCTACCCTAAATTTTTAGCTGTCAGAAAATGTTTTTGTCAGAAATTTTTTTTATAAAACATTAAATTTGGGGATAGAATTTTTTTTTATTTTGGAGAAACGTAGAGGCAAAATTGAAATGTTGAGCACCCATATAATCTCCTTTGTCGGAAATTATCAGCTGTCCGTCAAAAATGGCAACTTTCTGCCCTCCCGCAACTTTCTTAATCGACGACGTTGCTGGACCTGGCTAAGCGAATGATTTGCCAACGTTTGTAGGTCAAGTTCAAGGTCGCTGAATTCAAGGTCACATAGTTTAACGTCAAGGCGAGATTCAAGGTCACAGAGGCGGAGGTCAAGGACGGACTCGACACCCGGGTCATCGGTGTCCTCAACGGCTACCACCGTTATGCTGCTGTCAGTGTCATTCTACGTCATCGCAACAACTCTCCCGGCCACACTCGTCTACGTGCTCGAGTCAGAGTTCCCCGAAGGCGATTTGACCTTGAACGACCTTGAGATCTCGCGGGACGCGACGTGGACGCGCTTTCTCGGTTACATACTTAGTCGGAAAGTCGTCGAGGAGATCTGTCTATCTCACTACGCGTGTAACATAGTTCTGTACCTAGTGACTGGGGCGCACTTTCGTCGTTCACTGCTAGAGCTGTTCGGATGTCGAAAGTATCGCCAGCGTGATACCGAATATTCGGAAATTACCATCAGGGCCGTTACTCCGTGCACCACAGCTTTGTAAACCAAAGAAAAAACGGTATAAATAAAATAAATAAAATTTTATCTAATTCCGACCAACTGTTTTTATTTGCGAGATTACTCAAAATGTGATAGGTTGATTTAATGACATTTTTGTAAAAGTGGGGAGTGGCCAAAGTACAGCGTGATTATACTTTTGTGGCGATTTAGATTGCAAGTTCAGTGGTCCTAACCGGTAAAGAATTCGTCACTTTTCGGCATGTGAAATAGCAGTTGTTTAGTATTATTCGGCGTGTGTTTGCAAGATGTCAGCACTTTGTCAATACCATAGATGTAAAAAAACGTTTTTGCGTTTTTTGTTTATTTTTGCCACGTTTTTACGTTTTTTAACGTTTTTTAAATTTTTCCCAACGTTTTTTATTTTAAAAAACGTGCATTGAAAGTCCTATCACAAAGTTTGAAAAGCACTTTTAAAACCATAGAAACGAATTATCAAGTCATAGTGATGGTAGTTTACTTAGTTAGTCCAAATATACTAAATAAAAAGATTTGATGTAGTATATTTGGTTACTTCAGTGCCATGATTTTATGATCACACGGTTAAATTGAAATTAAGTTAAGTTCTCTTTATCTAGACTACAGTTTTAGATACACGTACTGCACCTATAGCATTAGGCATTAGGCAAAAAGTTAAACAAATTATGGCTAACGTTTTTTATTCAACGTTTTAAAGGTTTTTTAAAACTTTTTGCCACGTTTTTTACGTTTTTAATTTTTTAGAACGTTTTTTACATCTATGGTCAATACAAACATCTCAGTGGAGGTTTGTACTCTCCGAGTGCTTTTAGTATTTATTGTTATTGTATGTGTGAAATAATACTGTAGTCAGGAGTTCCGTTCATATTTTTGGAAGTCACGTTCAAATAGGCTATAATGATTAATGACGTGTATTTATGTAATCATTATGTTAACCTTTAGCTGAAGCGTGTATCCGACAGTAATTGTGCACGATGTGGTCCAATCTTGAAGAAACTTCGGAAATTCATTTCAGTGTAGATCACTAGCAGAAAACAAGTAAGCCTTAAAGTTTTTGCTATGGCAGCATTAAATACTGACCCATTGTTGACTTTTTCCGTCTGTGAAAAGTGATTTTGCAATTATGTGATTCCATCACACCCCGAACGCGTCGCTACACTACCTTGTAAAATGTGGTTAGTTTGAAAGTAAGCTGAAGTTATAAGAGGACCTTTCGCGACGCGTTGAGAACGAGATGGGATATTTAACAATAATCGGTACTTTTTTAAGTTTCCCAAGGATGCGACTAGTATAATTTTTTTGGGAAATGGGTTAATACTTGTTAATGTTCTGAAGATGTTAACGTTGTGGGTTTACTTCTTGCGGTATTTAACAAGAGTGTGCAGCCGTTGAGGGGCCGCCCGCTATGGGGCCGTCCTTGCAGTATCTTTACTATGGGAATTTCGTTTTCCGTACGAGTTAAGGCTCACGTACCTAAACCGATACGTAAAAAGAAGTAGGCACGGGACAGACAGACAGACGGACAGACGGACGGACAGACGGACAGGATCGATACATGATGGGGCCTCCTTCTAGGAAGGACGGCCCCATAATAATTTATAAACATAGGAATAATTCGCAGAAGTATAGCTTATACTGAGTGGCGGCACCAGTCGGTTGCATTTACGTGTGTACGTGATGCAAAACGGTGATGAGTTCCGATGTGGAAAGAGATTTTTCCAATATGCATATAATATTTATAGCGTGCACGCGGCATTGTATCAGCGGCACGTGCTAATGTGACGCGCTTTACCCTCCGAAAAGGAGAACAGTTTATGTGTCCCGCAGGGGCGTCCACTCCGCTGACAAACGGAAGCAGGATGCTTTCTGAAAAAAGTTGGGGGAAATAAACTGCGAGTTTTTTCATTTGACAAATTAACAAAACACGGTTATGTGCATTGCACACAAACGACTAAAACAACTAAGACAGTTGCAATGAGACGCGTATTGAGAGCGCATAAAGAGTTTTATTCCGAACCACCTTAAGGGAGCTAATAGCGCGCCTGCAGACCCCTTAGCTGAATTGGGGAAAGAAGTAAGGAAAATAATGAAAAGGGTAAAAGAGAAAAAGAATAGAAGAGATGAAGAAGAGAGAGAAAAGGGTGCGACTAGGGGAAAGTTGCTTTCTGACGCTGAGAGGGTATGGACGCCCCTAGTGCCCCGTGTGACACGGGCGTTAGTCAGGCTACTGTTTTGTGTGACATCGACTTAATAAAGTGTTTTTCGCCAATTACTGTTTATAATATAATTTATTTAAACAAACGCCTGTCATATTGTGCATTTACATCAGCCGATCCAAAGTTTAGAATTTTGTCGCAATTGTTTAGGCTAATCTTATAATAATAATACGATTACTTTTTCTAATCAGTTTCATAAATCGTAAATCTGTCTTATTTTCAATGAAACAACTGCGTTTATCTCTTCTTTTTACAATCTTGGGAAAGAAGTAAACAATAGCCTACTACTACAGATTTTAAACAAATTCAGACTTTCTTAGATAAAAGCGAAACTGGGGTGAAGCAGATTAAAGCCTGCTCTTTTAAATAAAAATTCGTATAATTTTGGACTTAACTTAATCACGTTGCATAACATAAATCATGCTTTCACTGATTACCTGCATATATTCCATAAATACTGCTAATGAGCAAAAAAATATGAAACAATTTTAGTCACATAATTTTACCAAAAATATCAATATTGAAGTTGCAAAACAACGCGGATTAAAATATAATGTGAGTTTATTAAAACAAATCAATGATAAAAATTGCAGTTGTAGATTAAAAGCGCATTCATACATGCGACACAACAGTCGATATGCGCAAGCTTGAAACAATCACACGTTTTAAGTCGTTAACAAAAGCAAAATGGCACTAGATACACTAGATATTCGGCGTAACAGACATACTAATGTACAGTGGCGTAGCCTTACTGGGACAGTAGAGAATTTGCACCATTTTCAACAGCTCCTTCTAACACGTTGCTAGTAAGCTGCCCGCATGTCCCCAGGCTAAACAACATCTCGATCCCTTCAGCCGTTTTACACAGTACACGCTGACAGACAGACTACTTGACGGTAAAAAAATATATAAATAGGCAGTGTGAGCGACGCCGCTAAAATCAATAACATTGCCACCAATTTTAAACTTAAACAGTCAACAGTCACACATGTCACCAGAGCGAATTTGAATTTAAAGAAAATGTTCACAAGTGGTAACTTCCAAAAGAATAAACGACCTATCCGCATTGCGTAGTAGTATAGGCCTAATTATACCAAAACGAAAAATCGTATAGCTTACAGCACCATTTTCGTAATGTTCACATTGAGGAAAAAATCCATGCGTCTTACACCCCGCGGTCAGCATCTACCGCCCGTTCGCTGTGACTACGCCACTGCTAATGTAGGCCTACTAAATTATTAAACTAACTATTGCATAGCCAGCACGATATAGTCGAAATAAACCCTGTTTACCAGCGGCATTATCGCACATCGTCCATATAGCAGTTAGCAATATAGGGTGTGGTGAAAAAGTACACATGATTACCTCCGCCAAGGAGGTAATGTTTTTGCCAGTTTTTGTTTGTCTGTTTGTTTGTTTGTTTGTTTGTTTGTCTGTGTGCTAGCAAGATAACTCGAAAATTTATTGACGGATCTTTCTGAAATTTTGAGGGTGTGTCGGGCATGGCATAAACTACCAGTGATTTAATCTTGGGCGTGATCCGGCACGAATCCTGGATTCTGGATTACTTTGAAATTTTCGTTACCATTGCGTTAAAGGGGAATAAGGGAACCGCTGGCAAAGCGAAGATAGTGACGCCACCTGGCGAATGGCTTTGCCTTGGCGGAGGTACCTGCGGGCTACGACTGCTTTCTAGTTGGATATTGTGACAACAAGAACGCATCATGGTATCTTTTATTTGGTAATCACAAAAAATTACGAATAACACGGATACTAAAAAACTTTGAGAGTTGCTAATGTTGCTACAATATCCAAAAGTGTGTACGAAGTGACAGAAATGAACTAAACTAAACTGAAATAAACTGTCAATTCGTTTGCTCAGTATACTCATGTATTGACGCAACTGAACTGCCATTTCAGATCGGTCTCAAGTTTGCGTAGCTGATCGTTACATGTGTAGGCTAATTAATAGACAGTTATAACAGTGCCACATAGACAAAGAGTGTAGTCGGCTATGCTTTCTAGCATCGACAAATACTTTGACTGCCACACTCCATATAGTCTGTGTTTTAATTCGTAACAGCGATTCGCAAACTGTTGCTCAAACGTTTTGAAGTGAACGTCTGTTAAACAATACAACTGCAGTTAAACGCAGGTTTCTTAGCAAACGTCGTCGTTGTGTGCACCTGGTGATTCAGACAACATTCTATACAGTGCACCGTGTCCGGGAAAAGTAATGTAGTTTTTATGCATAGCTTTTTCGATGTTAAATGTCGTTTCGTAAGTTTTGACACGGATCGTCCAGAAAATCCATTTTAAGTTAAAAAAACTAAAAATTGTACTCAAACCTTATAGCAAGTTAGTGCTAGCAAATTATGACGTTATCAAAAACGTTGTTTTTATTTTATAAAAAAAATACAAAAATTAAAAATAGATATATAAATATTCTGGACAATGGACTTAACTTGGACAAATTCAAGCGAGCAACGCGATAGGCTAAGATGAGTAGAACGTTTTCTAGTATTTTCACAAATTGGCCCAAAAGAAAGTGATTAAGTCTTTGGCCAACCAAAAACTACGAAAATGCACGTAAAAATGACAAAGTGAGCAAAACAAATTGTAGACTTGTTTTCACAAACACGGTAGTACGACGTATCTACCGTTCTATGAAAGGCTTTGCTATACAGAGGTTAACAAACAAAACTGTTCTGCAGTAGCACTGTCGATACGATTGTGGTCAGAGCTTTAGTCAGTAATGTAGAAAAAACGGAAATAATGAAGTGTGTCACTGGTTTGACGTTGAAATGCTAAGTTCAAAGTTCTGTGTCATCAACCTCATGCCGTCTTTAACTCGAGTTTTTAAGCGCAATCTCCACTACTTCCACTTGCTGTAAACTCGTCGTATAACATGCAAAGTGTACAGTTTCCTGCATTTAACTCGCTGCTTGTTGTATAACTCGCTGTGCATTTGTTGTACGCCTTGTTGTTGTGCAACTTGCTGTACAACAGAGCCACTAAAAATCGAATAATGGCGCTTATTTATTAAAACTGTATTAGTGTACATAATTTGTTCAACAACAAATCGAAAGACGACCTTCAGTTGATCAACGGTGGATAAAGTGTCTTGCTAGGTGACGGCGATCAGTGGCTTTGTGGAAAAAAGAGGACGCCAATTGCCTTCCTTCAGAATTTTAGCGCGCGTATGAAAATTTTTCGTCGTCGGAAAACCATCCAAAATACAGAATTTATAGCTGAGAATCACCATTTTGCTGGTAATTAGGGGCAAAATCAAAATTCTGAGCACGCACCCAGTACCAACGCTGTCGAAAATTTGTGGCTATCTGCCTGTCTCCTCCCTGCAACCTTGTTAACCGACGACGCCGCTGACGGTGACGCTGGAAGAAGTCTGATGTCTGGAACTTGACGCAGGTCGATTGTCGACCTGGTGTTCAGACGACGGCCGCAGATCGTCGTGCGTCGACTCTTGCGGTGAAGGCACACTGAGACCGATGACGTCAGTACCACCGGTCCTGCTAACAGTCTCCTGTAAATCGCGCTCCGCCCTGCGAATGTTGAGCGAGTCATCCACTTCGTCGTCCGGAGGAACGGGGCTGGACAGTCCCAGGCGGGATATCATCGTGGCGACGCCCTCTCGGATCGACGTCTCAGAGACCCCGGCCGTTTGCACGTCGTCCTTCCCGGGCGCCGCGACCCCCGACCCCACGCCCATCAGCCGACGCGACGAGCCCGGGTCGCGAGGGGTCGTGACGGGTGTCAGTGGAGGAGAGGAGGCTGAGTCGCGCTGCGGTGACGGTGGGTTGGGAGAGGTAGGAGTGCCGTAGAATGTAGCAGCCAGCTGGTCGGCGTCTGACTTGTAGCGCTGTGCAGCGTCTACGTCCGAGATGGACTCACACACCTCAGCCAACGAGTCCAGCACCTGTCATCCAGCAGACCCAGACATATAGCGACCAATGGCGTCATGGCATGGGGTAGGGGCAATTGTTTCCCCGCCCTAAAATTTTAGCCTGTCTTAAAATTTTCTTTTTGTTAAAACTTCTTTTCCATTTGGGGCTAAAAAATAAAAATTCTTTGTTAGGAGAAAATCTCTCTTGTGAGAAATTTGTATCTGAGGAAAAACTGCAATTTTTGACTCTAACTATTTTCATCCACGACACCGCCGCTCATAACAGCGGTTGGAAACAGCGGAAACGCTTCAAATAAATCTAAACACCGTAACTGTTTATACCGAAGCACAGCAGAAATAACTTGTTTGATATAGGCCTATCGATCTTCGAAAAGTGGCAAAAAGTAGCCTAGCAAAACACGCCGCCATCATTTGGAATGCATTCTTCAATCCACGACTGAATTTGACCAAAAACCAGATTAGGCCTAAACCTACAATACAATCTTGAACGGTTGGACATGGCCCAGAAGAAAGTGAGTAGATTCCGTTGGTGATCCGGATTGCGTTATAAATTCTGGATCACACAGGATTCTTCACCATTGGGAATTCTACGAGATAAGACGTAAACTTGAATTTCGTTGTGTTCGCCAGATGACAGCACCGTTCTCGGCTGAGGTTTGAGATCAAGATGTGTCGTCCCATATATACAGTGTTGTGAAAATGCACGGAAGTCTGACCTACCTCGATGGTCTGTGGAAAGTCCATGTGTTCCTCGCCGGCAGCCAGGGCGAGGTTCTTAGCCACGGTGAGGTAATGCACGGCCTTGACTGCGCCGTCGTCGAGTGTCGTGTAGGCGCGAGCCAGCGTGTACAGCGTCTCGACCACGAACCATCGTCTCAGCGGCTCCACGTCCAGTATCCTGCCCCTCAGCACGGCCACGTACCCAGCGAACGCTCTCAGACACCAGACGATCGACTGATGGTCGCGACCCAGCGCGCCGAACGTCAGTCCGTACATCGTCTTGATCCACGCAGACTCCAGCGACGTTGCCGACGTAGTACCGGAGTCATCCTAGCAAATCGGTTTAAGCATGTACGGAAGCAGTTTATCACATGTACGTTAGACGCGTATGCTTACAGTAAAACACACACATTATTATATAAACACGAAAGAAGAATGTAAGACGCATAAACCGCACCAAAAACGACTGCAAAAAGCGGAGAGATAAGGTAACCTAAGCAAGATATAATTGTACAGAGCTCGGACGTTAAAACTTTTCTTGCTAAAAACTTTTCTTGCTAAAGTCATACCTGACTGCCAGTGGAAACGCATGCCATCGTGTTTGTAATACCATCAAATGTCTAGATAAGAGCAGTGACATTCGAAGCAACGCTCACGAAAGAGATAATACATGTAGTCTGCTCTTTCAGCCCTAACTTCACTGTCATAGTCATTCATTAATATGACGTGAGAGACCTGCTGTTTGCTGTCGTCGGCATGGAGCTGATGGTCCAGCATCATGGCGGTCTCGTAGATGACTGCCGCACGCCAGAAGTTGTGCAGCAGAAAGTTGACGGTGGCCAGCATCGACAGCGCATGCGTGTTGAGCTCCAGCAGCAGTCGTCGGCGTGACGTCGTCCCGCCGCTGGCCGCCAGCTGGAAGTATGGCAGCGTACGCTCGTAGGTGACCACGGCGCGGTCCAGCTGCCCGGTCAACACGTAACAATCAGCCAGCCGGCAGTAGATGCTCGCGTACAGCTCAGCTAGCTCGGCCGGCATGTTCTGGTCTCGAAGTCTGCCCGTCTGCGCACTTCCTGTGACCGCGAGACATTCATCAAATGTCAAATGTCAAATGTAAATTTATATAGCGCATTGTCGTCAAAACCTCTAATGCGCTGAACACACTAGTACTGTGAAAACAAAAACGTTTTTAGCGACTGTCTGAAAATGTTTC
>Ga0056128_1004968_pt1 | contig 16681 bp, 15 predicted proteins | sample WorMetLIZISLAND2_FD_71113 | JGI IMG/M metagenome (GOLD analysis project Ga0056128, IMG submission 71113) | Marine gutless worms symbiont microbial communities from Max Planck institute for Marine Microbiology, Germany - Olavius geniculatus... ... | reverse complement strand
TACTTTGAGACCCCGTAGGGGGCCTATAAGACGTTATGGGATCACCGGGAATTTTCGGGAATTTTGTGTAGTAGCGGGGGGAATTTTTAGCTTTCCGAACGGGAATTCCCGGTGGCCCTGATACCGGTACGGTACCAATTTCAAATTTTACCAATATTAGTCATTTGACTTTTAATTAACTTATATTTGTAAATATGTTTAAAAACCGACTAAAAAGCTGACAACAGTTACCTATTTTATGTGATTATTTTAGACTACGAAATACGAATAATCATGTACTTTTTAACGTAGTCGTTTAACTCTGCCCAACACTATTTATTACGCATCTTAGAATAAGTAAATTTACATATTTTTGGCGTGAGAAGTAAACAAAAATATAAAACAGTATATATAACAAACTTTTTAATGTATCGCAGTATTGTATGTAAAATACGTGTTATGGGCCAACAGGGAGTGGGTTTAATTTCATCTTTACTGACAGTCTCGTCTCGAAGTGCAGTGGCTGAGTGTGCAACCGGCGCACCACAGTCTGATGTCACGTTAGAGGCGTTGACGTTTGATCACCTGGCACTGCGAGAATTACCCGTTGACGAGACTTACGACAAATCTCAGAGACAGGTCAGAGGAGCCTGCTTTTCCAGGGTCGAAACGACTCAGCTGAAAAATCCCAGAACTGTTATTTACTCTACTGATGCAATGGAGCTGCTTGGTCTGCCAGAAGATGAACTGAAGAGGACCGATTTCGCCGAGTTTTTCTCTGGCAATCGTCTGCTGTCCGGTTCTCAACCTGCCGCTCACTGTTACTGTGGGCATCAGTTTGGTTATTTTGCTGGCCAGCTTGGAGATGGCGCTGCTGTGTATGTTTGACCATATTATTTGGCTTTATGCTTTACTGAATACATTGAAAGCAGAATATATATTTCATGCAGTCGCATTTATAATTTCTTTGTACTTGAAATGTTACATTTAAGGGGTTTTATGTGTTGTAAGTTTTTTTCGAGCAATAAGTGATCATGAGTATGCTATTATTCACGTAGCATTGCCTGTTTTACTGGTGAGAGACTGTACAAATGCGTGCCAAATTTATGCACATATTGCTGAAACAGATGTATTGTTTTGTTTTACTACCGGTACATTTGTTGTGTTACTGTTTGTTCTTAACAGATTTTGGATGATTGTTAGTTTTCATGCTACAACTATGTGTTTCTATACACGTAATGTTACATTTCGTTGTCGGTAACGTATTTTGTATCATCAGATATATTGACATTGTACAGTGTCATTACAGCTATCTCGGGGAGGTCGTGAACAAGAAAAATGAGAGATGGGAAGTGCAGTTGAAGGGAGCGGGCAAAACGCCATACTCGCGCACTGCTGATGGGAGGAAGGTGCTTCGATCAAGCATTCGCGAGTTTCTTTGCAGTGAGGTTTGAAGTTACTTCGTCATGAATTTATTTTCAGTACAGTGGTACTGATAGTTTTTTACTATGAGTTCTGTTAGTTCTGTATCAGTGAGCAGACACTGTGCAGTGTTGTGCATTTGACAATGATATATTTTGTGTGAATTGTACTTTGTGGTTATTTAGATGGAGCTAAGTCATAATCTCTGTTGCTGTCTGCTAAAGACTTGTAAACCTTAGGCATCATTGACAGTAAATTGTGGTGGTGAAATATCAAGGCATGGATACTGTTTCTGAATCACCACCAAAACCTAAGAATTTTCAGATCACCTATGAGTAGACATTTTGCTCTAGTTTGGTGAAAATGTTATCTAGTTATGGAGATATTTTGTTCAGCAGAATTGATTATACAAGTACAGAGATCTATGGCCAGTGTTTAACTTTTTTTTACTTTAGCGGATATTTATATTTTTATCAGTTATTGTTGACGTTGTGTTAATGTAAAAAAATTAGTTAACATCTGTCAGGCAATGCATCACCTTGGCATTCCAACAACTCGTGCTGGTTGCTGTATAACATCTGACTCAACTGTCATTAGAGACGTTTTCTACAATGGTAACCCAGTCAGTGAACAGTGTGCTGTCGTTACTCGGATTGCACCGTCATTTATCCGGTAAGTTTTAAAAATGTAGCTTAACATCTCCTGGTGTTGGCTTGTGATGTGCTATTATGTATATTTCTATATTTTTGCAGGAAGTCTATTATTCATTTTAGTTACAGTTTTTTTATGGTGCAGTATAAATGTGATATAAATGGATGCCATACACTAAACAGAAGGTCACCAAGGGGCAAAAAATTTGTATTCCATTTATTTTTTAAAATGATTTCTTTAAAGCTAACTGAAAATGCCAAAAAAAATCAATTTTGGCAAGCAAGTTCTATGTGAGCTATTTTTTGGACATGTCGATTCGCACTATTACCTCTACCTAAGTAGTAGAGCTTTGTTGATTTTTATGTGCAACAGCATCTACTGCTGTAGTGCGTCTTAGCCATCGCAATTCTGTCCGTCTGTCTGTCTGTCCATTGGTCTGTCTGTCACACGGGTGGATCAGTCAAAAACGATGCAAGCTAGGATAACCAAATCTTCACTGTCGTCTGCCTGGAAGACTCTAGTTTCAGGAACCGTAAGGCTTTTGAAGGGGTCACCCCAGACGAGGGTGCTAAATGAGAGGGGGTAGGGAAAATCTGCGACAATCAGCTGATATGGCGTTGCCAGAGCGAGATAGTGGCGCCATCTAGTGAGAACAAGTAAAACACTATGGGGCCTACATAACTATTTAGCCGTAGGTTGTCTGGCGCCATCTGGTGAGTGATTTTGTTTTACTGGGCCTTCTGTGAAACTGCAGCCAAAAGTCGTACGGATGAGATCTGCGGATGAAGTCCGTGGATCAGTAGCGTACGACAATGCACCGCTGTTGCGCGTCCACCTTTGCGTTAGCAGGGCTTTTCTTGTTCTGCTTCTGATAGCCTTTCGTTTGTATCATGGTTGCAGTTTATATTTGAATATGTGTTTTCACAGTTATTTGCAGCTGTGGAAAAATAAGAAACAAGTTAATCAGGTAGGTGGAAATGGTAGAAAGTTTTCTTTCTCTGCCTGTATTTTCAACCTGTACTGCATTTCTTTATTTTACGCTTCTGCTGTAATTTATGTGCGCTGCTATGTACCGTGTTTGTTTTGTTGCTGTTTGAGCAGATTTGGTTCGTTTCAAATATGTAAAGGATCAGATCGTGAGACAGGCCATGAAGGTCCCAGTGCAGGCCAACCTCACATCATTAGCCAACTTGCTGACTATGTCATTAGAAACTTTTATCCACAGGTACGCAAGCTCATTCTTCGTTAACAGGGTTTTTGTCTGATTTCAGCTGCCTGCTTCATTTTTTTGCCGGTCGTTTTTAGTCTGCAGTTGTTACCTGCTTCTATCAGCCACCTGTCATTATTAGGTGCAGTTATAAGGCTGAAATCTGATGATACCAAATTGTCTTGTTTTTTGCATTCTTTTCTTATAGTGCATTCTAAATGAGAAGATATACACTGTGTCCCAAAAAAACATCCCAAACATTTTCGACAGTATCTAGAAAACCAATTATCAGATTTTGATAATTTTTGGTACAAACATTCCTGACACAATTTGTCATCAAACGACTATTCAGTTTCCCAGCTCACCCAATGTATGCTTCTGCACTACCTAGGAAAAGCAGACCAAGCGAAATATGTGGTGAAATAAACAGAAAACCTGAGAAAAAAATCTCCCCAACATTATTGATCGCAACTTGAATAAAGATTAGCGGATTTTAATAATATTTGGCAGAAATATTTCTGACACGATTGGCTACTTACCAAGTGTTTTAGTTTCCACCTCACCCAATGTCTATTTTTGCACTACCTGGGGAAAGCAGACCAAGCATAATACGTGTTAAAAGTGAATGAAAAAACGTCAATAAATTTCATCTATCTTAATCTGTCTGCCCCAACAGCAGGTCCATTACAACATTCGACTGTCATGCAGCAGTGTGTTTACCAGATAAAGTTTAGGAATGTTTGTGAAGTCAAGAAGCGACTGGTAGTGCCTGGATTGGTCTGGAGCAGAACATTATCGATACTGCTGTCAATAAATGGAGAAAACGTCTCCTTGCATGTGTTCACATAGTGGGCCAACGCTTCAAGCAATTTTACTGCAGACAGTTAAAAAATAGACAACTGGATGAAATGTCAGCCATAGTGTCAGAAATGTGAACAAAATGTGTTTTTACGCGTTACGTTAATTAAGCAATCATATCGCATTGGATACAAAAGTGATATTTTGCTGGTTGCGTTTTCCCCAGGTAGTGTGCTAACAAACGTTGGGTGAGGTGAGAAACTGAATGATTATTTGATGGCAAGTTGTGTCAGGAATATTCGTGCCAAAAATTATTGAAATCTGATAATTTGTTTTCAAGTTACAGTCGAAAATGTCGGGGATGTTTTTTTTGGGACACAGTGTAATCATTAAAGTAATAAAGTTTGTGGACTAATTGTGGCAGTGATGTGTATTGGGAGCCACTATAGGCTGATGTGGATAAATGCTGTAAACTTCTATGCATGCAAAGTACAAATGAGGATCCGTGCATTTTACTGGGGTAGTAAGAGTTTTTTATATTCACCAGGTAAACCAGAAAAATGGGAAAAAAAGTTTCATACAAATAACATTACTGTTAGTAAGTACAATATATTTAGTTTAGGACGAACTGGAAAACATTTTTGGCAGTACGTATTGTGTAAGGTCAATGTGAATGAAAAATTATTAGACATTTTTTATTGGTTTCTATACCATGTTGCTGTTATTAAATTGCAAGCTGTATGGCAGTGTAATAATGTACTGAATCCTCTTTGTGTTGCTCCATAGATATGGAACAAGCATGCAGATGACCGAGGTGCTGACATGTATGTCGAGTTTTTTCTTGAGGTTGTGCGTAGGACCGCGGTATTGGTAGCACAGTGGCAATGTGTGGGCTTCTGTCATGGGTTTGTAATACCAGTAGTGCTTATCAATTTGCATGAGAGCATCTTGTTGTTATTGTTGTTTTTGTTGGTACGTTCTGGTGCTAGATCGTTCATTGTGTATATGTGACTGGTCTCGGAAAGGCCAGCATTCGTCAGGTAGTTGATTTCCTTGACATGTTTTTCGAACAAAACATTGATGGTATTCTTCTCATCAAAATGGTTGATATATGCATCTGGTAGTCTACCACACCCAGTCATTTTGGCACCATCTTGGTAATTTTTGTTTCTTGCTAACATCAGACTAACTGCATCAAGACGGTTGAAATTTAAAGGTTTTGGACATACTTCACTTTTCAGAACCAACAGGTGAAATGAATTTCCCCAAAAGTGTTGTCTATTCTGTGGATTGAATGATCTGCCAGAAATTGAACGCAACATACTGGTAACTGAATTTGTTGCATTTTTTCTTATCAGTGTTTGATGTTCTGCTTTTTGTGCTGTTTTTTGTTGTCATTTTTGAGAAATGTTTACCTGTTTTTGGTTTTACAAATATTATATGCTTATTATATATTTACATTGTTTTGGTTTGTCTTTGTTATTGTAGAGTGTTGAACACAGATAACATGAGTATTCTCGGCTTGACGATTGACTACGGACCGTATGGATTCATGGACCAGTATAACTCATCGCATGTCTGCAATGCTTCTGGTCACAGTTCTACTATTAGTCATCACTTTTTTTACATACTAGCAAAGTTCCTGCCCTATGGGTGGGAGTTTTGCTACCAACTCGACCCCCCTTTCAGGCTACCCAAGGGGGAGGCGGGGGCACACGTTCCTAAGGCCCAAGGACTCAAATGCCATGGTCGGGGTTTATGACCAGGCAACACGGATGGCACCAGAGGGTGTGACAGGCAGACGGACAGACAGATAAATGAACTTTCTGCACATTATGGTAAGATGCTGATATATTGACAGCATGAAAATTTATGCATTAGTTTGTAAAGTACTATTTAATTTTTGCATGACCATCCTAATAGGCTGAAGTGATCACATCACAACAATATTACACTGTGCTATCACTTGTTAGTTGCTCTTAGCTCAAAAACAGAAATGCAGAGGAGACCCAGAATTATTGTTGTGAATGTTTCCCGAGACAGGAGTAGCCGATGTGATGAAGCGCTAGTTCTACAGTTCAAGTCTTGTCTGGAATTCTCATTGCAATCTTTGGTCCTAGGGTTTGTGAACTCAGTACTGGTGATCTGTAGGGCCCACAGTTTTCCACGGAAAATTTTGCCAAATTCCGTGGGCCAGTTTGTGAAATTTTGCATCTCACCGCCCCCTTCCATTTGTGAGTAAACTGAGCTCTATCCTGTTAAGAACCTTTAGTTTTTGTAGAGCCAGCTGGCATGGTAGCATTGTGCTGAGATATGCTAGCAACGTACACAAAAAATTACTAGTTTTTTTCTTTTTAAAAGTGCAATCTGTCAAGTTGCATTGCATTTATTTACAATTGTGCCGTATTGTGATAGCTATTTGTAGGGCCCACAATTGTACGCAGTTAGTTTGATTTTTTTCTATGACAAAGTTACATCATCAAGTTAAAGATTAATCGCTGGAAATATCTAAATTCTGCTGCAAGTGGAAAATTTCGTGGCTTGACTCAAAATTTTGTGGCCTGCAGAAAACTGTTTGTCTTAATGACCTGTAACACAGTTTTGAGCTTCAAAGGGTAAAGGTCAGATGGACGGCCACATGATTTATCATCAATGGGCCCTACGTACACTGTGTTCAGAAAAAAGCAACTTCCTTGACATTGTATGATAGAAGTGTCAAATCTAAATGAATCTGAATGAACTTTCTTACACTTGATCAACAATAAGTTACCAAAGCGAAAACAAAATTTCGTTGAAAAATATTATTACTTAGAGGAGTTATTAATTGTTGAATATCGATAACAAAATATCTTTGTTACTTTTTTTTGGACACAGTGTATTACATGTAACCAACAAGCACGATCTTGGCGCATTGTTGTTTTGAACAGCATGTAGTGTGGTTATGCAGACACTGGAGGCAGGTATGCATACAACAAACAGCCGGAGGTGTGTAAGTGGAACTGTGTGAAACTGGCTGAAGCTTTGTTTCTATTGGCACCAATGGAGCGGTTACTGAACGCTGTTGAGTCATTTGATGATACATTTACACAACATTATATGCACAGCATGCAGCAGAAGGTAGAAACTGTTTGTTTCTGTGTTATGCTTTGATGTGCTAGTTAGGTAGTGGCTATATCGTGCTCAATTTGCAGTGATTTTACATGCTGGTTGGGTGAGACAGGAAGGCGGTGACATGATGTAGCAGTTATTGCACTGGCTTTTAGTCAGTGCCATTGATTTGTGTTGGTCCTGATTTGTGCTTTGATGGACAACTGTCTGCAGACTGATAAACCATCTGAGTGTATTACCAACCACTCAGGTTAACTCAGCCTTTTCAGCTCTCTGGGGTAGGCAAATTGAGTACTAGCCTGCCTGGCTGTGATTAAGGTGGAGCACTCTTATCTTTGTTGGGTAGCTCAGCTAAACTGTGTGATATTATATGATCTTTTATAGCTCTCAGATGGGCTTCTGTGAAGAGCTGTGCACATCTTTGACTTTAATCTAAAGTTAGCTCATCATAAATGGGATTGTATTGTGCTTTCTTTGACGTTGTTCAAACATATGTGATGAATCTGCTGAAGCTGTGCTTTTTTGCAGAATTTCTTGTCTCATGGTAAATGAACTAGGATCAGCATGAGAATGATAAGTTAATACATTGATGTATAATTTCTTACCTTTCAATTCTAGGTAATAAATTCTATGCCAGCAGTTCCAAAGAGTTTGTTTTCAGTGACCTGTGCTAACATATTTTTTTCTTCAGTGCTGTGATGCTTTTTGCTGGGTGCTAGAAAGGACAACTGGCCTGTAAAACTTTGCTTCAGTACCCTTGGTTAGATTAAAAATCGAGGGAGAACTGCTAAGCTGGACTTACGAGGAAAGTGGATGTTGTTAGAATGATGTGTGTTGATCTGTTTTAGCTTGGGATTATCGTGGAATAATTGACTAGTTAATGAAAATAAGCGACATATTGTGATACTTGAGTTGGTTTCCATCTATGAAGATATATTGTTTAGTTTTGTGTTTGATGTTTTAGCTTGGTCTGCTGAATGTCACACTCAACACTGATCGGTATATTTCATTTTTATTATATTTTTTTATATTTTATTTTATTACTATTTTGTCTAGTATACATATCTGTTGGGACTAATTGCATGTCTTGTTTTTTTAATTATTTTTCACTTCATTTTATTCTTTTTAGTATATGTATTTTTTACATATTTGTATTACTTCTGATAGTTTCGTTAATTTTTTTCACAAATTTTGTTCACAGTTACCGTTCACAATTATGCGCGCTGGGCCCATGAAGTGGCCTCAGCGCAGGGTGGCCACTTATGTGGTCACCCTTCCCGCATGTAACCATTCACGATTAATACAAAGCACATTATGGAATACCTGACAAACTTTGTTAAGATTTCTAGATGTCAGTTGTCAAAAGATTTCTGTTGTGGATTGTGGAACAGTTTATTCCAGAAAGGGTGCATTCAGATGGACACGAGTGCAAATCTGAGTACTATGGTGGTTCTGGTAAACACTAATTTGCACGTATTCCAATATTGGCCCCGCACAAGTACAGATTACCTTTTATCAGTTTCACTCATATGAGAAGCTGTTGTGCATATTCGATGTCAGAGCTGACATAATTTTCCAAATTTTATTTTCTATTGGGGGTGTGCACTTTGTAAAATTATTAACAATGTAGTGGATTATTGTCGTTTTTTTTGGAATTTGATTTCACTGGCGATTGTCCGTAGACGTGCATTGAATGTGCTTGTGTAAGTGACGGTGAATGCTTAAGACCACTCGTATGGGTGAATCTTGTACGAGCTATAAACATAAACATGGACTCATGCTTGTGTCTGTGTGAACTAGAGCTGTCAAATTAACGCACTAATTAACGTGTTAATGCGTTAATAAATTAATGCATGTTAAAATTATTAGCATGCGTTGAAAAAATTAATGCACACACGTAAATTTATGTTAATTTACTGAATTCTGTGAAGCAAAAGCTCCAATATTTCGTTAAACTGCGGTTATTTGATGATCGAATACATTCAAGTAACTAAACTGTAGTTGCCGTTCCATCACTACTGTAAATAAATAATTATTCTGACAACAGGCTCATATATTTCTATGCTAGCTATGACGTCAGTTATTATTGATTATATGTTTTAAAATATGTTTCTAACTTTCTATATTCTACAGGCGAGGCCCCCAAACTGGTCTGGGGTAACTTACCCCCTTACTCTCCCTTTCGACGAGCCTGGGTGCATTAGTAACGCGTTAATTAATGCATTAAAAAAATTAACGCAGTGCGTTGATGCATTTAAAAAAATTGATGCTTTGACAGCTCTAGTATGAACGTAGCTTTACTCTGGAGAAATGGTCTGGTTAGACAGAGACCGAGTGTGTTTTTCTGTTGCAGTGAGTTGGTGGATTCACTACTGGATACCATGCAGCAGACAGGGGCTGACTTTACTAATACGTTCCGTGGTTTGTCTCAGCTGCAAATGTCCACCAATTTGTCGGAGAGTTTAGCTGATGTGAAGAGCTATGTAATGCAACAGTGTTCAACTCTGGAAGAGCTTCATAACGCCCATGCCCCCCGCATGGATCCACGGTGAGTTCTTATCTACATATTTGGCTTGCAAATATTTACGATGAATTAATCGATTAATCACTAAACATGTTCAGTTAAAAATTTTTTGATCTGTTAAAATTTGAGCAAAATTCTGCACTTTTTAGGAACAGTAGTGTCACTAATCTGCCCATTTCGGACATGATATGTCATCAGGATGAGTAATTTGAGTGTACTGCTTCTATAGCATTAGGTTTGCAGTTTGCACACTGTAAGCTCTCATGATCAGACAAGTAATTTGACTTCATGTATTAACTACAATACATTACATCATTGTCACTTTTTCCAACTTTGCTTTAGTTCATCAACGATAACAACTACTAGTAGTTGAATTCTGCAGCATCTGTGTTTTTCTTGCTTTAGCTGGGCTCTCGTTTCAAAATTTTGCTGGTAATTCACTAATAACATTTTGATACCTCTGCTAAATTTCGGTGTGCATCATGCATTAGTGTGTCAGTCTGTAGTAGTGCAATGGCGAGACAATGACAATAATTGTGATGAAGTAAGTTGTACCGTATAATTCTGTCTGATGCACAGGCAGGTAGCAGTGCTGATGTCACTGATGCAGTCAAATCCGGAATTATTGCAACAGATGGGGCGAACTTTTCGGCAGGTTTTGATCGAGGTCAAGCGGCTTGAAAAACTCTCAGAGCTCAAGGTTTCTTTGCACTTCTGTTAAGTGGTTTGCTTTGTTTTGCCAGATCCTAAGAATGGTGGTTATTTTTGTGTGGGGGGGGGGCAAAAATGTTAGTGTTTTTACGGTCTACGCTGCCGGTTTATTGTCAGGAATGGTATACAGTATATCATGAGTGCTAGTTTATTTTGGTTTTTTTCTCATTTATTTAGTATTCCGGGGCCGTATGCATAACAACGTCTTAGTTTACGCTGAGACTAGCGGCTACGTTGGGACTAACAAGTCTGAGACTAATCGACGAAGTTAGTCGGTATGCAAGAAGATGGCGTAGCGGTCAGACTAGCAAGTCCCAATGTAGTTGATATCGGGTAATTTCATTTTTGGAATTCCTTAGCATGAAGTTGCCTATTCTCACGTTGACGCATGCACGGTAGGCGCACATCGGCAAAATTGTTGTCTGTTCACTCTACTGCAGCCACGGGCTTTAACATTAATATTCATGACGTCTGTGGCCAAGGCTAATTACAGCTACGCATGCAGTAGAAATGTGTGATAAAAAAATGTGCGAACGAAATCAGGCAGTAAATGTTATATTTCTTGACTTTTAATACTGAAATTGTGTTACAAGTGCTACACTTGTTATCTGGCCATCATCAGACTGTCATTTCTGACATATCTGTAACGACTGATACATTTAGAGATAAATAGATAGTGAATGCTGAAAATAATGATAGCCATTTGTGATATTGTGCAAACAGGCAACGACGACCGATGAGCTATCTGCACAGAACAGTGCATTGTGGGATGTGTGGCTTGATAAGTATGTAAAGCGGCTGACTGCCGACATGGCCGATGTTGCTGATGTTGAGAGTGCTGACAGAACACGACGTCAAGTCATGAATTCTACTAACCCACGGTCGGTCGGAGTTCGTCTTTGTTTTACAAAATCTGGATTACTGCTGCCACATTTGAAGTTACTAGCAGATTTTCAGTCACTGTTACTGGTTTGATTAGTATGTTAGCATTAGTCCACGGAATTGCTGCCACCATTAAGGCCTCAAACCGCTTTCAGCCATTAAGTTGGTGGTCTCAAAACACTAACGTTTCATGCCACTGCCACTGCCACTGCCAACAAGCTAGCGGTTTGGCAAAAAAATTCAAATCAAATAATGTGTGCTCAGTGCTGTAGCATACTAGAAGCTAGTATTGCAGTGATTACTGTTAAGTCCACGGATTCAGTGGAATGGTCTTCGATGGTTTGGACATGTGTGCTGAATGGATGATTTCCGCTTGCTGAAACAGCTTCTATGGGCAGAATGTCCGGATGGTTGGCGCTGTCCTCCTAATGCACCAAGGAAACAATGGAAGGATCAGGTTGCTGCTGATGTGATGACTCATCTCTCCAGGCGCTTTTACCGTGACCCCTTGATGGCGGCTGCCAGCATGACAACTGAGCGTGGCGCATGGCGGTACGACATCACTGGCATCAACCGACGCCGTGACCAATCAAGCGAGTGTGCACATCCAGATGTCTCGAGCATCATTGGATAAGCGTAAAATCTTGTAATTGATTGGCTGCTGGTAGCCACATATCCGGAAAGATGAAATTTTATAAAGTTTTTTGTCTGTTTTGTTTTTTGCAGGTAGTGCAGAAGCAGATGTTGAGTGAGGTGGGCAGCTGAATGGCCATTTGATGGCCAGTTGTGTCATGAATATGTGTCAGAAATTATTAAAATTCGATAACCCTTCTTCAAGTTATGGTATAAAAAAATTTTGGTGTGTTTTTTATGCCCCACAGTGTATTTGTCTACCTGTGTGTCACCTGATCTTTGTACGGTTTCCTAATGCTAAAACAAAAAGGTGTAGAAGAATCAAAATTGGTGTGAGCATTCCCAGGGCAGGAATAACCAACATGCCAATTTTCAATCATGGTGGGCCAAAAAATGGCACCATTTTGGTACATTTTATAATTTCACCAAATATTAGCCGATTTTCAAAGTGTTTTCACTGTCCGAATCAGGAGACAATTTGTAATAAAACTATTATTATATATCCCACCACACCTCAAATGTGTTGCTACACTATCTTGTGAAATGTCAGACAATGCACTCAAGCCGGCAACACCACTGACCAGTTGCGTGTGATCGAGCCTGGCATGTGGCCCCCAAACAGCCCTGACTTAAATCCGATCAGTTATGCTGTTCAGGATGTTCTTCAACAGATAACCTATCAATGCTGACGATTCACGACAGTCAACCAGCTGAAGCAAGCGATTCTCAGTGAGTGGGGAAACTGTCGCAACGTTTGGTTATTCGCACCATTGGTCAGTGGGTCACAGTCTTGGATGCGTCATCCAGCAGCAAAGCGGACAAATTAAACATTTGACAAAAAAAACTGTGAGATGTGACTTTTTAGACAATAGCTGAGACAACAAACACGTTGTTTCTGTTGTTAATTTTATAAAATGTGTTGTTGCAGAAGTTGTCTTGTTGTTTATTAATTGTTATTCTTAAGACACTGACATTTTACAAGGTAGTGTAGCGACACACTTGAGTTGTGGTGGGATCTATAGTGATGGTTTTATTACAAATTGTCTCCTGATTGTGACAGTGAAAATTTTTTTGAAAATTGGTTAATATTTGGTGAAATTATGAAGTGGTACAAAAAATGGTGCCATTTTTTGGCCCACCCTGTATATCGTGTCTTTGCACTGACTGCTGTGTGACTTCACTGTTATTGTTACATGTTCTTGCAGTCTTACATTTGTTTATTATCATCATCAACATCACTACACCGACATGGTTTTTTAGTTCTGTTTGTATCATTACGTCTACAGGATTGTGCTGCGTAACTACATGGCGCAGATGGCCATCAGTGCGGTTGAGAACGGTGACTACGGTGAGGTGAAGCGCATTCTCTCACTGCTGCAGAAACCATTTGATGATCTGCCAGCAGCTACAACTAGTGGTGCCGAGTCCAGGCCCATTGCACACAGTAAATTTTTTGGTTTTTAATAATCTTTTCGCCATCTTCTTCAATGTGTATTACAGATGGTGGCTATTCTTTGATATCAATATCGATCACTTGAAGCTTGTTGTTTGCACATATTATTTATATTATTTATATATGAAAAATACAGCAGCATATGAATCAGTCAAATAGCATCCATTTCACAATCCAACTGGCCACTAGGCCTCAGAGCAACCTAAGAGCAGTGTCTATGATGCCCAGCCAGGGCTACCAAAGGTCGACTGACTGTGACGTACCATTACCATTACGTATGCTTTATGAACAGACATATGTTTGTGACAGTGTGATAATGTGGCATTAGTTTTTCAGCGTGTTATGTTTTGTGAGCTAGGAAGAAAGTAACAGCAGTTAGCAGCATATTTGGAAATGTGAAATGAACCAGATGGATGTATCCGTAGCAGAAATATTTTCTTACTCTGTTATGTATGGAAAGCAATACTGTAACCCTCCTTAATGAACATCACTGGCTGACTATATTTGGCAGTGCATTTAGGATGTGATAAGATTTTAGCAATTAATGTTTTTTTTCGATTTTACCAATGATTTGGCATTGAAGGTATTTTTTCAAAAATTGGTTATTATTTGATGAATTTATGAACGTGTGAAAGTTTGCAGCTTTTTCTTACATGGTACTCCAAGTTTGTTGCTGTTGCATGTAGTGTATGAAGTTTGAGATTTTGTGGTGTGTCGTGTATGTGGTTTGTCTGTTTTAGTTGCAGCGGCTGATGATGATGATGGTGCAACATCACATCATGACATCGAGACATCACAGTCGTGCAGTAGCGTTCCTGAGTCGTTTGACTGTAAATTTCCGTCATGGGCATCACGGCTGCGGGTCACCTGATCTTCGTAGGCGAAGAGTCACATCTCACTGTCCAGTCCTTAACCTTGCTTTTGTGTGAAGAAATTGGAAATTCAGGAAATTTAAAAGCCAGAGAATTTTTCTAAAGTTGGTCAAATGTCTGGAAAATTTTTCAGCGGAAAACTGTTTATTGCATATTTTCTTATATCTCATGTCGGTTTAGGATGGATAACAGTTTCAGTCTGGCTTACCCATTTCCCCGGTGGAACTCATCGGTGAATAAAACAACACACTGTTACCCTGAGTTTAAGGACTTGACTGTGATGTGACTCTGTCTTTCGGCCAGTAACCTTGACAGTTTGACTTTGCAGTCGTCAGTGATCTTGAGTGACCTTCGGCTGTTAATGATGACGTCAGTCGCAGTCTGCTGCTAGTAGACGGCTGTCGTTTGAACTGGTCAATCTGTTGAGGTTTATCCCTATTGTGATGAATAGTGGACCAGTCAGTAAGTGTTTACTTCACATGTCCACAGGTTCTTGAAAGTACTCAAAAAATCTTCCATTTTCCAGGAAGCTGAAAGTCATCGCAAACGGACAAGGGCCTTGGAAGTTTTGGAATGTGATATTTGTATGAAGTATTGTAGAATTGTATTGTATTAACCAGGGCTCGAAGTGGAAAAAAATAAGTGCCGGTATGGTATCTCTCCCTTCTCCTTCCCTCTTTCCCTTTTCCTTCCTTTTTCCTTTCCTTTCATTCCCTTTCCTCCCTCCCTTCCCTTAGAAGTAGGACCCCTGAAATCCAGCTAGAGGGTTTGGGGGAGTGCTGTAAGCTCACCCAGCCAGATCTGGGGCAGAGCCCTAGCCAAAATCGAATTTGAAGCATTTTAGCCTTAAAATGTGACATCTGGTGGCAACAGTTTTGATTATTTTTGTGGGAATCAACTTACCAAATTTAGTGCATTTTAAAGATGTAAAAGTATTCCACTATTTACTCAATGACGTCACACCTTACGCACTCAACTATACTCAGAAACAATAAGTAAACTTGGAAATAGATTTCGGGTGCATGCTGTAAACTTAGTCCTCGTGAAGAACAGCGTGAAGTTCATGCTGTGAACATTATATAGGCCTACATGTAGTGTAGTTACGTCGATGGAAAAATTTTTGGCAATGTGCATTAAAACAGTCGACAAATTGTTTTCCAACTACATCAGGAAACTGTTTGAAAAGCATACCGGTATGTACCGGTATGCTTCTTCTCAGAAAGATGTGCCAGTATGCTTTCCAGGTAGTCAAGGAAGTGCCGGTATGCCATACCGGCCCATTCTGTCGAACTTCGAGCCCTGGTATTAATTTTAAGTTAAACACGTATTTATAATAATTGTGTTTTTATAAATTAACCATTTTTACATCATGCAGTGTCTTCCTGTTCATTCTTGTTATTGTATTGAAGTCAGCTTTGGAACAGAAGTGAACTGCATTCTGCCAAGAAAAGCTTTTTACCAAATAAGACTGATGTGAACCTTACTCAGCAGCAAATCAATTTCAGTTTGATAGTGAACTTACCGAGAATAGATTGGCCCTAAGTTCATTATATGGCCCAATAGTGGCCACTACAGTATTACTTTTATCTCAAGATTTTTTTTGTGTTTGTCATTGTTGGGCTTTCCGGTATTTTCATTTCTGTGGCCAGTAGCGTAGACGTGTGCTGTATGCATTATTCATGGTTCCTACAGTCAGGGGAAGTCAGGGAAAATCAAAGTACCAGGGTGCAAATGTTAACAAAGATGCAGATAAATGTTTGAACTGTTTTACGCAGACTGCATACAACACTTCAGAATTTTTTTTCGCTCACTTCGCTTGCAGATTATTTGTATATCCACTTTTAAATTTGTTCCACTTAGACCCGTAAGCGACTCACCAACCGTTTTCTCGCTCGCTCGTAGGTAAATCTCGCTCGCTCAGCGAGCTTTGCTTTGCTTTAGCCGCTACGTATTGGCATGGAGCCCACAGCTTGCTCATATAGGCTCATTATACAGGCTTACTCGTGTATTTTTTTAAACTTCATTTAGTTATTCTCTGTACAGTTTGATCGGCGTCGTTTTGCGTTGTTTTATTACTTACAAATGAATAAAAATAAAAGAAATTAATAACAGTAAATGTTGTTAGTTTCTAGCCCAAACCCGTCGGATGATCGGCTAGTCTATTGAGATTTGAGATTGCTTCTCAGACTTCTTCGCTTTTAATACTAAAACTGTTTTATGGCAAACTATTATTAGCAGGTAATCCAATTTAAGCGTCACGTCAGCCGTCAACGACAAGTTAGCCTACTTTAGTGCACTGCACAGTCTGTCTTTCATGCTACAGATTATAGTGAGAAAAACTTTCCGTAATTGTCATGAACGAAACAGTTTATTGGTGCACTTGTGGCGTGAGCGACGTAACGTATTCAAGATATAAGAAGCTTCCATTTAACTATAAAGCA
>Ga0056128_1004967_pt1 | contig 16682 bp, 14 predicted proteins | sample WorMetLIZISLAND2_FD_71113 | JGI IMG/M metagenome (GOLD analysis project Ga0056128, IMG submission 71113) | Marine gutless worms symbiont microbial communities from Max Planck institute for Marine Microbiology, Germany - Olavius geniculatus... ... | reverse complement strand
ACGTAATACAAATGCTCATGAATTGGTATAGTAAAATTTTTGTTATGGTGAGATGGTGTAACTCGCTCTCTAAATGTTATCATGTTAAAAGTGGAGTGCGACAAGGTGGGATTTTATCCCCTTTACTGTTCAACTTGTGCATAGATGGCATAATTATGGCTTTAGTTAGGTCAGATCTTGGATGTCATATTGGTAAATGTTTTATTGGATGTCTGGTGTATGCTGATGACATTACTTTACTTTCTGCTTCTTTGTCAAAATTACAGAAAATGTTTGATATCTGTTACGAATGTGGGAATAGTTCTGATATTTTATTTAATCCAAAGAAGTCTAACTTGTTTATTACTGGTAAAGACTACAATAGCTTCGTTGATGATTTACACATTAGTATTAACACAATAGCAAGGTCTCAATCGCTGAAATACTTGGGTGTTATGTTTAACTCGGCTCGTCATCTTGATGTTGATGTGGATGTGATCATTAGAAAGTTTTACACTGCTAGCTATTCTATATTAAGTCATGCAAAACATATGTCAGAATTGTCTAAATTGTACTTAGTTGAATCATTTTGCTTACCAGTGCTAAGCTATTCTTGCGAGGCTGTTAGTTATAGCAGGAACCAGTTACATCATCTTAACGTGTGCTGGAATAACACATACAGAAAAATCTTCGGTTTGAACAAATAAGAGTCTGTCAAACTGCTTATTGGTTTTTGTGAGTGGGTTGATTTTATACATATTTGTGCACAGAAAAAGTTTACTTTTGTTCAACATCTTGCAAGAATGTCTAACAATGTATTAAGTACTTGTGTCTCGCGCTTTAAATTGTCTAAGAAGTTTACCTGCTTATGTAGTGATTTTGAGGTTCTGCCAACTGACAATCTTAGCAAGGGTAAATTGAGAAGCATTGTTTTTGAAAAGTTTTATGCCATGTGCAGTAGCGTTTAAATTGTGGTTTAAATGTATTTAGTTCATTACTGTCTTTACTTTTCTTTTCCTGTTTGTCTTTTGCTCTGTTTTAACTTTGTTGTGTTGTCTTACTGACGTATAAACGTAAATTCCTAGGTTGTTTCGAAATATTATGTTTTTATGATGTTGGACGATTTTAATACATAAGCTACGCTGCTTTTATCCGTATACGTCTGTACATCTATCTGCATGTCCGTTTGTCATTTTTGACGAATAAACGTGTTCATAAATAGGCCTATTATTTTGTCCACAATAGAGTTTTATTGTATTTTATTTCTTAGGCCATTCTTCATTGTATCTGCTATTGGCTGCTAATGGCTAACAAAGGTGTTCATAAAGAAGTGAATGAATAAATAACAATATTGAATAATCCCGCACACAAAAGGTTTAGCTATAACAAAGTCCATACTCCGTTTACTCCGACTTGTTGCCGATTTGTTGCACAGGGCACAGATGTTAAAAACATTCATTTGCAAATAACAAAAACATTAAAAACATGTTCTTTATACTTTTATAAAAAACATTACAAAACATTATAAAAACATTAAACCGCAGATGTTTTCTATCACTACTTTTTACTTTGGACATTTTTTATTTTATGTAACCGTGATTAAAATACATACTTAATTATAGACTAAATAATCAAATGTCAGAACAAATACCAAGTACACTAGTCACGTTAACAGTTTTTAACACATCTGTAGCAATGATTTAACAAGAACAAAAAACATGACATTAAAAAGCACAAAAACATAAAAAATAAATAAAACATAACAAAAATATAAAAAAAAAACATTGAAAAAATAAAAAAAAACATAAAAACATGTTTTTTATACTTTTATAAAAAACATGAAAAATGTTTTTTTACATCTATGGCACAACGTATCGTAGTCTACAACAAACTATAAAGCGTGACCACAACAGATCACAGCAATGGAGATCGCGCATAAAGAGGCCATCTGTCAGAAAACTGCACAGATTTCGCTACTATTTTTGTGAACACTAAAATTATGGGTCGTCTAGTTGAAGAAGTCTGAAGCTATTTGCGTCTGTTTCGACGAGGCTACAGAGCAACAAACAGTCGGCGCATGGACGTATATGTTACAAAATTGTGATTGTTTTTGCCAGTCTTCAACAACGGCCGTCCCATTGCTTATACGCTGGTATTGTATCTAATGAGACGGTTTGGACATTTCTAAACCAGCAAGACCAGTTACAATTTATCGTTTAACACACCAGGAACCAATCCAGGTGTCGTAAGAATCTTTTTTCACGCTCGTTTATAGAAATCGCATTTACAGCGTAATGTAGCAACCACGTATCCTTTAGCTGGTGGGGAGAAAACAGCGGTGAGAGGGGCAGCGAGACTCGCTGACCCCTCCAAGTTTTTTTTGGCCAAAATCAGTCTCCTGCTCTTGATTTTCGACTTTAAATTTGGGACATTCGGGTCTTATCAGTGCATAGGCCTACTGAAGACATATTTCTGGCTACGCCGTTGTATACACAGAAAGCGCACCTGTTCGACGACGAACACGGTGTAGTGGAGCATCTGTCGCTGCAGCATCGGATGAAGAACAGCAAGCAGTGTGCAGAGATGCAGCTGACGATCACGGAACGGAATGATGACTGCGACTCGCTGACGTGCGACACACGACTGAGGGTTCCAGCTGCCTCCGAGACTAAGCTCAGTGTGCCGCAGTTCCAACTCACCGAACTGTGGCGCTTCGAACGACACGTTCACTCGACCGACTGTACACCATCGCAAACGCACATCCGCACCAAGAATGGGAAAGCTTAGATTTCTTGGAAACAGTTTTCAGGTGTTTAAAGGTTTTTCAGATTTTAAAAACGTTAAAATATTTTTTTTAGAATTTAGGTTATAATGTACAACAAAGACGAAACACTGGACACAAAAATTTAAGACCCGTTTGTTGGGTAAATGACATAATGTCGCAACTCAGAAATCACGATTACAGTATAAATTTTTTACTGTTAAACATGTGGTTAGTAAAAAGCGCGTGTGTGTACATGTGTGTAAGACTGAACTGACAATAACACTGTTTCTAATTCAGAAATTACTTGTTTACTTGATAAATGCACGAACTATTAACTTTAACTACTCATTATTTGTGAATCAAGTTCAATTTTGTAATGATCTTAATGGATATTTAACTCGAATTCTTGTCTGTAAACTGGGTAAACTTTGTGAAAAGTCTGCTGAAATTCCTGAGATTTGGAATATTTCCTAATAGGGTGTTTACACGATCGAGCAAACATCGAGCACCTAGCTCGACGTTTTATGGTAAATAGCATCCTAATTAAGAGAGCGGGTGGGTTGTAATTGGAAGGTTTATATAACACGTGATCAGCTGTGGGCTAAGAGCCTAAGCTTAGGCTTACATTTCAGCAAGGGGGCGAAATTCCAATAGGCCTGCTTGAGCCAGCTCGATGTTTGCTCGATCGTGTAAACACCCTATAAGAGTTGTTTTATTGGCGCGCCCTATGCACGTGATGTAAACTTCATGCAAACGGTCAGTTTTGTAGTTTTTACGTTTCGCCTTGATGCTTAGTTCTATCATTCTGTCGTGTGTCTAAACGATATAAACGTGCTCATTAAGGCCTGTGTTCTGCTGTAACCCATTCCAATTATACTGAACTTCACAGCAACTCAGGTGACTCATCTACTGTAGATATGTGCTGTTTTTAATCATAATGCCTAATAATTGCTCAAACCATACATAAATAATCAGTCACACTAATAAAATGCTCCAATAAATCAGCTGCTGACAGCAACCGACAAGAACATTGCGAACAATAAAAGACAACAATAAATCGCAGAGCATTTACCAAGAGTGTCCGGTACACACGGGCAGAGCGTGCTGGAGACGGCAGCTTCATCGGGAACATTGGACGCAAGTGGGATCAGTTGTGATTGACAATATTTCTCATATTCCGCCAGGAAACTGCGCACAGCAGGCGAGGCGTTAATGGCGAGTGGGTCAACCAGAGAACGACGGAAATTTGCCGAGTACCAGTCCTGAGTAATGACAAACAGAACAACGAAAAGACCGGCTTGCAGCGGCAGCAGCGCCGCGAACACAAGCTTGGCCCCGCGACAGCGTAACATCTCACTACAACGCCGCTACTGCCGTAACGACACATCACTGATGACGGTATTGATATTAGTTCACCTACCGGCCGCACATAGCAACTGTATCAGCATCAGCAGCAGTAGTTACCTGTGCTTCAGTGACGAGAAATTCACAGGTGTACAGTATACCGTCGCAAGACGTCAGCTTATTTATAAATACATACAAATGGACCTACAGCAGCTACTATGTAATAAGATGCTACGCCAGGCGGTCGACTGCTCGCGTGTCTGTCTCTAATGCCGTATGTCAGTCATGGCCTAATTGATTTTTCAGCACAGTTACACAATACCATATCGTTCATAATATGCAAGCTGACGCCTAGAAGTGTAATTTTGAACGTGCATCTTCTGCGTCTTCGTGCGTCAGAACTGTAGGCCCTATGTGCAGCCAGTTTATGTCTGCACTGTCTTATCACGGCACCTTGTTAGTTGGTGCACTGATATCACGATGCACTTTTTTTCGCTGCATCATCGAACAACAGTTTTATCGTGGCCGGACCTTTTCCAGAACCGCTCGTCGTCGCTGCTAGCAAGCCTTAAGCTTTACGACGTGTGGGCGGTGGCTGGTCGAACCAGGGCTCCGAGGGTCGACGCCGGCACGTCACTTACCGCTGGTTTGGTGACGTAACAAACTAGAATGTCGGCCTTATGATCAAAAATTTTGGGGGTTCGACTCCAGGTCTGGTGGCTTTACTTGGATGGGTGACTGTCTACGGACTGGTGACTGATAGGCTTAAACCATTTCGGTATATAACCAGCACTGCGTTCAACTCAGCCTTCCATCCCTTCGGGGTAGATAAATCGAGTACCGGCCTGTCTCGCTGGCGTTAAAGCGCGAGACTCGTTTATCTGTGTCGGGCGGCGCGTAACTTTGTGTGATCTCATATGGCAGGTGTCGCTCCGTAACACTGCGATACGTGTCCTATAAAAAGCTATAGGCGAACACAACTTTCTTGGTGGGAACTGATCGAGCAGAGTCTCCATTGTGTGTGCCGTAAAAACGAGCGAGACCATCGACGTCGTACTGCGACCACGATTCACTAGTGCACTGTGGCGATCCATGGCAACGACAGAAACTCGTGGCTTGCGGAAGAGATACGAGGTTGAGCAAACGTCATGGTACTACGACCGTCGTGTTGCAGACCGGCGACGATCGTCGTCTCATCAACGTCATTCTGCCAGCACGTGACCCTATGGCGTTGTGGCAGAAGGGATATGAGCAGTAGGGGGCAGCTGCCCCACCTCAAATTTTAGCTATCGCAAAATTGTTGAAAAATTGTCGGATTGTCTTTTTGACTTCTTGTCTAAAAATTTTCGTCCAAAAATGCAAAATTCGTAGCTAAAACCCATTTTGCGATAATCTAGGGGCAACATTTAAATTATGAGCACTTGAGCACCCATAATCTTTTTTGTCGGAAATATGTAGGCTACTGTCAGACCTCCAGCCACGGCGTCAGCAGGTCGCCCGTCACGCCTGGCGCACGAAGTTTGCGCTGCAGAAAAAAACGTTGTCATTCGAACAGCATAGGCCATATAAGCAATTTACCAATCACATTATCACTGTGATAACTCGCGAGTGTCCACTACACGTGCATTTTAATTCCTCAGTGAACTTTCAACAGCTTAATCGTTTTCACAGATCAGCTGCAGCCATGCTGCGCCTGATTGAATTTAGCAACGGATTTCAGCATTGATGAAAAATTGTCAATGAATGCGATAAGAAATTAAAATTTAAAAGAGACTTCGCAGAGATTATTGATGAGATTTTCGGTACTTTGGCGTCACGAGCAACAAAATGCACATCGCTTTTGTATGCGTTACTCATAAAGCTTATAGCAGTATCGGTAAGTTTTTGAATGTGTAAAATCACGATATGTTACGAGAAATATGCAACAATGCAACAGTAAGAGAGTATCAATTGCCGCTTGGCTTATTTATGCAGTCATGAACAGATAACAAATGTGTGAAATTTTGTGTTAAAATTGTAAACGATTGCTTAGATAAGTGCAAACCACTTGAGAAGTCTGGAGAAGATACTCTGTATACGGTAGTAGGTAAGTGAATTTTTCTCAGGATATTTTAATAATTTATCTATGGTCGGTTGTCATGGTGGTGTGATGACGCTTGTTGTTTACTGGGGTGACTGAAAACATTTCTGTCGAAGGCAGCTGAATTACGTAGTCTGTAGTTTACTTATTTGAACTATATGGCTAGTATTATGTATTTAACATTTAAGAGCAGATAATAGTTTAATATAAACTTGTGGATGTGATCTGAAGCAGACATACAAGTTACGACTTGCGCAGAATACGTCGCGCACCTGTCCGAGTTATTGACTCCGTATTCCATAGTAACTACGGTATTGTGCATACGATGTTTAACTGCCTTGTATATTGTAAAACGTTAGTGCAGGATATCTATTATTATAAAACATGATTGGATACTAGTGAAGATTAGCGATACCTAGTGTTGAAAACGACTATAGACAGGCGAAAAAAAATTATTATCAGTCCGGGCTGGACTGACATCAGATTTTATTATCAGTCCAGGTAGCTACATTTTACATTTGACATTTGACCTGCCGCCAGTAGCCCGGGTAGAAGCGGCAGCTACCACGGGTATATAGGTTATGCAAAAGTTATTCGTAAAACGTTTCAGTCATTCAAGGGATTACAGCTGACAAGAACTGGATTTACTGCCAACAAGCACTGCCTGAAATGATGACATAATCTGTCATAAGTATTCAATTTGCACTGAAAATGAAATTTGCCACCAGTTCGAGTCTGGACTGAAAATAAAATCTGGTGTCAGTTCGACCCAGACTGATAATAACGCCTACCATAAACAGGCGTCAAAGACTGTTGTATGGTTCGCTTGTGTTCTGTGTGTAAATTTTATTCAGTTTGCATTAATTTTATGCTATTTGACATGATTATAACAATGTAAGTTTATCTTTCCAGTTTTTCTATTTATTTTTATATGTAGCTGTGACTAAATAGTATATGATTTTAACAAGTCTTAGTTTATGCATGGTATACTTGTTTTTAACCTGGAGTGTACTTTGTGAACAGTTAGTGCAATGTGATGATGTGTGGAATATGACAGGCATTAACTGTGGTGACTTTGTACAGGCAGCTATCGATGGTGGCTAGACGTCAGACAGCATGAGTGCGGGGAAGTGTAAGCGAGGTCCTGAAGTGCTGCTTGGTACAACAAGCAGCAGCAGTGATGACGATTCTCCACGCAGTGTTGACACCACAGCTACAACAACCACTGAGCCACTGTCACCTTCATCATCGTCAACCACCTGCCATGATTGTGACGTCAGTTCACCAGGTATCCAGCATCAAAAAGCTGCGAGCTTTGATACAGTACTTATGTAAGCATACTAGCCGATCCCTCTAGTCATATTCTTCTTTGAAGCAGCACGTGAATGCAATAAAAATATACAGAAAGACCGTCAGTCACAATCATGAATTAAGTACGTCTCAACATGGTCTACAGTGTATTATGTCTCGTTATACTCTATTTGTGTTACAATAATACCCTGTAGACCATGTTGAAATCTATAGGCTGCATAGATCGATTGTGTATGGTAAATATTGGTATTGTATAGTAAATGTATTAGTTTGCTTGCTAACAGGTAGCAGCAGTACATTGAGTGGTGGTGCTGTCGGTCCATCGTCTGAAGTTCATCTTCCTGGCTTCAGTCAGCAGCGGGCAACATCAAGGCGGCCACGAGTCAAGAAGAAGAAAGCAGATCTAAGCCGGCCAACTGAAGACGTTCACATGTATTCACTGGGCACGATGCCACACAACACTGAACAAACTGTACACTGCCAGCAGCTGAATGCAGCCAGCAGATTATCAAAACACCAGCTTAGTAGTCCACGAACTAAACCACCACGAGGTTTTTAGCATTTGTCCTCATTAATCGTACAACAGTGACCTCGTTTATATGAATATTGCCTCTGTTAACAGCATGAACAAACTGTAGTATTTATGCACGTTTCATGTGTTTTTTAAAGTCTTTGTTTGACTGTATATTTTGATTATATTGCCATTGGTAGTGACCAGGCCCATCGAGAGCCACAGCGGGGCCTGGGAAAACATTCTCGTGGGGCCCCAAACATTTTCACAAAGTCCCTCTGGGGAGAAAATTTGTAAATTTTTTTTTTCAAAATGGTACATTCTGGCGTACTTTATAGTTCTGGCCGACGGCGGGGCCCCCCCAAACGTTGCGGGGCCTGAGGTAGCTAACCCCACCCTCTTCATGGGCCTGGTATTGACTAGTGACTAGTGATTCAAGTTGTGTATAACAGTCCATCATCACAGCATGCATACCGGTATTCTATTAGATTGATTTTTTGATGCTAGATTAAACTACAGCAGCCTGCTTGTCAGTTGCTGTAGTGTAAATCATTCATCATATCATATCGTGTCATATAGCAGCATTGTCTCATTGTTTGTGCTGATCGTTTGTAGAGCCAGTGCCTATGCGTATGCGAGCTCTACCACAGAGCATGTGGCAGGAGCCTAACATACCACACAACGTGTCGCCGGCTACTGTCTACCCCGTCTTACCTCCACTCGTTACTCGTGAAGGCGACGACATCACAGGTAGCTACTGTGCTGTTTTTGCTGACAAGAACATGATTCGTTTTACTCTTTCGCGTGCAAAGAGTGTTGTAGGCATACTGGAACTACAGCGACATTGCAGAGTATTACTGAAATGCACATGTGCGTACAAGTTTTAACGGCCACTTTTCTAGTTCTTTGATGTTCAATCTAATCAGGGGCTGTTGAATACTTAACAAGTTTTACAGGCTCAACTTGCAAATGCCCATCTAACAGCAGCAAAGTGCAGATGAGAATGCCGTTATTGCAATTTTTCAGGCTTGGCATGGATATGGATATTTATGGATATATCCATAGATGTATCCTTGTGCTGATATTAGACTTTAGCTATCCTGTGGATATATCCATGGATATTATGCTGTCGCACCTGCTAAATAAACTCAACACTTACATGCTTTGTCTTTACAATATTTCGTTGTCTGTCATTCTTACTCTTCATTTGCTCGTTTATTTATGCTGTTGAGTCAAATTGCCATGAGCACGTCATTATTAATTTATTAGCACAATAGCAGTAACAAGTTATAATTTGTCAGTGTTTTAATGCTGTTGGTTGGGCAAAATATCTGTTCATTTGATGAGTTTTTGTTTATTTTTGTTATCATTTGGTAAGAAAATTACAAAAGGTTTTTTTCTTACTAACATATTGAATGCTAGTAGGAAGTACAAAAGAAGTGTGCTTTAAAAGTGTCCACTCCACCATATACCTGTAGACGTACACGAATGCCACCTAATTTTTGTAAAATAAGAATCTCAGCTGTTGCTGGGGTGGACCGACCATACTGCCTATATCCGAAAACCAGCCTCCGACTTTGTTACGTGGAAAGAAAACGATTTCCCAGAGTGACTGCAGTCCCATACACGCAATGGTGATGCTGCTATATCGAACATACAGTCAACGCTAGGATAAAATACGGTAATTCGGCGCACGTGGGTCATGGCTGCAGGCAACAACATTGCATTCAAAATTGCAGTCAAACCACTTCAGATAGAAAGATGGTTACTTTATTTGACATGCTATAGTAAGTCACTGTGGCCCTATCTCATGGTACCATGCTCGACCCCCAATACATGCTTTATGGACAGGCAGTCGACATATCGTACCCAATTGGCTCGACCTAACGGTCGGCCAAAAACAAAAACAATAAAATTGTGCAGATTTTAAAGAAAGTTGGAAAATACTTAATCATGCTTATATTTTAATGCAAATTTGTGTTTATTTTTTACATTTATTTATTTTTTTCTCACAATTGCAAGAGGAAAATGCTTGCATCTTGTTTTTGGGGAAAATGGACGTTCTTGCCCTGTTGTATTTTGTGAAAATTTGGGGCTATATGTATGCAAGAAAGGTGTCTGTGGATATGAATATATCCATGGATATCCACTGAAAATCTTTGGATATGGATATGGATGAGAAATTTCATATCCACGGCAAGCCTGAATTTTTTTCCGCAGATCGAGTGTGCCAGTGAAAGAATTGAAAATCGATAAATAATGAGCAAAACAGGGCAAAAAGTTCAGTGCCATGTTTTTGTATATGTTTTTGTTTCTGACATTTTACTCATTAATCCAGCGGTGCTTATCGCTTGTACTACAGGTTTGAGGCCAGTGACTCCGCCAGAGGAGCAAGAGGAAAGCGCTGAGAAGTGTCTGCGAGATAACAACAAGCCTGTCATGGTGAAGCAGGCAGCTGCAGCAAGTGTTGGACTAGGACCTGCTGCTGCTTCAGGTTATTGCGCTGAGCCACGGCGTCTACACCGACCCATGCCTGAACGTAGCATCACCGTCGCCAACCCTGACCTACTCATGAAGCTCTTTGATGTCGTCGACACGGCGACAGGGCGTAAGATCAATCCCAGCACACTCACTGGACATATCAGGCGAACACGGTCAGTTGTTTGCCTGTCTTTTTCGTACTGACTATCCAATGTCTTATCCACTAGAGCTGCTATAGGCTAAAGCTTGTCTCAGAGGCTTATTGTTCTTAATGCTAACGTGTCTCAGATATGCATAGCGTGTTCGGTTGCATGCATCCCAGCCGCAGAAAATTACCGCTGTTTGGTCAGTATGGTACTAAACTGTAGGCCTACTGATTGGTGACAGTGTTTTACTTGATAGCGACCAGACTGGAGCCGGACCCATGATTGCTGGATCATATTATCCGATAGAGAGGTCGTAAGTTTGACTCCTGGTCGGGTAACTACTTGGTTGGGCGACTGTCTGCATATCGGTAAACCGCCTCTGAATATAACCAATACCTGGGGTTATATAACGTGTGGGGTGCGTAGCAGGTAAGAAGTTTTTGTCAAGATCGAGACCAAGACTTTATTTTTTTTTGTTTTTCAGGCACCTCGAGACCAAGACTTTGTTTTCAAGGTCCACATCTCCGGTCCACACGTGACAAATTAAAACATAACTGAAACAGGAAGTGGACGTTATTGCTGTGTGTACATGTAGATCAAAGAAAGTGCTGATAGCCGGTGGCCACAAGTCATCACTGCTATCAGGTCATGACCCCCACATGGTCGACAACATCGCGGAGACGTTGTTCCCCCAGCTGTCACTAGAGCGCACCCCACGCACGACAACCACGGCAACGTTCAACAGTACAGCAATCGTGAACCTACAGCCTCTGACCGTCGGTGACAAGACGATTCTGCTGCCTTCACTCAGCGTTGACCAGAACTATCCACAGATGCTCTCGGAAGTCGTCGCTCATATCTGACTGTCCAAACTAGTCTAGAATGAATGCTGCCTGCTGATACTGGCATACTGCTCTGCGTTCAGTCCCCCTACACATGCTGTGCTGTCCTCAGTTGCACGAATAGGACAGTCTTGTACTCCAATAATTGCCAGTGATGCTTACTTAGTCCGAGTTTGAGTCAGAGGCCTCTGGCTTTGAGATAAAATCTGATTTCATGAGTTTGGCGAAACAGAATGACCTTAGAATTCGGTATTCAGTCTGAGCATTTTAGTGCAGCGCAGCTTTCGCAAGTCATACAGTACTGAGTCTGAGTTGTGAGGGTCTCTGTGGTTAAGTCCAGTTGCGAGACTTCTGGGTATGAGCTTGAGTCTGGGTCTTAAAATGAGGTCTCTACACTGAGTGAGTGAGTACATTGCCAGACTAGAGTACTGGTCTAGAGTTGGTCTTATTTTGATCTCAAGGTCTGTGATCTTGGTCTTGATCTAACCATAATCCTGGCCTGATTCAACAGCAGTCTTGAGAACGAAGGTTGAGAATGTCTCATCAATAGTGCCGTCTCGGTTTTGTCCTTGCATTTTTTGGTTGCGGAAGTCTGTAGGCATGAGCCTAATCTTTGAGTGTTGTACTTTTTGTTTTGTTGGCTTTTGCTTAGTATCTCTCACTGCAGTGAAGCACAATGATTTATATGTGATTTGCACCTGTGTATTCGTGCATTGCACACTGCTGATCACAGTAGTCAAGTAAGTTGCAGCACAGACTTTGATATGGATTATGCGCATTGCATTCGATATAATCTTTTGTAGATCTTAATAACCATTTTATTAAGCTGTTTTCACATGTGAAATAAGTAAGACAGTTGTAAAACAGAAACTGGCAGAACACAGTTATGTGTTAGTTAAGGTTGTTTGTCCACAGCAGTAACAGTGTTCATTTGTAGTCCACTACTGTTTATCAGTAACATTTTATAGAATCTGATTCTGTTTTGTGCAAATCAACTGAGCATTACATCACCTTAGGCTACTTAAGAATAAAGAACTGATCGTTATTGTTGGCGATGATTTTATGATTTTTTTTGTATTTCTTATGTTGCGTGATTTTTTCATCAATCAAATAATGGAAGTGTTTAATTGATTTAATTTGCATGTCTTATTTCGGCCTGGTTCTCAGAATAATGTGTAAATAGGAAATTGTTGTCCACAATACTTGCAAGTATGCAATTGTATGTTTTCGCATGCTGGTTTCTGCAGGTTATAGGTGTATTTATCATCGTCATTCATGTATTGTAACGATAATTTATTACCTACATTGTATTAGCAATTATTGTTTTTTTTTGTTGTGCCAAGCAATTCTGTGATGTCTATTGTAGTGTTTTACACTTTGTTCTACTGCTAGTAATTCAAGCCTGAGTATATGTTTATATATGTACTAAGAGTTTGTTTTTGAATTTCTGTAGAAAAGTGATTGGACTAGTGATTCTCTGTAAATAAATGAACTTTTTTATTCTGCATATGCTAAGTCATCTAAGTCATTTACTAGACACACTGTAGGCCCTGTGCAATGTACCATGCATACACATCTTCAGTACTTTTATAAGAATATAGTTTGGCCCACTAGTAACTTGCAGAAAAGTAGAAAATACACAGTCCTTCTATTTTTTGTGTTATGGCTCTGACGTTGCTTGCATGCATTGCTGCTGCATATTTTGTTTTCTCACGTGTAAAGTGCTTTGCCACATTGCTAGTCTTGCGGACTTTCTTGCACTGAATACTTGTCTGTGTACTTCTTTACGTCGCCTGCATAAAACGCTGCATGCATTGCCTGGGGTGGACGCAATATTTTGCCTGAAGTGAAGGTAAGACAGGAACTGAACTTGATGTCTCATTCTTGCCACCTCAGATTTCTACTTATATCTGTGTGATCTGCTGTTAGCTGTTGGGTTTTGATGTGTGGAAAGATAACAAAACATATACACAATTACACAAGATTTAGCAAAATGCATGTGAAAATTTCGGACTTATTCACATTGTCAAGGAACGTTATGTCAAACAGAGGCACAATATGCAAATTGATTTCATATAAAATGTGTGGCAACATGTACATTGTGGTCCATAAAAAATGTGCCACTTTTTTTGAATAGCTCCGCGCGCATTGGCTGATTTTAATAATTTTTGGCGTGCAACATCAAAAAGAAACTCAACGCAAATGACTGTACTTTTGGCCAATTATCAAATTAATTATCAAGCAATCAAACCACTTAAAAAATGACCAGTCATTTAGAAGACAAAGCCTAAGCTAAAACCGAAAATAAGGTCCAAATTTATAACAGAATAGTAACAGAATGATGGCTTATTGTAACTGCTATGGAGACTGAATTCAACAGTATACATTAGTCCTCTAACTCCTCTTCATTGTTGCGATAGTCATCTTCATTCTTGTGATAATGACATGACAGCAAGTCATCGCGATTGCGTCGTTCACTTTTTCTAGACTTCCACATCTTCGATCTTGCGGCCATATCTCGAGTGACTTTGTTCTTAGCGGTGCCATCAACAGACGTAGCAGAGAACTCTGCAATCAGCTCGTCCGATGGCCTGTATGATCGGTTTTCCGACTTCCGCTTCGCAAGCAGAACTTGCTGCCAGAGCCGCTCGTGGTCCAGACCAAACACGTCCGAGCGAAACTCTGATGATGCTGAACTAGAATCAGCTTCAGAATGTTTACTGCTCCTTTGGCTACATTGTTGGTCCTTTGTGATACTGTCATATGTTCCAGACTCGGTCACGGATGATATCGCATTCCTGTAAATAGTGTTTTTGTTATCGTAGCTGGCTGATACTTCTGCAGTACCAGATTTCGATGGCTCTTCAGAACTGGTGTTCCAAGCTTCTGGCTGTTTATTGTCCATGGTCATGGATGCTACCAGTTCCGTACTGCCACCAGGTCCTGGAAAGGCACTAAGATTCTTCATGTCAGACTTGCTGGACAAAGCATTCGTTGTCACTGTCTGAGTCGGTTGTGCTTTAAGGAAATGTTCAAGGGTGGAGGGTTCGAAGTCAGGTCCCATGTCAGCCACTTTGAGTCGCTCTTCAACTTCACTCAGCTGGGCTGCAGTGTCGTTCATGATGAACTCTATCGGTGGCACTTCCCACATGAGTTGACGTGTCAGCATCGACCTTCACACCAAGCAGAGGTATTATAATCACAATTACAACAACGTTTTCTGCAATTATGTTACATTAACTTTAAAATGAAAACGTGTAGCATTTCAGTCAATTTACAGATAGCTATGAGAAAGAAGCAAAAAACAGATGGGTCTTAAGTTTGGTATTAAATGATCGGAGACGCTTTAACTACATCACCTCTGATGGCAGACAGCTTTAAGTTTGTGAAAACAAGCATAAATTCGAGTGTTTAATGATCAATCAACAACAACCACGATTACATTAGAAACGTACATGGTGTCTGAAAAACCGGACCCCTGTCACATTTTCAAACAACTCCAATCCTGGTTCAATATTAACAAATTTTGGCACAAAAATCGCAATTTAATCGGCACTTGCTACTTTGTGAGAAGTATTCAGAACACAGCACCAGTTGAGGTTTTCCTTACATAGCACACACAGTTTAAGCAACTGCGTGATAATTCTTCAACCAAACAACAATGTCAGTCACAAAATTGTAAACCTCATAAGGTTAACAAACTGTTCGTTAGCAACATTATGGTCACAATAAATCTTCAAACAGTTGTTCGTTAATTCAGACGAGGGCCTGTAGACATCTTGTCTAGTCGACACATTGCTTTGCAATCATCACGTTGCTTTGCAACCATAGAAATTTGTCACGAATGCAAAAAAAACATCTTTTATGGGACACTGTTACACAGTAGACTGTTAAACAGTCTGAGATGTTTCAGCAAACCTAAGCTGTGTGGCAAATGCTGGCAGCAGTTCAGCTATCTGTTTATCCAAAGCATCTCCTCTTGCTGCCCATGTTACACTGACTGCACTCATATCAAGCTCTACTGCAACCTACGCATGAGTAAAACACACACAAAGATGATGCAGATGAAATATATTTCCATACATCGATGTCCATAATAATAAAGTCATTGTGACATAAGATAAAAAAACAGCACAAGCAAACATCGTTACTGACCCGGAAATTCCCTGATACAAATATTTATGTAAAAAACTGTTCAGTTTATATACAGTGTAAGGGTGACATCGTGGTGGAAGATATAAAACAGCACAAATCACAATTTAAAAATTCAAACTTTACCATTACACAGTCAGCAAAGTTCTTCTGGCATTGTGTAATGGTGATGTTTTAATTTTTAAATTGTGATTTGTGCTGTTTTATATCTACAACCACGATGTCACCCTTACACTGTATATAAACTGAACAGTTTTTTACATAAATATTTGCAGTTTTATTGCCGTTTGAAGTAATCTGGATTAGTTAATTACAGCAATGTTCGAAAATGTAGAAATGTTTTTACGGGGCTGAGTTATAGCCAATTTTGTCCCAAAAATCGTTGCCATGGCAACGGGGGTTGGCAGGGGAAAAATTTTAATGACACCATCGGATAGCACGGGGCCGAAAATAGGGGGTAGGTGCAAACATCGCACAATTATCTTTTACGGGGGCTGAGTTATAGCCAATTTTGTCCCAAAATTCGTTGCCATGGCAATGGGGGTTGGCAGGGGAAAAATTTAAATGACACCGTTAAATTGGCTGACCCCGAAAACCATGCCCTAGAACCAAAAATTACGACTTTATCTTATACATAGCCGGAGTTATGACAGTTTAAAGCATTGTCTAATTTTCCCCACAGGCGCCATTGTAATTTTTCATATTTTTGTGGAAAAAAAGGTGAAAATGTTGAATTTAAATTTTGTAACCGCCAAAAGGCACTTCCTTGCGCGAAACCACGTCATATGAGTCATCGTGCGTTAAAATCAGTTCAGTCGTTTTTCCTGTAGAGGACGGCAAGAAAAAAAAGGGAAGGGAAGGGAAAGGAAGGAAAGGAAAGGAAAGGCACAAAAAGTCACGCAAGCATTATATTTCACCTATTCGTGGGGAAGCCCTCCGTAAACGGATTTTCATCAAATTTTGCACCTCAGGAGATATGCTGGACGTAATCATCTGTGCAAATTTTGGTGTGGAAAAATTAAGGGGTTTGGGAAATATGAGGGGTCAAATTTTGGAGTTTCCCATTGAAATG
>Ga0056128_1004966_pt1 | contig 16686 bp, 15 predicted proteins | sample WorMetLIZISLAND2_FD_71113 | JGI IMG/M metagenome (GOLD analysis project Ga0056128, IMG submission 71113) | Marine gutless worms symbiont microbial communities from Max Planck institute for Marine Microbiology, Germany - Olavius geniculatus... ... | reverse complement strand
GACTATAAGTCTAAACTCACCTGTACTTGAGACCAATTTTTTGAGCTCATTAAGACGACTTGTCTAAGACTGACTAGCCGTAGGTAAACTTGACCTTAGTATCCCAAAATCTGCTCATCATGCAAAGACGATGTTTAGCATGGACCCATAAATGAGAGTTAAAATCAACAATTCCTCATTTTTAATAAATAATTTATTAAATATAGCATGATTACTGCTGTGTGGCTGAAAGTCCACAAATATATATATGTACTGTCAACAGTCAACGTGTAAACAGTCAATTCGCTAGCAGGCACTGAGACTTCAATTCACGCAATGGGGATACCAGTTTTTGTAAATGCTATTGCAGCACATATCACACACTTTGCAAATGACATTTCCAAGCTCGCATATGTAAAAAAAACTGTTCAGATGTGTGTTGCAAATTTTCACATGTGCAAGTTTGAAAGTGCAATTTGCAAAGCCTGTGGTATATGCTGCTGCAATCACATTCTGAAATAATTCCGTGCATTTTGGACAATTCAAGGCTGTTACGTAGTTTTTTATGAATTCTGTAAGTTGCGTTTAAAGCCAGCCCAGGTGCATCACATGCAAGTGTACTGCATATATGATGCATATTTTTAGTGCCTATTTTGAACAATTCATCGTCCAAACGAAGCACATATTTTACGAGGAATTTCTCGCATAAACCGGTATCCCTAACACTCGCAGGCAGTCAATGCTAGGATGAAGCTGATTGTCGTGGTGCTGACGGCACAATGACAGACTTGCTGTTAGCTGATGAACGAGATTTCTGCTTGAGACGACTGTACCAGTCTGCCGGCCCACTCGTCTGCAATCAAATTAATCACTCACGGTTAAAGGGTGTGTATCAGAAACCCATTGCAGAGCTACTGCAGTGTTAATGATACGGGACTGTGGTCACGTCATCCTTATCAGTTTCACAACGTTGCTGCCAGTGCCCGATCAGTGAAGTTTGAAGTTGTGTGGCACAAAAACCAGGTCAAATATCACAAGTCCAGCCTCAGCAAATTTAGACATCATCCCCTAGTTTAAGAATCAGCAGTCAATGGCCAGCTCATTTTGTAAACGGTGGATGATATATACTTTGAAAATTGGAAAATTTTTTAACATTTCTCAGCCCTGCTCTGCAGTCCGTCGTTCTCTAGTTGTGCATTTTCAGCGCACCTGATAAGTCTATGCAAATATATATACCGCATCACCTTGCAAACAAATCAGATAGGTAGATGTAATGCAATATTCAACTTTTATTACCCAAAAAAGGAGCACAGGCCCGACAAACAATACGGGCAAAAACATAAGCCTGACAAGACTTACAAATTCGGTCGGTTGTGGTTTGTAGACGTTTTCGTCACGTTCAGCCTGTTCAAATGTAACTACGCTCGGCCTAGCTGCCATGGCTGCAGACTGACTCTTAACACTTGAGAGTTTCTTAGTGCCGAATCGCCGATGACCATTGTTGGCTGGCAGCGGCTTGTCAAGTGCTGTGTACTGTGGCTGAGATAGATTCAGCACTACTTGCTTCATCACCGCCATCTCCTATACAGATGAAACATTACCCATCATCAAATGAGATAATAATCCTGAAATATAATGGTACTGAGGTATAGTGGACTGTGCCACATACACAGTGTAGGTGGGGTGCCTGTCTCCCTATCACAGCCGAATCTGACGCCCTAACCAATGGCTGACCAAGACACCCCAAAATCTCGAGATCAAGACCAATATCTCCAGATCAAGACACAAAATCAAGACCACCATGAGCAACACTGATGATGCCAAAGTGGAACAATGCTTCAATACTTTCGTTATACTGGTGCACAGAAGAATAAGAAGTACAAAGCAGTTCAGACTGAAAACTTCAAATTTGAAACCAGAATGGGAATTGCCACACCACAATCACATACTAGGACCAGAAATGCAAAACAGACCAAAATCTGGGGACCAAGACAAAGACGATAATTTATGGTCTCCAGACCAAGACCATGATCTGGAAAATACATCACATCAGTCCGGGGCGGTAAATGCAGTAATATCCCAACAACAAGAATGAAAAATATGTGCATTCCTATCTTGTTGTACTGTAACTCAAAATTAAACAGCAGAACGTCTGCATAAATTGAATACCACAATAATACTATGAAAAATTCCTTCCATGCTTTCATGCTGTAAAAACCAGCTGCAGCAATAACCAAAGGTTCTGCATGGTATTGACTCCCATTAGAAAAGTAAGCTAGTTGAATAGAAATGAACAGTAATAGTAATGATATTTTTTACTAAGTCAAAAGAGAACATAGTTAATGCAACAACTTCTTTGTGGCTTAGCAGGCTTTCAAGATCCAGCGCCAACTGATTCTTGGCCTTCAGCAGTTCACTGCAGTCTTTTTCTGCCGATCTAGACAGATGAGCACGCACACTATGGACATGAACTGAACTCTTTCATGTAAAAAATTAAAGTTTCTCCCTGACTGTAATTCTAAACAGCAAAACTGAAGTTAAAGCACCATGTATGAACCAATGATGTAAGTTTTAAATTAAAATCAACAGGTAATGTGTTCACACTTGCGCTAATACTTGCATGTTAAGTTGGTGACAGACAAAATAGTTTGCATTAGCTGTTTGCTGCTATTAACAGCAGCATTTCTCACGTGAGACAGATTTCTGTCTATGATGCTATGCTATTCAATTTTCAAAAACCCATTACTAGCTTACTGCCGACAATGTCACAGTAATTTATTTGGTTTATAAATTATCACTAACTTATCATTTTTATAAAGCAATCACCTGCTGCCCACCGGGTTCATCTTCCAGCAGGACGGCACGCCAGCATGCACAGCGCATGGAACAGTCTGCGGGCCATCCAGATTTCATCACAGAGGACCAATGGCCCCCAAATTCGCCAGATATTAGCCCAATGGACTAAAACGTATGGGTGCAGTGTTGGAGGCTTACTGCAAGCTAAAACAAAGCTGAAAACAATCACCAAACTCAAGGAAGCACTTCAGGTTATCTGGAACAACCTGCCACAAGGACCGATCGACAAGGCTGTGAAAAACATCTGAAAGCAACTCAAGGCTTTTGTTGGAGCTGGCGGTGGACACCTCAAACATTCACAGTGACAATGGAATTCTACCATCTGATCATTAGTTAAAGGTCCATGGCCACGGTCAAACTCACTTGTAAAATTTATGTAAACCTCAACTAGACATTTCACCTTGCCTATATAATATGATGATTTAAGCTTTATAAATGTATAAATTAATGCCTGAATATAACAAAAAATGGTGTTACGTTACGTTATGCTGAAAAATCCTAATCTTGGAAGTGGCCGGAAGTGACGTCACCACGTGTACCCAGTCAGTGTTTACCAATTAATTTTAATATTCTTAATGGCAAAAAAATACTGTATCGCATGACAACTGCAGCAGTACATAGACAATGTGATTTTTTTAATGCTTATGTTTCTGTGCATAATTTATGTTGACTACGGATACACACGGTCGCGGTGACGTCATCAGCCTGTCAACATGGCGTCTCGTTTTCTGCATCGTTTTCGTAGATCATCGATTTCAAATGTAAGTTTCTTTGTGTTGACAAAACGCTGGGTGCCGATATTAATGTCAAAATTCTCAGAAAATTGTGCTCTTTTGGGAAAATGGTAAGTTAAATTTGGTGTCCATGGACCTGTGAGAACCAACATTGACCTTCTAGTATCCTGCGTATTTTCTCGTCTGCTCTATGCAGCTGAGACATGGACCATCAAAGCAGCAGACTCTCAAAAGCTCCTGGCATTCGAGATGAGGTGTTACAGGCGAATATTGAGAGTGTGCTGGAAAGATAGAGTTAGCAACAAAACTATCAGAGAGAGAGTAGAAAGACACCACAGCGTGGTCGATCTGATAAAGCAACGGAAACTGAGATTGTTTGGCCACATCTGCCAAATGAAGGATGAGCGATTGGTGAAAACAGTAATGCTAGGAATGGTGGAAGGTGAGCGACCTGTTGGAAGACCACCGAGAAGATGGTCGGATGACATCACAGACTGGTGCAACTGTACATTGCCAGAAGCTGTCCAACTCGCTAACAACAGACAACAGCAGAGAATAGTCACTGGCCTCAACGGTGCACAAGGGTCATGAGTATCAGAAAATGAATCTGTGAAATTTTAGGTTAAAACGCCAAATGGCTCATGAGAAAACAGCAAAAAACTTTGGAGGAGCTACTTTATTTTGTCGCACCCCGTACATGTACACTTGTATACTGTAGATAGACTAGCATCAAACCTGAGGTCTGTATCAAGTGTCTGCACTGTCTGTCGTAGTCGGCTAATTTCATCATCACGTTTACGTATTGACTCAATCAGATACTGAGACGGTTGCTGACACTCGTCCAGCAAGTTGTTTGCACTCTTCAACTGACAACATCACACATCACATATCTCACATTGTCAATAGCAATTAATCAAACAATTCAAGCTCTGTTCAAATATGGCAAAAGTTGTTTACATATTTGCCCCAGACAGAAGCAATGTGCATTTAAACCGTTTCCGTTTTTGCATAAACTTAATGACAAAACCTTTTAAAATTCGGCTTAAAAACAATTTACAGATACACGTTTTTGGCAACTGATAAATGTTGGTGATGGGCTAAAATGATGTACGGTATGCCAGACAAAAAACACTTTAACCCTTTTCCATAAGGTAATTTTCTCCTCTGTTTACCAGAAACCTCTATTTACCAGAAACAAACAGCAGACTACATTAGACAAATGAAACCATGACAATATCCACTGTGTCTCAAAAAAACATTCCCAACATTTTTGACTGTAACTTGAAAACCAGTTATCAGATTAAATGACCATTCAGCTTCCCACCTCACCCAATGTATGCTTTTGCACTACCTAGGGAAAGCAGATCAAGCGAAATATGTGCTGAAATAAAAGGAAAACCTTAAAAACATCCCCGACATTATCGATTGTAACTTGAAGAAAGATCAGCAGATTTTAATAATTTTTGGCAGAAATATTTTGGACACAACTGGCTAATAAATAAGTGTTTTAGCTGTCACCTCAATCAACGTCTGCTTTCGCACTACCTGGGGAAAGCAGACCAAGAATAATATGTGTTGAAATTAATTGAAAAAACGTCAATAAATTCCATCTATCCTAATCTGTGGGCCCCAACAGCCGGTCTTATACAAGGTTTGACTGTCATGCAGCAGCGTGTCTACCAGATGAAGTTTAGGAATGTTTGAAGAGTCAAGAAGTGACTGGTACAGCCTGCATTGGTCTGGAGCAGAACTTCATCGATACTGCTGTCAACGAATGGAGAAAACGTCTCCTTGCCTGTGTTTGCATAGTCGGCCAACACTATAAGCACTTTTACTGCAGGCAGTTAAAAAATGGACAACTGGATGAAATGTCAGCCAAAGTGTCAGAAATGTGAACATAATGTGTTTTTACACGTTATGTTAATTAAGCGATCATATCGCATTGAATACAAAAGTGATATTTCGCTGGTTGCATTCTCCACAGGTAGTGCAGAAACAAATGCTGGGTGAGGTGGAAAACTGAACGGTAATTTGATGGCAAGTTGTGTCAGGAATATTCGTTCCAAAAATTATCAAAATCTAATTGGTTTTCAAGTTACAGTCAAAAATGTTGGAAATGTTTTTTGAGACACAGTGCATGAGTTCATGTTTCATCAGGAAGTAGGATTATCGCTTCGGTCGACACTTTCTCTTAGAATAAATACCAAGATAATCAAAAACATGAACTGAAGTTAGAATTCGGTGTTATCTTTCTTCTAAGAACCAACATTTTCGATTATCTACCAGATAAGAAAAAAGATAATCGGAAACAGCAGCTAACACCAAAGTTAATCCGAGCACCAGACAGCAAAAGAATAGGCAAATTTTCTTAATCCCTAGCGATTAGAAACTTTCTAATCGATTTTCAGTTCACTTTTTAATCTATGGATAAGAAGTAAGTTAATTGGATTCGGTTCTTAACAGATGTCAGATTAAGCAGATGTTGATTAGAAAAAAGATGATCCTACTTCTCGACGAAACATAAACTCACACAGTGTAGTTCAAACAATTCAGTAGAAAGTTATTCTGCACATTAACTAGACATACATTAGTCCAATATTGTTTCGTTTTTATATTTTTTTAAACATGGCTATGGCTTGATCAGCAGCTGAATGTGACAGTGAAAAAAACTCACCTGATCGGCAAGTTGCTGTATTTGCAGTTTTTCTCGATCGAGTTCTTTGTTGAGTGCTGCATTTGACCTCTCCAGCCGAAGAACACGTCTTGCCAGCTGCACGCTGCACAGCACATAATCAGTGCAGCCACCAATCAGATCCACTGTTTGATAAAACAATGGACCAATCTCATCAACTCTGTCTCAGTAAAATGCATCAATCATATATTGCAGCGAAACGAGTCACGTCAAACTGCAGTCTGCAGCAAGTATGATCGAGGACTGACCCATGTCTGGGACTGCGTTCTACACTGGCTTGATGTCACTGACCACATTAGGTTCCGGCTGCACATTCAGGTGTACAAATGTCAGCCCAGCATGGCTCCTAGATACCTGAGGCCGCATGCCTAACAACATTGTAACTTAAGTCTTGGACTAAAAAAAAAGTTACGTCAAACTAACTTTTAAGTTGGTACAAATAATGGCGACTTATCGCTAGTTTGGGTGTAAATGAAGAACTAAAGTTAATCTCCCTCCATCACAACCAAACATAAGGCTGCATTCACACTGACATGAGTACGAGTCCGGCACTGCATGGGTTCCTGTATACGAGTTCTGGCAAACACGAGTTTGCGTGTATTTCAATGGCGGCCGTTCACATACATACGATTACGGGTTACCTGTAAATTTCACTCGTACGAGCAGTTTCTGTGCAGGTCATATTTTTTATCCAACCCATGCGAAGTAAACTACCCGTAAATAACAATAATATAATGTACAAAAGCTATGGCACATATTTGACGTCAGAACTGACGTGATTGTAAAACTACTCATCGTTAGAGATGCGCGGTTGGAAATATTATTAGCGATGTGATGAAATATTGTTGTTTATTCGTGAAGCATTTCCTCGATTCGATTTAATTCAATATGGACGACACGCGTTTGGTTATGTGCTTGTACAAGTGACCATGAACGTTCCACTCGTACGAGTGAAGCTTCTATGGGCCATAAACAGAAACCCGGACCCGTACTCGTGTCTATGTGAACACAGCCTAACTGGTTTAGTCCGACGTAAATAAAGTTGTCAACGACAAAATTCTGAACATCATGCATCATACAACACTTATGGCTAGTCACTACATTACTAATGACATAATTCTAGTATTAAAACTTGAGGAATAAAACATTTGTTGCCTGATTTTGTTCACACATTTTTGCATCGTGCATTTCTACTGCCTGCGGTGTTGTAATTGGCTTATCATATAGTCCATAGGTGTCATGAATATTAATGTACGACCCACTGCTGCGAAAGAGTGAGCAGACGACAACTCTGCCAATGCACACATCGTCAAAACAAGACCAGGTGGCTTCATGCTAGGAAATTCCAGAATGAAATTACCCGACATCAACTACGCCGGGACTTGCTAGTCTGACCACTACACCATCTTTTTGCATACCGACTAACTGTCGATGAGTCTCGGACTTGTTACTCCTGATGTAGCCGCTAATCTCAGCATAAACTAAGACGTTGTTATGCATACGACCCCTGGTCGATTTCTGCAACCTGCCTCCAGCAACGATGGCCACAGATAAGGAAAAGGGTAGACACAGACGGTAAACAGGAAACAGTAACTGCACTGATCTCAAGAAAGCAGCTGTAAACAGAAGCATTTGGTGAACATTAAAATAAAACTGTTCATAAACCAAATGAATGAAATAATTTTGACCAATGCTTATAGTTCACAGCAGTACCTTTGCTTAAGACGTCTTTTTGCAGTAGTTGGCACATTAGCACCATAACCGTATGAGAATAGGACACGCTCTGCATCGTCGTCATTGTCAACTAAACACAAACATGCAGACAGACATACAGACATAATTGCACTCTCAAACAGAAAAGCGAGAAACATCTTATGACAATCTTCTCTTAGGAAAAACTTGGGAAAGGATGCACATTCAGGAAATATCATAGGGAAACTCTTAGAAAGACCTACACAATATATATTTAAATATATGTCATTATATTAATATATTAAAAAGCGTCAAAAATGACTTAGAAAAAAATATTAGTAATATTAGTGAAACTTTTGTGAAAATAAACATAATGTAAGCACTTTGTGTCAAAGTAATATCTGACATAATGTAATATTTACATAGTAGTAGTAGTAGTAGGCAATAGCTATACTACCCTCCCTATACGAGCCTGAACTGGGAGTGCATTACAAAAGTCAAAAACGTCATAAGCTGCTGCTAAGTCATGAATGTGTAAATAAAGAAAATTTGCTTAGGTCAACTTAACTGAGAAAAAAAAATTTCTATCAATAAGACGTTTTAAAACTGTGGACACTTCCACCACATCAATTGCATAAGTGGATCTACCTTAATAACTGAAGAAAGAGACCTAACTTTAAAAGATCTGAAGAAAAACTTGTGAAAATTCTTTGAAATGTGGGTGCTGTCTAAAGGTGCTGACAGACATTGCGCACTACTGGTGTGATCAATGGGCAACGTCAACATCCAGCAGAAACTTACCGTCAGCTGCCTGCATAATGACTTCATCAAGCTCGTGCTCCAACTTCTCGTAAGTCTCCAGTTTAACGGACTTCTCAGTAACAACCGTCTCCAGCTCCGCAACCCGTTTTTCCATTGACGTCTGCAGTGCATAGTACTCCTTTGTCAGCACCTGACAGTTCACAATGACAACAACCACAACAAGAATAATAACACAGACGATGGATATTGTCTAATGTACTGCAACAAAGCAAATCATTACAAGATTACAACGTGCATTGCGTAAGACCTCACACGTAGTCAACAAAACAAAATTGAATTCAAAGCACTTTATTCTAAAAAAGTTGGCTGTATCAACTGCACACACTTATCTGCCAGTAGGTGATTACAGCCGTTGGGTCCTGCCACTGCAAATGACTAGATGCTAAAATATGTGAAAATTGGGCCGATGATGAGGTTGCCACAACAGGCAGACAACAACGATTACACTGCAGTATACAAAGTAATGCCATCTGCCATGTGAGTTCGCACAGTGTTATCTGCCACCCAACATAGATGAATGTTCTCCACCGATGCTAGACAAGCTGGTACTTCCTTTACCTATCCCAGAGGAATGAAAGGCTGAGTTGATAGAGGTGGCTCATTACATATAAGAATGGTTCACCTGCCCGCACCATATGCGTTCACCATATATCGGTCAGATTCTTTGGAGGCAAACTTAAAACATTTCACTTTGCTGCTACGTTATTATCCCTACCACGTGCAACCAGTAACAGCCTGTGCTGGTGTGCCTCTAATTCTGTCAATTTGACAAAAATTATGCATGCAACATTATAAGCTTTTAGTATCAGCAACAGTATGACTATTTCCGAAAAAATGTTGACTGATATACGCCAGTGCAATTCCTCATCTGTGCAGCATACCTCAAGCTTAGAGTTGATCTTCTCATTGTCGAGCTGAGTCTGTCTGAGAATGCGAGAAGTCTCTTCATGAACCAGCTGAGTGCGCTCGACTTCAAATGCTTTCAGTCTGACCTGATTGTTGAGCTCAGACAGCTCAGAGTCACTCGACATCTGCAGCTGACGAAAACTGCACACATATACACATGACTGTTACTGCAAGACCGTAAGAATTTGGCACAGTTCGACCAAAAGTGGTGACTCAAAAAGGACTGGGGCAAAGGTGTATATTAGGTAAGTCATCATAATATTAACAAACATACTCACACACTTTATCTCACGATGGATATGCATGACACACAACTGGGTGAGTGAAAAAACCTACTTTTTGAAAATCCCTGCTCTTCGAACTAAATGAACATCAAACAAAAGTCATACTTCTACATGTCTCAGATTATCTACAGTCCAAAAAAAATTGTGCAGATGTGTTTTTGTCACCATGATTATGACCATCCACACAGTGTCAGTGACACATGTCTAAATCTACACAATTCAGCAGATACAAGAGCACACATACACATAAAGGTCGTCAATTTGTTTAGCACATAGTCGCGAGCATGTGCACGCCTCTAATGCGCTTTCATCACTAACCAGAGCCACCTGCTGCACGACAACCGTGTGCAGCCTGCAGACACAGGCTGGCACAGCGGCCGGCTAGGCAACCCAGACAGCTGTACCAAGGTCCCCACCTTCCGTAACTCATGTAAATGAGTTACTACTCATTTTACCATCCCACGGAGGGTACAAGACTGAGTTGACCTAGCTGGCAGGCTTCGCATCGAGATGGTTTACCTGCCCACAGGCAGTCACCCATCGCAGTACTAACCGGGCCCAGCGTAGAGTACCTTCATTTCATACGTATTGCGTAAGCACTGCCTCTCAATATCATTTGCCTCAAACAAACCCGCAATGTTGGGTGAGCTCAAATATCACTAAAACAGAAGTCTCAGAGCCAATTTCCAGTCATTTTGGTCAACCTAAAATATTCAAGGTGTTTGTGCTTGCACTAAGTAATTCATCTGTTTACTGTACAGCTGTCAAATTAACGCAATAATTAACGTGTTAATGTGTTAATAAATTACCGTGCATCGCGCGTTAAAAAAATATGTATATACGCAAATTTATGTTCATTTATTTAAATTTAGATAAATTATGCAAAAGAAAACTTTCAACATTTCGTTAAACTGCAATTATTTGACAATTAAATGAACTTAAGTAACTATACTGTAACTGCTGTTCATCACTACTGTAAATAAATAATTATTCCGCCGACAGGCTAATAGATTTCTATAGCTATGATGTCAGTTATTGTTGATTATATGTTTAAAAATGTATTTCAATTTCTAACTTTCTATACTCTACAGGTGGGGCCCTCCAAATGCTGGGCCGAAGATAACTTACCCCCATACTCTCCCTCTCTATGGGCCTGGGTTTGTTAATAACACGTAAATTAATGCATTAAAAAAATTAACGCTTGAATAGCTCTAGTTTATTGCAAGTGATCTGCATTCTCCAATTACAGGGCGTCATTACTAAACAACAAATGAATGTAAACTGGTGGTATAAAAAACCAAAAATCATCTAAATACTAAAATCTACACTCAGCCAATACTTAAAACCAAACTTACGAGCTCCGCTAAGACATTAGGACTTGGCATAATCAACACTGTCACGCAGATGCACTACACTAACATTTCCTCTGCTATAGGGCGACTACACTTTTTGACTTGACTTTCGCTGAAACTTTCGCTGAGCCTAAACTTCAGTCTAAGTACCTATTTAAGTCAAAAAGCGAAGTGATTTCGCTGAGCGAAAACATGGCGATTAACACGGACAGCTTAGTAAATTAAAACAGTCCAAAAAACCAAAAATAAATGCCGTAATGGCTACACAATGACGTAAGATGTTATGTAATTACGTCATTTGCGTGCGCGGTGCAATTAAATAAGCAAGTCCAAGCGTAACTGGTTGATTCATTTCCTGTTAGGTTTACCGGTTTTCTGCCATTTTTAATCGTTTAGTTGAACTTTGGTCTATGTACAGACTTTAGCGTTCAGCTTTAGCTTTGGCTCAGTGAAAAGGCTCAGCGAAAGTCTAAGTCAGAAAGTGAATAGGTACAAAAAGTAAACCCAGTAGTGCACATTTTGCATTTTGGAAAAACAGGATCTTGTAACAGAAAAAAATGTCACAATTCAACATAGAAAAAATTCACACAGACAATGACTTGCATTTTCATGCAGACCTAAGCAAAAAATCAGTGAACAAAAAGTGACAAAATGATTCATCATGCATCTGACTTTTAAAAGTCTCAATTTCTGGATCCTTTCTGAAGCTGCAGAACAAAAATAACTGCACAAATTCTGCCAGCAAAAATTCCTCACCACCAGCTAAGTCTGCCTGCTATGCTTTGTCCCAATCAATCCAGTCTCCAAAAAACACACGCACAAATGACTCCAAGCATAACAACAGTATCAACCAAGCAGATAACTAATAGTGATGCGCATCATACATACTCTTGCAGCAGTTGTTCGTATTTAACACTCATGTCCTTCTCTGCATTCGCTGCTCTTTCCTTCTCGGACATGGCAACATCTCGAGCCTCTCGTAAACTTCTGCCTCACAGAACAACAAGCGTACTGAAACAATTAATAAATGACAGCAGAGCTGCTTAGTGACAACAAAAATTGTCAAAACAAATCGGATTAAAACACACGACTGTGGATATTATTCGTTATTGTATAACTAGTTTTTTATTTAAACTGATTACAAATATGTAAAGTTTAATGCTTCCGGAGCCACGAGATCAATAGGTTGGTGCAGATCTCCATTTCCTTAGCCCTCAGCTCACAGCCAGACACTAGCAGTTTATACTGCAGGACCAGACACTTGGCTAGTGCATCATGAGATGTGTTCGTTAGCGTCCCAGTTTTTATTGCAAGATTTACACCTATCCACGAAGGGATGGCCAGGCTGAGTACATCTGGGTGGCATGTTACATAACAAGATGATTTACGTGTCTCCAGATGGTCATCTATCCAAGCACAACCGGACCCAGCTTTGAATGACTTTGTTGACGGAACCAACAGGGTTGCCAAATAAACCAAACTGCAACCACTGACTAACACAAAAATAATGATATAACAAAAGGTGACAAAATAAGCGGACACAAACCTGTTTTCACGTTCGTACATCTCACGAGAGCTTGTTTTCAGCCGGTCAATCTCCACGTCAGTGCGGATACGAACCTGTTCCAGTTCATGACGTAACTTCTCCTCATAATCGGACCGATACTTGTCTCTATCATTTCAACAGCACAATAAACACTGCTGTAACTATTACAATTACAATTACAACTAGCATAACCAGCAGCAGCACACATTATCATCAAACCCTAGTACACACTCATCTGCCAGCAACATCAAATAAACCAAGAGTCAAAAAGTGTAACACCATGCTTTTGTCGTAACTCCACTAAATACTAATCAAATTTTAAAATTCATTTGCTGGCCCATTCTCTGGAAAATTTAAAATATAGCACAACACAATAAGATGACAGTACATATTAAAATTGTATAACACCAATCTAATGACAAACAATGAATGATTTTGTACATAAAACAACAATGGGATGCTCTGGAAATGTGTTGATAAGTGTGCTTTGGTGCATAGGTCAGTACGATTAGACTGCAAAGTAATGCTGTAAACACCTCCTCACCTTGAAGCAACATATTCAGTGAAGAGTTCTTCGCGAGCTTGCTTTGTCTTCTCAAGCTGGTCATTGAGTTGAACAATACGATCATCAGCATAACGCAACTTAGTCTCTAGCTGACAGACTTGCTTTGAGTAGAAATCTTTGTCATTTGTGAGCAGTGTCAATGACTGCTTGGCAGCTGACAACTGCACAAAAACAACATTAATGAACCACAGGACCAGCTATAAACTTGTAAAATGGCTGTAGCTCTTCATGGGAAGCCACCTCAGAACTACAAAGTGTCATCTGCCATATAAAAATTATAACAATAACAATATTTATAAAGCACCGTAACATCCTACAAGAAATTTGAGCTAATGCTCACGAGACACGCGAAAGCCTATAGCAGTTCCGGTTTAGTAGTTTAGCTGAAAATCGGGGTGTTCACGCTAAGTTAATATACAAATACCAAATTCTCTATCTGGATTGCACAAAGATAGTAGCGTGGTGCCACCTTGTGAATGATATAGACTCGTGTCACAGCCCAAAATCGCCAAAAAATCCATAAAACCCCCTATTTTGGCGTTCAAGGTCATTCGAGGTCATTGAATTTGGTGCCAATCAAGAGCCAGTGTATGACTTCCTATTAGTGATTAATAGTAACCTAGGCCCTATCTCACACCGTTACTGAGATACAGCGACTTATTGGTCAAAAATCGCAAATTTTGCCCACCCCCTCTCATTTAGTGCCCTCGTTAGGAGTGACTCCCTTTGAATTTATGGAAAAGCTTTACAGTTCCTGAAACAAGAGTTTTCCAGGCAGCTGATGGTAAGCAAGTAAGTAAGTAAGTAAATTACTTATAAAGCGCCAAAGTCTCAGAAAGAATCAGGGCGCAGTAAAGATTTGGTGATCCTAGCTTGCACTGTTTTTGACTGATCCACCTGTGTGATGGACAGACAGACGGAAAGACAGAACTGCAATGGCTAAGACACGCTGAAAGCAGCAGCTGCTTTCGAGCGTAAAAATACAGAGGCACTGCCATCTGCATTACGTTGAGCATAAGCAGTATGCAATCACACAGTGCTACCTGCCACTCAACACACGTAAATGCATCCTTTCTTAACATCAGCCAAGTTGGATAAGACTTGATTTGCCTATCCCAAAGGAAGTTGACTTAGGTGGTTCTAATGCTTGATTATATGCTAAGACCAGTATAGTGGCCAAAAAAACATCAAATGGCAACATATTACTACAGGTACATTATTAGATTCATTACAACTGAATCATGTACAGAATGCCTAGCAGAGCAGTAAAATTACGATGAAGCAGCTACTGCAAGACCTCAGTAGAGAGTTGTTCGCGTTCTCTGGCGGCGGCCTGGTAAGCACTGTCTTGGCAAGTGTGTTCTTTCCGCAGATGACTCAGAGCTTGCTCAAACTCATCACGCTCACTGCAACCACAAACTGTAAATAGTAGTACGGGATCTCACTGAACTCAGCGAAACCCAATCACAATGCAATCATCCTAAAATGGTAAAAATACAGAAAAATTAACAAAAGCAGTTGGCAGAAGTCAGTGATGGGCAAAAGTTAACTAAAAAGTAACCAACCAATAGTTTCAGTCAGAACATTAGTTCAACTAATTTTAAAATGTTCAAGTTAAGAGAATAGTTTAACTTAAAAAAAATTAGTTGCTAACTAAAAAGTATAACAAGATTATTTTACTTAATTACAAGTATTCACTGGCAGTTTACAAGACTCAGTCCTGAGTCAAAAGACATTCTGTTAGCAACAGAGTAATAATTCAAGAGTTTTGATAAATGATGACTTTATGCTGTGACTGTCTATACACTGAACTGTGTGACTCTGTTGGATGATATGAGAAATATAACTTTATTTGCAGTTTTACTGCTTTGCTATGTTTTGTAGTACTAATTCTCAGTAGATGCACAAAAAAATAAATAAACTCCATAAAGTCAACCTTGCCAAAAATAGTTTGAAAAAAAAGTTTGAAAAGTCTAATTATGTAAAATAGTTATACTTTAAAGTTTAACTTAAAGTTTAACTACTATTTTAAGTTAGAAAAGTAGTTAAAATTTAATTTATAAAGGAACAGTTTGTGCCCATCACTGGCAGAAATTAACCAAAGTGAGTTGCAAGGTGTTTTTGGAGATCTATCTTCATACAGTTCATTTGAGATGAGCCAGAACTGACTTCAATCGGCTGCTAAAGACATTACTTCTACCTAATTTTCTTACTTACTTGCTTAATTATGTCCAATACCAGTACACTCAAACTATAGCTCCACAGCAGCACTCTCAGTCTTATAAGCCAAGTCAAGCATGTAGCAAACATCAACAGAGATCACAACATGAGAGTCCTGTGACACTAATTTAGAATATATTGCATAAAGTAAAAAAAACTAAAAGTACTTCAAAATGGAGCTGTGTTGGAGTAGGCTGCAAACACTGATTTATTTTTGAAAATATTCCTATTTACAGAATTTTACAGCCGTTTCAGTATCTGGTTATGTCTGCTGTTCTATTTGTAAGTGGATGCTGAACTACAATGACAACAATGATACTGACATCTTAATACGGTCGTAGTTTTCAATCTTGTAGTCATCATGCTGAACCAGTGATTTCATGTCAGTCAGAGCAATGTTCAGACGCCGAAACTGCATTTCTAGCTGCATATTCTTCTCCTTCTCTGCTGACAACTCCTTCATAACACAGCAAATAAAAACGTCAGTGAATTTATACAGCACTCAATGTCAGCAAGGGGCCTGCTGAATCTGAGGCAAAGGGGTGGGGCAATAAAACATAAAAACCAGGTTACAGGAAAAATCTGAGTTAGGGATGAAAACAGCATGTGTAACAACTGAAATAGTCATTAATTATTCAACTACAATTTAAACAAGATGACAACTAGAATTTGATATGGAGTTTATTGGATTTTTCCTGAGCTAATTGTTGATTCTTTTCATATCAGTTTTTCTCTCATTTCAGTTTTCGTTATTCTTCCTTTGTATCTCTTACCTATTCGATGCTACTACACTGTGTCTCAAAAAAAACCGGACCCCTGCTACCTTTTGCAATAACTCCAACAGTCCTGGTTCAATAGCAATAGATTTTGACAAAAATAATTGTTAGAGAATCAGTACTTAATAGCATGTGTTATTTAGCGAGAAATTTTAAAAACAGAGTACCAGCTGAGGTTTTCCTGTGGCACCAACAGTAGAGGCAACTGCACTGCAGTACTCCAACGAACCAACAACGTCAGTTACGAAATCATTAAATGTTA
>Ga0056128_1004964_pt1 | contig 16688 bp, 6 predicted proteins | sample WorMetLIZISLAND2_FD_71113 | JGI IMG/M metagenome (GOLD analysis project Ga0056128, IMG submission 71113) | Marine gutless worms symbiont microbial communities from Max Planck institute for Marine Microbiology, Germany - Olavius geniculatus... ... | reverse complement strand
CACACAGTGTTACCTGCCACCCGACAGAGGTGAACGTGCCCCGCCTTAACCCCAGCCAGATAGGCCGGTACTCGATTTACCTACCCCGGAGGGATGGAAGGCTGAGTTGACCTAAGTGGTTGGTTACATCCCGAGATGGTTTACCTGCCAACAGGCAGTCATCCATCGCAGTATTAAGCGGGCCTGGCGTACAGTAACTTCGCTGATCGGATCAGATGCGTTACCACTACACCACGCCTACTGCCTAAAAAACACTAAGCGGCTGAATCGGTCCACTGCTGCGTTCATGACGCCGATGGATTAACAGTAATTATTGAATCGGCCCACTGCTGGTTCAGCTTTTGATTTGTTTTTGGGTTTAGGTTTAAAGTTTAGATTTATTACTTAAAACTATCGCTTATTCAGTTACATCCATCAACGCCGATTCAGGCCGATTCAGCAATTAGTGCTTATGAATCTTGCTCATAAAACACTCCAGGTAGCAGACTGTTTCATAGGTGGCCTGCAAGATTTTCACTTATGTATTAATTATATTATAAATTTTACTGACTAGGTCATTAACATAATTTAGCTGAATTAGTAAAAAAAATTCAAGTCACTACAGTTGGTAAACAAGAACAAAAAAGCCTGCCTCCTCAGTTTCTAAAACTTCTGGTGGTGGGTCTTTACATACTACTGCAGTCATACTTTGCATCAGCGGTGTACCAATGTATACGATGTGTGATAGCAGTAAAATTATTCATATTCATCATTTAATAACAGTATTTATAAATTAACTATTAACAAATCATTATTTAGCAATCTATTATTAGTTATTTAGAATTAACTCCAGTGGCCAACACAAATGATGCATTGGCAAAAGAGGACAGAAAGTAATAAAAACTCGCTAATACGTTCTGGCATCATTCATTCACACATCGTGTACACACCAAGTACTCAAATTCTGTAAATCTAACATAATAGTATTCTAATATTCAAGGTAAAACGTCTGCCAGCAAACACGACATATATGAACATCTGATCCGTGTCGAATGATGCACTGAAGCAACTTTTACCTTTGCCCCTTACTGTCACCCCACCAAACCGGCAAGTGTGCAAAATCAGTTAATTCTTGAAATACAATAACGCTGTCAACCACGGATGTGTACCTTATGTTGTTATAAAACTACTCTCATCTCTTGTAAATGAATTTTGCCTAAATAATCCAACAAAAATACATAAAATAAATTAAATAATGTAAACATAAAACCATAGATACGATTTAAGTGATGCATCTATGTTTCGAAAAGTACCAACTACCAACTTGTGTCAATCTATTTACATACTTATTATTTGTCAAATGCTACTTCCGTTTCACTTTTATCAAAGATGGCGGCTTGTATTTGTAAACATAGGGACATTGTTGTTTATATGTTTTTACGATCATCGGATCAACCTCGATACAGAGCATCTGTCTGAGATATTCCATTTACTGTCGAATTCGATTACGGTCGTCTGATGGGACAGCGACAGAGCGGCACTGGTTCCGCTGCCACTGCCAGATATCAGCCGTATACTAGTAGTTTGACAGTCGACGGCGGCACTGGCGCCGACAGACAAAGCCCCGGTACTGTCCGGGTCCCCAGCTCAGCCACAGCAACACCCGATCATCATCTTCGACATTTACGGCCAACTGTGCCTACGGGCGGCCGCGTTCGAGCGCTGAGTTTAGGCAATTTTCCTGGTCCGTCGTCGTCGTCTGCTTCAGGGGCTGCGGGCGGGTCACAGACGGCGTCTGTGGGCGGAGCTATCGGCGGCGTAGCGTCATCTCCCGACTCTGATGACGACTCTGGCGATGACTCGGGAGGAGGCCTCTTTGGTGCTCTGGCGGCTATGTCTACAATGCCACCCTCATTAACTCTATATCGTGGTTTGTTTCTCATTTTGTGCACACAGTACAGTTTTCAGTGTCAAGCCATTGTCGATCTTGACAGTAATTCACAAACAATAAATGAAGTAGTTAAAGTTCTTACGGACTATGAAGTCTTGTACCCCATTTACCCGATGAAGCAAACATATTCAATATACATATGCATGATGTGTGCTCTAAGTTTGCTTCATGTTTGCCTTATTGTGTAAATGGGGTATTAGATGAGTTTTGACAGTACTCTGTCTTTGGTCTTCTGCTGAATGGCAGGTTTGTTTTAAAGCTGGGATTAAGCGATTCGGCAAGGCAAATTGAACTCAAACTTATTTTGATTTGATCCACCAATTTCAGAAAGTACTGAAGCCAAGTTTTGTTGGTAAACCCGTTTTTCAGCATGGTAGTTGTCGGTAACCGTAGGCTATGCGTGCATTTGCACTGCATACAACTTTTGTTTAGTTTCACTTCACTAATAATCACTGTTATGCCTAACTGTGTCACGAGCTTCCGAAAGCACAACCAGTGAGTGACCATTGACTTTAAGCCTCCCTTCTGTGACGTGATTTTTTTTATCAACAGTTTCCAGTTGATTATGATTTACCGGCGACAGTATAGTACAATAGTAGCCTACAGCTACTATAATATATTCCCACACTCCAACTTAAAATTCGTGAAAAATTCATCAAAATTCATCAGTGAACAGTGTCGTCATAGGTTAGCAAGGTAGACGGAACTGGAAGTTGCTATTTTTCATCAGAAACTCCAAATTTTTGACAGAATTCTGACAGAAAGTTGCAAATTTCCAGCAGGAAATATTATTGGTGCTCAAAGTTGAAATTTGGGCTTTACATTTTTCCGAAAAAGGAAGTTTTCAGCCGAAATTTTGCATTTTTAGACAAACATTTTCTGACATGATTTTCTGACAATTTTGTTGACAGCCAAAAATTTAGGGCGGGCTACTGCCCATCCTTTACTTCCTGTCCCGATGCCACTGCCAGTGAATCGAATCGAATCGAAATTCTTTTGAATCGAATCCGATTTGTTTTCAGCCGAATCGCCCACCTCTAGTTTGTTTATGACTGTTTCTTATGCTAGCTGCTTATTTTGATTTATATTGTCGTTGGTCTCTTATTTTGTGTCAGTGTTAGTGTGCTACATTATTCAGTAGCATATTTGTCTGTTTTTAGATATCAAATGTCCTGTTTGTCACAAAACTGTGCCACCTGATTCAGTTGAAATTCATCTCATCATGTGTTTGACAAAACCACACATCGTTTACAATGGTAAGTGTAGTAATGACATGCAATGTTAAATTAATGTGCACAACCAGTGGCATATTTAAGGGGGGCCATGGTGCGATGGCCCCCTGCCCCCTTTGGCTCGACCATGAAAATTTTATACATGTGCCTTTGTATCAAAAGGTGCATATGTTGCCATTTTCCAGCAACAACTGCATAATTCAACAATGTTTAATGATCTTTTATATTGATACGATATACGATTAAAACTGCCATGTCAGATTGCATATGACATGATGCCAAATACGTCGAGTGCTTTTGATACCAGCAGAGTATTTTGCGGCGGCCGGTGTCTGTGGCTGTGTGACACCATGACATGACACTAACATGCATGGAACCAGGCAACACGAGACGGCGTCTGTCTGTCGAACGCCATGGGCAGTGGATAATTAATACAGTTAGAGTGTTAGTCTGTTAGATCTAGATATATGCATCTTAGTACCCGAAATGAGATAAACCCACCCACAACTCGCATTTGGCAAAAGAGATACTTGGTCTAGTAAGTGTACTCTTTAAATCAGATATCATTGCATGTAACACGACTAGAATGCAGAGCTCTTGACGTGCGTTTTTTTGCCTTGGCGACCGCGACACACCCTATTCTCAATCTCATATAACAGCAGCAGCATTGCCATGATTATGGATAGGCTACAGTATGCACCACGTTATCAGAACTCATCAGTACGGGAATCTCAGGAACCAAGCTCTGTATGCCAGTGTCATGGTATTATAATGTCATTATGCAACGGACTGCCCTGTTTCACTGGAAAGATGGACACGCTCTCCGGCCCACCCACTGTCCTATGTACAGCATTTGCTGCCAGCCCGCTACTCGCACATGGAACAGAAGTCAAAGAGGGACATACGTAACGTGAATGGTTAGTGAAGATGACAATGGCAAAGCGTCATACTGCTACGTTTTACAATGTCTGATAATCTGGCCTAGGTCTGCTTATTTCTATCACTTTATATTGTAGGTCTACCGTTCAATAATTCCAATATTAATACATAACGACGTACTGTGGCTTGTTAGTACTTTATTTTTGCAAAGACAATGCAAATGTCTGATTTTCTGTGTTTCTAAATTTCAGAAAATGTGCAAATTTGTGGCTTCCATTGAATGTTCAAAAGCAAAAAGTGATCAGCTTCAGGGAGGGGGCTTTGCCCCCTTGACCTCTTAACCAGGGGTTCTGCCCCTGGACACTGCTGGGGGCTCCCCTAAACCCCCATTATAGGATTGCACTCCGCACGCTTGCCATGCCCCCCCCTTCTTGCTAAATCCTAAATATCCCACTGTGCAGATAAGTATTGTTGGTAGCATTTATCTTGTCACACTCTTGCTCGATTTTTTCTTGTTATTGTGCTCTTCTTGGCTTAGTAACTACGTTGTTGTACCATACAGTTACAACATATGTCGAGCATTTTTATTTTTATGTGCGAGAGCTTGAATAGCTAGATATAGCGCGTAATAACTATGGTAATTCTGTCTGTCTGTCCCTCTGTCCGTCACAACCCAGTACTGTTTCAAAACCAGGCGAGATAGAGACTTTGGGTTTACACCACATGATAGCCTAGGGTCTCTAGTATTTGTGACAAAATTTCATGCCGCTGGGTAAAGGGGGTCACCCCCAAACGAGGGGGCGAAATGGGCACTCCCTTAAAAAGACATTATTCTGCCACTATTGGCTCCAACATGAAAATGGTTGCAAATAGGCACAGACATGCAGCTTATCATAACAAACACTGGCGATGAGCTTCTTAGAAATGTCAACATCGATGACCTTGAATGACCTTGAACCCCCAAAATAGGGGGTTTTAATAAATTTTTCGCGATTTTCGGCTGCAACACGCATTTCAAGGGTGAATTGTGTCGAAATGGCTGGAGATAGACCAAGACAACCTGCATATGAAATTTTCCATAGATATTAGCGGTCCAAGTCTGGACCTTCTATATTCAAGGTCTGAGCATGCGGGTGTCAAAGAGGGTTACCCCTCTAAAAAGTGGTTATTTATCCGCTGTTGGCTTGTTTAGCATGTGAATGGTTGCAGATAGGCACATATATGCTGCTTATCATAACAAGCACTGATGACGAGCTTCTTAGAAATGTCAACATCGATGACCTTGAACCCTAAAAATATTCATTTTAAGTGATTTTTTGGCGATTTTTGGCTGCAAAAGCCAAAAGGGTGAATTGCGACAAAATGGATGGAGATAGACTAAGATTACCTGCGAACAGGAACTGCTATAGGCTCTCGCGCGTCTTATGAGCATTAGCTCAGATTTCTTGTTTACACCTGTGTCACACTTGCTAGGCTTATGTTGCTAATGATGGAATTTTTATCGTATTAGTACTGTCAAGTCAAATTATTAGAACTGTATCTAGGCCTGGGTAAATTAACAAGATGTGCTATTGACCGTAATAGGAATTTGTTTTGTTATCTATCTACCAAACTGTTTAACAGTGTTACCTTTATCATGGTATTTATTGGTTTTATTCTTTCAACCACTTACTGAGCTTGTTATAAGTGCTTTTTTATGCACATCTGTTGGACATTTACCATTAAAAAATAATTGTAGAATAAATGTTGCAGTGCAATGACGTTGACATGTGGTTGTGGAAATGCTCAGCAGAAGTTGTATAATAGATGACTTATGATGTTTTGCTCATTTGCAACATCTGGTTTATCGATTGAATTCTGTCAATGTCAGAGGACGTATTGACAGAAGACAAAGGAGAGTGTGTTATTTGCCTTGATGATTTACAACAAGGAGACGTCATTGCAAGACTTCCCTGCCTCTGCATTTATCACAAAAGGTATCTAAGGCTGTGCTCGGTAGCATTTGTTCAACATTTATCTTTTGCTTTCAGAGCACTTGGATTATGATTGCTGTCAGGCAGGTACTATGAATAGCTGCTGCTTAGTGGGATTATACTGAAAGTGAGTAAGGTGAACACACATGCTGTATCTCTTTGGCAGCAGATAGTACTCAACTTGTGTATTGTGCACTTCAAAGGCCAGTGCAGCTTCTGCTCGTCAGCATCAAATATGTGGAACTTTGCAAGGATTATTTAATCGGCAGCCAAATTTTGGTTAAGTAATTCAAATTAGTATGCTAGTGAGCTTCTGGAAATTTTGTGGAAATTTGTTGTCATTTGACTGAATTATGAAAGAAAGAAAACGATTGCTTTTTCATTGAAACACCGTGTATTGTTGATGATGACAGATGCTGATGACTGTGTTGTGTTATTTCAGTTGCATTGACGAGTGGTTTGCTGTGAACCGTACGTGCCCTGAACACCCTGGCGACTGACCAACGTCCGTCGACATTGTTTTTGTGCCCTTGTAAAAACCACTCGCTGACAGATTTAACATTGTTTGAAGCAGCTAGTTGCTGATGGACTGATGATAACTCCTACCATCTGTGGTCTTGTCACTGTGTGACATGTGTCAGTCGTTCATATGCATCATGTGTCAGATGTTTACTGACTTATGTAAAAACTGCATGTCAGCTTAGTGCTGAGCTTGGCACGTGTCGTGCTTGTTTGGTGACTGTGTCTGAGTCTGAGTGTGTTTAGTACGGTGTTATTCAGCATTCCGTTATAGCATTATGTTCTCAATGTTGGGATTTTTTTGGCTGCATTATTGCAAGGGATCTTGGTGGCAAATATGGTACAAGTTCTTAATTTTTAATTATTTGGCTGATGATTTGCAAAAATCCGCACATCGTATAAACACAGGATTATTGCTTCTCATTTGTCAGTTGCTATAATTTGTTGGTCATTTGATGTTCTAAACTTGTTAAAATATTTGTCCGACATCTATTATCGATTGAGTTAATTTGCAACGAATTATACTTCACTTGCCAAGTGGTAACACCCTGTGCATCAATGGATCTTTTCCTGTATTTTTTGCTGCGATAATAAATTTGTGTATGACTGTGATGGCCGGTGAACACAGCGATTTAAATATGGGCTTCAGTATTGGTGATTAATTGTTCAGTCAGTTGCTTAAATTTTTAGTAGATCCAGCTACTTTTTTGTTCAACTCAAGTTGTCTCGGTTTTTGTTGTTCTATCGTTGTTTATTGTTGACTGTAACAATGCTTTCAAATCTGTTAGCACTAGTATTTGTTTTGTTTTTAGTTTTTCTTGAACTATTTTTACCAAAATCTGTCATTGTGACAACAGGACTCTGTGAGGAGATATTTTGAAAAGAGATTTCAAGAAATACCCATTTCGAAATTATCTAACTACAACACATTACATTTTAATTTATACTTAAGCTGGACCATGTTATTTTGTGAGAAATAAAATGATTGCAGAATTTTAAATTTATTTCAGTCGTCTGAGATGTGCACTACTTTAGCGAGTTTAGGTCGATGCTGAAGTTGTGGAAATGCATAAAGTGGTGGTTTTGACTACCATATACATGTATATCATTTTTACGCGCGAAAGCAGCTACTGCTTTAGCGCGTCTTAGCCATCACAATTCTGTCTGTCCGTCCATCCATCTGTCTGTCTGTCACACAGGTGTATCAGACAAAAACAGTGCAAGCTAGAATCACCTAACATTCGCCATCGACTGCCTGGAAGACTGTAGTTTCAGACGGGGTAGGAAAAATTTGCGAATTTCAGCCAATAAGTCGCTGTATTTCAATAATGGTGCGAGATAAGGCCTAGGTTACTATTAATCACTGATAGGAAGTCATTTACTAGCTCTCGATTGCCACCGAGTTCAATGACCTTGAATGCCAAAATAGGGGTTTTTATGGATTTTTTGGCGATTTCGGGCTGTGAGACACATTGCAAGAGCGAATTGCACTGAAGTCAACTGAGGTAGACATGGAGAAGCTGCGTATGAAATTTTCAGCATTGAACATAAATTTTGACGGTCCAAGTCTCGATTTCCTAGGTTCAAGGAAACCTGCGCACAAGGGCATCAAAGAGCAGTACCCCCATAAAAGTCATTATTTTGCCTTTGTTGGCCAGTCTTTTGTGAAAACGGTTGCAGATAGACATGGGCATGCTGCCTATCACAACAAGCACTAGTGACGAGCTTTTCAGTCTTATCAACATCGATGACTTTGAAAGACCCTAAACTTCCGAAATAAGGGGTTTTATCGATTTTTGTGATCTTTGGCTGCAGCGCACAGTCCAAGAATGTACTGCGATGAAATGGCTGACAATTTGCGAACAGGAACTGCTACATGTTTTCGCGCATCTGATGAGCATTAGCTCAGATTTCTTGTCTTATTTGCCATCCATCATGTACAGTACACTGGTGGATTAGATCTGTTCAGTGTTTATAGAGTAAATTTTTTACTTTGGGCATGTCTGAATTATGTTGTAGGTGGTGATGATGTAATACATCGGTTAGTATGCTGTATGTAAGCTATCCTGTTTAATGTTAGGTCACTGCAGTTGTTATCCTCTATAACAAGAAACTTGTCCCTGGCCCAGGTATTTTGTCCATGGTATTGAGTATATACAGTAATAAATTATTACAGTATGAGAACTACTGACTGAGTTAAAGTGCTTAGCGCAAAAAAGTGTTTCATCTAGTCATTGGTGATTGTATGTTAGTTACAGTTTGTTTAGTTACAGTTTGTTATGATTGTGTGGCTCTGTCTGAATGTGTTCCGTGATCCGTGCAATGTTAACATTTGTTCCGTTTGGTACCATTTGTGCTTTTTATTGCAGCTGTACTGTGTATTTTGTTGGAGACCATAATTTCTTGACTCTGTTGCGGTTTGACAGTTGTTATTGTTCTGTCCGTGGTCTGTTTACATTTGTAGAACTACTTTGTTTTCCATCTGCTAGTTTTGCTGGCTGTATGTGAGATTGTAGTAGGGATGAAGCGTGACATTCTCTGTTCAATTTGTTATTGCTTGAGAGAGTTCAAATGTGGCTTGGAAAATTTCTGTGCTGGGTGAATTATTCAGTTCCTTTTGATTGTGTCACACTAGTTTAGAAGCTGTGAATCACCTTTTATACCTCTACACCGTGTCTCAGAAAAAAACAGTCAAAATTGTTTTTGTCATAACTTTGTTAAGTGTTCACTAAATTTGATAATTTTTGGCAAGAAGATGGCCAAGACAATAAAATTGGGCAAGGTGCACTCATTTTCCACTTTACCTTGTTTATGTCAATGCACTACCGTGTGAAACATAGATGTTCCAAATTGTTGCATAACACTGAGTTATTTTCCAAGTACATGCTGTAATGAATTAAGCACAAAATAAATCTCAAAGTAAATTATTTAGCAGAATTCTAGGTTTGTGTAACAAGTCGCTTGCGAATCATCAGAATTTATGTCCAAAGTGGGCCCTGCATACAAAGACAATGGCTTAGATGCAACGCCACTGGCTGATAACAGAATCAACAAATGACTGATCAAACGGCATTCACTTATCAATTAGATGTGGTTTACACTCATCAGTCAGCTATTTTGCTATCTACTGTTATAAAATATTTAATACTACAAATTATTCAACCACGTGGCACCCTCTGTCAAATTGATGATGCAAAAGTAAGCAATCCAATACGAATATCCACCGCGCAATGTAACAATTTGGAGCATCTGTGTTTCACACGGTAGTGCATTGACATAAAATAGCTGATGTGGTAAGTGAGTTCGTCTTACATAATTCTATCATCTTGGCCATCTTGATGCCAAAAATTATTTAAGTTGGTTTTAATTTGATGAAGTTATGACAAAAACAAGTTTGACTGTTTTTTGACACACGGTGTACACTCTACTATTAGTTGCCATCACAGGCACTGTGTTTTCATGGCATTTGTCTGTCTGTGGTGTTGTTCCTTGATAAATGTGGAATGCCTTGTTGGATTTACACCTAAAGTGGTACATCTTGCAGCAAAAGTGAGCTGATTAGGTGTTGAGGTGAAAGTTTAAAGTTCAAATACACCATGAATACCATTTTCTGTGTTCATTTCTGTGATTTTTTTTGGTATGCATTGAGCATATTTTCTCAAACTTTTGTTGGTAGTACATCTTGTGGCAAAGATAAATGTTTTAGTTTAGTTTGAGGAATGGATTAGTTTTGGGGTTGGTCAGAAGGTCAAAAGCCAAGATTCCAGTGTCTGGAGGCATATGTTGCTTTAAGCTCATATTCCATTACGCCGACTTTGCGACTTTCATGGAAACTTCTTCGCAGGGAAAGTCGTGGACACAAATCATGAAAGTCTGCAACACAACTCACGTCGCTGACTTTCGTGATTTGTGTCCGCGACTTTCCCTGTACATTGTAATGGACCAAATTCCATTAGAGCAACATAAACAGGTTTGTCGCGGACTTGTCATGGACTTTGTCGCAAACATCTCGACGTGTCAAGATTGTTTTTGTCCTCGACTTTCATGATTTATGTCCGTGACTTTCACCGAAACTTCATGATTTCATGATTTGTCATCGTTTGTGTCTGCAACTTTCATTATTTGTTTCCACAACTTTCCACACGGGGAAGTTTCGGCGAAAGTCGGCGTAATAGAACTTGGGCTTTTACAGTGCATTGAGTTGTATAACCTTCTGGTTCAGTTAAGGGCCACATGAACATGGTATTGAAGCCACTGTGGATGTAAGTGTAACAGCTGAGTTCAGTAGTCTACACCATGTCCCAAAATTAGCGGCACCCCTATTTCAAACATGCCTAATTTAGTTTGTAGTTCATGGATTTCAACAAAATATCGTATACTGCACTATCTTGACATTAGTTATATTCACACCCATTATGACGTATGCACCTTACCATGTGTGCTCAGTGTAACGTCATTATGTCGTCAAGAGTTTGTTCACATTACGATACGCTCAGTGCATTGTTATTGACATAGGGATCAAGCAGCAGTGTATCCGTCTTAGACTAAGAGCTTGCGTCGAGGCCAAAGGTGGTCATTTTGAGCTAAAACTTTAAAGACAAGTTCAGAATGATTGTCTCAGTGACTGATTAAGATTTTGTAAAAATCTGTCAGGTATTAACGATTTTATACTAACTTATCTGTACGGGTGCCACAAATTTGGGGACACTGTGTATATACTGCAGTGCATGCGTGTTTTCCCCCTGATACTTATAGGGACATAAATATGACAACCCATCATGAGCTGATGTGGGCCAGATGTTATGCATGACTGTTCTATGGTTTCATATTGTGTGACCACATACTGCTAGCAGTATGTCAAACAGGTATGCCAGATATTTTGTTTGTTATTATTTCAATATTATGATGCTAACAGCTTAATGTCCCAGTGCTAATTAGCTTGTGCCAAAGTGTCGCTGTATCTCAATAACGGTGCAAGATTGTTTTAAATAATTATGTTCAGTATAATTTATTATGTTGGTGTGCTATTGCATGGCGAATGATGATGGTACAGACCAAGTGTCAGACTCATCCATTTGATGTTGTTAAACCGGTGCATACAAGTGGGAAAGATTTTAGGTGATACGTTACAACATCTGTGTGCTCAGCATATATCACATGCTCTCGTCAGCACAGGCGAAAATGAAACTTTATTATTAACGTCTTGCGGTTTGATTTCATGACTGGAGTTATTGGATCATCACAACATAACATTGCTGGATTATAAGATCCCAATTGACCATATGAAGCTTTTGTTCTATTTATGACTGGGCATTTGTCAAAATAACAGGTTAACGTTGAGTCTAACAGAGATTGCTTGAAATCTCCTGTTACTTGTGCTAGCCTCATGCCTTTTTTCCCCATACTTTGCTTAAGTGTGGCCATTGAATTTAATGAAAGCTGATCATACAGTTACATGTACATCTTAGCACTGCATTGCAAAATCCATTTTTTACGTGCAGAAGCAGCTACTGCTTTCAGCGCATCTTAGCCATCACAATTCTGTCTGTCCGTCCGTCTGTCATACGGGTGGATCAGTCAAAAATGGCACAAGCTAGGATCACCTTGTTTCAGGAACCGTAAAGTTTTTCCATAAATTCGACGGGGATCACCTTGAATGAGGGCGTTAAATGAGAGGGGGTGGGAAAAAATTGCGATTTTTAGCCAATAAGTTGCTGCATCTCAATAGCGGTGCAAGATAGGGCCTAGGTTACTATTAATCACTAATAGGAAATCGTACACTGGCTCTCGATTGCCGCCAAATTCAATGACCTTGGATGACCTTGAACGCTAACATAGGGGTTTTATGGATTTTTTGGCGATTTTGGGCTGCAAGACACATTTCAAGAGCGCATTGCGCCGAAACCAATTGGGATAAACATGGACAAGCTGCATATGAAATTTTCAGCATTGAACATAGATTTCAACGGTCTAAGTCTCGATTTTCTAGGTTCAAGGAAACCTGTGCACGAGGGCATCAAAGAGCGGTACCCCTGCAAAAGTTGTTATTTTTTGCCGTTGTTGGCCAGTCTTTCGTGAAAACAGTTGCAGATAGGCATGGGCATATTGCCTATTACAACTAGCACTAGTGATGAGCTTTTCAGTCGTATCATCATCGATGGCTGTGAAAGATATTGACTTTGAAAGACCCTGAACTTCCAAAATAAGGGGTTTTTATTGATTTTTGCGATCTTTGGCTGCAGCGCACTCACAAAAATGAACTGGGACGAAATGGCTGGGGATAGACTGATGTTTGCGAACAGGAACCGCTATAGGCTTTTGCGCGTCTCGTAAGCATTAGCTCAAATTTCTTGTACAACTTTCACATTGTCAGCAGGTCTGAATGCCAAATCTTTCTGCCATAAAAGTTTCTGCAATCTTAAATTGGAAATGTCAAGATAAACAGCTGCTAGTTCAATTTTAATGCAGCCGGATACGGGTTTTTCGTTATTATTTTTTTTCTTTTTGGTTAGTTGTATTGTTTTTATCCCAGAAGATCATATTTTGGCTCTTCATATCAAAACATAGTGCCTTTTCAAGTTTCCTATCTGTTGTATGGCTTATTTGCTGAAATGGTAAACAGTGAATACATTCCAGCCTTCTTTCCACTATAAGTGAGTAATATCAGATGCAGTATGTTCAAGTAACTGTATGCCTGCAATGCAGATTTATTTGCGAGACAATTGGAATTTTTTGTTCGCTCTTTTCGATGTACCGATATGCACTTATCCAATGTCACTAATGTAAATGCATGCGTTTGTAATAATTGTTGTATTGTTTGTGATTAATAGAGACTACAGTTCTCTGCGGGCCGCAGAATTTTGGGCCCAGCCATGGAATTTGCCTGCTTTCATGGAATCTTGCCAAATTTGCTGCTGACCAGTGGTCACTTTTATTTTCCAGTTCAAATCCAAGTTTGTGAAGCTTTCTGACCAAACTGCCAATCTTCGTAAATTGACCGTCTACTTCAGCGATTAGCAGAACCAGTTGCAACATAAACAGATGAGATATAATTGGCTGAGGGTCAAATTTTGCCCTTTCTTGTAGACTTTTATGGTCGTCTTTTCAACACACGCACACTACTGTGTGAGCATGTGATCAGTGATTATTAAACATTTGATACACGTAGCGATGGATGCTTCATAATCCGCAGTAAGTCCTTCGTTCGCTCAACAAGTTGGACACCATAAAATTAGGAAACTGCCGTTGTGAGCTGCAGAATTTGGCGAACTGGTCCACAGAATTTGGAAAATTTGCTGTAGAAAACTGTGGTTGCTAGTGATTAGGTGTTGATTTTGATGTGTGATAATTGGTCGTTTCATACGACTGAGCTCAATAATTTAATGTTATGTACCTGACAGTGATGTTGCATTGCTTATCGTTCGGCGTTGCTCTGTTGCTGCATCTGTTGCTGCTGTTGCATCTTTTGTGTTGTGACATCTTGTAGCAACCAGTCAGTAGTAACTTGAAACTGACGATGTTGTCTCAAGTAAATGTGTTGTATTTTCCGGCTAATGGGCTTAGGCAGTAGCACATTGCCCTTTTCCTTTGAATATAAATGTATGTGTTATTAGTTTTCAGTTTTGCATGTGAATATTCTTGTAACTGAATAATGTACTTCTATAAGCGGACCACTAAAGTTATCACGATTGGTATGCTTGAGAAATGGTGTGGAAAGTTTCTTTAATCCAAATTTGATGATTTTTTTCACAGTTAATAGTTTTTGGTGATTAAATGCATGAACAATCATTAATTTGCTGTTTTCACTGCTTTCAGCAATTAGCTTAGCAGCTGTTATCGATTTTGAGTTTTGGGACGTGCTGAAGACCAAGGCTTGCAAAACTCTGTGCCAAATTTTGTTTTTAGAATTTATGTAAGATAACTATCGCACTGTTTGCACTAGTCGAGGGTAGAATGACAAAATGACTTATCGGCAGTTACGTATGGCGAAGTGTTAGGGTTCTTCAAAATGCTACTTTTTGAAATATTAATTTGATTAAAATATGAAACATAGCAAGCAAATTTTAGTGTTATTTATCGCCAAACTGTTCAGAAACAACATCAGAAATATTAGGTGGAAAGTTCGAAAAAATGTGTGGTGTAGACAGTTTTCCCCCCGATTTTATTGAAATGTCGTCAACAGCAGATAGTTTTTGCCATTCTACCATCGTGGTGCCTCTTCAGAATAATGAACTGTTCTCACATTGCCAACTGTCTCAGTGCCGTCATTTTCCAGTTTACGCACTGTTCACTGTTAGGCGAGAACCCGCATTGTCCCACTGTTGACGTACTGTCAGCCAAGATGCTGTAAAATTATGACTGAAGCTGATTTAGTTCTGTCTTTTTGTTATTTGTGTTATATTTGTTATTATACTGGGTGATTCAATTTGTATTGGTATCGGTGTTGGTCAAGTGACAGGCTGGGATGCCTGGACTGCATTGCACACATGCAAGCATCTGTCATAACAGTGTAAGTGTGCCATATGCAGTGATTGACTCAAACTTTTTTTTTAATTTTTAGTTAAACTTCAACTATTTTTCTAACTAAAAATGGTAGGTAAAAAGTTTAAGTAAACTTTTTTTTAAATACTTAAACATTTTCCAAACTTTTTTCCAAACTTCTTTGACAAGATTGACTTTGCAGACGTTATTGTTTTGTGCATCTGCTGAGAATTGATACGACAAAAAAGTAAAGCTGTAAAACTGCATAATCATCCAACACAGTTCCACAGTTCGGTGTATAGATAGTGAAGTCATCATGAAGTCATAATTCATCAAAACTCTGAAATCATTACTTTGTTGCTAACAAAATGTCACTTGACTCAAGACCGAGTCTCGCAAACTGGCAGTGAATATTTCAAATTAACTAAAATAATCCAGTTAAACTTTAAGTCGATGCCTTTTTACTTAACTTTTGCCCATCACTGGCCATATATGATGTGTCTGTATAGTACAGAGACTGAAGATCTTTGAGCTAACAAGCCTAGCATGACGAAAGAGCCGTATGCAATGCATCAAAGTAAATTTGTGATCTCTTGTCATTTCTATGATTATGTACATAATGTTCATCGCCGTTCCTATCAGCAGTTGTTCTTTGTTGTGTGAAAATATTTGGTATACCTCATAATACACTCATTTAAAAAAGTTGTTAACAGTAGAAATTTTAGATGTCGTACAATAACTTTAAGTTGATGTGAATTAATTTTATTGCAGAGTTGAGCAAGTGTTTGGTTATACGTTGTCAATGGTTTTTATATGCTGGCTTGCCACTAAGTGCAGTTGCTGTAATTACAATGTCTGTATATAAATAAAATAGCCAAGTTTGTGATGTGATGATATGCTGTACTAAATTAATGTGTGGTCATTATGCTTTTTTTTCAGTATAGGTAATTTAACATTTAGAACATGATATGGGCATAACTTTAACACACACTTGAAAACTAAGAGCAGGCAGCTAAGCTAAGCACAGAATCTAGCAAAAATAACAAAAGTATTAAAAAGCTTATGCACTTAAAGTTAGAAACTTGGAAGGTAGGCGCAGTGGTCCAGCACATCATACATAATACATATACACGGTGTCTCAAAGTATATATTTCTTGCAAAGTAACAAGTGCTGATACTGAACCAGAATTATTAGAGTTATTAGTCCGCCCGTAAGCGATAGCTTGCGGAAGCAGACTTAAGTTTTGCTGTGGTTTCTTTTTTTTCTCCGAGCTCCGTCGGCCGCTCGGCGCGAAATTTTGCACGATGCTCCTAAGTATGTTCGATTTTATAATCCCGGGCCGAAATTTTGGGGAAGCCTCCCCAAAAAATTTTTAGGGGCCAAAAACATGCAAAATTTGGCCCAATTTTGGTCGACTTCAAAGTTTGGCGGCCAATTTCTTTGGAACGGATGAAGATATTCAAAATCGGTGAGTTACTCGTTCGACACCAATTCCTCCCGCATTAGGCGAAACAAGTCCGGTGAAGTTCGGTCCAGTGACCTTGGAGATCTAGATGTGGAATTAAACCCACCGAAAGCGCATTTTTCGGAAAACCATATTTTGGCCCCTAGGGGGTGCTGCGCCCCCAAATTTTTACACGCGCTAGAGAATGACCAAGTCTTACTAGCGCACC
>Ga0056128_1004963_pt1 | contig 16688 bp, 9 predicted proteins | sample WorMetLIZISLAND2_FD_71113 | JGI IMG/M metagenome (GOLD analysis project Ga0056128, IMG submission 71113) | Marine gutless worms symbiont microbial communities from Max Planck institute for Marine Microbiology, Germany - Olavius geniculatus... ... | reverse complement strand
TTGAAACGGGAATTGCAACCGGAAACACACAGTTAATCTAGTTATTAGGATAGTAAGCGTTATATGGCTTTTGCCTGTGCTTACTTAGGCCACCAGTAGTTCTGGTGGCTTCGGTGAATTTGGTGAATTCGGCACTTACAGCACGATACAGAATATGACACCTGGGATTCACTTAGTGCTGGTTATTTAGTTGTAATGCCTGGCTTTGCATGGCTTGTGGGTTTTGGTTATGCTTGCTATTCAAACGTCTGCTATTTCGAAAGGTCACTGTGCAGATACGCACTATGCAGTATAGTGCTGGGGTTTAGTTTAAGGTTAGGGTTGGGGTTAAGGTTAAGGTTAGTGGGAATAGTGGACGTTCGGAATGGTGGACCTTTGGAATAGTGTATCCAAATTGTTATTTCATACATTATTATTATTATAATACATTAATATCAGCGTAATTATTTTTCCTCCTGTGGGATTTTTGCAGAACTTGGTCTGTTTATTCACTACATTATTCTGCATCATCTGTGCAATTTTCATGTTTATACTACTTTTTTCTAGGTTCTGCATGATGTTACTGTACTATTTTTTGTTATAATAAAATAGCTTATCTTTTCCATGATTGAGTCATTACACTTATAGGCGTTGATATCATAGTTTTGCTCACTTTTTTCTTAAAACAGAAAATGTTATCAACTGATTTTCTGCATGATTTGTCAGTACTGCTGTCTATATGCCGCCATCGGTTTTCCGCAACGCAACACTCATTGATATCTATTCTTTGGATGTGAAAGGACGATGACTGTCAGAAGACATCAACTGACTGTGTTTGTTGTTTTATTGTGCGGAGTTCTTGCAATAGCAGCAGCTGCTGAAGGTAATATACAATCAATGAGTTTTTGGTCTTGCTTGCATTATTGTAACTCATTTGCAACAGACCACTATTGACTGGAACGATGGTAAATGGTGGATCTGCGGATGTGGCAATGGGTAAAAGACAGATGTCGATGCGGAGGACGTCCGCATTTTACCCATCGTACTCAGCTATGTTTCTGAACCAATAAGCGGTGTATAACCATGCATTAATTTGGGGCCTTCGGGCGCCAGACATTTGGGCGCCATGCTTTGTGACGGGCATGTTATTAAAATTAGGCTAGTGTACGTTGCATATCGTTCGAGATAAAATCGTAATTTGGTAAAAATAAATCTGGGTTTACAATATAGTAACTTCTTGCTGCACATAGCCTAGTAGTGATAATTGTCGTTATCCGTTGTCGTTTGTCATTGCATGACATCACTGTAGACCTACGTCATCGTCGTGCATTGTCGCACGTCATCGTATATCGTCTCTGCGCGTCATTATCACGCATTGCGTTGTCGACAAATCGACGTCGTACTTCGTTGTGCGTTCTTCCGCGTTGTCGTTGTCGTATATGTTGTTGTTGTGCATTGTAGTCATCCAGTAACAAAGCAGACCATTGTTTTCCGAGTAAAGGTGCGTTCTCACTGTGCGCGTATGACGTGTGACGCGCTTTAACGTGCGTGGACGATCTGAAATGCATCTGCTTTTCTAGGGTGAGGTAGCGCTTGCATTAGGGCTTTATTGAACAGTCATTTGATATGGTCCACATGCGTACAGCGCATGACACACATAAGGCAGGTTAACGCGCGCAGTGAGAATGCACCTTAAATGCCTAGACGGATTCACGATCAGGAATTAGGCTATTGTCTAGGACTATGCAGAGTGTGAAGTATGAACTGTGAAGAAATTCACAGCGGCAGACTTCAAACGACTGCAGCCTATAAAGCGTCCATTGAGCAGTTAATTACGGAGCGAATGATTGAAAAACTCAACAGCTTTCATGACTGGTAATGTACGTGACAACTGTTATTCACACATCCGTCTTGTACTCACACATCCGCACTTAGCATCCGCAGATTTTATTCGCCCGTTGCCTCATCCGCAGGTCCGCACATTCGCTTTTTACCCATAACCTATTGACTGTTCATGTAAAGTAACATACGGTGCAATCGTATTTTTCCCCAGAGCGTTTTCGCATACCTAAGGTCAGCTAGGGTTAGGGTTTGGGTTTGTGCCAGTGTTCATTTATGAGAAATTGAACAAAATTGTTCGGTAAAGGTAGGTGTTCTAGGTATGCGAAAACGCTCTTCGGGGAAAAAATGCGATTGTGCTAAGCTCATTTTCAGGAGTGGTACAGTATGAGATGCATAACTTCTAGATTGTGGTTCAAATTTTGTGCAAGGTGTTATCTGCTGTGAAAATTCATGGAAAATAAGTAGTCAATTTCTGCTATCTGCCGTGAAGCTAGCATGAAATGGTTATTTGCTGTGAAAATTTATTGAAAATAAATATGAATTATTAGGCCTCTCTGCTGTGAATTTGCATCGAAACAAAGTATAGTGAAATAACTGCCAGTGCTATTTAGTACAGTATTATCAGATTATACAAGCAATAATTTGGAGCCTGTAGGCCTATGTAATGATCACATCACTGGTGGTAAGCAGTAAGCTGATGTATTTCTGAAATGTAGAACTATACGCAATGAGTCAAAACATGGCACTAAACTCTTGTCTATATTTTCGCCCAGACATTGGCAGTGAAAGAATTTTGCAAATCAGTCAGACTTGTGACCGTGGCAGACAATTTGCAACAAAACTGCATTGAAATTTTTATCTTGCCTAAACCAGATACCTTTCATAAGGCTGGCAGAAACTGTGGTGAAAGAAACAAGTTAAGCTTCCTCAACGTGCAAATTTGTTACCATATGCCCCCTACAAACCAAATTGTATTTATTAGGCCCTAATTGTGCGATTATTCGCTTATTTCCCAGCTTCGATATATACGTTTCCATACGTCAATTTTCACGGCATATATCCAAAAGTAAAAAGATGCTTTTATGAAAATTCACGGAAAATAAGTTGTCGATTATGGTTATTTGCCGTAAATTTTCACAACAGATATATTCTTCCAAATTTTATCGCAGTTTGTCTGCATGCAATGTCAAAGAAGTTGCTAATTTAGTTACTGTGTGTACTTCCTACCGTCAGCTACCTTGTGGATAATGAGCTGCAATTGGGTGAAGGCTTAGTGTAGCTGATTGCTGCGGTGCTATGTCTACTGTTTCCAGGCTGACTTATGTTTTAGTACTGATGTTATTTTTTTATTTTGTCATTTCGCCAAGGTATTTCCGAGCTGCATCAGTCGACCACGGCGAAATTTTGCACCATGGTCGGAAGTCTCTTGTATTTTATAACGCAGGTCCAAAAGTTTGGTGAGTTCTCCTCCAAAGAATTTCAGGGGCCAAAAACATGCAAAATTTGGCACAATTTCAGACAACTTCAAACTTTGACGGCGAATATCTCTGGAATGGATGAAGATATTCAAAATCGGACATGTATTTGATCTACCACGATTCCTTTTGTGTTTGGCGAAAAAAGTGTGGTGAACTTCGGTCCACTAACTGCGGAGGTCTGGAGGCCAAATCAAACCCACCCAAATCGACTTTGATAGACCATATTTCGTCCCCTAGGGGGTGTTGCGCTGCAAATTTTTACACGTGACAAGTCTTACTAGCGCACACCCCATCCAGGATATGGGTTCCCCTTACAATTTTTTCAAGGGGGCTTAAAATTCACCAAATGCACGTCTATAACTTTGGGGCTAAGGGACTAGTCCTATGAAACATTGCCATGTGATGTGCTGCTATGAAAGGGTGATAACGCGCATAGAGCTTTTGGTGGGCGCTGCCCCCTCAAAATTTGGAAGGGCAAAAAAACGTCATAAATTAGGTGCAATTTACGACAACTTTCGACTTTGACCGCAAATATCTTTGGAATGGTTAGAGTTATCGATAAGTGGTAAATGGCTTTATCAACTACTATCCCTTTTTTGTTGAACCAAAAAATTTAGGTAAAAATTGGTCCACTAACAGAAAAGTTATAGGCATGCATGTTGGCCCACCCTAAATCGACAGTGCATGTTCTGCATATGCTAATGCATTTGAGTTCGGGCCACGTAACTTTACTTCAAGAGGGATTCCACCTTTTTTAAATTTTTTCCACCAATTGGATTTACAGTGCCGGGTGGACTCACGTTGGACTTTGCCCCAAATTTCTAGTTTCATATAATTTGGTAATGAATACTTTATGTCGTTTTGTATTTGCAGATGCATTAGGTCTACAGGTTACTGTTGTAAATGCAACAGCAGTTAACATTTCAATAATTTCATGGGTTAATGAAACTTTACAGAATAACAACTCTACTGACATTGTGCAGCAGAATACTTCATCGTTCATACTTCAGTTCAGGTATTACAGTGTTTTTCTATTTGCTTTTTGTTTATATTATTGCAGCATCTAATATAGAAATTTAAACCATATTATTTTAATTAGTTTAATTGTAGTATACCTCATTTCACTTTTATGTGCAGTGATTTATACTTGGGGTAGCAAATTTTGTGAATGTAGGTAGAGTTGTTAACGGTTAACTGGCTAACAGATTAACCGGTCCTGAAAGCAAGACCAAGCTTGAAACTGCTGGTTTGGTTAACCATTAACCACAATAATAGACGAGACAAGTGGCGCCGAGAATCTTCTTGCCTGCTTACTCCTCTCGAGCTAGTGTTATCAGCTGTGATCAAAGCTGAGATTGCCTGCGGCACTGTACACCCTGGGTGAGAAGGGAGGGTGAGGCTTTGCATGCTTGAATGATTGAATAGGTGAGTTGCTGATTAATGCTAGACATTGGCGCTGGTGATGCAACAGGTGAGATGGCATGACCCATTACATAATAGGTATTTATTGCAACAATGGCAAGCGACATGGGTAGGGGCAGATGCTGCGGCGGTATCATGTAGTCACCGTGGCGCTGTTATCAACAACCTACGTAGTGGCGTGCAGCGTGATGCAAGTTGTTAGCAGAGTGGTCGTGTGTAGATCCTACTCATTTTTGGTCTAATCCCGGGTCAACCTGAGTGTAGTGTTTCTGCACATGTTGTTTGATCTCCCTCTCTGTTTCTGTCTTTGTCTGTTTGTCTGTCTGCCTAAATCAATCACTGACCATGGGAAAGTGTTGACACGACCACCCACACGCCGTGCTGGCATGCCTTGCTGTCTCCTCCCATTCCCTCCACCCCACACTCAGTGGACAACTGGGCATCTGCGTTGTTTCACTTTGCTCATGCTGTGTGATGGGACAGTCCATCACTTTGAATCATTGATTAGCAAACTTGACACAACACCCATTGATGGGCCCTTATAACTATGGTTAACCAGTTAACCAGTCTTTTCCTAACGGTTAACTGGTCAAAATGAATGGGTGGTCTTAACAACCCTAAATGTAAGTAACCAAAAGCCTCATAGTAGGTGGGGTCAGGGGATTGTTGTAACTTATAAACTTCCTCAGTGACAGTGAGGTTTGGAGGGACAGAGCTCTTCTTGGGCAAGTCTATTCAACTCTGTAGGTCACTGCAATGAATGCAGTATACCTCACAGAGCTAACATACGAATGATACGATAGGCCTATGATGCTAATGGTGCATGAATTTGTATGTAGTTTTAGTTCAAAGTTGGAGCAGCATTTACTATTGACTGTTCCCCTAGTGCAGCCAGCACTGTAGTTAGGTGTAACTGTTTACGGTATGTTTATGTGTTTTTAAGTAATGTGTTTGTCGATCAGTGTTTCATATGTGTGAGGTTATCTAGGTAGGATTACGAGTTAGACTTGCAACTAAAACTATTTTGATCTAGCTAAAGTCTACTGCTCAAATTAATGACACAGATTTATTATAAAATAGCAATAAACATTTAATAGCAGCAAAATATACAAGCAAGTGCAAGATAAATTAAGTGCAATAGCTAATCACAAACACAGTTTCCCAAATCAACTCAGATCATCCACTGTACATACAGTTTCGGTAGTTGCAACAACAGAGTTCAGACAGTTGCAGAGACTCTCTAAATTAAATGTAGCCATTTCACCCAAACTTATGACATAAAGTACAGTAAACTTTATCACAATGATAGCAATTAGCTATATCAAGTCGTAAATTCAATCAGACATTAGCTTACAATATGCTCAGATATAACAAATATCTACACACAGGCGCAGCCACACAATGATGGACTTACGCAGACAGACATCCACACACATAGGCGTAGACATACAATGACAAACGCTACTCGTATGTGCGACAAATAAACTACTGTGTGGACAGATGAAATAAATCGGCAAACTCGCGAAATTGGCACGCAAATAGCATTCAGTAAGCATTGTTAAATAAATTGACATCGATAAATACAATTCGTCAGCCAGTCGGTTGCGACTCTGCGACAAACAATATAGGTAAACTGAGTCAAACAATAGGTGTGACCCGACAGTATGCGTTGTTGATTACTTAGCGATTGTTTGTGTTTCCCACCAAGTTAATTTTTTTGGTAAAAATATGTTTATACCTTGCGGTAATGCAGCATGACCGTGCCAGCTTGCTCCTGGCTATTTTCTCCAGTTTTATAAACCAGTTTCATTTTTCATTTTTGATATTGTTTACATTATGATATTTTTAATTTATTCAAATGCTGTCAGCTTCAGCTTTTGTGGTGTTTGAATAACAATCATTGACATTTAAGACCATTCTCTGTCCAGTTTACAAACTTAGAATTTCATTTTTCTGTCGAGCTTCAGCCTGTTGCAATAGTTCACACAGTCACACTGCAGGAGCTGTAGGGTTAAATTGTACACTCTGCACAAGACTGAACTGGAACTGTTTTGCAATGACACATTGGTTGGTTGTGCAGGAATAATGAAACTTCTGAGTGGACTGATAGTCATATTTCTGCAGCGAATGATTTGTGGACCATCATCTCACAGTTACTGCCATACACACGATATCAGTTCCAGCTGACGATGAACAATGAAAGTGTGCTACATTCAGACTGGATTACTACAGATATGGATGGTATATAATTGTGAATAATACATATGTGTGCATGTTAGGATTGTCATAATCAAAATATCATTTTTTTACTTACACTGAAGTGGAATTAAAATCTGAATCTAACAAGACTGACGCAGTCGCAAAACAGTTTTTAAGGTCACCAGTAGTCTGCACAGTCATTGTGAGTTTACAGTGATTTTTAGTGTTTTTAGATGTGCCACTGTATATTGTTTGCAGTTCCAAGCCAAGAACCGATTCTTAACAGCACATTGGTATCTGTACATGCTCGATTCATCAGTTTTGACTTCAGGCCACCTCCTGCAGAGAGCTGGAATGGAGTACTGGGTGGCTATGTTTTGAGCTACACCAACCTTGACTCTGACAGTACGTTAAAACGGACAATAAGCTCTAAAAAGGAGGTACATTTGTCTCTCTTTTTTGTTTAATAACTGCAGTGAGGAGATTATTTCTGTCCATTTGGGTACAAATAATTAGCAGCTAAAATGTTACTGATGACTGTGAAGGAAAGTGGTACCTTCTGGCTGAAGTAGTAGTTCTATACGAACAAGTTATTATGTTTTTTCTTTTTTCTTCCTTTTTTGAATGCCATGGTGATAGTTTTCCAGAGCTGATGCGGCCTGATGTCTTTTGATTTGGGCTGGACGAATTTTGCTGATCTTGCCTAAAGTCTTGTATTACCAGTAAGTAATAGATGATGCACCAAAAGTTTGTCTGTTCGTTTGTCTGTTTGTCTGTCTGTCATATTCCTCTGGCATTGTCTGTGTCATGGTCACAAATCCCAATACAAATCCCGATTGCGTTGTTTGAGTTTTTGAGCCTTAGGTATCCGTGCCCCCACCTTGCCCCTACCTTCCTCCATGGGCAGTTTGGGGAGGTTAAGTTGCTGGCAAAACACCTGCCCGTAAGGAACTTTGCTAGTTTCTGTAATTAGCTGATGTGTAATTGTGTATGCATGTTGCAAAGGGAGCCTGAACTCGCAAACAACAACGAGTAACGTTGGCAGAACTCATGCAACATATTTGATATGTATTTTTGCTTGCATTAAAAATACAAAATTGAATTAAACAATCATCATACTAGGTTGTTGTATATGGCAGTATGCTGAAAATAGATTATTTTGCATATAGTGACTTTATTCTGTTTGATTTGCATATGAAGGAACTGTTCACTTTTGATTTATTATTTCAGGCGGTAAACATAACTGAATTGGAGCCGCACACTTTTTACACTGTCAGATTGAGTGCATTTACTGCGACTGGTGAAGGTCCATATGCAGAGTTTACTGTTCAGACCAGCGAAGATGGTAAACTTTGTTTACCTTTCTTTTTGTTATTGTAATTTGAGGCAACTGGTTCAAAAAACTAGTGAGATTGTTAAATTTAACAGTAAGCAAAAAGATGGAGATACTTGGTATTTACATAATAATGGTTTTCGTTATAAATGGAGGAGATTGGGTGGCAGCTTGATTGATTACAGTTTTATCGTTATAGCTGTAGATTGAAAGAATTTACTTTTTTGTTTGAGTTGCTTCTTTAGGCTATGAACCCAACTGATGAATACTGCAGTTATCATTTATGCGTTTTCTGCTGCCATTCGGTTTTACTTGTAACGAAAAGCCGATGTGCTCTATCAGGCAAACAATAAGAACTATGATGATTTTTCCATCAATTTTGCTAACGATAAGCTTGTCCTGCATATCATACTGCATTACAGAAGTGTGGCAAAATACTTGAACAGTTTTAAAAGTGCCTACAAGTTACTTTTTATGGTTAGATGAGATGTAAATGTGATAAATGTGAAAGATTGATGACATGCAACTAGTGTTGGCATTTGTTTATGAAACTGATATTTATTATAAATGCTATTGTACTTACATGCTCGTAATGTTGGTAATGATAATGATAAATACATGCATATTTATATAGTGCCAGTATGGTGAGCTACAGAGGCGCTGGACGACTGATTGCTGTAGACTCATTGAATATTTTCAGGCGTTTGTTTCCCTTGCTGATGGTCATTATTAAAAGACTTGTGTGTTACAGTTTTTTTGTCTTGTAGTGGTGTATGTGTTCTGCACGCTGATAGTGGTATGCTGCAGAGAACGACTCATTCGTATCAGCATTCAGCACTGTTTCAGAAAGACAGCACTGTGCTTATTTGCTGTTGATTGCTTAGTGCCGTCGGAGCCTCGTATCATGCATATACTGAGCCGCAATGGCACAGCAGTGATGATCAAGTGGGCAGCACCAGTGCACCGCAATGGAATGCTGCTCGGCTATCAGCTCTATGTCTTGTACAGTGAACAGAATCAAGACAAGACTTCAGTTATAAACATCACCGATAATCATTCAAATATCTTTCAGATCACGGGACTGAGTATGCAACATTTCTGTTGTAAAAAATTGCACACTTATCTGCTTGCATTGATGTATGTTATTAGGTAATTTGTCTGAAGTCTGATCTAATTTGCTATAGTTAGCTGTAGTGTTTTGTTATTACCCAGGTATTGTGGCAAGTGTTTGTGCACTTTTTATTTAGTTATCTACATGTTACATGTACATTGTGATAAAACTTTTTCAGTGCTAAATAGGATTTTTATACTGAAATTGCACTTAGAAACTATCGCTCATTTCATTCGTTCATTTATTGCAGAATTCTGTTAGGATATTTGGTAATAAATTATTGGTTATATAGGACAGGCATGTGCCTTATGTTTCTTGCAGTGCCTTACACTCGTTATGACTTACAAATTGCTGGCTACACAAGCAAAGGACTGGGGCCTTCAAGTGAACTGTATCCTGTGCTTACTGATGTAACAGGTTTGCTATTGCATTCAGTTTTTTGGCTTATTTTTTAAACATTGGATTTTGATAAAACTAGGGTGCTAAATTTTGCAGGATTTACTGACATATTTGTACAGATTCCTGTTGAAGGCTTTCAATTGCATTTGCCATAGAGTGCTTTGAAGCTGTTAATATGGTGTCAGGGTGTATAACAAAAATTGAAATACTGTACCAGTGAATGTTATAGTTTGGAAATACTCGTCATAAGAATTATGTGTCACAGTGACGTTGTGAGTTAAAAAGAGTAGGGAGTAGGAAGTTTCGAATTTTTAACAGAGGAGATGATGGGTGCTCAAAATATCAATTTTGCCCCTCAAATTTTCCCAGAATAGTGATTTCCAGCCTGTATTTTGAATTTTGGAAAGAAGATTTTTAGATGGACCAAAATTTAGGGATGGGGCTGGGGCATGATGCCAGTGATGTATTGTTTGTTGAGTGAGATGTGGAACTATACTCAGTTACTCGTGTCTGTATGTCGCAGCACCCAGTGCACCAACGGAAGTTTACGTGACCAGTAACGTAACAGATGCCATCGTGGTGCAGTGGGCGAGTCCACAGCATGTGGTCCATCGAGTTGACCGCTATTACATTCAGTACCAGGCCACCAATGAGCCAGACAGGCACGAACTGGTGATCGATGAAGTCAACAACTCGTTCGACTTCCATCAGGTCAACTCTCTCAGTTCTACTGACTAGAGTTGAAGATATACAGGCTGACACAGAACATACTTAAATCAATCACAGTAACAAATGTCAAGTTTAAGGTGACATTAGTGTCTAAGACACAGCAATTATTGAAGTTGGCCAATTTTTTATGGAGCTATGCAAAAAAACTAGAAGCCCAGCTATCGCTAGGATAGCTGACTGTACTGGTTGTCAGTGACCTTCATGGTCATTCAAAGTCGATGAATTTTATTTCATCTGAAATGGTATATCCCACTTCTTATTAGTGATTAATAGTAACCTTGGCCCAATCTCTCACCATTTTCAAGATATGGCTATTTATAGCTCGAAACCTTATATTGAAAATTGCAGCCAAACCGCTGCAGACGGAGACATGGTTACTATTGACTATTGACAACCTATAAGAAGTCGCCAGCACCCTACCATCACCAACCCCTCCTTACGACTTATCGTTTAGCCACAATACCGCACGATTGGCATACCATACTGTGTTATGACCCTGAGGTCATCCAAGGTCAGTGATTTACATGTCATTTGAAAGCCAATATGCGACTTCCTATTAGTGCCGTTAAGGAACTACTCACTCACTACTAGTGATCAATAGCAACCTAGATCTATCTCGCACTGTTTAGCCACAATGCATCCATGACAGACAGACAGACAGATGAGCAACAACTCATACTAACAGCTCGACCATTACTTAAGTATGGTCGGCTAATAAAAGTGTCTTCTTATTTTGGGATACAGTGTATGCCACTGTTGCATGCTTTCAAAGATATTTTGTAAAGCATCGACAATTACAGTATTGCTTCTGTTAACTTGACTTTTTCGATTCATGGTTTTCTTTGTCGGTTTCATTGTAGCTAAATAGCTCTGATTCTCCATGCTAGTTATGCTGATCAGTGATGAAATGCTCTTTTGTCTTACGATGTACTGGTTACAAAACTTGTCACTTGCTCGTAGTTATGACGTTTGTGATATCGGTTGTGTGAAACTGTAGATGTCATTGGCGGATCTTAAGCCAGATACAATGTACAGAGTCCAGGTTGCTGCAGCTACAGAGAGTATTATATCTCGTGGTGAATTCTTCATTGGTCCATACTCGCCAGTCCAGCAGACTAGAACTCTTGGTGAGTTCATTTTGACATTTCAGCACAGTTAAAAGCAGATTTGTATAATAGCGCTTTAAAGCCTATGTGTGTAGAAAAAACGAAAATTGGCATGAATGTTCCCCATGAGCCGTAGAAAAAGTAACAAATGTGCCACTGTTGCGTTTGAAGGCTCGAGTTATGGTTAGGTTTAGTGCCGTACTACTCAGTGTTGTGGTAGCTATCTATAGCTAGGCAGATGGCTGCATAGTATGCCAGCACTAGTTTGACATCTTCACTTCTTTGTATTTGACATAAGTGCTTCTAGAATGTTAGAACAAATCAAATTATTGATGTATTTCTGACAGCTGAAAGTGTTGCTGGGTCAAGTACCGTCATCGCTGCAGTTATCGCTGTTTTCGGCACTGTTGCTATCATCATTGTTGTTCTCATCGTCATATTTCTTGTCAGGTAATGACCACAACCTATTCTATAACTATGCTAATCAACTATCGTGATGTCACACTGCTGTGCAGACCACACATTGTTAGCTAGCAATTCGGTTGAGTTCAGGGGTCGAAATTTACACCTTTAAAATCTATGTTTAATGTTGAACATTTTATACGCAGGTTGTCTTGGTCCATCTCCAGTAATTTTGGCACAATTCACTCTTAAAATGTACGATGAGCGATTAGGCTGCCAGAAATTCAGCCTGTGGGTGCCGTCTTGATACTGACGTCACTGCAGCAGCCTGCAAGCTAATATAAACATTATGTATGCATGTCATTGTTTAACAAATCGTGACGCTGAGGCTATATGACCAAAGTCACATAGTCACCAACGCTGTTCCACAGCACCGACTGTAATGCATTACTGCTTGCACATCAACGAATCAAAATGGCTCCGCCCATGAATGACCGAAAGTAAACAGTTTCATTGCACGATCTGAGTTTCTATTGTTGGCAATGCTCTGGTAATGACTAGCAGAACACATTACAGTGCGAAGTTGTGTAGTGTGTAGGCACGGAAAGTTTACAGTGCATGGTAGCATGAATGTCGCCGAAAGTTTGTAAACGACATTTCAAAATTGCATTGCACAGCGTGGTATTTCTCATACGCAAGGTGGTGCATAAAAAGTGAAGCATGCATACTCAGTATGTAGATCGAGCATGCAGACAGTTTTGGAAACACTCGGCCTCGATCATTGCAGTGAACGGAGTCATTTGAACACTTGGATGCTCTTTACATGCAGTGATTGAATCCAGTTGTTTTTAGTGCTGTCTGAATGTTGGATCTGCATAAAGCATGTATGTTTCCACTGTTTATGCGCCACTCCATATTCGCATCTGGTAACTTAGCCGCTGTGAGCAGCTGCTGCGCTAGCTGCTACGACTTTTCGTCAGACAACTATCTACGTTAGCGGTTAGCAGCCTAGCACAGACGAGTACGTGACGTCAATTTGTCCACTAAAAATGGCTGTTGCTGTTTTTAAGAGGCGAGTTTCAAGTAAAAATAGTAATTAACAAGATGATTTTGCATTAATGTTGTTTTATACTGTTCGATGGCACATTTAGATCAGTGATTTTTCAACTTTCATCTAAAAACTGATACATTCAGAAGCCTGGATGTTGGCCTAAACTGTAATGCAGTGTAAAATTTTTACACTACAATGTGCTCGTAGCGGCTTGCTGTAGCCAAGTGTCCAGTAGCTTAGCAGCTGCCAGCCGCTCGCAGCGGCTAAGTTGCCAGACATCACAGTTCAGTTTGCAGTAACTTGGCTACTTGTTAATTTTTAGCTAGTTTTTTTGCATGAATTACCTACTTGAGTATATATGTGTACATGTATGGTTTGTTATATTGGCAGGCGATATATGCAGATACGATATCAGTTTATCGGTGATTTGGACACTATGATAGTTGATAAGGCCACAGCAAACTTTCGTCTCTCAGATGTTTACAGTATGTAGCTTGGCAGATATTTTCTCTGTATCTTTTAAGTTGTAGGCAGTTTAAGATGTTGCTTTGCTTTTGCTGATGGGTTATACGACGGGAAATATTTATTGTCTGTGACTGTGGAAACATTTTTACTGCAGTCTCCAAAAGTTTATCTTCTAACCTTGAATAACACCTGACCAGGGATAAGTATGGAAAAGCTGTGTTAAACAGAAACTAACGTTGTTACATGAAACAGTACTCTTGGTGTATACCTTGACTGTTTGAATATCTTAGTAGATTTTTATTTTCATCCATCTGTGTTTTATCTTGTTTATGTGGGAATGGTATGGAGGATAGGACGCAATTTCAGCCTATCTCTTACTGAACAGAAATGAGCCGGAGAAAAATGAGGGTGGACCTGGCTGACCATTGTATATGCATGTATTTGTGTAGATGCCCAGTCATGTGCTAATCGTGAAGCGATTGGTGTGGACGCATTTGAAGAACACGTCGCATCTCTTCATGCTGATGGTGACTATATGCTGTCACAGGAATACGAGGTAAAGTTGTTTCATTGCTCATGGAATTATTGATGCTGTAGGCTGATATTCAACAGTTGTGTTGTTTTTACATTATTGTAGTCATAGTTTTGTGCCATCATTGACAGTGTTAGTTACCATGCGATGTTAGTCTATACTTAGCATTCTACACCAGAGGCAGATAGCCATCAATCTGTCCTTTATTGCTTTTGTCATTGCAGCTGTTGTTGCATGTGTAAATGAATTATGCGTACATGTGCTATGTTTTTGCCAATTAACAGGAAATAAATCGGATATCGCCACCATCTTCACTGTCGAACTCGCTGTCATTAGCTGATGAAAACAAGAACAAGAACAGATATTTAAACATTCTTGCCTGTAAGTATTTTTTGGTCTTGTCTTTGAATACTGGCCATATGAACATCTTGAAATTTTGCATTTGTCACATTTGGTCACTTTTATTCCTTCACAGTTATTATGTAATCATCCTAATTAGCTGCATGACAGGTCTTGCTCTATCTGTTTGTTGGTCCATCCAGCACAGGCTTCTAACTCAAAAACAGAAAACATATGGAAGACCCAAACTTGATGTGAACGTTTCCTCAGAAATGTAATAATAAAAATAATGAAAGTATAACTGGTTGTGCAGGTTTTTAAATTAAAAGTGAAAAGTCAAGGTGACTGGGTATCAGTAGTATCATGAGAATGACACTTGTTACGAGTAAACACAGATTTTTTGCATTGGTGGCTTGATTTAATACACTACAACCAGCCACGATGCCAGCTAATGCCATCGTAATAGCAGGTTTTAAATTGTAGTTTGGAATAAGTGTACATGCTGTATGGCTATATGGATGGCCACATCTCGTGTTATTAGTCTGTATAGGTTCCAACACAGTGCGCAGTTTATCATGCGAGTGCAAAGAGGCACAATACAGTGTAGACTGTGTTGAAACATACTTACCGTATGTTATTTCATGACTGTGATCAACACGGTGTTCTGCCTGAGACTGGGTATTGTCCACTGACCCATGCCACGTTTCGGGAAGTAATCACACTCCAGACTCTGTGGTGAGAGATGGGTAACACAAAATAGGTGATGAAATAAGGTGACATTTTTGCTTGCTTGTTTAATGCTGAACAGATGATCACAGTCGGGTTGTGCTGAAGCCGCTTCCTGGCAAACTCCGTACATCCGACTACATCAATGCTAACTACATTGATGTGAGACTAATTCATCTTTCCGACCTTTCTTGTAACACTTTCCACATTTTGTAGAGTAGGAAGTCAGTTTCTGAGCATGGTCTTTGTACTGTACAAGTATTTCACCGATGAGTTTCGGCCGCATTAGAATTTATAAATTAGATTTAAGAATATGAATTATACTACGTGGTGTTTTATAAAAAGGCACCCTTTTTCTTTCTTTCATAATTTAGTCAAATGATGATTAATTTACACAAAATTGTTACCAGATGTAGCTAAAGAAATATTACTTCAAAATATTTGGACAATATATGGCTTCTAGTTAAATATTTTTTGCTAGTCATGACATAATGCTGACGTCATAGTGTGCCACGAGTATAAACTAGCTTGTCGCAACCGGTGCTGACAGACTTGCTCTGCGTTGATGGCGAACTTTATCTGGTTCATTGATGACAAACTGTTGAAGTTTTACCATTGTAGCCACAAAAAAATGCCCAAAACGATCACTTTCACACACTTGTTTGGATAGTTTAACTTTTACACCTTCCAGCAAGACAGTGCACTAGCATGCACCGCTTGTGTAATGGTTGAGTTTTTGGATTGCAAGACGCCTGATTTTATGCATCCATGTTGCTTAGTGCTGATACAATAAACATTTTTCATCAGTGAACAAGATAAAGTTTGCCATCAAAGCAGGGTAACAACTGACAGAACCTTGTACTCATGACACATTATGACGTCAGCATTACATCACGACTAACAAAGAATATTTAACCAATGGTCACAATTTGTTGAAATATTTTGAATTAGTCTGATAAAAATTTCATGCAAATTGATTACCATTCGATTGAGTTATAAAAGAAACAAAAAGGGTGCCTTTTTATGAAACACCATGTAGATTAATTCCTAAGAATTATTGCTGTGAACTGTGAAGCTGCCGGATATATTAACAGTGATTGGCAGTTTCTGTTGTGCGTACATGTCAGTGTTGGATATGTGTCTGGATTTTAGGGTTACCAGAAGCAGAAAGCTTACATAGGAACTCAGGGTCCATTGCCGTCTACGTATGGGGATTTCTGGCGTATGGTGTGGGAACAGGAGTCTGTGGTCATAGTGATGATCACTAAACTGATGGAGAAAGGCCGGGTAAACCTTCATTTTACTGCAATATGATATTATTAGGCTCGTTATGACAAACAGGCATTAAGTACCTTTTTGTATCATTATTGTGGCTCGGTAGTCTAATGGTAACGTGTCGGACTTGTAATCCTGAGGTAACTCAGAGGCGCAGGTTCGACTCCACACCAGGACGCTGACAGGTAACAACCTTAGGCAAGTTGTTCACACACATGTGCCTCTGTCACCAAGCAGTATAATTTGGTACCGGCTTCACCGCTGGGATGTAAACAGGCACACCGCGCGATACACTGGCCC
>Ga0056128_1004962_pt1 | contig 16689 bp, 8 predicted proteins | sample WorMetLIZISLAND2_FD_71113 | JGI IMG/M metagenome (GOLD analysis project Ga0056128, IMG submission 71113) | Marine gutless worms symbiont microbial communities from Max Planck institute for Marine Microbiology, Germany - Olavius geniculatus... ... | reverse complement strand
GAGAAGAAATTCAGTCTTGGAGGAGTTGAGAGTTAGTAGGTTAGCAGTCATCCAGGAAGAGATACATTGCAAGACATCCTGAAGGTGAGTTAGATTAGAATGGAAATCAGGTGGGCGGATGGTTAGTGACGTTAGTGATGGATGTTAGTTAGTGATGGAACAGGCAACAAAACAAAGTTTAATTACTTGAATATTACTCGACTGTCAAATAACTGCGACTAATGGAATATTGGAACTTCTGCTTCACAGAATTTAGTAAATTTACATGTGTGCATTAATTTTTTAACAGGCGTTAATTTTTTTTAACATGCATTAATTTATTAATGTGTTAATGCATCAATTTGACAGCTCTAGTTAAAAGTAAACTCCCACTACTAAGTAAGCTAGCAAAGCCCTGCACTGAAATCTGGAAACTCTGGCTAACTGGAGTAAGAATTCATAATGTGCTGTAGTTGGTATCATTGGCTCATGCCAATCAGTAGACAAGGGGTCCCGCCAACTTCCACACATCTATGACTACTTACTGTCCGCCGCAGCTACACCTGGCGGACAGTCGTTCCGACAAAAATGGCAACGGTTGCTGAAACGTCAACAAAAACAATAATGCGAGTTTGTAATTTGATAAATTTATTATAACTTAGTAGGGCCGACAGTTTTCTGTAGAAAATTCTGCAGGCCAGTTTGCAAAATTTCGCGGCTCACTGCAGCAAAATCGTTTAAATTCCGTGGCTCACTGCGGTCTTCCGTTTGTGAGTATAAACTGAGCTCTGTCCTGTTCAAAAACTTCATTCACTGAAGGCAGGAACTGTGCTAAGTTATGCTAGCAGCATCCAAATAAAATTGTCTGAAGCTGCTAGGTGAAATAAGATGCTATTTAACAGAAATACTGGAGACTGACCCCAAATAACAGTGCATTAAACATTTGGGGATAAAAACTTGCCACAAAATTTTGCATTGCACATTAGAGCCAGATTGACAATGGACATGTAGCAATGCCAACTAGAGCCAAATGACTTAGGTCCTTGTTTGTTGTTTGTTTCCGTCACTAACAACAAATATTTACAACCAATTCTCAAGCTGCATTTCTTTCACTAAAGCAGTGGCACCTAAAGACTTATTTGCTGTTGGCACCGGCATCAAAGCATGAAGCTACGAACCTCATCACATGACCATTTGACTTGTGGTGGGCAACTACCTATGGGTGGTACGCTGTGACCATGCATCTATCTGGCACCGTTACGGAGATATGGCGCCTCAACGATAATGGGGTCATCGGTCACAGTCGCAAAAAATGTGCCGCGTAACATTCTGTCCTTATCTTCTTTACCATATATCGGCCATATGTCGTGAGATATTTAACAATCAAATTTTCCTCGTGTCATATTCCGCACTGCACATTGTGAGCAAACTGACACTACACTGTAGTGATGCCAGCTAGAGCCAAATGACTTTGACTTTGCATGTTGTCCTTTTCTATCCTTAACAATAAATATTTCAGGTAAATTCTCAGAGCACACTTCCTTCAGCAGAGACCTATTTGCAGCTAGCATAAGCAACAAACCTCATCATATTTGCCCTGATTCTGACATAGCAGAGCAAGGTTGTTGAGCTGCTTAGCAACATCTGGGTGGTCCTTGCCAAGCACCTGCAGCCACAGAAACAATATCTCTGTGAGAAATAAAAAAAACATACCACGAAAGTTCTGTCAACATCTCCACAATATACTGATCATCATGCAATGAAATATTCAATAATCACATCACTGCAAAATTGCAAATTGTTCCGCAAGTGTGCTAGTGAAAGAAATTGTAAAATGGGTCAATATTTGGCGAAGATATGGACAACAGTTAAGTTGCACGTTTTTACGGCTGACAATACACAACTGAAAGTAGATGGAAACAGCACAAACGTCCACCAAGTTATTAAATAATCAGTGGTGGAAAAGCTCTTAAAGAGCGTACCCTATGACTAGAATATAGCACAGGTAAGAATGTAGCCTTTAAAAATTTCAGGATCAAGGCCATAATCTCAATCGCCGCCAGAACCTGTCCTGTTCTTCATTGAGCCATGCCCACAAAATCCCCACTTTCAAAAAACAGAAACATCTGGCTATCCTACCAATATTACTTTCAGGTTCCGTTTAACTGGACTGATTTTCTCTAATTAATCCAAAAAGGGCTGGTCCACAAAAAAGACAAAAGAGAGTACAGACTGCTTCTTACAAGCCAAGTACCTTTGTTGTCAGTCCAATCAGAAACATCAACACAGAAAAAAAATCTAAGCTGACTAATAAAATGGCTTAATTTAAAAATTTTAATAAATAAGTTAGTAATCAAAATGCTAGGATTATTCTACCACACTATAGCATTGTTCACTAAACGCAAAGGCCCGAAACAAAAACAGTAAATACTGAGAAGTAAATAATTGTCTTATATCGTAAGGATGTGACTAAGTTCGTATTCGCATTCGACAACATGCGAATGTAAGACAACTTTACAGCTATTCGATATTCGAAGAACAGTTGGGGGTATTTCTGGCAAATACGAATATTTCATTTCATTCAACCTGATTAAACTTTATTGAATTTTAAATAGGAAATACTGACAGTGAAGAGAACACAGCACTCTGGATGTTTCATTTTCTGAACTGAACCGGACTGACTGAACTTTGCCTTAGATATCAGTGCTGATTTTCACTGACTGAACATCGAACAACTATATTTGGATGTTTTGCTTATATTCAAATACTGGTACAAGTTTTCTTGAGGCTGAATAAGTATTCGCATTCGCATTCGTTATCTGACGAACAGTACTGTAGTTAATATTCGCATTCAACAAATATAAATATTTTTTCGCTTCGTCACATCCCTATGATATTGACCTTCTCTCGAATGATAAGTGCACGTTTGCACAGAGGCTCTGCCTCCTTGTATTTTCCACGTTTGCCGTACAGTACAGCAAGATTATTCAGAGTTGCTGCCACCTGCAGGCACAACAGATAGGGTTAGAACGATACCAAAAAAGCTACCCAGAATCCAATACCCTATATTATTGGGTCTTGCCAATACCAATACCCAATACCAATACCGATATTGGCTTCCTGCCACATGTCCTGAACTCAGTGGGCAGTAAAAGATAAAAAAGGTAAAGGTGTCGATCTGTATAGCGCATCTCGCATAATCGCCTCTAATGCGCTTTTCGTCACTAACCAGAGCCGCACAGTCACGGCCACCGCGTGCAGCCTGCAGACACAGGCTAATGCAGCGGCTGGCTATGCAGCCCCAGTCAGCTGTACTGAGGTCACCACCGTCCGTAACCCATAAATGAGTTACTACTCATTTTACCATCCCACGGAGGGTAGAAGGCTGAGTCAACCAGTAATGGATACCACAGCCCAGAAAAGTATTGCCCGGTACCCAAGACGACCAGCACTAGCGAATATTGCGCAATACCCAATACCCCGATGCCAGTATCGTTCTAACCCTACAAACAGATGCACAGATTAAAACAAAAAATAACAAAACAACTGTAGAAACTATACAGCTGACATTGAAAGATGAGTGAACACTAAAAACATCAACTCCCAAATTCTTCACGTTTGCAGCTCTGCAAACTAAAAGTACATGACATCTATGAAATTGATAACAAATGTCTCAACATAATATGAACAATCGACAGCATGAAAATGCTAAAAAGTAAATATGAAAAAAAACATCAACCAACAAAGTAATTTGATACAAAGCAAAACTGCTGATCACTGTTGCCACGTGGTAAATCATAACTAAGGCCCACAGTTTTCCGTGGCAAATTTTGCCAAATTCTGCGGGGCCAGTTTGCAAAAAATTCTGCGGCCCACCGCGGCAAAATTGTTTAAATTCCGCGGCTGTCCATTTGTGAATAAACTAATCCATATTCCATGCATAAACTTCAGTTATTAAAGACTGGCGTTGTGCTCCGTTATGCTAGCAACATTCAAAGAAAATTGTCAATCTTTTTTCTTATCAAAAGTGAATTCTGTCAAATCAAATTGTGTTTGCTTATTATTGTGTGCCGTATTGCGATGGCTATTAGTAGGGCTCACAGTTTTTTGGCAGGTTAGTTTGATCTTTTTACGTGATATAGTTAGTCTATTTAGTTATGTTGTGAAGCCGACAATAGTACTGATTATCAGTCATTTCTCAGTTTCTGCAAAATTCCATAAAATTCTGTGGAAATATCAAAATTCCACAAAAAGATAAATTATGTGACTCAGCTTGAAATTCTGCGACCTACAGAAAACTGTGGGCCCTAATCATAACTTGATCTTTTTTTCTTTAGCTGAAAGCAATTGTATGTTTTGGTTGGGGGTCAGACCATCAAATCTCTCCTTCTGCTAGGGGTCAGGGAACCCCATTTGACCATGTGTCTATTGTGTCACGGAACCCCACAAATGTACCAGCCAAATGGTACCTAAAACAGTTAAACGGTTTAAGCAGGATGCACGAATGTGACAGACGACAGACAGACAGATAGACCATTCTACGGAGAAATGTGCTGCAATAGGCAAAGTCACTTAAAGCAGTGCCACCTAAAAATCACCAAGAATGAAAATACAAGAATATGATGAAGACTAACTGCCGGATGGTCTGAGCCAAGACTCTTTTCACGAATACCGAGAGCATCATTGAGCAGATTAGCAGCCTCCTTGTACTTGCCTTGGTCACTACATACACACAGTGCAATCAAATGAAATGACCAGTATCACTAAGAAATAACACCCACTCACAAATGTGATCAAAGAACAGTGCATAGTTTGACGTAGCTATAAAAACCTTCTAAACCAAAATGCACCTGCAGTCGACTGACTTTCATACGTTTTCTTCTACTGCTACCACTGATATTTTTGATCAATTTGATCAATTTTTATGGCTTTCATACATTCAGTCTTTTAGACCATTTTCCACAAAGTTACAGCAGATCAGGCCACATGCTTTTCCCTTAGATAAAAAATTAAGTTTTTTTCCAAGGGCCTAATTCAGGGAAGTTCATTAGTCAACTGATAACAACACTTCAGAAAAATCATACTTACACAAATCTTAAGAATAATATGACTTACAAAATAAATTCTAATGACAACTTATGACAAAGTTGCAGAAAATAAAACATAACTTAAAACAATGACTTAAAAAGAATTAAGGAAGATATCATTACACAGCTCCGGAACCAGCTGCTGGTCACCACATGAGCCACCAGAACCAACTTGCCAAACTGCTTTAAGTTGAGATGTTCTCGTTATGAGAGACGTTGCAGATGACTTGGTGTGGCTTGGTAGTCTAGCGGTTAGCGTGTCGGACCCAATGATCGCAAGGTCGGGGGTTTGATCCCTAACCACTGCACTCTCAAGTAACAACCTTGGGCAAGTTGTTCACATCCACAGCCCGTCGGTACGATGCCCCAGTTTGGGGGCCCTGCCGACTAAATATCCAAATCCAAATCCACAGCACCTCTGAGGAACATTATACACTACAAAGAGGCTATTACATTAACATTAACACTAAAATTCCCGCAAAGCTTTGCAAATCATACCCGCAAATTCACAGTACAAATTACTCAATGCGTTTCCAGACTGACCGGTAGACCAGCGCAAGTATGTTGAGCATGGTAGCAACATCGGGGTGATCATGTCCGTTGGTCTTCTCGAGATCATCGAGAGCTTGTCTGCACAGCGGGACTGCGACCTCGTAGCGACCCTGTGACGCGTATTGCACCACCAGATTGTGTAGCGTCCGCAGTCGCACCGGGATCTCATAGCCAGCACCCACTGATACGCTGCTAGCGCCACCTGTCGGCTGAGATGCAAACCCTGCACGTGATGATGATGACAATGTCAGTACCGTAACAAGAAGCCCAGCTGTCGCTAGGATATCCGACCATACTGGATGTCAGTGACCTTCAAGTTCATCCAAGGTCGATGACTGTCATCTCATCTGAAAGGCTGTATGCAATTTCCTATTACTGATTAATAGCAACCCAGACCCTATCTCGCACCATTTAGCCACAATACATGTGACAGACAAACAAACAAACGGCAGACGACAACCATACCATCAGCTCGACCGTAATGCAAGTATGGTCAGCTAATAAAGTAAGCAAGTAATTTTACATAGCATGCTAACTGTATATCAAGAAAACACGGACAAATACACTGCCAGCACCACCTGCCAACTAAGATGCAAGCAGGACCGTCGAGAGGGTGGGGTAGAGGGGTAAGCTACCCCGGGCCCTGCAATGTTTGGGAGCCCCGCTCTCAGCCAGAAATATAAAGTACGCCAGAATGTACCATTTTAAAAAGAAAAATTCAAAAATTTTCTCCCCACAGGGGCCCAGCGAGAAATTGTTTCCCTAAGCCCTGCTGTGGCTCTCGATGGGCCTGGATGTGAACCCTGCATTGTAATGACGACAACAATGTCAATAAGTACGTAATATATACAGTGTGTCAAAACTGTAAATAACTTCAAATGCACTTGCTGTGCTACGAGAATAAAAAGTAAAATGTCAGAGCCAGCTGGCACAGAACAATAGTCAAAAATATGAAAGCAAAAAAAAGAACTAAACTAGGATTTATTTATTTTTATCCCTGTCGAACCAATAATACTTTTGCACTTTTTCTAGAGTACTGTAGTCCATCCAACTTGAACAATCATTTTTTCACAAATTAAAACTAAGATCAGCAGACAATCGTAAGAAACCAACCTCCATGTTGATGTTCATCATCTTCATCTGGAAAGCCGAGATCGATGCTCAGAGAAGCAGTGTCACTTTCTTTCTCACCATCATTCTGTAATCACATCAAATATGCAACATTTATTTAATATTCAATTACACAAGTAACAGAAAAAAGACTACAAGCACGTTCAAGGTTGCTACAGTTAACGCAGTATATAAATTACTTACTTACTTATTAAAAAGTACACAAAAACATGTAAACCATGGAACATGTACAGTCCAACAACCACCATGCACCAAACAGAAACCAGAACATAAGTCAGTACTCAGAAACATAACAACATCCAGACTGCAAATGTCCTAAGCTAGAAAGTTATGGTCAGACCATCTGTAACCATTGTAAAAGTTAAAAAGGCAAAACAATGTCTATAGCTCCCAATCGTAACTCATCTCAGAGCTATGAAGCATCATCTGCGGATTACATAGTGCTACCTGGAGTACCTGCCTCTCAACATATGTAAACGTGCCCCACCTTAACCCCAGGCAGACATTCCATCCCTGAGAAATGAAAGGCTGAGTTTACTCTGGTGGCTGAATATATACTGCAATGGTTTACCTGTCGGCAATAACCCATCCAAGCAGTCTGCACTCAAAAGCAACCTGACCGGAAGTTGAAACCACAAACTCTTGGTCTTAAGTTCAGCACGTTAAGCAACCAAGCCAAGTTAACCTAACCTGTAGTAACTGCAGAAATACAGACTGAAATACAGGTTGAACAAATACTCAAACAGCGTATGAGGATCTGTGAATCGTACCTGACAGGAGGCGGAGTCGTACTTCCTCATCTGTGACATGAACTCGAGGTGCGTCTTTTCCTCCTCCAGCGAGGCGCACTTTTGCTCACTCTGCTGGAGTCGCTGCTGCGTGCTGGCCAGCTCGTCACGTAGCCACGAGTTCTCCTGGCACAGCCTCCGGACCTGAGCCTTCAGTTTCTGCTTCTCCGACTCCAGGTATTCCATGTGACCAGAGAACGCCACCATCACCTGCGAAAGACATTCATAAACATTGTCAGCCCAGTGAATGTTTGGTGCCAGTGGCAAAAGTTTTGGTGGCATAATGGTAGAGCGCTGGACTTACCATTGAGAGGTCGTAGGTTTCACCCCTGGTCAGGTCGCTATCAACTACTCACCACTTGGATGAGTGACTGTCTGAGAACAGGTTCAGGCATATAACCAACACCAAAATTAACTCAGCTGTCCATCCCTTCGGGGTAATAAATCAAGCACCACCTTGTCTGACTGAGGTTAATACAGGGCGCATTGCGTTTATCTCAAGTTATCATAATTTTGTCGTTTATCTTTGTTGGGTAGCAAATAACACAGCATTACCTGCGATAAAGAATTATACAGTAATATGTCATCCCATATGGCAAGTAACACTCCATAGCCTCTGGCCTCTGATTGTAAAGTAATTTGTAATTTGTAACCGAATTACAGTTGAGCCAGTAATTTGCCCAGCTCTGGCAGATAAGAGCTTGTTCCCAGGGCACGGCCGTTAGAACAGTCAGCCAATAATACTAACTTGCTGTTCTCACTGTTAATTAGGGATGCTGGTTATGGTTGCTAAAACCCGCATATTGCATATTTTTCCACATACAGTGGCATTTTTGCAATCGCATATGCACAAATGATGCTGCATATCAAAACATTCGCATATATTCGCACATATGCTGCATATTTCTGCACACGTGATCGCATTTTTCTTGTCCAACGTTGTTTTAAGACCGTTAAATATTTTTGGGGGCTAACGATTTCCGGTATTTACAATTAGACGTTGAATAAATTAAGTCGAAAATGTCAAAACTGTGCAGAATAGGCCTATTAATGATCAGGGTTATGATTCTCTGTCACAGTCGCTCAAAGTTGCATATGCTGGAAATATGCAGAAAGCCGCATATAGGCGTCGCATATTTTGCCAATTTCCGCATATTTTCCTGCATATTTTGCCTCAAAAAGTTCTGCATATTTTAAGAAAATTCTATGCTATAAACCAGCATCTCTAGTTAATGGCCTCTACAAAGCAAACACCATAGGACAGTGATTTTCAACCGGGGTTCCGCGGAAACCCAGGGTTCCGCGAGCATCTGCCAAGGGTTCCGCAGCTGGACAATAAAAATAACTTAGCCAGCGAAGTCACGCTAGACGAAGTCGTAAAAAATCAGCAAATTGCGCTTCTGTGCGTCTATTTTTGCATAAATCTACTGTGTTTAATCATTTTTGTTGTTAGTAATTTTGGCATATTTGCATTGTAGGTCGGTCGGCCCCTATGCATGGCATTACTCAACTCCGAGGATTAATGCATTATTGGAAATGAAAAAGAAAAAAAAGAACGTATTGATTAGGGTTATGGCTACGAAATCGTTTGACCATTTAGTTAGTTAATTCAATTTTTGTGCACTATGCTAAGAAAAATAAATAAAACGCATAGGCCCTATATGTCCGAGGGCGTCCACGTGATAAATTTTCTGGTTTGGTGGCTGGGGCTAAGCGGCCGTCGACGACCGCTTCGCCCGTCGGGTCTGGCTAAATACAATAACTTATTGTTGCCTACTAATGGTTAAATGATATAGCCCTTCAAGTAAAGCCCATCTCAGAACTAAGGAGCGATCACATTTCATTTCACTGGTCATTTCTGCTTGCTCTGTCGTGCCCATATGGGCTTTGCCCTGCTCGGGAAATGAGTCTAGCTTCTACCTCGCGAACGTCGCTGGACGCATGGATCAACGCATGAAGTTCCGTGAGCGATCTTCACGCTTGTTAGGGTTCCGGTGCAGCAAAAAAGTTGAAAAGAACCGAAGAACAGTGACATAACAACGCAACGCGGTGTTCGAGCGAACACGCTTGACATCACTTCGCGCCGACGCCAGAAAACCGGTAAGCACCGGACTAAGTATTGGTGTCTCAGAATACCGATATCACGCTTGATAACAAAAAGATAAACCGCCAGGATGTCTTACGTCAATTCGTTAAATTTACTGTATAAATGCGTCCAAAACAACAACCTGCACTTTTGTTAAATGAGTCAATGAATAGAATTTCAATTAAAATGTTGTTTACGCAAGTGGCGCCACCTCGCGAACACTACGCCACTGTTTCCGCGTCGCACGAAAATGACGCACCGTAGCAACGCAGTCGCGTATCAGCATAGTTATCTCGTCCAAGGTCAACGTATGAACACCAGCGGAAATAATGTAATCGCTTTTTACGCGCGACAGCAAAGTGATGCGTTTCCCATAAAGAGCTATAGGCTTACACAACCTTTGATGCATCGGTCATGATCATAGTCGTTCTACGCCAGACCTAGTTAGTTACTACTTAAATGGGTGACTTTCTGAACAGGTAGATATGGTAACCGCAATTGCAACCGTTTTCACGCTACACGAGCCAATAGCGGTAAAATAACCACTTTTAGGAGGTAACCGTATTTGACGCCCGCCTACACCGGGCTCCTTGAACCTAGAGGTTCAGGACTTGAACTGCTAAAATCTACGTTTGATGCTGAAAACTTCACATGCAGGTTGTCTTGATTTATCTCCAACCATTTTGTTGCAATTTACTGTTGAAATGTGTGTTGCAGCCAAAAATTGCAAAAAAATTCACCAAAACCCCCTTTTTTGGGGTTCAAGGTCATCGACGTTTACAAATCCAAAAAGCCCGTCACCAGTGCTTGTTATGATATGCAGCAAGTCTGTACCTATCTGCAAACGTTTTCACACTATAAGAGCCAACAGCGGCAAAACAGCGTCTTTTTACCTCACCCAGAGGCACAAAATTTTGTCACTTAAAACTAGAGTCCTTGAGGCAGCCCACAGTGAAGATTTCGTGATCCTAGCTTGCACCGTTTCGATACAGATCACGAGTGTGACAGACAGACAGAAGGCCAGACGAACAGACGTCTAGACGATGGCCAAGCCCTGCGAAGCATTCTGCTGTCGCGCGTAAAAAAACCAACAGCGTCTTAGCAACGCCATGTGTCATGCGCTCATCATTAATTACCATCATAAACTTCACATTAACGCCTTGAAAACCATCGGCTCACCTGAGCCTCACCCATGGCCAGTTCGATCATCTCGATGGACTTCTTCAACAGTGACGTCTTCTCCTCCGTCAGACCGCTGGTGTTGACTGTCGTGGCATCAGTCATCTCGTTGTTGACTCCACCGGCAGCCTGCAGACCGTTTAGTACCTGATGATGTTCGACCCTCAGAGTCTCCAGACCTTGTACCACCGTCTTAGTGCTCGAGATTATCTCTTCCTGGGTCATAGCTGGAGACGATGTTTTCTCGCCTATCTCTTCAATCTTCTTCCTATACAAACAATCAACAGATACATAAGTGAGTAAATAAGTAAATACAGTTTTCAGGTGCAAATCTTTCAACCGTATCGTATCTTAGGTGAGTAAAAAATTATGTACAGCGCTTCCTGTAACGCTGGGTAGGGTCAGACTAGTAGAGGTTAATTAGAATTTTGAAATGTCTTATAAAATGTTTAGAATTGTTAACGAATTGCACTGCGACATACGGTGCTGTGCACATAATTACATTAGCACCGATAATTTTACTTTTCTTCATAAATATACGATTTTTGCAGTAATTAATCCAAAACGGATGGGTCTTACGCTGCAAAACAGTATACACAGACTCACATGTAATCTTTCATGGTACTGGTTCTGGTGGCGGCCATTAGGGTCTAGTGTCATTTGGCGGCGGCAGACCACTGCAGACAGCAGCGTGGAGACTCAAGCACGACGACGACAGACGGCGCCACATGACAACCAATAACCACAGTATACGCTGAACGGTTATAGGACACCCTAAATAAGACCTAAACTCCACTCGCTTCAATCTGATGGTGTGGACATGTTGCACAACAACAAACTGCATAAAACATTTTTTTACACGTCAAAATGTATTAAGCGCAACGGTGATTTTTTTCAGTATGTGCGATATTAATTCGCACTTCATTAATTTACACTATAAAATAGGCCTTCAGCTTTGAAGTCGTACACTGTAAATTCTGTAATGTTGACTTTTGCACAAATTGTTGCGCATTTGCGAGCTGCGGATTTTCCGATCTGTTAGGCCCAAACTCCACGGGCTTTGATCTGTTGTACAACAACATGCTGCAGTACAAAACAGTCTACATAGTCAACAGAAAATCCATCGCCAATCCACAGCCAACTTTCCAAAAAGTATGCATCATATACGTACTCTTTTTTCAGAAAAAATACGCATGAATTTTAACGCATAATTATACTCCATTTAGCGCATGCGTATCCACTAACACTGTGTCCTCCGATTCGCCGAATTCCATTTCGCGAATTAAAATTTGGCGAAGTGGACCGGAAACACAAACAGGTGGAGTTCGGCCTTAAACAGCGACGACATACAGCCACCAGCTCTATCACTCCAGTCCCCGATTAAATCGAGCACGAGCGACAGACCAGACCGGAAACAGTAATTGCAGTCGGTAGCACGATGACGTCACACGACGACGCATAAAGACGACCTGTGGCTTCTCGCGTGAGTCTAGACGTCCGTCTGTCTGTCCGTCTGTGTCGTACGTTTACAATCTAGACTCGGCGGGCGGCGTTGGGCGTAGACAAGGCGACGTCATAGAAACAGCAGCAGCAGCAGCAGCTACAGTCGGTGGTCAGCAAGTGGCAGAGACACACGGCACACGGAGCGCATACGTCGCAATCAGACGCCTGATGATACCTCCTCGCCCTCGCTACTGACCGCTATGATACGCCGAACACGACTGCTTAGCCTGCTCGCCCGGCCACCAGCCATGTGCGGACTGCGGACCCGTCCGTCCGCGGACGCAGATCCGCAGGATTTTGTGCGTACGCGGACTGACGCGGATCCTGTTCCATGACGAGTGTTTTTTTCCCTAATAATCGCCAACAGACTGGAAAGCACGTTTAATTTTTGTCTTGCTTAGCAAAATGTTTTACAAAGCCATTTACTGCAGTTATTTACTTAGTTTGTCACTTACTGACTAATGGAAACATTATGTACTAAAGACTGGAGTATTCAGTGCGGACGTGGACTAACAGCGGATCCAATACTTCTCTCCTGTTGCGGACGCGGACGGACGCGGATCCTCAAGGTCAAAATCCGCGGACTGATGCGGACTCAAAATTTCTGGATCCGCACATCACTGCCGGTGTCGTGGGAAATTTGTCGCACCTGGAAAATTCTTCCCACCTCCATACTGTCATAATGTAACTAACGCTAACCCTAAAACTCTAACCCTAACCCTAAATTTAACCCTATCTTTAATCCTAACCCTAACCCGTACTGCTGCGTGTGGGAATAATTTTTCGATGCGACGAATTTTCCACTACACCGGCCACTGAGTAAGTATGGCGGCAAAAGCCGTGGCTACACGCACCAATTTCCTCTTCCGAGGTGTTGTAGATGAGGTTCACGGACGAGAAAATCGAACACGTCGAGATCCTGATGGGCGTCTTTTGGCTGACAGGAAAGAGAACTCGAAAGTCGAAACGTCTGAAGAAATCAGAAAGAAAGAGCACGCGCATTCCGTCCAATTTCCACAGACGAAGTATTTAAACCTCGAAAGACTCGGCAATTTCGACAACACCTCAGACGAGGAAATCGGCGCTCGGGTTACTTTTGCCCTGGAGAAGGTTAGCACAAATTTAGATACCTCTTCGTTTGAGTTATGAGCCTGTACAGTACAGACGGACACACGAACGGGCAATACTCGTAATGCGGCCTACTACGACGACCATAAAAGAATTCCAGCTGTCGCTAGAGCGGACCGACCATTTCTGAGATACGGAAACTAAAAGGTTGAAACGTTGTACTAAAAATTGCGGCCAAACCGCTGCACATGGTGACATGGTTACTACTGACAGCCTATACTCTATAGGAACTCCTCGTCGCCGTGTCCAATGGCACCATTGCCAACCCCCTACGACTTACCGTTCAGCCACAATACCGCACGATTGGCATAGCAGAGTGCGTAACGACCCTTCATGGTCATCCAAAGTCAATGATTTTGTGTCATGTGAAAGAGCTTGTGCGACATCCTATTAGTGATTAACAGCAACCTTGACCCTATCTCTCACCGTTTCTGAGATATGACGTATTATTTAGCCACATTACATCCGTTACGCATGGACAGACGACAGGCACACACCTAGAGGCAGACTTTAAGGCTGTAAACTTGTAAAGCTTAACGGTCGGCCCAAAAAGCGTTAATTACAACCAGGGAGCAGTCGGGGCGTTGCATAAAGACAGACAGACAGGGAGCCGCAATATCGATCTGTTTGAGTGCGCATGGAGAGGAGGGGAGGAGGGCAAGCAAGAGCGTCGTGGGTGGCATCTCTTAGCCGGTCTGTCGGCTCAGCTGGGCCAACGCATAATGAGCTGATGAAACGCCGCACGGTACCGACCCAACTGGAACAATCCGGCTAATGGCCGGCCCGACCCGGGTCCACGTCTGGAAACCTGCATGAACGATAGCTTTGACCACCTGACCAGAAATCAAATCAAAGTGACAGCGGAAATGCCGACCCCACCCCGTGATGCTCTGCGATATCCCGACATGCAAAGGATCAATAACTGATCAATACTTAGTTCTGTCTGCGACGGTCGCACCAAATAATTGAATATAGCTAGTTTCCTCGTTCAGCGGTCATTTAGTTACAATGCCTGTCTTTTGTCAATCGCCCAGTCCGTACCGACATCCAAGGTTACACAGTTTCAACATACCGAATAAGAATAATGCTGACTCAAAATTTTTCGCCCAAAGGACAAATCTGCGCTCGAACAGAACCCCAGAGCGCTGGCCCTCCAACCGATTTCCATTAAATAACTTCAGATGAAACTGTTATTAACACCACATTAGGCACTATCATCTTGAAATTAACAAAAAAAAATGCCAAAAATTCAGCAAATGTCCATCATAGATATTAGGCTTTAACAAGAGCCCAGCTGTCGCTGGACAAAGCCAACCATACTGTTGTATCTGCATGTCGATACGGTTAGTGTTATATTTGCATACTTAATAATCGAGACCGTTCCAGTATCACTGAATAAGCAAGAAAATGTTTCCACGAACAAGGTGCTCGCCGAAACTTAGCGTTGCAAATAGCGGCCAAACCGCTGCACAGATAGTGACACGGTTACCATTGCCAGCATCACTAACGCCCTATCCAACAGTACCATCGCCGACCCCCCATGACGATGTACCGTTTAGCCACAGCACAAAACGTTGCAGACAACAGAAAGATGGACGACACATCGTATCATAAGCATAGTCGGCTAAAAACCACACTCCAGAGTGAGTAGGGTTTCACGTCCCGCCCGACATAGTATAGGTCATTTTGGGAACGGCCTTTGCAGGCAAAATTGCACATACACATAATAACGGAACAAAAAGTTTAACCTTTACACAAAGTTTAACCTTTATGAAAGACAAAACACAAAAAACGACCTGACCCTAAAATTGTAAGAACTGCCAATTATAATCGTGCATATCTAATGATAATGGCAGTTCTACTAATATTCCCAGTTATCCTCCGGACAGTCATCAATGCCATAATGCTGTCTATTGGAAAACCAAGGGACTACACCCCAGACGAACAGCATAAAACCATATAACGACTGACTCCGGTACGGGCAGAGCAGCCAGACACAACAAAAAGCCTAAGTACTTTTGCAGCGCTAAATTCAGCATTATGCATTTTTTGTGCAATGATCCAACAAGCGCAAACATCATCAACGTGCGTGCGTCTGTGCGGAGGTAAACCGTTACGGTAATTCTACCCAGACGTGCTAGGCCAACGTCCACGCATAAGACGTCTCATTTCTCAGCAGATCCCACGTGACACATCAGCCACCACATTCATAACAGACTCTCTGCAACTTTCCGTAACTATAGCCGGACACCTTGGATACTTAAGTCAAAAAGTGAAGTGATTCAAAAGTTTGGTCGAAGTAGGTACTTAGACCAAAGTTTAGCTAAACTAACCTGGCTAAAGTCTGTTCGATTTGCATGGAAGTGATAGCTTTAGCCCTTATGGCTTAACTTTCGCTGAGCCTGAATCCACTTCATCTTTTGACTTTAGCTGAGCAAAAATATGGCAAATATTTACAGTCCTATACGTACGGATAGTTTAGTAAATTAAAGCAGTCTGGTACCAAAAATAAACGCCGTAATGGCTACGCAACGACGTAAGACGTTACAAAACTGGCAGATTTTTGCTGTTTCAAATAAACGTTAAGGCGTGCCTCTCAACAAAGTTCTAGGCTACCATGCGAAATATCGACACCCAACTGTGGCGTCATGGGTAAAATGAGCGACAGTCGTAATAATTTTGTGCAACAATTATGGCACAGTGCAACAACATCTTTGGACACTTTGCAAACTAAAGTAAAAGTTCTGTGCAGTCGCCTTGTACACCCCTTAAAATATACATGGTGTTTCATAAAAAAGGCACCCTTTTCTGTCTTTCATAATTCAGTCAAATGATGATCAATTTACACGAAATTTTCACCAGATGTAGCTAAAAATCCTAATTCAAAATATTTGGACAAAATATAGCCATTAGTTCAATATTCTTTGCTAGTCGTGATGTAATACTGACGTCATGTGTTCTGAGTACAAACTAGCTTGTCTCATCTGTAGGGACCAACCGAATTCACGGGAAAAAATGCATGATTTCACGGCAGAATTTTTAAAATGTGTCAAATTTCACGGAAAATTCACAGAAAGAGTTTAGCAAATTCACGGGCCACACAGACATTATTTTGAGGTGCTGTGCTAATGCAAAAGAAGAAATTTCAGAACAACGATTATTTACTACACTAAGTCAAAACTCAAGACAGTTAATGCCAACTACTTAGTGCTGAAGTGCGACACGTGGCAAACAGCAACATCCGTACAAAAGCTGC